>WNFL01319373.1_pt1 | contig 15479 bp, 18 predicted proteins | sample 5400361 | NCBI WGS metagenome assembly WNFL01 (sample SAMN13153351, study PRJNA577476) | soil metagenome | isolation source: 40 cm soil on Douglas fir-dominated hillslope | place: USA:California | collected 2013-09-17
ATTTCAATTACATATTATTATAGGGTTACTACATATTTACGAATTTTTACAGGCCGCCCTGACAAGGGCAAGGTGGGTTGGCCGGGCGAGTGACCTGGCCGGGCGACCGGCCACTTACAGTAGATGAAAGGCGTCGTACGTTTCGCCAAAGTACGGATTAATATTGTATTGACCTCCTTCTCACTTGCCGTCCTCATTGATTGACGACATAGGTTAACCTCGTCAACGAAACCCCAATGGTTATCGATCGAAGACCCGGCGACTCCAGGTGAATGTACGTCTATCTCAAAACGCAGGATGAAGATGCCACAGATGCGGTTGACGGGAAGAGGGCTCTTGATTGCACTCTAAGAGTAGATCCTTGGCTTTGTAATGATTCCGCCTCCAACGATCAGGTTCTCGTACAACGCCGTCTGCCCAAGGTCTAAGGTGACGCGTGACAAACCAGCGGTAGAAGCAGATGTACTCTCCTCCCTTCCCATGTAGTCGAACATACTCTCCCTACATTCCAACACTTGTTCTCCCTCCGGTGCGAGGTCTGCTAGGCTTTGAGGCCTTCAAGCGAACAAGCGACTAAACACTGGGTTCGAATACCATAGGTAGGTTCAAAGGTTATATCGGGGAAGCTAATTTCCTCGTTAGACGTAGAGCACACGTCACTGAGCGAGCAGTACGTGAACACCCGAAAGAACATCCCGAGGGTGCAGAGCGGGATATAAGTGGGACCGGATATAATAGAATGGAGTGAAACGGAATTGGCCAGGTCGCGGAAGGTCGTAAGCCAAGCGCAATGTCTAGCGCACGAATGGCGAGGCTGGATGGGTCGCAAAATCGCCCAACTGAGCTTGATACAGATGTACCCGTGCATCCGGGAGTCTTGTGGCACCAGCGTGACATCTGTCTCATGGTTTGACGAAGTAGACATTTGTTCTCTCTGCAATTCACCTTTGACTCAGAGAATGTATGATACTCGGTAGGTCTTCGCGACACATTTGCCGCAGTTGCTCCTCTATTTCTCGTTGGGTGACATTCTGACTGACTGCAACTGGATCAAAAGTACCGAAGTCTTCTACTTTCTGAAGAGGGTCTGTCTTGAAGGTCTGTGTGATACCTCCTGCTTCAGTATGATCATGACGTAGGAAGAGAGGGTTCAAACGGAGCGGCATTGTGGGTGAGAGATCAAGTATTCACCTTGTTCGTGATATGGTGCTCGGCTATGAAGAGAACGTCACTACTGCATTCAAAAATGTGAGTGCATGTCCTAGGTTGTTGCATTGCCAGGTGATGGCACGCGATTGCTCCGTACAGCCAAGCGACGTAGGATGGGGTACACACCTGCACTTTGGCTTACAGGACCAAAAAGACACCACTTGCGTAATGCAACCCCTGAACCCGCCTCGGGTAAGATCACTAATTTTGCATACTTCAAGCGCTAGCGGCTGTTAACGTCGTTCAGCCCGCGCAACGGCGGAGAGTTGATAACCAGTTCGCCAGGTCTCAATTGCTAGTTCTACCACTTCACGCCTGTTTGTGATAATTGAGGGCTTCTTAGGCGCTTTTTCGAGCCTCTGTCGCGCCTCAGGATGACGTCGCTAAGAGAAGCGGAGCCATTGATGTATGTAAATGAGATGTTCTCGTCGTATGTTCTCGTCGTAAAAGTGTAACTCCTAGGGTATTGAGCGTCCGGGAAGCGTCGCGAGAATGAGGCTGGGGTCAAGAGGTTTGACCACTGCCGAAATCCTAAGACCGAATTCTGCCCGTTCTGCGCTTGCACTGGCCAATGTTATCAAGACACTCGACTATGTCCGTCGCAACATACACAAGAATTATAACTACTTCACTCTACAGAAGGCCTGAAATGGCTTGATGGCACCTTAGGTGTATACTGAATCTGTAATCTCGTATCTGGCTCTGCCCTTATCTTGCGTGAGGTGTTGTCCGACTGTATGATATGGTATACAATCCAAAGGCACCGCAAATAGGAATACGTCCCATATTCAGAACACAAATTCTTCAAATTTTCATGAGCTGCAAATATGACCATCTGTTAAATATAATCTAATTCTGGTACACTGTTCTCCTTGATTCTCAAGCTTCCTATTAATGATCATAGTCTTACATTAACCTTTCGCTTTTAAGTGGTCACGCCGGCCCAGATCTCAAATAGCGCGTAGTGGAGGCAAGACCGGTTCTTATACAAGTACGTCAGCAGAATTCGGCAAGTTCTGCTGCAAAGCACAAAGCGAAGTTGCAAAGAGGTAGATCGATTGTACCTATCCGAAGGTCCCTGTGACCCTATCAAACTCTGTTTCTACACCCTCTCCCCTGTCTTATTCAATAGACTTTGTTTCCTCTGCATATGGTCCAAGCTCCGTTTTACCCTTTGCAGCTGCTCAGGACCAACGTCTTTCTTCTCCAGGACTGCATAGTTCTGTTCCAGCAGCCTGACTGCGCTGCCCACCTGTGCCGAAAAGCTTCCCGATAACGACAGCTTGGCATAATCCCCCACCAACTGCTCCAATTCGTTTGTAGCACGACCAATGACCCGGTTGAGGTCTTGTAGTATCCTTTCACTGGCTTCGACGAGTGCAGCCGTCTTCTGCTTCCCGTCCTTCGCCGTCTGCCACTTCTTCTTCATATCCTGGTCGACCGCCACCTGCGTATCAGTTAATTGCTCCCAAATGGCACGGCAGCGATGGTGGCTCCCGAGTCTGTGCTTGCACTGCTGACACGAGCGTCCGAAGAAATTTCTTAGACTGAGGGGAATGTTGGTCTTGTAGTCGATGTAGCAGTTAGCATAGCATTCGGCCTCGCCGCATAACATATTGTTGGTGGAGGTACGCCGCTGCCTGAAGACAACCTGGTTGACGGTCTGCTCGAAGTGGGCAAAAGCATTCACATCCTGTGTCCAACGAACACAACGTTGAGCTTCAAGTACGAGAAATCGGAGGAACTCACCTCAGAGGTTTTCTTCAGGATGAGCATGAGCTGGTTAATTTCCCCCGTCCTTGCTGCCGCTTGGTCTACCTGAGCGAGGGTGTTTGTAATTTTGGCCTCGATATCTTGAGATATTTCATAGAGGCGGACAATCTCCACTGTCGGCTGCGGCTCGAGGCGGTCCAACCAGTCAAAGAGCTTTACCATCATTTCCAAAGCTTTCTGCTCGCCAGCCATCACATGTTTCCGTATATCTGTCTTCAAGTTCTTCCTACTTTGATCACCTTTGGTTACGAGCTCGATGTACTTCTTCTGGAGCGCGACGGGGTTGTCGAGATGGAACTGAGGAGCGCCTTTAAGCACTGGTGGCACAGTATCCTGGGAGAAGTTCGAAGCGAGGGGATTCAGGACGTTGGTAAACACGAAGGCAATATTGTCGGCCAGGGTTTTGGGGAAGATGGCGGACAAAGTGGAGAGTGTATAGTCGGTGCCGACAGTGATACGGGGGACAGTGCCATTGGCGAGGATGAGAACGGCATTGACAGAGTCAATGCGGTTCTGTATTTCATTTGCAATGCTCCTCTTGTGGACCTCATCTTGCTGAATACCACGAGTGTCGGCCAATCCAGGCGTGTCAAGAATGCGAACCTTGGGAGGAGTGATGAGTAATGTCTATTCGCCATGTTCAACCCGCCGGAGCTTACTAATAAACCGCTTTTGCTCCTAAATTCATAAATGCGGGCAGAGTTTGTCTGGCTCTGCGAACCAGAACCGCCTTGCTCATTGGTGCGATCGAGGATCCTAAAGTTATACTGATGAATACTGTTTCCGATAATGACATTGGTGATGAATTCCATGAATGCGGACTTGCCCACACCAGTCTCTCCAACAAGAAGTATGGTGTATGGTGCCTGAACGTCATTCTTAAACGTCTTGATGATCCCCTGCTTGAGAGACTCTACATTACTGACCCATACGATCAGAAATAATTGACAAAGTGAGCATCTAACCCACTTGATAGTTCGGGAGTGGGTATCCTCTTCTAAGGCGTGATCGCGTGGGCCAGAAGATTCTCCTTCTGAGGAAACTCCTTCACTAGAAGAACCACGAAAGTCAGTAGTCTTCCAAGCGTCAGATCTAGAGTAGCTCGAGAAGACTCACGGTTTGGACTTGACTGGAGGATCGGTCGACATTGTTTTGGTGATGGTTTAAGAGGCACCACGGATAGGTGGGGAATGAGGCAGCAACAGGTATACTTCGGTGAAAGCCATTTCAAGGACTATCGACAGGTTGAGCTCAAGCGTGGAGCGACGCCACCTCTGAGAAGTCTCAAACTCTACGTCTCAGGCGCTTAACGTAGCCTTGTGGCCGGCTCAGCTGGACAAGGCTCGAGAGGAGATGAGGTAGAACAGAGACTGAGCTGGGACTACAGCGGGGTTGTTCGGGTGAGTTGGATCATCCGATCACTGTAAATGCCTATCTCGGTGTTCACTCATGCTTTCGACTGCGTAACCCAGTGACGGAGTTGCTATATACGCCTTGCGGCCCTCCCATCTGCGTCGCTCATTGCTCCGGCAGGACCGCCCCGGAGACGAAGAGGAGGTTGCTAACATTGATCATGAGAATGAAACGCCAACTACAAGGAATTTCGACACTATGTTTAATGCATCAGTTTTCCAGTCTCGCAAAAATCAAAAGAAGGGATTTTAGGCTTCTAGATTGGATCAATGGGACTGAGAGGTTGGACATCTGATGACGCTCCCAACGCTCCCACGACCGGGATGCGAAGAGGCTGGAGCGGGGTTTGAAAGAATGACGGCGAGCTTCTGTCTCAAAATTTGCGAACAGAGTCCCCTTTTGGTATTGTGCTTGTGCTCCTCGACTCTTTCAAGTAGCGGCACTGGTCACGAAAGGAACGAAACATGCATTTGTTTGGTCGACCAAACTCGTCGAGACTTCGACTCCCTGCTTGCTTTCGCGGAAAACTTCTGTTGTTTCAACGTGCACTGTGTGATTTGGAGGACAGAAACGAGATTTATACGATATATTCACGACCTTGAGAGCAGTTCCGGGGCATCCGCCTGTCTCGTAACTTGGGTGCGTTGGGCGTTCCGAAAGATGGCACAGACCCTGCTCAGAATCTCTATCCAGCTTTCCACGCCCAACGAGACACGCCCAGACCGTTCGCCAAGTCGCGTGTCATAGGCAAGCCATTCTTGGCCCACGGCACGCCCGCACCACGCTTTTCCGAACAATAACCAGACTCGGCTAGCAAACCCAGACGACTATTTACGACCCATATCTCATTCTACGCCATGTTACCATCGCACATCACCCCCACGATTGTCTTGCTGCTCACTCTCCAAACTGTGACTGCTTGGCCTTCACTTTCGGACCTCAGCCCATGGCTGCGACTGCCATGGGTCCACCGCTCGACTATCATTCAAACCAATGAGCTTGAAAAGCGAGCAAATCAGACTGTGTGGATATCTTCAGATGTATACCATGGAGAGACCTTCTTCGAGTAAGCCTCGACGCACTCAGTGGAGCTTCGGCTGACCGCTGCCCACAGTGCCTTTGACTTTTGGAACTATAGCGACCCCACACAGTGCGTAATACTGGCATTATCCCCTTATCCCCTTATATTGATCCTGATTCCAGCGGAAACGTCCAGTGCGTCGATTAGTTTCTGCAAATGATTGCGCTCTCACCTGATTTGAGTCAGATATCTTTCTCAGGAGGCTGCTAAGGGTAAACTTGCATTCGTAACGCCTGATGGAGTCGCTCATATGAAAGTGGACAACTGGACTACGCTCACAGAGGAGCAAGTGACCAGTATCGGTCGGGCGAGGTTCGTTTATGGCACTCCAAGCGACTGGATATTCATCCCCTTTTTGCTAGTGTTCGTATTCATACGAAGAAAAAGTACAATGGTGGCCTATTTCTTCTCGACGTAGCACAAGCACCATGGGGATGCGGAACTTGGTGAGGTCTAAGCTGTAGTGATATTTTGTGTATACTGAACCCCATCAGGCCAGCATTTTGTATGTATCTCGGCACCAGTCTTGACTTTACTTTACCAACAAAACCTCGAAAGGGACATCTGGCACAGAATGGCCAGGCGACGGCGAGATCGACATCATCGAAAATGTACACTCAAGCAGCTCAAATCAAGTAGCATGGCACACGCTGCCGGGTACGCCGTTCCTTCCATCCCCGGTGCTTCCACTTACTCCCATTTTAGGTTGCATCCTCACCAACCCAGGCAATTTCACCGGCACTGCGGGTGCGGTCACCTGCGATGTGACAGTCAACTATAACACAGGGTGTGGAATTGTTGATCAGAGTATTGCCTCGTTTGGGGAGACGTTCAACGAGAAGGGCGGGGGCGTTTATGCGATGAAGTGGGACGAGTTTTCTATTGACGCCTTGGTGCGTGATAATGTTGAACGAAGAATCCGGGTAGGGTTCTTCTATCGGTCCGCTATCCCGGATGATATCCTGGACGGTCTGCCGAATCCTGCCAACTGGAGATTGCCATCTGCATCGTTGTCACACATTGGATGCCCCATGAATAAATACTTCAAAAATCAGATGATCATCTTCGGTTTGTCTTCTCTTCTACCAATCCCTCTTCTGAGCGCTGATAACTTTGATAGACACAACCCTCTGTGGTGATTGGGCTGGCACATCCTACTCCCAAGCGGGCTGCCCTGGCTCGTGCGCCCAACGTGTGATGGATCCTGCACATTTCATAGTTCGTACCATCCATTCACACCCAATCTCGGTTTTCTAATTACGCATGACCCACAGAACGCGACATGGTCGATTAACTACCTCAAAGTGTACCAAAAGACAGTTATTGATAATAATTTCTTGAATGGCGTTGTGCCACGAAGCCCGAGAACGTTTCCGCTGGTCGGAAGTGTGATGATGACAGTATTGTGCTTACTCGTATAGATTGTTTAGATGATATTGTATGACGTGGAAAGGATGAATGCAATGAACTTATTGGAGAATCCAAACTTAGACTAGTGCTAAATCTGTTGGTGAAAGGTATTGGTTCACAGTCTGTAGTAATGCATCACTTGGATTGTCCCTATGTTGAGGGAGGTGCAAGGGTTCATTGCATGAATCTATTGCACCCCCGCCTCACAGCCCCATCATACCATTTCCAGATAACTAGTACTGTGCGTGATCAATACACAATCCCTCCATATAGGTGGCCCCAGCAGCAATGTCATATATGCAATTTTCCCATGCCTCCAGCTTGAGGTGGCCCATCAGTACATAGGGTTTTACAGGTCCTGAGGAGAGTTGTGAAACATGATACAGGAAACTGAGAACCCATAGGTTTTTATATGGTAAGATCTAAGGAAGTCGGAGAAATAGCAGAGTACAGAGATGGAGCCCTGGATAGCGTCAGAGCCTGACATTCCATACGCAGTGGAGACTTGGAACGTCTTCAGGATGCCAGTTCCCAGGTGTGGTCGGGCCCAATTGGTACGTGACAAATAAACCACCTAGATAGAGAGCAGCCAATCGTCGGGAATATGGTTGTAGTTTTGCTGGTGACCGAGTCTCTGCATTTCTCCGACCGAGTCTCTGCATTTCTCTTAGCGTTGCTCATGTCCGGGGTTCCATCCGGGAATCTGTTCCGTTCTTGTGATTCTTCTCTTGTTATCACATGGCGACGTCTCGGGTATATAAGGCCTTGATCCTTCTTTACGTGTTTGTAGCGGGCTTCAGTAAACACGATATTTTGCTCGTATTATCGCTCTCGCGAAAATCCCAACACAAATAAATACAGGAGATTCCGGGAACTTTCCTGCACTCGTTCTCCAAGATGTCCGGCCACTTGAAATGACCCCATAATGGGGTGGGGATCATAGACTGTATTAGCAAAACGCGAGGTACTGATTTATTGTACAACTGTAGGTGGTGGTATGCATGCACCGTGGCTAGTATGAGTGTATGTCTAAATAATCAAATTCCGTTGTGATTGTGAATTCATGCAGGTTTCTACTACATTGAGATGACCATTGGTGGTCCCGGGCCAGTGCCGTGTATACACAGCGCGTAATAGAGAGTACCTTGGTTTCTAGAGGGCAAATCGAATATCGTGTGACGTTCAACGGTTGCAGACCTTATATTATGGTGGGGACTACTTTGAGCGGAGTCTCGTTCTATCAGTTTCCGCTGAAGCTTCGAGACTCGCATACGATTATCGGAGTTCGAGACGAAAGACCACCCTTGAATCGAGTCATCCGATTTTTGTAACACCTTACATTAATTGGCACATTGAGGAAAGCGTGCTTTTGATTTGATAAATGAATATATTAGACTCGCCTTCCCGATTACCCCTATTACAGGAGTGCTGTGTGTCGCATCGAAAAGCGAGACGTACATTATGGCGCGCTCATCAAGAAGAAGCTGTTTTTTATGTAATAGGCGACTCATGGTACGGCAGATGTGGGCGTCTCAAGCACAAAAGGTGTCAGTTTCGTGGCTGTCGGTTCAGCGCTCCGCAGTGTTGCTCAGCAAGAGAGACACCCTATGTGCATATGATACGCACTATATGTGCTCGTAGGTAAAATCAATGCGAAGTTTGGACCCGCGATGACTGGGGGTCCTCCTTTCGTTGATGGGAGAGGGGTTAGGGCCGGGACAAGAGAAGCCAAGCACAAACCTAGCGATTGACTTGAACAATACATCATGTGACACTAATCGCGGATCCCCACTCCGGCCATGTGCTGAACAGGTGGGCTGAGAGTCGCGGGGCTCCAACCAAAACTCCCCGATTTGCAATGAACACGTTTGAAACCTGGACCCTTTCCCGATGAACGGAACCCGCAGTATTGCGCTGCCTCCCGATCGCGGAGCGGATGAACTTTTAGCCTGTTTTTTTTTCTTTTCGCTCGCCCCTGTGATCAATTCAAGTAGGTTTGCCAAGACCGTCTTTGAAATGTCAACTCCTGATGTTGCTGGTCCATTCAAATTTTGAATGATCGATGATAGAGAAATAAAGAAGAAGTTCTAGTCATGCTGCGGAGTCTAATCCGAGGAGAATCTGATTGCGCCAATAGCGAGCTTTCCATTGCGCAGCAGCAGGCCAATGAAGGGTTGTTACGCTACCGGCGCAGTAGTTCTGCTTTGTAGTCTCATATTCCGGGTTGTCAACCGCATATTGGCTTCATCCATGGCTGCGGAACATATGACGAGGTGAGCACTTATGGGGTATAAATACTCAACTTGGCGAGCACAGAGGGGCAATCATTCCAGTACTCCTTACGCTAGATACTATTCGTTCAATCATGGCCGCTAAGATGCTACTAGCCGGACTTGTTTCCGTTTTATCAGTCTCAGATTTCGGTATGTCTCGCACTTTTGCTCAGGCCCTGAAACTGAGTCCACGCACTAGCTTTAGGTCATGGAGGTCCCGAGATCAGCGTCCTCGAGCGCGCTATGCATCCACAAGAGCTTGCGAGCCGACAGGTTGATTATTTTGAACTTCGCGAGCTAATACCGTTACTTACCATGCTCCCATAGCTCTCTGCGAACAAGAGACACATACAGACACGTCAATGCGCATCCCAGATTGAGGCTTACACGCGCAAGCGGAAAATGGCCCGGCGGGCAGCACTCGACAAGCGCATCGACTGGGATTCCTATGTTACAGCCGCTGAGATCCAGCCCTTGACGACAAGTATCACCAATGTGAGCCTTTCCTGTTTTATTTTTACCATATAGGTGTAGTACTGATCAGTGACACTCCACCCCCACCAGACGACCTGCGTTACAGGCTAGTTTCCCCTCCTTTTGTCTTTTTCTGAGCCTTACACTTGCCCCTACAGCTCCTGAGGTCACCGAGGGTCCTTATTACTTGAACAACGATCTCGTCCGACAAGACGTCCGCGAAAACCAAGGCGGCATTCCCCTAAGGCTCGATATCGGTGTCATGGATACTAGTACCTGCAAGCCTCTCTCCAACGTCCTCGTTGAAATTTGGCACGCCAATGCGACTGGTTATTACTCGTCAGTCGCTCCTGCCTCTCTACTATTTCACTGAACAGAACTTCTAATCGACGTCCTTAACTTAACAGTGCGTTTGGTACTGGAAGCACTGGTGGTGGTGGTGGCAGCAACAGCAGCAGCAGTAGCGCCACCAACGCACCGGACGGTAGCCCATCCGGCAGCGCGCCGAGTGGCATGTCCATGACTCCAGGTGCCGCCCCCTCCGGTGGTGGTGGAGGGGGGGGCGGCTCTGCCAGCAAGGTTTACAATGATAATTTCTTGCGTGGAGGTTGGCAAACGAACAGCAATGGTTTAGTCGAATTCTTGACTGTATATCCCGGTTTCTGTAAGTGACCTTTTGTGCCTTGGGTGTCATGTCCCTCACACTTGCTATAGACACTGGACGTACTATCCACGTTCACCTTATGGTTCACCAGAATATCACTTACAACTCGAATGGGTCAGTCCTTCTCGTTGATTTGAGTTAGAGTTCTCACTTATGAACCATTTTCAGAACCTATATCTCTCGCAGCGGCTCATTGGTCCACATTGTAAGGAGCTCCGCTTTTCTTCCTCTCAGTATTGACTTACACGTGACTTTTAGGGCCAAATGTTCTTTGACGACGCTTTTAGCGACAAAGTCATGGCTATCTCTCCATACAGCACCAACAAGAATACCCGTTCGTATAACAGTGGTGATAGCATTGAGGCCCAAGCGCTGGCCGACGGATACAATGCTATGGTTGAGTATGTGCCATATCTCCGATGAGTTTGGCGCGAGCACGAGCTGATGAACACTATAGTCTTGAACTCATCGGCTCCGACCTCAGCGACGGCGTCCTAGGCTATCTCAGTACGTGCTCCCCTGGGCATTTCATCACGCGAGGTGCTGACCATTACCTCCAGCCGTGGGTGTGAATAGCAAGGCTCAATACCAAGTCACCACGCAAAACTACTATGACGGTCTTGACAGTGTCGTCTCATCCGTCTGGACCGCCTCAACCAGCAGCATCACTCGAAAAGGGACAGGCACCGCTGCTGTGAGCTCGCCCACCTCCAATGCTGGTTCGAGGGCGGAAATCCCTCTCATGTGGTTGAAGGAGATGATCACCGCGTACTGGTTTGAGTAATTATGAAAGCAATGATTTTTATTGGTGGTACCCTTTGGCGAATTGTTTCACAAAACAATGGACATTTACACTTATTTTCTATAAATATACCAATCATAATTACCTGCGAAATTTATCTCCGAAATTTATCTCCGGTGCAGTACCGCGGGAAATGCCGAGCTGACTTGAACCGGACGTCATTTATCTCCGACTCGCTTCCTTCCTACAATCAGTTAATGTGCATTTAACCCATATTATAATAATATGGACCTCGACAGGGCACTCCTCTCACCACTCTCCCCAACGATCGCACGCCAGTCGCAAAGCTTCAGTCAAGCAGCGCGCGCAATAGACGACCTTACAAGCGCTCTTCACGAATTTTCTACTCGCTCTCCTCCTCCTTCCAAGTTACAATGCTGTTGCGGTCGCGAAGACTGCCCCAAGTTTGTCCAATGGCTGCAACTCCGCGGAAAGCTGGAAAATGACCTTATGCTGAGTGCAGGTGACACCGGAAAACCACGCCTCTATCTCACTGGAAGCTTACCATCCTCTTCAGAGATCGGCCAGGGCCTCCTTCACCGACACGAGGAATACGTGCGGCAGCATGAGGCTTCACTTGACCACACTGAGGAGGTAGAACAGCAGCTCCTAGAAGCACAGGATAAGATTAAGTCGCTGAAGAATAACAACGAGGAGCTTCTCTCTCAATTCGCTCAGCTTGCTCAGGAGCGGGCTGGCCTCGATAAGCGCCTGAACCAAGTGCTCCTCAATTTGGATATGTCGGATGCGTCAAACAAAGCACTCCTCAAGGACCTTGATGAATCCCGAAATGTCCTAGCAAGCCTTTCTGTCCAAAATGCAAAGTCTCTCGGATTTGAGGCCCGACTTCGGACTGTGGAGCAAGAAAGGGACGACATGCGGGAGGAGAGCAGAGTGCAAGGTGCTCGAGCTGATGTTGCAGAGTCTAAAGCCGCCTCTCTGTCTTTACAATGCTGTAAGTTCAGATCTCAATGAGCACTTGATCTACCTAAAATCTGACTGTCTGCTCACAGCGCGCCTTCAGAGCGAGCTGCACGCGCTCCGCGAGGGTCACGAACTCTTCTGGGCACCACATGAGGTTGAGTCGGACAACCTCGAACAAGAGAGGCATGAGAAATTGCAGGCCTTGAAGGAAACGTTGGCTCGTAGTGGTGGCTGGAGCCATCAAGAAGTCAGCCGTGCGCTACACGACCTGACGCTGGAGAACCAGTCGATTCAACACGAGAATGAAGACCTTCGTCGGACGGTCGCGGATTCCCACCATGAAGTTAGAGTGCTAACTGATGAGATCGAGCAACTCCGGTATACGATCTCATCCAACACGCATCGAAGCGAAGCGGATAATAGTTTCCAGTCGGTCTCACTCGATGTCGAAATTCAGTCGGCCACGCAGTCTCAGTCGTCTCTTGCCTCCCGCGACTCCCCTCCGCCCAGCTCGCCGCCTTTCAAGCTCGAAAGTCCAGACTTCCTCTCACCCCCTCCGCGCGTATCTCGTCTTCACAACAACCCGTCGAAAGGTGTTCAGACTGATCCGGTCATCGTCGCACCAGAACCCACCAGCGCCTTTCACCCATTCCCCATATCCCAATCCCCTGTGCCACCCGTTACACATTCACGATATGGATCTGATGCGACAGTCACGGGTCCACCGTCGGCACAGACTGCCGGCAGGCGTCCTCCCGTCCCTGTTACCAGTTCACCATTCACTCTGCCGTCGACTCTCGACACGAACAACCCTTTCTCCCCCTTCACGCCGGCAACCGACGTTCATCCCCTCTCTCCACTCCTTTCGCGTATTTCCGCCTCTCTCGAGAAGATTGCATCCCAGGACACACCCTCTCCTCGAGGATTCGAACGCCGTCCGTCTTACTTGGGCCGCGTCGGTCGCACCACACGTGCTACTCTTGCGGCTGTCGTAGAAGAAGTAACAGGTCTCCGTGCGGCTTTAGGAGATGCCTTCAAGGCGAAGGACAACGAGGATGATCTCCCCTCCGAGACGGCTCTCGTCGATCGGGCGGAGTTGGACACCTTGCTAGAGATCTTCATGAAGATGTTCGAAGAGCTCAGCAAGTCCAAAGGTATCATCGCTGAATTGCAGTTGAACCAGTCATTTTCAACCACACGGGAGAAGCCCTCTGTCGAGTGTGCGCTGGTCAGGCGCTCTGCAGAGGACTGGAGGGTCGTCAAGACACCTACAGAATCTCCGATGGCTCCACGGTACAAACAGCAGTTGACCGTGCCTCGGCTGAGCATCGCGTTCCATCTCGACAACGGACGGACGAGACACCTTCAAGTTTCACTACCTGCGCCCTCTTATGAACCGTCGTTTTTGCTGCGATCCTATGCTGTTACGCTCACTGTGGCCGCTGCTATTTTTATTGCTGTATTTATGCGCTCGGATCGGTGGGACTGAAGGCGGGTTTGTTTTTTGTATTGGACATCTGTAAATTAGTAGGGATGTGTGGTACGCTATCTCTCTATCTCCCAACTTAACTGGATTTGTGGTTATAAAATTTTATTTTCGGATGGAAGAAACCTCGTCGGCCCGACTGCAGAGCGTCTCCGACGGACCGGGCATGCGAACGCTGAATCCCTTGAGCAAGACCCACTATGACTCGACGAACTTCAACCCCGCATCGTTCGAATATACGTGTCAAAGAGTCCAGTGAATGGAGGACTTGTGAACTGGACTGGAAGGGGGAGACGCTGGTTTATGAGGCTACGAGGGAGTAGGACTGATTAGCCCAGCCGTCAATTCTTCATGCCTATTCTTCTCTCAACCACTTCAATATTCTTAACTGAGATTTAAGGTTCCCTTTTCTCCCACCTACGTAAGAAAAGCGTTGAGTTGGGTACATGAGAATACATCACGAAATTTAACATAAATCGGCAGCCAGATACTAGACGAACATCAATACTAAACAGGTCTAATCTAAGAAGTGGAGAATTGCATGATGAAACATGACTGAAGCAGGCCAACAGAGGCTTGAGCGCTAGCCGTTAGAATTCGCATAGGGTGCACGGCGCCGCATAGCCTCCATTCCGAGCCGTGGTGACGCGTGCGCCTGCGCATGTCGGAAATAATGGTCCACATCTTCATCAGAAAACTCGCTCGGCGGCGGAGGGCTCGACGGGTTTCTCAATTTCTTCTCTAAATTTTCGTCTACCCCTTCAGCAGCAGCATCTAGCGGCGGCTTCGTGCTCCCTAGGCGGTATATTCTCTTCCTCCTTCCTTGGGTCGTTCCATTCGGCGGTTTCGCCTGCACTGGCCTGTGAGGCACGCTCCTGATGGTAAAGTGCGACAGAGACCGCGTGTACGGCGACAATGTCTGGTTTGAGTGAGATAGCGCGGAGAGTTGGGACACGGTGTCATTCCGGACCACGATCCCATCGTCCCGGTCGTCCTCGAGGCTACTCTCGGCACTTGGAGAGCCGAGTACGAAGCCGCGATCCCGCTTGAAAGGCGAGAGGGAACGAGGGCGACCTGCGTTGCGGTGAGATGACGATGGCATAGAGCGTGGTTTGGGAGGGGAGATGCCCATCTCAAAGGAAGATGGGGGTGATGTATGTGGCGTACTGTTCCTACTCAATCGACTAGGTGCTTGAGAGGAAGCCCGGGTTGACGAGCCAACAATGGACTGTGACTGCGAACGATCAAAGCGAGGTCGAGAGGTCGTACCCAGTGAATGCAAAGTGTTGTACGCTCCGCCAAAGTATGGGTTGTATTGGTTGTCCTCTCCCTCACCGGTCTCGTTGATTGACGACATAGGTTGACCTCGCCAGGGAGACTTGACTTCCACGGGTATAGATCGAGAAGACCCGGTGACTGAAGGTGGTCGCCTGGTATACGTCGAGCCCGAAGCACCGGATAAAGAAGCCGCAGGTGAGGTAAGAGGGTTTTTGATTGCGCTCTGTGAGTGGTAGATTCGCGGTCTCGTGATGGTTCCTCCTCCAACTGCAGGGATGCTCTCCAATTCTGGTAGGCCTTCGGGGTCGAACATAGATGACGTCATGTGCGAACCACCACCAGAGGCAGACATGCCCTCTTCCCATTCCACATAGTCAAACGCACTCTCTCCGTCCCCAAAATCTAACTCCTGTTCTCTCTCCGAAGCTAGGTCTGCCAGACCTCGAGGCCCTTGAGTGAATAGGCGGCTGAACGCTTCATAGTCGCTCTTATTGGGGAATGCCTCGTCTCGAAGACCATAGGTGGGATCAAAGTTTTCTATATCGGGGAAGCTAACTTCCTCGTTGGACGAATAGTACGACTTGATGGGTGGCGCAGATCGAGTAGACCCAAAAGAACACTCGGAGGGAGCAGAGGGGGGCGTTCCTGCCTGGTGAGGTAGATAGGTGGGGGTTGACATAACGGATTGGGGT
>WNFL01030044.1_pt1 | contig 15475 bp, 19 predicted proteins | sample 5400361 | NCBI WGS metagenome assembly WNFL01 (sample SAMN13153351, study PRJNA577476) | soil metagenome | isolation source: 40 cm soil on Douglas fir-dominated hillslope | place: USA:California | collected 2013-09-17
TGCAGAACGCGAGGCCATTGACGCAGCCGTGGCGGCGCTGAAAGAATCTGTAAACGGGAGCGATTACAAGCTGATGCGCAAACGAATCGACGAGCTCAATAACGCGACGATGCATCTCGCGGAATTAGTAATGAACAGCGCAGTTTCTACAGCATTGCAAGGCCGCAAACTAGCGGAGGTCTGATCTTAGTAGGGGCGCAACATTGCTGCGCCCCACTCAAGCAAGGTTTCAATAGCAGGAGAGAACTAAAAATGGGCGGCAGTAACCCCTACATCGAAGAAGTAAAATACAAGCCCGCCACGAAGAAATATAAAGTCACGTTTCTTCCCAGCGGCAAGACCATCGAGGTCGACCCGGAAAAAATTCCCTACGGGCACAACGGCATACCGGGCAGCATTCTCGATATCTCGGAAGGCATCAAGGCTGGTCTGGATCACGCGTGCGGCGGCGTCTGCGCCTGCTCCACCTGCCACGTAATTGTGAAAGAAGGTCTGGAGTCCTGCAACGAAGCGACCGACGCGGAGCTCGATGAACTCGACGAGGCGCCGGGAATAACTCCTAAATCGCGCCTGGGCTGCCAGACCGTTCCTGACGGCACCACGGACATCGTGGTGGAGATTCCCGATTGGAACAAGAATTACGCCAAGGAAGCTGATCATTAATCTGCAATGAGATTTCCAGTGACGATTTGAATTGAGATATGAATCGATTTTTCGAGGAGCAGCATGCCCGCAACCTTCGATTGGGATAACACCGAAGACATCGCCATCGCGCTAACCGACAAATATCCGGATACGGATCCGCTCACCGTCCGCTTCACCGATATGCACAAGTGGATCACGGAGTTACCCGGTTTTGCCGGCGACCCGAAAACCTCAAACGAGGGCAAGCTCGAAGCCATCCAAATGGCTTGGCACGAAGAATTTCAAGACCGCCAAAGCTAATCCAAGATCGCGAAGCGAAGCGAGTTTCAGCGTCGGAAATTAGAAAAAAACCAGAACAGAACTGACAGCACCACGCTGATCACCAGACACGTGACAATCGGAAAGTAAAACGTCGTATGCTCGCCGCGATGAATGATATCGCCCGGCAAGCGACCCAGACGGAACGGAAGGCGCGCACCAAAAAAGAGCAGACTTCCAACAAGGGCGCTGACGGCGCCTAGAATCAGAAGGGCCCGTCCGAGTTCGCGGAGTGGGTCCATAAAGCCAGTCTGAAGCCAGCGAGTTTTGAAGTCAAAGTGACTGCGACATTTTTAAATCAAAGCGAGCGAATAGGACTCATTCAGTTCGTGGCGAGCGAACAGGAGTTAAATTAGTTCGTGGCCGGCGAAAAAGTAGCTGATCTCAAACGCCGAGGTATCCGGCGCGTCGGAACCGTGCGTGACGTTGTTGCCTATGCTCGTGCCGAGATCGTGGCGAATGGTGCCGGGCGCGGCTCTCTTCGGATCGGTGGCCCCCATGGTGTCGCGCCATTTGGCGATGGCGTTTTCCGCTTCCAAAACCATCGCGATGATCTTGCCGGAGCTCATGAAATCCGTCAGCTCGCCAAAAAATGGCCGCTCTTTGTGCACGGCATAAAATCCACCGGCCTCGTCTTTGGTCAAGCGCATGGATCGGATCGCGACGATCCGGAAACCTGCTTTATGAATGCGCGAAAGAATTTCGCCTTGTAAACCACGACCGACGGCATCCGGCTTGATGATTGCAAAAGTCCGCTCGAGAGCCAAAATGTAGTTCCTCCGAAAAAGTGAGAGTCGCCGGCAAAATGCCGGCGTTACTTCAACGCGGCTGCCACGGTGGAGCCGAGATCTGCGGGAGTTTCCACGCAGCGAATTCCGGCGGCGCTCATGGCTGCGTATTTGTCTTTGGCAGTGCCCTGGCCGCCGCTGATGATCGCGCCCGCGTGACCCATGCGGCGGCCTGGGGGCGCCGTTTGCCCGGCAATAAACCCGACCACAGGTTTTTTTACGTTGGACTTGATGAATTCGGCGGCCCGTTCTTCCGCGTTGCCGCCAATTTCGCCGATCAAGATGATCGCGTGCGTTTCGGGATCATCGTTAAACATTTTGATGGCATCTAGGAATGAGGTGCCGATGATGGGATCGCCACCAATACCGATACAGGTGGATTGACCGACGCCGAGCCGCGTAAGTTGGTCCACAGCTTCGTAGGTGAGCGTGCCGCTGCGGCTGACCACGCCGACGTTGCCTTGCTTGTGAATGCGGCCGGGCATGATGCCGATCTTGCATTTGCCCGGAGAGATGACGCCGGGGCAGTTGGGGCCAATCAGGCGCGTTTTCTTGCCGTCGACCGCCAGCGAAACACGAATCATGTCGAGAACGGGAATTCCTTCGGTGATGCAAATGACCAGGGGAATTTCGGCTTCAGCAGCTTCCAGAATGGCGTCCGCGGCGAATGGTGGCGGAACGAAAATGACAGAGGCGTTTGCGCCGGTATCTTTCACCGCGTCAGATACGGTGTTGAAAACCGGGCGCTCCAGATGTTTCGTGTTGCCTTTGCCCGGCGTTACGCCGCCAACCACGTTGGTTCCGTACTCAATCATTTGCTGCGCGTGGAAAGTTCCCTCGCGGCCGGTGAAACCTTGCACGATGACTTTTGTTTTTTCGTCGACGAGAACGCTCATCGCGCGCCTCCCGCGAGAGCGACCACTTTTTGCGCTCCGTCTTTCATACCGTTTGCGATCGTGAAATTCAGTCCGGAGTCGCGGAGGATTTTCTGGCCTAGCTCGACATTGGTGCCTTCCATTCGAACGACCACGGGAACCTTGAGCTGCAAATCTTTTGCCGCCGCGACCACGCCGGTGGCGAGCACGTCGCATCGCAAGATGCCGCCAAAAATGTTGATGAACACGGCGCGAACGCTCGGATCGCTCATTAATATGCGGAAAGCATTCTTCACCTGCTCGGAGGAGGCGCCACCGCCGACATCCAGGAAATTGGCGGGCGAGCCGCCAGCATATTTGATGATGTCCATAGTGGCCATGGCGAGACCGGCGCCGTTCACCATGCAGGCGACACTGCCATCGAGCTTGATGTAGTTGAGGCCGTACTTGGAGGCTTCCACTTCGAGCGGATCCTCTTCGTCGATGTCACGCAATTCGCGAAGGCTTGGATGACGAAAGAGAGCGTTATCGTCGAACGTCATCTTGGCGTCCAGCGCGACTAGCTTGCCGTCGCCGGTAAGCACGCACGGATTGATCTCGAGCAGCGAGGCGTCCGTATCAATGAACGCGCGATACAAAGCCTGAAAAAACGGCGTGGCGTGCGTGGCAACATCACCCGGCAATCCCAGGCCGAATGCGATTTTGCGAGCTTGGTACGGCTGCAGGCCGACTACCGGTTGGATGGGCTCGCGCAGAATGGCTTCGGGATTTTCCTTTGCGACTTCTTCGATTTCCATACCGCCCGCGGCGCTGGCCATGAAAACAGGGAGTCCGCTGGCACGATCGACGAGCAAGCCAAGATAAAGCTCGCGCTTGATGTCCAGGCCCTCTTCGATGAGGACGCGCTTGACGATGCGGCCGGCGGGTCCGGTTTGCGGAGTGACCAGAGTCATGCCCAGGATGTGCCCGGCAATATCCTCGGCTTCATCTCCGGAGCGCGCCAACTTTACGCCGCCACCTTTGCCACGGCCTCCGGCGTGAATCTGCGCCTTTACGACGACTATATTCGACTTCAAGCGCTGTGCGGCCTCACGCGCTTCTTCCTTGGTGTAAGCGACCTCGCCACGCGGCGTGGTGACACCGTAACGAGCGAGAATCGCTTTGGCCTGGTACTCGTGAATCTTCATCGAGCTTCCATCAGTGCTAGAATTTGTGCATCCGCAAAACAAAGAAGTGTACTCGGAAGGGGCAAGAGGAGCAAGGACGCCTGAAAATGGCCGGAAGCGCGACAATTTTGTTGATCGAGCAAGTGGAAGCGGGGCGACTCCTCAGTCGCACTGACGCGGAAGCATTGATGGAGGAATTGCTCTGCGGGCGGATGGAAACGGCAGAGATCGCGCGTTTTTTGCTGGCGCTGAACCAGAGGCCGATTCTGGTTGCGGAACTCGCGGGCTTTGCCACGGTCATGCGGCGCCATGCGGTGCGCATTTTTGAGGATGGCGAAGCGTGCCCGGAATGCCTTGTCGACACCTGCGGAACTGGTGGAGACGGCTTCGGCTCATTCAACATTTCGACCGCGGCGGCCATTGTGGCGGCGGCAGCCGGCGCGCGCGTAGCCAAGCACGGCAACCGGGCGGTCAGTTCGAGGAGCGGGTCGGCCGACGTATTGGAGGCGCTAGGCGTGCGGATTGACGTGCCCTTTGCGCGGGTGGAAATGGGGATTCGGGAGGTGGGCATCGGCTTTCTTTTCGCGCCGGCGGCGCATTCCGCCACGCGCCACGCGATGCCGGCACGCAAACAGATTGCGGCGCGGACGGTTTTCAATTTATTGGGGCCGCTGACGAATCCGGCCGGAGCGCAAGCGCAGGTGATCGGCGTTTTTTCCGCGGAGGTGGTCGACCTGGTCGCTGCAACGCTAGCAGAACTCGGGGTCAATCGTGCCTTTGTCGTTCACGGTGCAGGCGGGCTTGACGAAATTGCATTGGCGGGCGAAACGCTGGTTGCGGAAGTGCGCGAAGGCAAGATCAAGCGCTACACCGTAGAGCCTGAAGATTTTGGCGTGGCGCGCGCACCGGGGGACGCTATTCGAGGCGGCTCACCGACGGAGAATGCTGCAATCCTGGAGAGCATCTTTGGCGGGGAGCTTGGACCGCGACGAGACATCGTCGTGATCAACGCAGCAGCGGCAATGGTGGCGGCCGGTGTCGCCGAGAATTTCGTCGAGGGCTCGCAGTTAGCGGCGAACGTGCTTTCGTCCGGAGCCGCTAGCGACAAACTTTCTCAGCTCAGGAGATTTGTGAACGGGCCTGGCTAAGATTCACGGCTTCTCAGGCGCGGTGACAGGCGCAGGTCAGGGCCTGTCGGGGCTCTCCAAGTGATGATGATGTCCCGCCATCGGGATTACACCCCCTGCGACCATTCCGATCACTAGCAAAGCGAACTTGGCATGGACCTTCGCTGGGGGGTTCCTGCCCTGGCCTGATTCTGAAGGCGGATCGATTTCTTTTTCGGATGGGTCGAGAAGCACGCGGTAAGCCGTGCCTTCCGGTACCATCTCGGTCTCGCCGTGATAGGAAAAGTTTAAGGCTCCTCGCTGCGCATAGATGCGTAGTTCTTTTCGATTCACAATTCGAATCTGCGCGATTGTGGCGGCATGGGCGACAGGGCGAATCGAGGCATCGTTGGCAAGAACAGCGACATTGGCGGTCTGTCCCGCGGAAAACATTATGGTGCCTGAGCCGAGTTCGGCCTGAAGGTTATCTTCCGGAGCAGCGGCGCGGTGGAGGGTAAGAGAGGAGGCCTGGCCTAACTGCAGCGTGAGCGCGATATTGCTGATGCGCAGGAGCCCGCCAATCTCTGTTGAGAGCAGGTCGCCGTCATAAATTGTGCTGCCCACGGAGGCCTCGACTTGACCCAAATACGCGCGCTCCGCATGCGTAACCAGACCCAATGGAACGACCTTGGAAGGCGATGGCCACGGAGCCAGGAAAGATGCTGCTAACGTAGCTAGGAATTTGCGATAGAGAACCGTAACGGACCTCACGAGAAGCGCGACTTAAGGCGTCAGGCTCCCAGAACACCGTCGATCAATAATTGATGTCTAGTAAACATTTGTGTTTACCGAACGATATATATACGCAGGGTGGCTGTCAAGCGGAAAGGGAGCCTCCGAACACGGCGCGCCGGTGGCTCTTGCTGCATACCACATCGCCGTCTGCATGCCTTTTGCCGGGCTTCGCACGGCGGTATATAGTGAGAATGAGCCGCTGAGGCAGAAAAAAGCGCGGCGTGCTCGCTCGCTTTCAAGAAAACCGCAAAGGCAACCGCAACGGATGGCCGCAGACGTCAGCAAGCATCTAGATCGCGCCAAGCGATTCCTGGAGAAGAACCGCGTCGAGGATGCGATTGCGGCTTATAAAGCCGTCCTCGACGAGGCGCCGCAGCACCAGGAAGCGACGCAGGCACTAGGGGACCTCTACGCGCGGGCGGAGAAGCCGGAGCGCGCCTCGGAGTACTACGGATTACTGTTCGACATGCTCGTCGAGCCGCGTGACGAGAGCAAAGCGCTGGCGATTTACAACCGCTTTCTGCGCGGGGCCGCTTCCCCGCAACCCCCCGAGCGCATCGCGCGCTACGCCTTCCTGCAACAAAAGCAAAACCGCAATGATGAAGCGATGGAGCAGTACTCCAAAGCTGCGGACTTGTTCGCGGAGGCGGGACGGCAGGAGGACGCGCTGTTTTGCCTGGAGCGTACCGCGCAACTCGATCCGGAGAATTTAACGCGGCAGCTCCGGGTGGCGGAAACGGCTGAGCGGATCGGCAAGAATGCGTTAGCGGCGAAAGCTTTTCTTCGCGCGGGGCAATTAGCTACCGCCGGAGGCACGCCGGAGGAGGCGCTGCGCCTCTTTGGGCGCGCGCACAAGCTGGCGCCGCAGGAGCGCAGTGTCGCGCTGCTCTACGCCGAGGCAAACTTGCGAGCGGGTGATGCAAAGCAAGCGGCTGCCCTGCTGGAGCCATTTGACGCGGCGGACAGCGACGCCACTTTTTTAGAGACGTTCGCCGACGCGTTGATACGGGGCGGCAAGCTGGATCGGGCGCGAGAGATTTTGGAGCGCCTGCTGAAAGAAAAGAATCAGGGATTATCGCGGCTTTTCGATCTGGTGGATGCTTACGGACAAGCGGGGCAAGACGCGAAGTCTGTGGAAATCCTGCAAGTACTGAAGAACCGGACGTATGCGGATCGCAAGCAGAACGATTTTATCGTACAACTGGAGAGCGTTGGCGGGAAGCATCCGAACTCGCAAGCCATCCTGGAGTTCTGCGCGGAGTTTTACAATGAAGCGAATCGCGAGACGCAATACTTCGAAATTCTGATTAAGCTGTTCGATGTGTATCTGAATGCGCGAAACGTTCAGAAAGCATCCGAAACGCTCGAAAAGCTTCTCGACATTGATCCGTACGATAACCGAAACCAGGAACGCCTTCAGAAATTACAGGGCCGAGTCGACGACTCATCCTTGACACGGCTTGGCGCGCGGCTGACGAAATCCGGAACTTCAGCTCCGCCGCGCCCGGTGCATGCGCAATCGTTGACCGCAGACAGCGTCAGCACTTCGCAGTCCGCCGGCGGAGACGGCCGGCACTTGCAGGCACTGGAAGACCTCATCGTCCAGACGGAGATTTTCTTGCAGTATTCCTTACAGAACAAAGCCCTGGAGCGACTGCAAAAAATCGCCGCCACGTTTCCCGGCGAAGAGGAGCGCAACACCCGGCTGCGTAATCTGTATCAGACCGCAAATTGGTGGCCGGCGGGTTCTTCCCGTCCAAAATCGGAGCCGGTGGTCACTGCCCGGCCTGTGGAGCCCGTCCCGGAATCGCTCGGCTCCGGCATCACGCAAAAAACCGGTGTCTACACCGCGGAAACTCTTCGTGACCTGGCGAAAATTTCCGAGATTAATCAAAAGATTTTTCGGCAGCAGACGCCGCGCGCCATGCTGAATACAGCCGTCAACGAAGTCGGCGCTTACCTGCACTGCTCCCGGGCTTTGGCGGTGTTTGGCGCGCAGGGCCGCCCGCCGGAAATGGCGGCGGAATTTTGCGCTGGCGGCATGCGTGCCACTCCCGGGTCCCAACTGGTTCTATTGCTCGCGCAGATGGAAAAGTCACAGCCGGACGAACTAGGCGGGCTCACGCTAACGGCTAGCGACGGCTCGATACTGAAAGAGATGGGCATCAGCACCGCTCTTGGCGTGATCCTCAGCGACAAAGAGACGCAGAGCCCGGCGGGAATGCTGATCGTGGGGCACGCCGATGCGCACAAGTGGAAGCCCAACGAAGCTTACTTCCTGCAAGCCATCGGCGACCAGATGCTGATGAGCGTCAGCCACACGCGCCTGCGCTCTCTGGTGCGGCGCATGGGCGTTTCTGATGAGCGTACAGGACTGCTCAGCCGCAGCTCCTATCAGAGTTGCTTACTCACGGAAGCGGATCGCTCGCGCACGCAGGGCACGCCGCTTTCGCTGGCCATTCTGCAGATTGACCACGGTGCGGAAATTCTTCGGCAGCAAGGCGAGTCGCCGGTCGAGCGCTTTCTGGAGCAACTGGCGCGATCGCTGCAGCCTATCGTGCGCCAGAACGATGTCGCGGTAAAATATACCTCGTGGTCCCTGGCGTTCATCCTGCCGGACACCAGCCTGGCTGGCGCGCAGCACCTGGCCGATAAGCTCCGCCGGGCGGCGTCCGGACTGAGGCCGCCGTGGAATTCGACGCAAGTGACGCTTAGCGCGGGAATCGTCGAAGCGGTGGCCAAGGCGGACTACGAGAGCGAGGACATTGTCACGGACCTGATCAATCGCGCCGAGACCAGTGTGGAAGAGGCGCGCAAACGGGGCGGCGATACCGTCGTGGCGCTGGAAAACTCTAAGCCCCAGCTGGGAATAAGAGAGGACAATTATGTTTCCGACAGATGTGGTGATTGTTGCCGGAGCACGCACGCCCATGGCGCGCTACACCGGCTCGTTTTCGGATGTTTCCGCGATTGACCTGGCCGCGCATGCGTCCAAAGAGGCGATTCGCCGCTCCGGGGCCGACCCTGCCGGGATTGATCACGCGATTTTTGGAAATGTGATGCAGACCAGCGCGGACGCGCTTTACGGTGCGCGCCACGTCGGGCTGAAGGCCGGGCTTAAAACGGAAACCCCTGCCGTGACCGTAAATCGCTTATGTGGCTCAGGCATCGAAGCGATTGCTCAGGCTGCGCAGAGGCTGCTGCTCGGCGAAGCGAACATGGTTCTGGCCGGCGGCATGGAGAACATGACACAAGCGCCATTTGTGATTCGCGGCGCGCGCGGCGGTCTGAAGCTTGGCGGAGGCGCTCTGGAAGATTCGCTGATGGCCGGCCTGACCGATTCCTACTGTGGATTGCCTATGGCGCTAACCGCCGAAAAGCTGGCCGAGCAACATGGCATTACGCGCAAAGATGCAGACGCCTACGCCTTGCGCAGCCAGCAAGCGGTGGATGCCGCGTACAAGGCGTGCCGCATTCGAGAAGAGCTGGTCCCGGTGGAAGTGAAGCAAGGTAAAAAGACCATCGTCGTCAGCGAAGACGATCATCGCCGTCCAGAAACTACGATGGAAATTCTAGAAAAACTGCCGCCGTCCTTTAAGAAGGACGGAATCGTTACCGCGGGAAATGCGAGCGGCATTGTCGATGGCGCCGCCGCTGTGGTCGTAACGCGGGAGAAAACCGCGAAAGAACAGGGCTTGAAACCCGCCGGGCGAATTGTTTCCTGGGCTGTCGCCGGTGTGGACCCTAGCATCATGGGCATCGGCCCGGTACCCTCTTCGCAAAAAGCGCTGAAGCTCGCCGGACTATCCCTCGGGCAGATAGACCGGGTGGAAGTCAACGAAGCCTTCGCCGCCCAATATCTCGCGGTGGAAAAGGTTTTGGGATTGAACCGCGAGAAAACCAACGTAAACGGCGGCGCGATCGCGCTTGGGCATCCGCTCGGTGCGTCGGGTACGAGACTCGTGCTCACGATTCTCAACGAGCTTCGCCGCAACAATTTGCGCTACGGACTTGTGACAGCCTGCATCGGGGGTGGGCAAGGTATCGCCATGATTGTCGAGGCGCGCTAGACAACTAGTTCGTGTTGTTTCTGCTACACTTTTCCACGCGGATAGGCGATTTTCCTGCGGGGTGTTTGCCGCTCCTTGGCGATTGACCGCGGTATTTCCTACAGAGGATCAGGATGGTGATTCAAAAAGTTGGCGTCGTCGGGTGTGGCTTGATGGGCTCGGGAATCGCGCAAGTCTCGGCGCAGGCTGGGTTTCCCACGGTCGTGCGCGAAGTCACTCCCGAAATTGTCGACAAGGGACTGAAGAGCATCGAGAAGAATCTCGCGCGCCTGGCGGAAAAAGGCAGTCTGAGTGAAACGCAAAAGACAGAGATTCGAGGCCGGCTGAAGGGCACGACCTCATTGGACGAACTGAAGGATTGCGACGTGATTGTGGAAGCCATCATCGAGCAGCTTCCGGCGAAACGTGAGCTTTTCGGTTCGCTGGATGCCCTGTGCCCCGCATCCACCATTTTTGCCAGCAACACCTCATCGCTCACCATCACGGAAATTGCTACCGCTACGAAGCGGCCGCAGCGCTTTGTCGGTCTCCACTTTTTCAATCCTGTTCCGGTGATGAAGTTGGTCGAAGTGGTAAAAACTATCGCTACCGATCCGGCGGTGTATGAGGAAATGGTGGAGTTCGGCGCAAAACTGGGCAAAACGCCGGTACGCGCCCATGACAGTACCGGCTTCATCGTAAATCGTCTCCTTGTGCCCTATCTGCTCGACGCGATCCGCGCTCTAGAGGAAGGCGTCGGCTCGATTGAGGACATCGATAACTCCATGAAGCTAGGCTGCGGGCATCCCATGGGGCCGCTCACGCTGCTCGATTTCGTTGGCCTCGATACTACTTATTACATCGCGAATATTATGTTTGACGAATTCCGCGAGCGCCGCTTTGCCGCCCCGCCGCTGCTCAAGCGCATGGTCCTTGCCGGCTGGAATGGCCGCAAAGCCGGGCGCGGCTTTTATGACTATTCCGACCCGCAAAAGCCGAAAGCTATGAAATTTTGAGATAGCGACGCAACAATGGCCTACGAAAACATTCTGTTTGAGAAGAAAGACGGCATCGCGTACGTCACCTTCAATCGCCCCAAGGTGCTGAACGCGCTGAATCGCAAGACGATCGAAGAGTTGCGTTACGCGCTGCTGGATGCGCGCGATGATTCTTCCGTGCGCGTGCTGATTCTTACCGGCGCTGGAGAGAAATCCTTTGTGGCCGGTGCGGATATCAGCGAGCTTGCGCAGCGCACTGCCGTGGATGGCAAGGAGTTTTCGCTTTTTGGGCAAAGCGTATTTCACCTCTTGGAAACTCTCGGAAAACCTTCGATCTGCGCCATCAACGGATTTGCGCTCGGTGGTGGTTGCGAGCTGGCGCTTTCCTGCACGATCCGGCTTGCCAGCAAGGCCGCCAAGCTTGGCCAGCCGGAAGTAAAACTCGGCATCATTCCCGGCTACGGCGGCTCGCAACGGCTTGCGCGGCTGTGCGGCAAAGGCGTGGCGCATGAGCTCTGCCTCACAGGGGAAATGATTGCCGCGGAAGAGGCGCAGCGGATCGGCTTGGTCAATCACATCTACGAGCCTGCCGAGCTTCTGCCCGCGGCGGAAACGATGGCGAAGAAAATCATCGCCAACGCGCCGCTTGCGGTGAAGTACACAATGGAAGCCATCGAGCGCGGTGTCGAGATGCCCCAGGAAGAAGGCCTGTTCCTGGAGGCGACATTGTTCGGGCTTTCCTGCGCAACCGAAGACATGCGCGAAGGCACGAAAGCTTTCCTGGAGAAAAGGAAAGCGGAGTTCAAGGGCAAATAGCCAAGTCACGATGGCCGAAAAACTCCAGCCCGGGTCAATCAACGGCGAACTGACAGCTTCCGGTTTGCGCTTTGGAATTGTTGTGAGCCGCTTCAACAGCTTTATTACCGACCGACTGCTCGCGGCAGCCGTGGACGCTCTGGATCGCGCCGGAGCTGCCAATGAGGACGTGGACGTGATTCGTGTACCGGGCGCGTTTGAGCTGCCGCTGGCGGCGAAAAAACTTGCCGCTGCGGGTCGTTACGATGCGCTGGTCGCGATTGGCTGCATTCTGCGGGGCGAAACGGCGCATTACGATTACGTTTGCTCTGAAACCGCGCGCGGGTTGCAGCTTGCGCAAATGGACACCGGCCTCCCCATCATTTTTTGCGTGTTGACCTGCGACACTCTCGAGCAAGCCATCGATCGCGCCGGGCTGAAGGGCGGCAACAAAGGCTTTGAAGCTGGCTTGGCCGCCGTAGAAATGGCTCAACTCTCGCGAAAGCTCAGGGGCGCGACGCCTGGAGCCAGCGCGTCAAAGCATCCTTTATCCTCTCGAAAGGGGCGGCGCAAGTAGCATGTCCCTCCGCACCAAATCCCGCGAGTTTGCCATGCAGATGCTCTTCCAGTGGGACATGAGCCACCAGGAGCCTGCCAAGCTGGAAGCAAAATTCTGGCGTGCGGCCAAAGCCGCCGACACCACGCGCGAGTTTGCCAACCGTTTGTTCGAGGGCGCCGCAAAAGAAGTAACCGTCCTAGACGAAATCATCGTGAAGCACGCGGAGAACTGGCGATTCGAGCGCCTCGCCGCCATTGACCGCGCCATCCTGCGCCTCGCCATGCACGAACTCCGTTCATCAGACACCCCGCCCAAAGTCGTCTTAAATGAAGCCGTGGACCTCGCCAAAAAATTTTCCGGTGAAGACTCCGGCGCATTCGTAAACGGAATACTCGATACCTTCCGTAAGACCCTGAATCCGTAGCAGCTATTTTTGTATCGCTATTGCTACTGCACAAACCCCACGTTGGGCGTAGGGCCGCCTTCAGGCATTTCCTTGATGGTGCCGAACTGCGCTTCATAGCGGGCGATATTTTCGCCGAGCGCTCGGGCAATACGCTTCGCGTGGCCCGGGCTGACGATCATGCTTTTGAGGAGCTTGCCCTGTTGGCCGTTGGGAAAGATATAGATGAAGTTCAGCGTAAACTCCTCGAGATTGTGATGGATCATCACGAGATTGCTGTACTCGCCCTGTAGTTCCTTTTCGTCCGCCTTGATCTGAACCTGCCCCTGCACCGGCCGCTGTTCTTCCATCGTCTAAGCCTCTCTGTTTAGTCGCTACATTGCGCGCCTGTTCAAGGTATCACAGCGGCGAAACGCGCGCCGCACCTCAGCCCTGTAGAGGGGGGAGGATTTGTTGTACGCCAGGAAATAGTCAGTCGAGTTCCATTGACAATCGCTGATATTAATTATAGTTTATGAGTGGCATTTAACACGGTTAACTTCGTCCATGACCCCCTCGCCGCCAACCGAAATTGAAAACGGGGCTTCCCCTGCACCCTCCTCGCCCGAGGCCGCGGCCAGTTATTCCCCGGGAACGTTCCGGGTTCGTGTAGATACACTGCCATCCCTGCCAGAGGCGCATCGCACTGTGCCGTTCAGCTCTGGCGCCTCCTGGCTCCGCAAAGTCCTGGCATTTGCCGGCCCCGGGTATCTGGTTGCAGTGGGTTACATGGACCCCGGCAACTGGGCCACCGACATTCAGGGTGGCTCGAAATTCGGCTACACGCTGCTGAGCGTCATCGTGCTGAGCAGCTTGATGGCGATGTTCCTGCAGGCGCTCTCGGCAAAGCTAGGTATCGCCACCGGCCGCGATTTGGCGCAGGCCTGCCGCGATCACTATTCGCGGCGCACCTCGATGGTGTTGTGGGTCTTCTGCGAAATCGCCATCGCCGCGTGTGACTTGGCCGAAGTTCTGGGTTCGGCGGTGGCGTTAAAGCTGCTCTTTGGGTTGCCGCTGCTGGCCGGCGTGCTTATCACCGCGCTAGACGTATTGATTGTGCTCGCGCTGCAGGGGCGTGGCTTTCGCCTGATTGAAGTTTTCGTGGTGACGCTCATCGCCACGATTGCGGCTTGCTTCGCTTACGAACTTTTCTTCGCTCAGCCGCTGTGGCGCGAGGCCGCGCAGGGAATTCTTCCGCGCGCAGAAATTCTCCGCAATCGCGAGATGCTGTACATCGCGATCGGCATTCTGGGCGCCACGGTGATGCCGCACAATCTTTACCTGCACTCTAGCATTGTGCAGACACGGGCGTTCGGGGTTTCGGCTGGCGATCGTCGCGAAGCGCTCCGTTACGCTGTCTTCGATTCAACGCTGGCACTGGGGTTCGCACTTTTCGTGAACGCGGCGATTCTGATTCTGGGCGCGGCTGCGTTTCACACGCGTGGGCTTCACAACGTCGCGGAAATCTCAGACGCATACAAATTGCTAAGCCCTGTGCTAGGCGTGAGCGTCGCGAGCACGGTGTTTGCGTGCGCCTTGCTTGCTTCGGGGCAAAACTCGACGTTGACTGGCACCCTCGCCGGCCAGATCGTGATGGAAGGCTTCCTGAATATTCGCCTAAAGCCATGGCTGCGCCGGCTCATCACACGCGCGATGGCGATCACGCCCGCCGCCCTGGTGATAGGATTTGCCGGCGAGGGCAAAGTGACCTCGCTGATCATTCTGAGCCAGGTGATTTTAAGTTTTCAGTTACCCTTCGCGATCATCCCGCTGATTCAGTTCACCGGAGATCGCGCGAAGATGGGCACGCTCGTGAACTCGCGGCTGACGCAGGGAATCGCCTGGTTAGTGGCCGTGCTGATAATTTTTTTCAACGGCGAACTTCTCTGGTTTATCTTCCGCGGCTAATGCTGTCGGCATTCAGCCTCCGTTTTTGCGTGTGCGCCGCCGGTGCGGGAAAATTCCCTGCTTAAAAATGAGCATTGCACCCAAACGACACCATGCGTTGCCGAAAGCGATATTCCTGCTGATTCTGGCCGTTGTCGCCGTGGCGATTGTCTACTCCGCTGTAAACAAAGCACCTTGGTCGTGGCCCGTTCCCGAAGAAGCCAAGCAACTAAAGAACCCCTTGCAGCCTACCGCTCCCGCGCTGAAATCCGCACGGGAAGTGTATGCGGACAAATGCGCGCATTGCCACGGCGACAGCGGCAAAGGGGACGGTCAAGATGCCAGCAAGTACGATCCCGCGCCTACGGATTTCACGGACGCGAAACGAATGAACGAGGCTACGGACGGCGAGCTATTTTACAAAATCAGCGAAGGCAAGAAGCCCATGCCGGTCTTCAAAAACAAGCTGACCGAGGACCAACGGTGGGAGCTGGTGTTGTTCATTCGGTCGCTCGCGAAACCAACGGCAGCCACTCACGTTCCTTGAGTTCCGTCGGATCCAGAATGTGCGCGTTGGAAAGAAGAGGCGCACCTCAGTGATTGCTGGCGTCGTGCAGGATTTGGCTGTGAACTGAGGCCGGATCAGCAAGGAACTTGGCAACGATTGGACCGACGGATATGCATTCGAGGCTGATGTGACCGCAGGGCGAGTCCAGCGTGACCACCGGCGCGGCGATCGCGGCCGCAAACTGCTCGGCCGGAATCGGATTCACCATATGATCTTGGGGCGAGACGATTACAAACAATTTTGCTCGCACCTTTTTTGCAGCTTCCGCTAAGGTCAATACGAGCTCCCCGGGAATGTCCAAAGAGATAATCGCTTGGCGCTGCCGGATTTGATCGGCCGCCACGCCACCGTCCTCCACGGCATGCTTCTTCAGTTCTGCAAAGTAGTCATCGAAACCTTTTTGGTTGGTGTGCGCCACTCGATAGGCGGGAGATGTGAGATTCATCTGACCGATCTCCTCGGAAACGGCAAAACCGCGGGTAAG
>WNFL01338874.1_pt2 | contig 15473 bp, 14 predicted proteins | sample 5400361 | NCBI WGS metagenome assembly WNFL01 (sample SAMN13153351, study PRJNA577476) | soil metagenome | isolation source: 40 cm soil on Douglas fir-dominated hillslope | place: USA:California | collected 2013-09-17
GCCCGCGCGATGGGCCGCAAGTTCGCCCGCGCGTCGCTTGGCGGCGTGCACGACGAAGCCGAGATCCGCGGCCACCGCCGCACCTACATCGGCGCGATGCCCGGCCGCATCATCCAGGCGATCCGCCGCGCCGAGTCCAATGACCCGGTGTTCATGCTCGACGAGGTCGACAAGATCGGCGCCGACTGGCGCGGGGACCCGTCATCGGCGTTGCTCGAGGTCCTCGACCCCGAGCAGAACAAGGACTTTCGCGACAACTACCTCGACGTGCCCTTCGATCTGTCGAAGGTGATGTTCATCACCACCGCCAACACGCTCGACACCATCCCGCCCGCGCTGCGCGACCGCATGGAGGTGCTGAACCTCTCGGGCTACACGGAGGCCGAGAAGGTGCACATCGCGCGGCGCTTCCTCATCCCCAAGCAGCTCGCCGCTCACGGATTGCGGCCCGACGAGGTGACGATGGCCGACGACGCGATCCGCCTCATCGTGAGCGAGTACACGCGCGAGGCGGGCGTGCGCAACCTCGAGCGCGAGATCGCCTCAGTGATGCGTCGCGCCCTGGCCGACATCGCGGTCGGCAAGAAGATCCGCAAGGCGGTCGACATCCGCCGGGTGCGCGCAGCGTTGGGCAAGCGGCGCCACTTCGACGACGTCGCGGAGCGGATTGACCGCCCGGGCGTCGCCACCGGCCTGGTGTGGACGCCGACCGGCGGCGAGATCATCTTCGTCGAGGCGGCGCTCACGCCCGGCAAAGGCGAGCTGAAGCTCACCGGTCAACTTGGCGAGGTGATGAAGGAGTCGGCGGCGGCGGCGCTGTCGTATCTCAAGTCGCATGCCCGCGAGCTGGGCATCGAGCAGGCGCAGTTCAAGAACGACATCCACGTCCACGTGCCGGCCGGCGCTCAGCCCAAGGAAGGGCCTTCGGCCGGGGTGACCGTGCTGACCGCGATGGCCTCGATCCTCACCGGCCGGCCTGTCCGCGACGACATCGCGATGACTGGCGAGATCACGCTGCGCGGGCGCGTCCTGCCCATCGGTGGAGTCAAGGAGAAGGTGCTCGGCGCGCACCGCGCCGGAATCCGGCACGTGATCCTGCCGAAGCGGAACGAGGCTGACCTCGACGACATCCCGGCGGACCTCCGGCGTCAGATCGAGTTCGTGATGGTGGAGTCGATCGACGAGGTGTTGAAGCAGGCGCTCGCGCGCGACGACGTGCCGGCGAAGGCGGCCACCAATGGCTCGACCGACGGGTCCGGTGCGGCTAGCGTTCCCCAGCCCGTGGCTGGGCCCGCTGCAGGATCTTTGCGTGTGCGGCGAGCTCGATCGAGTCGTCCAGCGGCACAAGTTCGTCCATTCCGCGGCGACTGAGGGCGCGCCTGATCAGGTAGTCCGCGAGGTGCGGGTTTTTCGGCAGCAGCGAGCCGTGCAAGTAAGTGCCGATCACACCGCCCTGGAGGCATCCCTCGGTGCCATCGCTGCCGTTGTTGCCTGAACCCATCCGCACCCGCCCAAGCGGCCTCGCCGCGGTTCCGAGAAAAGTGCGTCCGCTGTGGTTCTCGAATCCGACCAGCGTCGGCGGGTCGATGCCTTCGATGGTCGGGTCCACGACCACATCGCCGATGAAACGTATAGCCACCGCACACCGCCAGCACCACCGAGCCGTTGGCGACGGCCGCCTCCAGCGGCTCCTGCTTGATCTCGATCAGGTCGTCGTACACGAGCGCCTGCTCGCGGTCCTGGCCGCCACCGAAGAAGAAGACGTCCACGTCTTCCATGCCGTGCGCCGCGCCGCGGCCGAGGTCGATCGCGCGCGCATCGAGGCCTCGCCACTCGGCGCGCTTGAGCAGCGTGAGGATGTTGCCCCGGTCGCCGTAGATGTTCATCAGGTCCGGGTACAGCCACCCCACTGTGAAGCGGTTCTTCTTTTTCGGCATCAGGTCTCCCAGTAAGGTCGGGCCCATCCACGTCGAACGAGCTCGGCCCTTATGTCGAGCATGGCGGTGTAGGTGCACAGGATGTGCGCGGTCGCGCCTTCAGGTGTGACCGAGATGAGATCGTCCAACGCCCGGCCAGGCTCGGTCTGCGGCGGGCGCGCCTCGACACCCGCGTACTTCAGACGCACCGCGAGGTCGTGAGCTCGCGTGCCCGCGGGGACGACGACCTCCGCCTTACCTGCGAGCTGCTCGAAATCGACATCCCAGATCCACGACACATCCGTGCCGTCGGCCTTGCGGTCGTTCAGCCCAAGGATGAAACGAGTGGCACCGGCCATGTCGACCGCCGTCCGCAGCGTCTCGTTGAAGCCGGCGGGATTCTTGGACAGCACCAGCACCAGCTGCCGGCCGCGAAAGTCCATCTTCTCCTGGCGGCCGAATGCGGCCTTGAAGCCGTGCATGCGTTCGGCCATGTACTGGCCGTCGACACCGAGGACCATGCCCGCCGCGAAAGCGGCAACCGCGTTGTACGCGTTGTAGAGCCCGCCCACCGGCAGCTCCAACCGCGTCTCCCCAATGTTCATCGCCACGCTATCGAACCCGTCCAGCGTGATGTCGGTCGCGGCGACTCCAGGTGCAGGCCTTGCGAAGTCGCCGTTCGGGCACTCGTATATGCCGTCGTGCCCCAGATAAACGGCCGAGAAGCGCAGGCTCGCCCCACATTTCGGACATGTGCGCGCGTCGGCGGCGTGGGGCAGCTTGTGCATCGCCACCTTCGGATCCTCGATGCCGAACCACAGCGGGGTCCGCGCGAGAGCCAGGCCGATCTCTCCGACCCGCGGGTCGTCGGCGTTGAGCACGGCCTGCGCCCCTTCGGGGATGCCTGCGAGCGCCGCTTCGATCGTCTTTGCGATCTTTTCGAGCTCGCCGTAGCGGTCGAGCTGGTCGCGAAACAGGTTCAGGACGATCGCGATGCGCGGCTGGATCTCTTCCACGGCCCTGGGCAGGCTTGCCTCGTCGATCTCGAAAACGCCCCAGTCCGCGCGGAGCTTGCCGTCGGGACCCGCGCTCCTCAGCGCGGCCGCGGTGGCCCCGTAGATGAGGTTCGCCCCGGCCCGATTGGAGACGACGCGCTTGCCCATCCCCTCGAAGATGCTCGTGAGCAGTCGGGCGGTGGTCGTCTTGCCGTTGGTGCCGGTGATCACAATCGAGCCTTCCGTCAGGTCGCCGGTCAGCTTGCGCAGGACCGTGGGGTCAATGGCCCGTGCCACATCGCCGGGCAAGGTCGTACCTCCGCCGCGCCCGGTCAGGCGCGACAGCGCGCCGGTCGCCTTGCCCGCCCACACCGCAGCGGTGCGGCGCATCAGGCCCACGCTCCCACGCCGCAGGTGACAGCGGTCCAGCAGTCAAGCTTCCGCACGGCGTCTTCGGCGCCCTCCCGATTCGGAAGCGCAAGGAAGAACGCGGAGCCGCTGCCGGTCATCCGCCAGCCCTCGCCAAGATGCTCGGCAAACCTGTCAACTCGTTCGTCGACGCGGCCCGCCGCGACGCGCAGCTCGTTGGGACCAGCCAGGTCTGCTTGCTCCAGTCGATCCCACGCCTGGTACACGGCCGCGGTCGACAGCTCGATGCCCGGCCATGCGATCGCGAACCACGACCTGTCCACCTCAATCGGTGTGACTCGCTCGCCCACGCCCTCAATCAACGCCGCCCCGCCCTTCAGGAAGAAGCTCACATCGGCTCCGACTCCCGCGGCCAGGGGCCTCAGGTCGAAGTCGAGGCGGTACAGGGTCGCCAGGGCTCGCATCGCCGCAGCCGCGTCAGAGCTGGCGCCGCCGAGGCCGGAACCTGGCGGGATGCGCTTGTGCAGCTGGTAGGTCGTCGGCAGCTCCCGAGCCGCCGCGGCCTCGACAGCCCTGTGCGCGCTCAGCACCGTGTTGGTGACGGCGGCCGGCAGGTCGAAGCCGGTGGTCGTCAGCGACGTCTCCTCGGCCGGCTCCGCCGTGAGGAGGTCGTGGAGCTCGACCGCCTGCATTCGCGTGCGCAGCTCGTGCATCCCATCGGGCAGTCGCCGCACGACGCCGAGGTCGAGGTTCACCTTCGCGCGCGCCGGCAGCGCCACGCTGCGCGCGGCAGCGGCTGCAGCCTTTGGGCTCCGCACTGAATTCAGGGGCGCGCGATGCGTAGTTCTGACCGGTACGCGATCGCTCTTTCGCGATAGTGCCGCGCCGAGCTGCCGACCCAGCTTTTCGAGGAGCCGTCCAGCTCCTTCTTCACGCTGGCCGGCACGCCCGCCGCCAGGTGACCCGGCGGAACCTCCTTGCCCTCGCCCAGCACCGCTCCCGCAGCAAGCAGCGAACCGGCGCCGAGGCGACTCCGCTGCAGCATCGTCGCCCCCATCCCGACCAACGCGCCGGCTTCGACCACGCAGCCTTCGAGCTGCGCCGAGTGGCCGATGGTGACGTCGCGCTCGATCACAGTCGGCAGGTCGCGGGCGCAGTGGATCACCGCGTTGTCCTGGATGTTCGAGCCCTCGCCCACCTTGATCGCCGCCTCGTCGCCGCGCAGCACCGCACCGAACCACACGCTGGCGCCCGCCGCAACCTCGACATTTCCGATGAGCACGGCGGTGGGCGCGATGTACGCGTCGGCGTGCACCTGCGGGCGGTGGCCTCGGAATTCGAATTCCACGGGCCACTATAATTCCAGATTCGTGCTCAACTCCCACCCTGCAATGGCGCGCGTTTAGCTGATGGCGAAGCGAACCGCGTCCGCCAAGAAGCAAGCCCGCGCCGGCGTGCGACGCTCCGCGCGCAACCGAGGCGTCCGCTCGGAGGTGAAGACCAGGGTCGTCAAGGCCCGGCGCTCATTCGCCGAGAGCCCGGTAGCAGAGGCCGACCGCGCCGCGCTGACAGTCGATGCGATCCGTGTGCTCGACCGCGCGGCAGCCAAGGGCATCCTTCACCGCAACAATGCCGCCCGGCGCAAGTCGCGCCTGATGCGACAGCTCGTCAAGCTCGGCGTTGCGGCACCGGCCGCCGCCGCCCGCACCGCCAAAGGCAAGAAGGGCGCCGCCGCGGCACCCGCCCCAGCTCCGGCCAAGCCCGACAAGAAGGCAAAGAAGTAGGCCTTAGTCGCGTCGCGACGCCTACAGCCGGCTGAGCAAGACCTCCAGCCCGAGCTCCGCGTCCACCTGGCCGGACTTGACCTCAAACTCGTAGTCCCGGATCGCCCTCAGACCCGCCTCGAGCGTGTCGGGCTGCACGGAGCGGGCCGCGTCGTATGCCTTCTGCACGACGAACGAGTGCTCGGACATCTCGTTCTGCATGTTCTGGAGTGACTCGCCGCGGTCCTGCCTGGCTCGCACCTCGAGCACGAGCGCGAGGTGGCGCGCAATCCGATACGCGATCGACGTCGGCTGGTAGCCGGAGCGCGTCAGGTTGCGCGCCACGGTCCAGGCCTGGGCGGTCGGGTGGGGCAGGATGTTGTCAGTGAGCTTGAACACCTCGTCCTCGCGCGCGCCGGCGAGGAGCTCGCTGACCACCTCCGGCGTCAGCTTCGCGCCAGACGCTTTGTAGGCCGCGAGCTTCTGAAGCTCCGAGTCGACGACGCCGAGGTCGGCGTGCGTGACCCGAGCCACCTGCATGCCCACCGCGCGCGTGAGGCCGAGCTCCTCGGCGCGCCTCACCGTCAGGTCGGTGAGCGCCCGGCCGCGCATCCGCGGCGACTCCTCGACCTTGCCGCCCGCGGCGGTGACGGCTTTCGCCAGCTTGTTGGTGGCGCCGATGCGGCCGTTGATGGTGATCAGCAGGCGCGTCGTCGAAGGCACCTGCACGAGTGCGGACGCCAGTGATTCGGCCCGGGTCGCGGGCACGCCTCTCGCCCACACCACGTGGTGCGGATCGAGAAACGGCGACTGCAGGATCGAGTCCTGCAGACGTGCCGCTGTCAGCGCACCACCGTCCAGCGGCTCGTACCCGAAGTCGGACACGAGGTCCTGCTTCCAGCCGGCGATGAGCGCGCGCGCCTTCTCCTCGACGAGGAACCGCTCCTCTCCGTGCAGGAGAAGGACCGCCTGCGCCGCCCCGCCCGATGCCTTCGGCATGGTCTCGATCGTAGCTACAGCGGCACTGTGATCGTTCCCTCCTGATCGGTGCGCAGGACTGTCGGCGGGAATCCCGCGGCGATGCGTCCCGGTCCGCGTGATGCGATCAGCTCAGGATCGCCGGCGGCACGCTGAAGCTCAGGTGACAGGGCGCTCGCCCCGCCTGCCGGCAGCAAGAGGTATGTGCAAGGGCCGCGCAGCCGTGCCGCGGCAATCGTCTGCGCGTCCAGGTCGAGGTCACTGAGATCGCAGAACGTCCTGCCGTCCGGCGCCACGACTCGCAGGCCGAGATCGCCGGCGCCCGGCACGTCGCCAGGCGCCCCGGCCTCAGGGGCGACGACCTCGAGGCGAAAGCCGGCGATCTCCAGCACGCTGCCGGCGAGAAGTCGGGCAATGGACGCGCCGTGCTCAACCTGGTCCAGCGCCGTGGTGCGCCAGGTCGTGCCTGACAGCGCGACGTCGGGGAGCATCACCGCGCGCGCGATCCGGTTGAGTCCACTGAAGCCGCCGACATGGCCTTGCGTCGGTGCGGTGATCACGATCGCCTCCAGCCGTTGCTCCCACGGCGGAAGCAGCTGACCGAGGCCGTCGCCAAGGGAGGCCGGGCTCGGGCCGGCATCGATCAAGACCGAGCCACGCGGCCCGTGCAGCAGGACCGCCTGGCCCGAGCCAACTGCAAGGACGCTTGCTTGCGCGGGCTCGTGCGCCCAGGTGACCATCGCACCCAACGAGATGACAACCGGCGCCACGACGCCAACGACGAAGGCGGAGCGACGCCGGTGGCCGTGTCCTCTCAGCGCGGCGATGCCTGGTCCGATCGCCGCGTAGTACGCAACCCCGGTCCACGTCGGAAATCGGGGGATGTTGATTGCGGCCGCGGGCACCCGTGCCAGGAGGTAGGCGACCTGCTCCAGGTAGGCCAGCAAGCCGGCGATCGGTATGGCCGCGGCCGCGGCGACGCCCGGCAGCAGCGAGAGCGGACCGAGCATCAGCCCGGCGGCGACCATCGCCGGCAGCAATGGGAGGACGAGGGCGTTGGCCAGCGGGCCGACCGGCGAGACGAGATGGAAATCGGTGGCCATCATCGGCAGCGTTCCGATCTGCGCGGCGCAAGTAACTGCAAACGGTTCGCGCAGAACGGAGGGCAGCCAACCCAGCCGGGCTTCGATGCCAGGCGTGAGCAGGATGATCGCGGCCGTGCCGGCGAAGGAGAGCTGGAAGCCGACGTCCCATGCGAGCTCGGGCCGCCACCCGAGCATCGCTGCCGCGGTGAGCGCGAGGGAGGTCCACACATGCGACGGCCTGCCCAATCGAGTGGCGACGATCGCAAGAGCCCCCATCGCAGATGCCCTCACCGCGGCCGGGGTCGCGCCGCCAGCAAGCGCGTAAAGGCCGATGAGCGCGAGGGCCGGCCACGTCGACTGGCGGCCGAGCAGAGGGCGCAGCGCGGCCTGCGCGATCCGAGCGAAGACCGCGACCTTGAGTCCGCTCAGCACCAGCAGATGGACGAGGCCGGTCGCGACCAGCGCCTGCTGTAGGTCCGGCGGAATGCCCTGGCGGACGCCCAGCACGACACCGAGCAGCACCGATGCATGGGGCGGCGGCAGCACGCGGTCGACGGCGCCGGCGTACCAGGCGCGGATCGCGGCGGCGAGCCGCAGCAGCCCATCGCGCTTGCCTGTCACGTCGATACCCGAAGACTGCAGCTCGAGGTAGGCCTGGCGTTGAGCGAGGTACGCGCGCCGATCAAAGGTGGGCAGGTCTCGCGGCAGCGTCAGCTTGCCCGTGGCCTGCACCTGATCACCGAACGCAACGGTCATGGGACCTCGCCAGCGAACGATCAAGTTGCCTATGTCGGTCAACGCCCGGCCGTCGACCATGAGCGCGGAGGGGATGACGAGGACCTCGGCGCCACCGCCCGCCGGGCGGCTGTCGTCGGCAACCTGGCCTCGGATCACAGCGGTATGCCCGGCCTCGACGCGTGCGCGATCGGCGACGTGCGGATCGATCGCAGGCAGCTCCGCGCGGGCGACCCCAGCCAGCGCGGCGGCGAGGGCGAGCGCGATCAACGCGGGTCGGAGGGCGAGTGCGAGGCCAAGCGCGGGCAGGACGAGACCCAGCGCGACCATGCCGGCGGCCGGCATCGATGGCAGCAGGACCACGGCTGCGGCGATGGCGGCCGACCATGCGACGGCAGCGATGGCGGCGGGGGTGTGGAGGCCGACGTCCAACCCGCCCTTGTTCAAAGGGTGAGGTATCTCCGCGCGATCACAAACTCGGCCTCGCTCATGCCGAGCACTTCGACCAGCTCACGAGTGTTCTGGAACCCGCCGAAGTTGGCCCGGTAGTCGATGACCTCCTGCGCAAATGCGGCAGTGAAGCCCGGCACCACCTCGAGCTCGTCGAGGGTCGCGGTGTTGAGGTTGGTCCTGGTGATCACAACCGACCCGGCCGTGCTGCGCGTGAACGGAACCTTGATCTGCTCGCCATCCTTGAGACGGCCCGCCAGGTTGGGCAGGCGCGTGGGGTCGGCCTGGTCGGTCAGACCGCCAGCTGCGGCGACGGCGTCGTAAACGCGATCGCCGCGTTTCAGGCGGTACAGGCCTGGGTGGTTGACCGCGCCGATCACATCGACCAGGAGACCGGACGGCGGCGGCAGCTCGAGGTTCTGGATCACGGGCAGCTGCGCGCCGCCCGGCGGCCTGTTCGACTGCGCGTAAACGTATGTGGCCGCGAGCGCGCCCATGCCAACCACGACCGGCAGCGCGAAAAGGAGCACGCGGCGGCCGCCCGGAATCAGGCGGATCGTGTTACGCATGCAGCCGACGCTAGAGACGCGCCGTCGCGGCGGGAACCCAGCCTGTTAAGGAGGGCCGAGTTCCGCGGGAAGGATTCGAACCTTCGGTCGAGGATCCAAAGTCCCCTGCCTTACCACTTGGCTACCGCGGAGCGCGCCTGCAACAGTACCGCGGAAGGAGCGGGCCGCCGATCGGCGGCGTGACCCGCGGCGGTCGAGCGTCGTTGGCTCATTTGATGAGGTTTCTGATCGGTGCCGTGGCGGCGCTGGCGACCTGCGCCCTGCTAAGCGCATGCGGCGGTTACCGGTTTCCCGGCGGTCCCGCGCCCGGCACCGGCACGGTCAGCGGCCAGGTGACGGTGGTGCCGTGTGCGCCGGTCGAGAAGGCGGATGCTATTTGCCAGGGCAAGCCGGCCTCGAGCATCGCGTTGATCTTCACGTCGTCGGGCCACGAGCAGGTGGTCACCCAAACAGACTCGGCGGGCAACTACAGCTTGGAGCTCCACGGAGGCAAATGGGCCGTGGCGATCAAGGGCTACATGCGCGTGATCAGCGGACCGGCGACGGTGACGGTCGAGGCGGGCGGCAGCGTGGTGGCGAACTACGTCGTCGACTCTGGCATCCGCGTCCCGGTGCCGGTCCCGGCCGCCGGATCGTTGAGCCCTCCCCCCGACTAGATCCCAGCTAAGAACCCCCCGCCCTCCCTTGGGGGGCGGGGGGGAACGCTACGAGGCGGCTTTGATCGACGGCAACCCTGCCTGTTAAGGCACCAGGTTGATCAGCCGGTCCGGGACGAAGATCACCTTCGACGGCTTCGACCCGTCCAGGGCAGCTTTCACCTTCGGATGGGCGAGAGCCGCATCCAGCACCTTCTGCTCGCTCGCTCCCGCTTCCATGGTCAGGCGCGCCCGCAGCTTTCCGCCCACCTGGACGACGACTGTCACCTCGGGCTCAACTGCGGTCGCGGCGTCGTACTCGGGCCACGGAGCGTCCGCCAGCAATCCTTCGCCGTCCAGCCGCTCCCACATCTCCTCGCACACGTGCGGTGCGATGGGGTTCAGCAGCTTCAACAGCGTCTGGACCGCGCGGTCCCAGCCCGCGTCGCGAGTTCCCCCGCGCTGCAGGTAGTCCTGCATTGCGTTTGACAGCTCCATCAGGTAAGCGACCGCGGTGTTGAAGCGCAGGGCGTCGTAATCGTCCGTGACCTTCTTTACCGTCTGCGCGGCCTTGCGCGCCAGCACCACAGCGTCGGCGCCGCCGCCATCGACGACGATGGACGACGGCTCGACGACCAGTCGCCAGACGCGCTGCAAGAAACGGGCGACGCCGTTCAGGCCGGCATCGGTCCACTCGACGTCCTCCTCCGGCGGGCCGATGAACATCTCGTAGACGCGGCCCGCATCTGCGCCCTGCTGGGCGACCAGCTCATCCGGCGAGACGCCGTTGCCTGCCGACTTGGACATCACCTGACCGAAGCGCTTGACCATGCCCTGGTTGAACAGCCGCACAAACGGCTCGGTCGCCTTGACCATGCCCGCGTCGTGCAGCACCTTCAGGAAGAAGCGCGAGTACAGCAGATGCAGGATCGCGTGCTCGACACCGCCCGTGTACTGATCGACTGGCATCCAGTGATTCGCCAGCTCAGTGTCGAATGGCTGCGTGTCGTCGTGCGGGCTCGCATACCGGAGGAAGTACCACGACGAATCGACGAACGTGTCCATCGTGTCGGTCTCCCGCCGCGCGTCGCGTCCACATTTCGGACACGTTGTGCGATAGAAGTCAGGCTGCTCGGCGAGCGGCCTGTATTCCTTCGGCAGCTCCACAGGCAGCTGGTCCTTCGGTACCAGCACCATCCCGTCGGTCTCGCAGTAGACGATCGGGATCGGGGAGCCCCAGTAGCGCTGGCGCGAGATGAGCCAGTCGCGCAGCCGGTACTTGACCGACCGCTTGCCCTGGCCCTTGCGCTCCAGCGAGTCGCAGATGCGCTCGAACCCTGTCTTGGCGTCGAGCCCGTTGAACTCGCCGCTGTTCACCATCGTGCCCGGACCTACGTACGCCTCTTTCATGTGACCCTGCGGCCCCGATGGTGGCGCGATCACCTCGCGGATGGGCAGGCCGAACTTCAGCGCGAACTCGAAGTCGCGCTCGTCGTGCGCCGGGACGGCCATGATCGCGCCGGTGCCGTAGGTCATCAGGACGTAGTCGGCGATCCAGATCGGCACCTGCTCGCCGTTCACAGGGTTGATGGCGAACGCGCCCGTCGAAACGCCGGACTTCTCGCGTTCTGTCGACAGGCGGTCGATCTCCGTCTCCTTGCGCGCGCGTTCGGTATACGACTCGACTTCGGTGCGGTGCTCCGCGGTGGTGATGCGCGGCACCAACGGGTGCTCGGGCGCGAGCACCATGAACGTCGCGCCGAACAGCGTGTCCGGCCGCGTCGTGTAGATGCGCACCGACTCGCCGGCCAGCCCAGGCAGCGGAAAGTCCACCTCGGCGCCTTCGCTGCGGCCGATCCAGTTCGTCTGCATCACGCGCACCTTCTGCGGCCAGTGCTCCAGCGTGTCCAGGTCGTCCAGCAGCCTCTGCGCGTAGTCGGTGATCTTGAAGAACCACTGCTCCAGATCCTTCTTCTCGACCTCGACCTCTGGGTGGCGCCAGCAGCGGCCGTTGATCACCTGCTCGTTGGCCAGCACGGTCTTGTCGACCGGGCACCAGTTCACCGGTGACATCGCGCGATACGCCAGCCCGCGCTCGTAGAACAGCTCGAACAGCCACTCTGTCCACTTGTAGTAGTCGGGCAGGCAGCTGGTGACCTCGCGGTCCCAGTCGTAGAGGATGCCCAGCATCTCCAGCTCGCGCCTGCCCTTCTTGATGTTGCCCAGGGTCCACTCTCCGGGGTGCACGCCACCCCGACGCATCGCCGCGTTCTCGGCCGGCAGCCCAAAAGCGTCCCAGCCGAACGGATGCAGCACCTCGTGGCCCTGCATGCGCTTCATGCGCGCCAGCACGTCGCCCATCACGTAGTTGCGGGCGTGCCCCACAGTCAGGTCGCCTGACGGGTACGGATACATGACCAGGTCGTAGTACTTCGGCCTGGTCGAGCTGTCCGAGGCTTTCATCACACCGCGCTCGGCCCAAACGCGCTGCCACTTGGGCTCGATCTCCTGCGGGCTGTAGCCGGTGCGCCTGGTTGCTGTCATTGCGAACTTCCAATTCTATTTTTTGCGGCTGGCTCAGAATGGGCCGCAGATCAATGGAGCGGCTGTGGGCGCCCTGGCGCATGACCTACATCGGTGAGGATCCCCGGCCGGGCTGCCTCTTCTGCCGCGCGCGCAACGATCCTGACGATCCCGATTCGGAGCTCGTGGTCTGGCGGCCGGACGGTGCAACGGTCTTGCTCAACAAGTTTCCCTACAACCCCGGCCACGTGATGGTCGCCCCCGCCGTGCACAAGGGGGACCTGGCTGATCTCGACGACGCGGAATCGTTAGCGCTGATGAAAGCGCTGCGAACTACCTTGCGTGTACTGCGCGAGACGCTGAAGCCAGAGGGATTCAACGTAGGAGCGAACCTCGGGCGCGCCGCGGGCGCGGGCATCCCCGACCACGTTCATGTCCACGTCGTTCCGAGGTGGAACGGCGACACCAACTTCATGCCCGTGATCAGCGACGTGAAGGTCGTGAACGAGCACCTGAAGCAGACCGCGGAGAAGCTGCGCCCGGCCTTCGCCACCTGACGCGCCCGCCGACGACTGTCGCCTCGACCTGGCCGTCGTGTACGACTGTCAGGTCGCAGAGAAATCCCGGCCTGAGCAAACCGACCTCGTCCTCCATGCCCGCCGCGTAGGCGGCGTCCGAGGTGTAGGCGCGCAGAGCCGCGGTATGGGTCACGGCCAGTTCGGGGTGCCAATGCGCGCGCCGGCGCCATTCGGTTGCGGCGTCGATCCCCAGCAGCGGGTCGGCCGCTTCCACCGGCGCGTCAGATCCGAAAGCGAGCCGAGCGCCGGCCCTCTGCAGCGCAGCCCACGCGTACGCGTTGCCAGTTACCGAGGGCCACTCCGCGTCAGCCAGCTCGCGGTCGGAAACCGCATGGATCGGCTGCATCGAGGCGATGACGCCGATGGATGCAAAGCGCTGCTGGTCTTTCGGGTGGACGCATTGCGCGTGCTCGATGCGCGGACGCCACTTGCTCCATGCGCGCCGGCGCGGCTGCAGGGCGTCGAGTGCTCGCCGTACCGCGCCGTCACCGATTGCGTGGAGGCATACGTTGAGCTCGGCGCGGGCGCAGCGCTCGATCATGTCGACCAGCTCACCCTGCGCGAGCCGCGTAGTGCCAGAGCCGCCCAGCATCTCGGCGGTGCGGCTTCCCAGCGATCCATCGAGGAAGGCTTTGACGCCCCAGAACCGAAGCCACGAGTCCCCCCAGCCGGAGCGCACGCCCATGCGCTCTGCGTGGGGCAGGTCGGCGAGCGGAAGGTTGTAGGTGACGCGCAGCGGAAGCTTGCCGCGGGCGTGAAGGCGCTGCAGGGATGCGAAGCCTCGCGCGCTGTCCATGGAGTGGACGCCCGTGACGCCAAGCCGAGTCAGCGCTGACAGAGCGCGCGCCATTCCGCGGTCGAGGTCGGCGTCAGCCGGCCGCGGTTCGACGCGGGCGACGACATCCATCGCGAGCTCACGAACGATTCCGGTCGGTTCGCCCGCAGCGTCTCGGTCGAAGACGCCGCCAGCCGGGTCAGGGGTGGTCCGATCCACGCCGGCCAGCGCCAGTGCCGCCGACGACACCCAGGCCGAATGACCGTCTTTCCGGCGCAGGTACGCGGGTCGTCCGCCGGCCGCGCGGTCCAGGTGCAGGCGGGTCGGAAAGGCGGCGTCGGGCCAGGCGTCGTTGTACCAGCCGGCGCCAATCACCCAGGCCGCCTTCGGCAGCGCTTTGGACCATCGCTCGACGCGCGTCAGGGTGGCCTCCAGGCTGCCCGTGCCTCCGAGCTCGAGGGTCGCGTGCCGATCGGCGAGGCCCTCGAGGTGGATGTGCGCATCGATCAGGCCGGGCGATGCCGCACCCCGCAACCGCACGATTTCTGCGCCACGACCCGCCGCTGCGCGCGCCGCCGCACCGACCGCGAGGATGCGTCCGTCAGGACCCGCGGCGACCTCTGGCTTGCAGCCCGCGAACAGCACAGCCCGCGGGGTCATAGACCGTAGGTCTTGGCGATGATCTCCTTCATGATCTCGTCCGTGCCGGCGCCGATCCGCGCCAGACGGGCGTCGCGCCAGGCACGCTCGACGGGGAACTCCTGCATGTAGCCGTGGCCGCCGAGGATCTGGATGGCCTCGTCGGCAACCTCGCACGCGACCTGCGTCGCCAGCAACTTGGCCTGCGATATCTCGCGTACGGGGTACTCGCCCTGGTCCCACTGCTTCGCGGTCTGATAGACGAAGGCCTGCACCGCCGCGACCTTGGTCCCCATGTCGACGAGCTTGTGCTTGATGACCTGGAACTGGGAGATCGGCTGGCCGAACGCCTGGCGGTTGCGCGCGTACTCCGCTGTGTACTCGAACACACGCTGCGCGCCGGCGATGGCGCCCGCGGCGGCGATCATGCGCTCGCCCTGGAGCTCCCACATGAGGTTCTTGAAGCCTTCGCCCTCCTCCCCGATGAGATTGGCGACCGGCACGCGGCAGCCGTCGAATACCAGCTCAGCGGTGTCGGACGAGTGCATGCCGAGCTTCTTCAACGTGCGTGAGACCTCGAACCCCGGCGTGCCTTTCTCGATGACCAGCAGGTTGTAGCCCTTGTGGCCGCGCTCGCGGTCGGTCTTGGTGACGACCAGCGCCCAGCTGCATCGAGCGCCGTTGGTGATGAAGGTCTTGCGCCCGTTGACCACGAAGTGATCGCCGTCGCGGCGCGCGGTGGTGGTGATGCCCGCGACGTCAGATCCGGCGTCCGGCTCGCTGATCGCCAATGAGGCGATCTGCTCGCCACGGATCGCCGGCACGACCCACCTTCGCTTCTGCTCCTCGGTACCGAACTTGAAAACCGGCGGCGTCGCCATCTCGGCCTGCACAGCCACGGCCATTCCGAGCCCACCGCTGCCGATCTTCGCCATCTCTTCGGAGAGCACCACGGCGGAGAAGTAGTCGCCGCCCTGGCCGCCGTACTCCGGTGGATAGCGCAAGCCGAGGAACCCGAGCTCACCCATGCGCTTGAAGATCGAGTCCGGGAAGGTCGTTTCCTCCCACTCCTCGAGGTGCGGCTTCACCTCTTTCTCCAGGAACCTGTGGATGTGCAGGCGCAGCTCTTCGTGAGCGTCGGTGAAGTACATCGGGTCGAGTTTAGGCCTGGAACGAGCGCCGAGCGGCTTACGGTATGATCGCCAGGCCTTCGGGCAATGGTCACCTCGACCGTAAGAACACGTCTAGGAGTTGGGTTGGGTTCGGTAATCAAGAAGCGGCGCAAAAAGATGCGCAAGCACAAGCACAAGAAGATGCTCAAGAAGACCCGTTGGGCGAGACGGGCGCACGCCTGAGCTAGGAGGACGAGATGGGGATCGGTGGCTGGATTGTCATCGCTGTCGTCGCCCTTCTGGTCGTCTGGTTCGTCTTCACCTACAACCGGCTGGTCACGGCCAGGAACC
>WNFL01381624.1_pt2 | contig 15473 bp, 18 predicted proteins | sample 5400361 | NCBI WGS metagenome assembly WNFL01 (sample SAMN13153351, study PRJNA577476) | soil metagenome | isolation source: 40 cm soil on Douglas fir-dominated hillslope | place: USA:California | collected 2013-09-17
CATGCTCAAATCGGAACGCGAATATCCAATTTCCAACGCAGTAAGCGATGTCTTTCGGTACAACGACGCGTGCAGTTTGGTCGAGGGATTCTCCACTGCAAATCAAGCGCTGACTCTTCTCGATCACCCGGGTTTGGACGAGCTGAACAGAGCCCTTGTGCAGACAAACGTTTCCCGGACGATTCTTGACAATCAAAATATCGTCGACGCCCGGATTTTGAGAAGCGACGGCAGCGTAGACGCTGATGCGCTTGCCAAGCTTGGGGTGACTTATGGACCGAGGATACCTGATTCCGGGTCGAGCGATGGTTTTTCGGCATTACAAGCGGCTCAGGCAGCGATCGTAACCGGCGCTGCTGAACTTAGATCTAGCTTTGATCGGGCAATGGCTGACAACGCGATCGCAACTGCATTGGCGCCGCCAACGCCCACCGTCGCAATGGAGTTGGACGCAATAATTAAGGCGTCAACAGCCGCACTAGCGGATAGCTGTCAGCCCAAGATCGTCACGGCACAGGCGGCTTTGACAAACGCTCGCTTAGCGTTTTCCAGCTCGACTCTGACAGACAAGAGCGGTTTGAGACTTGATCTAAGTCAGCAACAAGCTATCGCGGACGGGTTGCAATACGCAGTTCGCATTTATGAGAATAACGTCGTCGGGCGGATGGCTAACGCGCATTCGAGTTTCAAAAGGGCGGTCGCGACATTCCAAGGCAGCGATAAGAGCCCTAGTCATGCCACGGACCTAACAAATGCCATCGCTGCATTGCGAGTGGCTCTTGTAACGCTTAGCGGGGAGGTAGCGGTCGGCCAAGCTAAGCAGCCATCCTGCCTGGGTTAAGTTGGCTTCTATTTCGGCGGCCTATTCCCAGGCTTGCTGGTCGCACATTGTACCCTGAATCAGATGGCGATCGCGGCACGGAGCGGAGAAATGACGTGAGTGAACTATCTGATCTCGTTCCGCTTCCGGCCAATAGTTCGATCAATGTCGGACTCGGCTCTGCCCGCGAAGATACGATGCTGAGAATCTTCGGAAACCCTGGCGCGCTCGGCAGCGAATGCTCGCCGCCCTCCGAAGCCATCAGCCCTCATCTCGTTGCAGGCGTAAATGTTGGTCCGCTCCGCGTCAGCGGTATGCGATTGGCTGTCGAGTCTCTGAAGATCGTATTTGACGAGTTGAGCAGGGATTTCCCGTTGCTGGTCCCCGAAGTAAAAACCGCCGGGATGCTGTGCGTGCGCGCAAGGCGGCACAATCCCGCGCACTATTCGAACCACAGCTGGGGAACCGCCATAGACCTATTCTTCGGGGACGGTGTTGTTCCGCAGGGACGCCCCCTGTGCCATCGAGGGTTCCTGGATATGTATCGTTATTTCAACCGGCAAGGTTGGTATTGGGGTGCGGGTTTTTCCGGGGACTCCGTAGACAGTATGCACCTCGAGGTCGCCGAGGAAACAATGCTCAAGTGGTCGGCGCACTTGCTGATCGCGTGATAGCAAATTTCACTACGAGATGTGTGGGGCATTCGAATCTCGCCCTCACCGCGGGGCGCCGATGGGCTCGGGGTTGTTGTATTTGTTGATGAGGTTCGCATTGATGCGAATGAACGGACCCCAGAACTTGCTGGGCGTCGCCTTGGAATAGAGCGCCTCATATTGCTGATGGGCTGCTTGATAGCTCGAGGCGCGCGACATCTCTTCGATCTTCCACTCGCCTCGGGCGACCAACGTTTCGACCGTCTCCGACGATCGGCCGAGGCCATCGAAACTGCCGGACTCCCTTTTGAGGATTGCCGTCTTGCTGCCGTGCACGATCTCGGGGCTGCCGTTGGCAGGGCCGATGGCGTAGACGCCCCAATCCTGCGGGTCGACGGGAACGGCCGGGGCGCCGCCCTGGCCGGTTGGCGAGCTGAAGCCGTTGGGCGCGGTGCTCCCTCCGCCGCCGTGGGACGCATTATTCGCCTGTGCCAGCGCGGTGACGATATTGGCGAGCGCGTTGCCGAAAGCCTGGCCGGCATCGGACGCGGCCTCATTGCCGCCGGCCTCGTTGGCCACGGCAGCCACACATGCATTGCGCCGGTCGTTCCAGGCGCGGCCCTCCGGGCAGACGCAGACCGCGCGCTTGTCGGCGGGATCGACGGAGTCGAACACGCTTCCCGGAAGATTGCTGCATGCGCGCTGCTCTTCCGCGCGCCGCGCCTCGTTCGTGACACAGGCATTGTCGGCGAGATTCCACGACCAACCGGACGGGCAGCCGCATTGCGGAGCGCCGTTCTTGTATCCATTGACCACGCTGCCGGAATAGGAGCTGGTGCAGGTCGCGCTTGCCTGATTGCGTTGCGCGACAATCTTGTTGGCGCTGTTCCTCGCCTGATTGAGGCAATTCTGCGCGTCGTCGTTCATTCCTTCGATCGGCTGCAGGAAGATTGCCGCCGCATCCAGCGACGCATTCGCATCAGCGACTGCATTTCGTATCGAGGCCATGTCGCGGGTCGAGGCCGCGGGAGGAGCATTCGCGGCCGCGACCTGTGCGATGCGCGTGCCCAAATCCGAAAGCCGCGAACGCACAGCGGTCGCTATCGCTTCCATTGTGTACGCGCAGCGCGCCAACGCCTCGTCGGCATCCGAAATCGGCACATAGGCTTGGCGCACTTGTTTCAAGATCTCGAGCTCATCGCCGGTCGCGCCCGCGTCGATGCGCTCGCCCGCCTGTTTGAAAAGCGGCCGCGCGCTCTCGACGATTGGAACGAGCTCGGCATTGCGCTCTTGGCTCAGCGCGACCGCGAGGTCCGCCACTTGGTTGGCCGATGCCAGCATCTCGGCCAAGCGTCCGCGCAGTCCATCCGCGCCGCTGTTCGCTTGCGAGCTAAGCCCGGCAAGGGCCGCCTGTGCCTGCGCAGCAGCGGCCTTCGCGCGCGCGAACTCGCCTTCCCCCATCTTGAGGGCCGCCTGGGTCTGCTGGGCAGCGAATTGCGCGTCGGTGAGGAGCTTGTTGAGATCGGTGCGACCGTCGACGGTAGCGGCATTGGCGCGTTGCGCGAGCTTGCACGCGGCTTCGCTTTGCTTCTGGGCAATCGTGCGCGCCCGCGCCACGTTCTTTCCCGCGGTGTCCGCGGTGCCCGCCGCGGCGAGCGCGGTCGCTTTGGCGGCCGGGACATTGAGGGGCGCAGTCTGCGTGAGCTGCGCCGCCTCGAGCGCCCGCAGCTCGGTTTCGGCTGCCGCGGCGCCCTCTTCGAGCCTCGCGCCGAGGCCTTGGCCGGCGGCGCAACTCTGTTGCAGCCGGCTCGCGACCGTATTCGCTTGCTGCCCGAGACTCTGCATGTCGGCCAGCATCTTGCGCGCGGTGTTTAGCGCGTTTGTGGCCGCCGCGATTTCCGCCGCAGAAGGCATGGGCGCGGGCTGATCCGGCGTCGCGCAGTTCTTATAATCGTCGTTGTAAATGGCGCAGAGCACCGTCTCGGCATCTGCGCCATAAGTCGCGCGGAGTTGCTCCTCGAAATAGTCCCACTTGTCGCGCGTGTCCTCGATTGCGGCGTTCACCGCGCGAGCGAAATTGGCATCCACCCCGCCGCGCATAGTCGTGCCTATGCCGGGAACGCCGTCGACGATCGGACCCTTGTCCTTGTTGAGATCGGCATGCTTGATGATCTTCGGCCCAGTGAGACTATTGCAGAAGGCCGTCTCGGGAAGAAAGGTGAAGCACCCCGAGATAAGCCCGTTCGGAATCTCCGTTTCATTTCGCGGATCGAGCCAGGGCGCGCGGCCGGTCTGGCCCAGTCCGGGCGGGTTGCCGGCCTCGATCGGGCCGTCGGCAGGCTTATCCACCCAATTGGTGTGAGAATAGAAATCCTCCGAGGCATGAAACGCGAGACCCAATTCCTCGATCACGTTGCATTTGGCGTTGCCTAGGCGAGTCCCGACAAAGGGCCCGCAGGGAAGCGCCATATTGGTCTCATCGGGCTTGGCAAGCTGACCCGCAGAGCGGACCGCGGCGGCAAGATGGGCGATCATCCATTCGCGGCACTGTATCAGGTGCTGCTTCGCCTCCTCTTTGGTCTGGTGATAGGTCTGTCCCGGCGGCAGCTCGAGAAAATCGCCGTTGTCGCAATGCGCTTCGTCCGTCATCAAAAGGGTGCGTCCAGGATCATCGGGCGCGCCGACGGCTCCGAAATTGCCTGACTCGCCGGCGAGCTCGTTGAGTGTCTTTTTGTCGAGAATCGGCAGCGCTGCGCGCGTGATCTTCTCGTGCTCGGCGGCCTGGCCGAGAAACGGAACCTTCGAGACTGTGCCGAAGCCCCAGCCCGGCGTTGCGGGCAACGCCGCCATCAGCGCAGCCGCAACGAGCCCGTAAACGGTTTTCCGGTTCATGTCCCCACCCTTCCCCTTCGCTCAGGCGGCCGGCGCTTTTAAGAGCGCGCTCACCTGGCGAGATCGGATGGTACGAGGCTGAGATTGATCCCGGGTAAACCGGGGAAAGCCGCGGCGATGGCCGCGCTACAGACCGGATTTTTCGGCCCAAAACATATCTTTAGTCGCGCTGAACCAGTCGGTACCTCAAGGGTTAATTATCCAGCGAACAGCCATTCGAGAGCTTGGCGGCCGGGAGGACAACGCGTCATGTCCATGACTGCGCGCGCTCCCGTCCCGACGGAGGGACGGCAGCGCGACTGTAAACGTTATCGCTACACCTTCTTGCGCCACGACGAGGAGCGCGCAGTGGCGGCGTTCGAGCTGTTTCTAGGGTCCGAGGATTCTGCCTACGAGCTCGCCAAGGTCTTGCTGGACCGAAGCGAAGCTGAACTGGTCGAGGTATGGAGCGACGGCCATATGCTCTTGCGACTCGTCAAGACGCCGGCCCCGCATACGAGGGCGGCCCCGAACCTAAGTGCCGATAATCGGCAAAACTCATCCGTCTGCTGATGGTACCAAATCCGCGGTCAGTGCCGGCATTCCGCCTTGGCCTCCAATTTCCGACGCGTCAGATCGGCGGAGCAAGCTGCGAGTTTCTCCCATTGCTCCGCCATGGAGAGGAGTGAGTGGCGCATCCCGCCTTGAGCCGATGCCGCCCATTGCCGGGCCGTTCTCGCCTGCGCAACAAAGCGTTTGATCTGCTCGACGGGTGCAACTTCCGGAATATCGGCCATGCTCACGTCAATCCCCTGCGCGACAAATACGCTTTCAGGCCTTACTTCGTTCCGTGAGCTTGGCCGCGGCGTTTTTCACCACACAGAGGGCGCCCGCATTTCGGGCGATCACCTTCTCGCCGGCGAATGTGCTTCAGAAATAAGGCGCGTTATTTTTCGGGTTTGGATTTCAGGTCGCGCCAGGTGACATCGCCCTCGATCTCTTCGGCCAGCTTGTCCCATTTCTCGGCGCTGAGGAGATATGACTGTCTCAGCGCGCCTTTTGCAGCCGCTGCCTCGTTGCGTGCATCTTGGGCCAAGGCGCGATAGCGCTTGGCCCGCTGCAACGGCGGAAGGTCGTCGAATTCTGCCATTCGTCTCCCGCTCTCCCGACGGGCACGAATACGCTAGCCGATGTTGGTTAACGATTTGGGCTGATGGGCTTGGTCAGAGGCAAGGTCGGGCTTGGATTGCTGTTGGCCTCCAAAACCCGTTCCATTTCATCGGCTAAGCTCTCCCAAGAACGGGCTATCGCGATGTAGGCGTTCCTGGCTTCCGGGCTGGCAGCTGCCCGCGCGGCATCGTGAGCGTGGGCCGCCATCAGCCGGTATTTTGCGAGCCGTTCTTCCGGTAAATCCGTCAGATACTGACCCACATGCACCATCCGTCCTGCCTCGCCAAAGTCACCGATTCAGGAGGGAATGCAGTCGGGGCAAGTTGGTTCCTGCAAAGCTAGGATTTCTTTTGGGGCCGACCCATGGTGCGTTGCGGAGTGCGCGAGGGAGGCAATGGCGCGCAAAGCGGCCCCGCCGTCTCACAGGACCTTGGGGGCGAATTACCGTGCCCGGCGCTTATGCTGCTTTGGGCTCGCGAGCGCCGCGTTCCCCCCCTTCGAAGGTGGGGCCGTCCTGCCCTTCGCGTTCAAGCTCTTCTTCAACGCTTCCATCAGATCGATGACGTTCGAGGGTTCAGGCGGCGGCGCGGTTACGGTGGGCTTCTCGCCCTTCTCCTTCTTCCGGATGAGCTCGCGCAAGGCCTCTTCGTAGCGGTCGCGGAACTCCTCGGGCTCGAAGGGCCCTTCCAATTGCTCGATGATCTTCTCGGCGATCTCGATCATCTGGCGGTTGGGTTTGACATCGGGAATGGATTCAAGAGCCTTGGCGATGTTCACCACCTCGTCGCGCATCCTTAGAGAGTAGACGAGCAGACCCTTTTCGCGCGGCTCGATCGCCATCAGGCGTTCGCGCGAGTGCATGACGACGCGTCCGAGCGCGATCCGGTTCTTCTCGACCATTGCCTCGCGAATGACGGCATAGGCACTGGCGGCAATTTCGTCCGTAGGCAGAAGAATGTAGGGGTCGTCCCAGAACAGCCGGTCGATCTCGTCTGCATCGACGAAACGCTCGATGTCGAGCGTGTGGGTCGTCTCGAGCTTCACCGCATCGAGCTCGTCGTCGCCCACGATGACGTAGCGGTTCTTCTCGACCTCATAGCCGCGCACGAGGCTCGAGCGCTCCACAGGACCCGTCTCTGGGTCGGTCGGTACCATACGGATGCGGTTGTTGGTCTCCGGGTTCAAGAGGTTGAACGAGATGTCGTTCGCTTTCGACGTTGCCTTATAGAGGGCGACAGGACAGCTCACGAGCGAGAGACGCAGGTGTCCCTGCCAGACGGGCCGCGCGGAAAGACCGGGGATGCGCGGCCGCACCTCCACTTTGGGCTCTGCGGACGGAGCCGCGTTCTTACGCTGTTTCTTCGCTATCGCCATGACACGTCGCTTCCCTTTTTCCCACTCTGCGTTGGCCTTTTGCGAACCGGAACGTTCGCGGCTCTGCGCGCGTTCCCATGACTGTAGACCCAAAGGCCGTCCAAGATGAAACGAGCCCGGTTTGTCGAGGATGCCAAACAGGATCCTCAACGCTATTACCGGACGCCGTTCGACGTTATCCGCGACCGCCGGTTAACAAACGGAGACCGGCTCGAAATCCTGGGCGCGTGGGAGCGCGGCATCGGAAATGCGGCTGGTACGGACGAACAAGCTACTGAAAGCCTTGAGCAGTTACGCCGCGTGCGCGACGAGATCGAGCGCGCCAGTGAAAACCGCCCCACCTCGGAGCAGGGCCTCGAAGCGGCCAAGCCGCAACGGTAAAATCCGGCTAGTTCCCTAGTAACATTGCGAAAAAGTGTCGCAACCGCCCCCAAAACGGGGCGTTCCCTCACTTGGAACTTTTGACGGAGACCACCATGGCTCAGTCAAACAGACTGGATCGCCCATTGGGGCAGGAATTTCCGCGGCAAACGGCAGCCCACGCGCCGATCCTGACGCCGGAAGAGGCCCGGCAGGGGGTAGTCTCGGGCCGTGTCAGGCTGATTTTGGCGGTGAGCTTGATCCTGGCGGCGTTAGCGTTCGTGATCGTGTATAGCGCGACCGGATGAAAACGGCCGCCAGCCTCACCGTGGGGACGCCTTCACTGGCAAGGAGAATACCCACAGGGCGTAATCCGGGCACATGTAGCGCAATGGTGTGGAAGAAGATCAAACCGGGTACGGCGGTGATGGCCGCCGCCGGCCCCCACATCCAGACCAGCGTCACGATCGTGAGAAAGATCGCCACCGGACTGATCACAATGCGCCGCGACAAGAGCCAGGGCTGCACCAGATTGGCTTCGATCGTGTTCAGCGCGAGAAGGATGAGCGGGGGTGCGAGAGCCTGGGCGATGGTATCGGCTGTAGCGAAGCCCACCACTGCGGCGCCGACGATAATCGTCGTCGGCCCGATGATGGGCACGAAGTTGAAGAGACCGAACGCGATCCCCCACAGGAGCGCATCGGGAATGCGCGCGGCGTAGAAGCATCCCGCCGTCACCAAGGCTAAGCCCATATTGATCAACGAGAGAGTGAAGAGATAACCCGAGACGCGGATATTCACGTCGCGGCAGATGCGTGCCATCCGCAGACGGCTCGAGAAGGATCGCGGCAAGAGAATGAGCTGCATCGTGTACCGTCGCCGATAGGCCAAAAGGAAAATCGTCAGGACGGTGATGTAGATGGCTTCTTCCATCACTCCCGGCGCGGTTTTGACGGCAGTGAGAAGAAACCCGTCCGAGACCGCGACGCTGCGGACCGCGGGTTGTGCGCCGACCTGAGTGATCTGGTTGGACGCGCGCTCGACCGCGGCGATCTGCCGGGTGATTGGCCGAAGCTTACGCTCGATAGTCTGCGCCACTCGGGGAGCCTGGCTGAGCCAATTCGTCGCCTCCGGAACGAGCGCGGCCGTGCCGGCGCCCAAAATCGCAACCGTGACAACCACTGTAATGATCGAAGCCGGGCCCGCGGGAACTCCGAGCCGCTCGAAGAAGCGGGTCGCGGGCGCCAGGATGAGAGCGAACGTCACCGCGATCGCGGTTGGCGCGAGCAGTCCGCCGGCCGCCCAACCAGCAGCGAGGCTCGCCAGGATCACGAGCACGATCGCGCAGGCGCGGATCACTTTAAGATCCCGGCGCAAATGCAAGCTCCTGGACCGAACCGAAGAGTTCCGTGCAGCGAGCACTTCAGGAAGATAGAGGTTCACTCGGCCGACCTCGCCTTCTCGCCTCAAGAAAACGCTCAAAGGCGCTTCAGGCCGTCGAACGCTGGCTGCACATACAGGCTAAACCCGGCTTTTCCGCGAGCCAATCGATGGATAAGAAATCGGCTTCGCCGACCTGACCAACGAAACGCTATTTTTAGGAAAAACGAGCGGACCGCCGATGCCGACTGTCGAGGGGGGCAATTTGACGTAGCCTGGGACCGGGGCCCGCTCGCCGAACATAATGCGCGGACACAAATCCGGTTCCGGCGGGATTCAAACTTTGCGTGATTTGGGCGGTACACCCGGCCGCGAACCGGGAAAACCAGGGTTTCTAAGAGGCCCAGAGGGGAAACTCCCGATCGACCGGCCCGGCGATTGTTCGCTCAGGGCCGAATTCGGCTCAATTCGGTGGTTCTCCGCGGACGAGCCCGATCAGACCTGATGCAGCGAGAAGCAACAGGAAAACGAGCAGCAGCATTTTGACGAAAACTGCGGCGACCCCGGCCAGTCCGATGAAGCCTAAATAGGCTGCAACCAGGGCAAGAAAAAAGAAGGTGATGGACCATGCGAACATTGGCGAGATCCCTATTTCCCGGCCAGGATAACGCTCAGGTCAAGCCGTAGTTCCTCAAAGTTCCCGCCGACGGCGGAGGGTCTCTGCCGCACCGAGCACGCCCGCGAATAACACGGCGAGAAGCGGCTTTTCCTTTGCCACATTGGCAAGCAACTGGAGGGCCGCCTTGTCGGCGTCGGCTTGCACCGGCCGCGGATCGGGAGCTTGAAGAGGATGGTGCGGACGCTTGAGGGCTATCACGATGAATGTGCAGAGGGGTGCAGCAAGAAGGCAGCCCGCGGTAATGATGGCTGCCCAAACCGGTCCGAGGTCTGACAGCAACGCGATGTAGATTGCATATCCGGCGAAGCCAATGCCGATCCAGAGGAGCGCTGCCGCGGCGACCAACAGAAGGCCGCGCAGCAACGCCTGCTCACCCAGGCTGCGCCCCAGATGGTCCACCTAAGGTTAGCGCAGAAGCAGCGCGCCGATCAGTGCGCCCGCACTCATCGACAGCACGCAGGCCGCGAGCGGTTGGGTCCGCACCGCTTCGCGCATGCCGCCGATATTCTCGGTGCTCCAATCCTCAATGCGTTCGACTGCATCCTGTGCGCTGCTGAGCGCGCCCTGGACCTGCTCACTGGCGGCGCCGCCGACTTCGGTGACGAGGCCGCGCATGTCTTCCTGCAGCGCGTCGATATCCGCGCGCAACGCATTCAGTCGCGCCTGAACATCACGCCCATTTCGTTGACTCTTACCTTTGCGCCTTAAAGCCATGGCATCCACTCCGCTCTCAAGGGTGGTCGGCAAGGGAAGGAACGTATGAAGCAACCGGCCGGTTCCGTGAAACCGACTCTTCAGCTCAAGCAGCCTCGCGCCGAAGGGAATGAAAGAACAATGCTTGACCGATCGTGGCTTGCACCGTCTCGGGCAAGAACGGCTTGGTGATGAGATAGGTCGGCTCCGGCCGCTCGCCAGTCAAAAGCCGCTCCGGATAAGCCGTCACGAAGATCACCGGAATGTCGAAGCTTCTCAGGATCTCGGTCACCGCGTCGATGCCCGATCCGCCGTCGCCAAGATTGATGTCTGCGAGCACGAGGCCTGGCTTCTGCGAGCGCGCCTTGTTGACCGCTTCGTCCTTGGTCGCCGCCGTGCCCACGACCTTGTGCCCTAGTTCGACCACGAGATTCTCGAGATCGAGCGCGATGATCGATTCATCCTCGATGATCAGCACGCGCGAGGCGAGCTGACGTTCGATCGCGCGCTGCGCGTCGACAATCGATTCTTCGACCTCTTCGGGACTCTCGCCGAGGATGCGGCCCGCTTCGCTCAAAGAGAAGCCCTCGACCGCGGTCAGGAGGAGCGCCGCGCGATCGGCCGATGAGAGAGAGCGCAAGCGTTCTTCAGGCGTCAAGTGACGAACATCGAAGGACATCGGATCTTCGAGCTGGCCGGCCGAGCTTGACCAGATAACATGGAAAAGGCGGTAAAGCGCGACGCGCGGTGGCAGGTCGTTCGGGAGCTGATGCTTCCCGGCGAGAAGCGCGGTCAATGCGGCACGAACATAAGCATCCCCACTGGCCTGCGAGCCGGTCAACGCTCTGCCATAACGGCGCAAATAGGGTAGATGCGGAGCTAGTGCTTCCGTGACGGTCATGGGAAGTTCCCTCGATTCTCCCCCTACAACGGCCCGTTCAGTGAAATGTTCCATCACCTGCGGAACTTTCTCTGAGTTTGCCCGTTTGCCTCGGTCGGGGGAAGCCTCTGCATCGTAAGGGCAGAGGGGGGACTAAGGTGGACAGGGCTGATACCATGGACGGGCGTATCTCGAACGGGCCGACCGTACGACGCGAGGGCGGGAATTTGGACGTGAAAAAAGAGCAACCGGACAGAGAGAAGACGATCGCCGCGCGGGCACGCCAGCGGGCGATCGGGCGTGAGCTGCGGCGGATGTATGACGAGGTCGTGCAGGAGGCCGTCCCCGATGATTTTCTCGAGCTTCTAAAGAAGATCGACGAGAACAGGGGCAAGAAGGACGAGCCGGCGTGAAATCACACAATTTCGACGAACCTGACCTTCCCGCTAGCGGCGAGGTCACTGCCGATCCAGATGGGGACTTCCGCCGGGATTTGCTTGAGCTGATTCCCTTCCTGCGCGCGTTTTCGCGATCGCTGTGCGGGGATAGGGAGCTTGCAGACGATCTCGCGCAAGAGGCGCTGGCAAAGGCGTGGCAGTCGCGCGACTCGTTCCGGGCAGGATCGAATTTGAAGGCATGGTTGTTCACCATCCTGCGCAATCAGTTCTATTCGGATCGCAGGCGGGCTTGGCGCCAGGCGCCATGGGACGACGCGGCTGCGGAGAGGGTGCCGGTGGCCCGAGGCGAGCAGACCTGGGCGATCCAGCTCTCCGATACCGCCCGCGCGCTTAAAGGCCTTCCGGCCGAGCAGCGGGAAGCGCTTATTCTGGTGGGCGCCGGTGGTTTTTCGTACGAAGATGCCGCCAAGATCAGCAATTGCGCGGTCGGGACGGTGAAGAGCCGCGTCGCCCGCGCGAGAAAGGCATTAACAGCCGCGTTGGACGGACAGGCTCCGCTTTCTGGTGAGCCCCGCCCGGCCGGGAAAGACGCCACCAATGAGATCATGGCGCAATTGGACCACTTGGCTCCGATCGAGCCGCCCGAATCCGACGAAAGAACCGACCGGCAAAGAGACGCTACCTGACGCCGGCGGCAGATCCCTTCGCCTTCGGCTCCTTCTCTGGATCATCCTCGCACTTACGCCGGCGGCGATCGTCAGCGTCGTGCAGGGGGTCGACCGGGTGCAGCGCGACGTTTCCGACGTCAAAGACCGGCTCGTGCAAACGGCGCGCGCAAGCGCAGCCGACGAAGAGAGCATCCTCGCCTCGGCAGAACAGATCTTGCGCGCGCTCGCCAACCAGCCCGAAGTCCGGGCGGCCACGGCCGAGTGCAGCGTGTCGCTCGCCAACGCGCTGAAGGGTCTCAAATATTTCACCAACATCGCGAGGATCAGCGCCGATGGGCAGGTGGTCTGCGCCGCCGTCCCGCCCCCGCCCGAGCTGGCAAATGTCGCGACCAGAGAGTGGTGGCAGGAGGCCCAACAGCGCAAAAGTTTTTTCGTCACGCCGCAGACCTACAGCACGCTAAGCAACCGCAACGTGGTCGCCGGTGTGCTTCCCCTTGAAGACAACAATGGCCATTTCGACGGCACCCTCGTGGTGGCGCTCGACGTCGCGTGGCTCGAGGTTCTGCTGCACAGCAAGGTGCAGCCGGATGCGGTTGCAGCCGTATTCGACACAGCCGGAAACATGATCGCCTCCAACGATCCCGGGAAGGCCGAGAAGATCTTCGCCGGCCGCTTGAAAGGGGCCGGGGGCGTTAATCGGCTACTCTCCGCGCGCGCCGATGATGCTTCGTGGAGCTACGCGATCGTCCCTCTTGCCAGCAACGGGACCTCGGTCGGGTTCGCGATGCGCGATTCGGATCTCTTCGCCGGGACCTATCTCCATGTCGCGACGGACCTCTTCCTTCCCGTGCTGATGCTGGGAGCGGCTTCGGCGGCGATCTGGATCGCCACCGATCGTCTGGTGACCCGTTGGATCGTCTATTTGAAGCGTATCGCGACTGCGTATGGCCGCGGCCACTACGCGATCCGCCCTGTGGCATTGGAGGATGCGCCGAGCGAATTCCGCACCCTTGGCGAAACCTTTTCCGGCATGGCGGCCGGGGTACAGGACAGGGACCGGCGACTGAGAGATGCCGTGGCGCAGAAGTCTCTCCTGATCAAGGAAACGCATCACCGGGTGAAGAATAATCTTCAGATCGTGATGAGCTTATTGTCGCTGCAGGCCGCGAAGATGCACGATCCCGCAGCGCAGAATGCGCTGCGTCAGGCGCAGATTCGGGTCAACGCGCTGGCGCTGGTGCATCGCATCCTGCACGAGATCGAAGATCTGGGCTCGGTCGACCTGAAGCTCCTTCTCGAGGATCTCGGCCGGCAAATCCACGAAGGCTTCGGCGCAGAGCGCCGCGACCTCAAGCTTGAAATCGATGTCGATGGGCGGCAGGTGCCGAGCGAGCTGGCGGTCCCTTTGACTCTGTTCACGGTCGAAGCCCTCACCAACGCCTTCAAGCACGGCTATCCGCCGAATGCGCGCGGCGGGACGATCCGGCTGACACTTTCTCCCGTCGAGACGGGAAAGTTACGACTCGCGGTCGAAGACGACGGCCGGGGAGTGGAGCAGTATTCCGGTTCGGGCGGAATCGGTTCACGGCTGATTCAAGCTTTCGCGACGCAAGTGGGGGGAAGCGCGAGCGTCCAGCGGCGTCCTGGCGGAGGCACGCTCGTGGAGCTCATCTTCGATGATCCGCTTCACGCGAGCAGGGCTCGCGCATCGGCCGCCAGAACGACGGGAAGAGTGCCCTCTGAAGTCTGATCCGTTTACCCGGTGCCGAAGCTACTCAACAGATTGACTGCGAGCGCGAGCACGAAAGTGTTGAAGAAGAACGACAGCGCGCCGTGGAACATCACCATGCGCCGGAAACCGCGGCTCCGCGTCATGATATCCGAGACCTGATAGGTCATGCCGATGCAGAGGGCGAAGTAAAGAAACTCGCTGTAGTCGGGCGCGGCATGCGGTTCGGGAAAGATCAATCCCCCGCAGTCAGGCTCGAAAGCGCTTCGATCGCCGTAATAGAGGTGCGCGTAGTGCGTTGCGAAGAGCACATGCATGCACAGCCAGGAGAGCACGAGCGTCATGATCGAAAGGAAGAGGTAAAGTCCGGCTCCCGAGCTCGATGCATGCCGTGCCATTTTGAGCTCCGACAGCACGCCGAAAAGGCTTGCGACGATGGCGCAGATCATCACGCCCAAGATGATGGTCGCGCTCTCGTCCTGCTGGGCAGCTTTGCGCTTCAACTGAGCGAGCGTGGTGTTCGCCATCATTCGCCAGACGCCAAAGAGGAGGACGGCAACTCCCGCATCCCAGCCAACCAAAGCGCGCGTGGCGAAATCGAGCTGCGAGAACCCTGCGGCGATCAGCAAACCGACAGCGGCGGAAGTGCCGAGCCTGCGATGCGCCTGGGCGCGAGCCGAATATCCGGTGGTGGAGAGCGTCTGCATGGAAATCCTCGCAAGTGATAAAGAATCGCTGCGATTTGAGCGCGGAGCCGCGGTAGCAGGCACGTAAAAAAGAGGAGCGGGCGACCGCTCCTCCATCGAGATCCACTGACCGCTTATGATGTCGGCGATCGAGCTTGGGGGCACGAGCCCTAGACCGCCGGCGGTCTGCCGCGCGTCGCGTGTACGAGCAGACTGATGAGAAACAGCGCGAGGAAAATCACGAACAGGATTTGCGCCATTCCCGCAGCGGCCGCCGATATCCCGCCGAATCCGAAAATGGCGGCGATGATGGCAATCACCAAAAACGTCAAGGCCCAGTTCAACATGTTTGCACCTATACTCTTCCTTTGCCGTTCCCCCGGGACTCAAATGAGGCAACGTGGGAGGCCCGGCTGCGGTTCCAGGCGTTCCGCGGCCGCGCGGGCTCGGAGTCGGCGCGCCTCCCAGATAAACCCGATGCCGCGTCTTGGTCGGCGGTACCGCGCCGCGAACCAAACGCAAAGGTCTCGATTGCCCGCGGCCAGAAGCGGAACACGACCCGCCCGGGGAAGCAGATGGGCTCATCATCGAGGATTGCCCAGGTGGCGTGACTGCCTTGAACGCAGAGCTGGCCGCAATCGAACCGCTCGGCCTCCGCGCCTTGAAGCCAATCGGTCCCGAAGACGGCTCGCACGATCGCGCCTGCGAAGCTAAGCGGACGCGCATGCCTCCACACTTCGCAGCTGAACGAGTGGAGATGCGCGACGGATTGCGGCCCTGAGACGCCGGCGAAGAAACCTTGGGCCGTGACAATAAGCGTGCTGATGTCGCGCAAGAGCGAGGCGTCGCAACCTATACGCAATTTGGGACGAAGTGCATGCCGCGCGAGATGGGCCGTGCGGCTGACCGTCTGGACCCATTCCGCCGCACCTTCCGCTTGCGCGAAGCTCGCTCTCACCTGAGCAAATTGCGGCAGCAGCCCGCAGCTCGCACGCTCGAAGAAAATCTGGCCGGCCGCTGAACCGACGCCGAGGTGAACGGGCGAAATCTCCTCCCGCGCCAGAGCCTCGATCAGCTCTTCGATCGAAAGCGTCCCCCACAACTGGGCGGTC
>WNFL01289129.1_pt1 | contig 15469 bp, 19 predicted proteins | sample 5400361 | NCBI WGS metagenome assembly WNFL01 (sample SAMN13153351, study PRJNA577476) | soil metagenome | isolation source: 40 cm soil on Douglas fir-dominated hillslope | place: USA:California | collected 2013-09-17
TTCGCGTTGCTTGCGTCGTTCTTGTTTACGGCCATCAGCAAGATGGCTGCCAGCCGCTCCGCTGAGGTGCGTGCTTCCCTGAGCTTGCCATTGGCCATTGTTCCCGGTCCTCATGTTGAATTTCACAGATCCGCCCGTCTGGCGATGATATTCATTAACTGCTGATCGGCAAGCAACTGCCGGAAACTTTCGACGTACTCGACTCTATCGCGCTCCGGCAAATCCATCCAGACTTTCGTAGTAAGACTGGTCTTGGCGAAGTTCGTTCTCCCGAATAGAATCCTCTGGTGAATATCGTAGAAGCGCTGTGCCATCACCTCGGGCAGGTTGTTCAGCCCCTTGGACTTGATGTCAATGCTCACGCTTCATGCTCCCGATCTGTCTTCCTCTTCGGCACGTTGCGGAGCTGCTGGCCGATGCTCTTGATGCGCTCGCCGTGAGCTTTGCTTTGCTCCTCTAGCCGCCCTTCGTACCACTTTTGCTGGTCCCGCAACCTGAACCACTGATAGCCGTTCAGCATCAAGAGAGCGCCTACGAATAAAGACGTGAGCACGATAGCGGCGATAAGCGAGACGGAGGTGGTCATGTCAGTTGCTCAGGATCGGGCTGATGGTCATCGTGATCCCACAATGTAGAAAATATGATCGCCTGCTGGTGCGTCGAAACTGATATAGCGATTTGTCACGCGTACATTGCGCGGATCGTAGTCCAGCCAATCCTTCTCTCCGTTACGAGTAGATGTCGGGCCTGGATGAGTGAAGTTATCAACCCACGCCTTCATCCGTTTCGAGTCGAGTTGGTTTGGCGGGAGCCTTAGATGGATGTGTTTCCAAATGATTCTGTGCGTTCGTGTCATTTGCGCACGTTCAGCTTTCGTGATGGATACGATCACGTCTCCACGGAACGCACTCGACGGCACGGGCGATTCCGGCTTTGATGGCATCGCCATTCTTGGTCTTAAGGGGATTTGCGCCGCCACGCTTGAGATAATCAAGAACAAAACAAGGAATCGTTCTAACATTTAGATCACCTTCAAATTCGCGGCGTAGCTTGGTCCAGGGCTACAGCTTCCGCCAATGGCATAGACGGTGGAGTAGTTGATCGCCGTATTGGGATTCACGCTGATCGGAAACGTAACTCTCAGGGAGTCGGCACCAGTCGCACCGCCGTTCGTAGCAATGGTCTCGACCGCCGTGCTGGTTTGTGCTGTTCCGGTTGGGTCTGTGTAGGAGATCGTCCAGGTGACAGTCGTGTTACCTGCGCAGCTTGCGCCAGCGGCGGAATCGTAGGCGTAAAGCTCAATCGTGATGTTCGGTCCGGGCCAACGAACCGCGGGCAGGAGTGCCGTGGTGCCAAGTGAGGTATTTCGACTAGCAACGGCGGTGTTTGTCGCCTGCTGCGAGAGTGAGCAAGTACCGATTATGCTGCCACCGGAAATCACCAGGGCAGTTGGGGTGTTTGCGAAGATGTTCCCGCAGTCATCATAGATCGTTCCACTGCTTATGTTGATTGGCGCTCCCGACGTAGCATCGATGCGAGCAGCAGCAAGATGGACAACACCACCTGAAACCGTCAATGCACTATTCCCTCCTCCGTTCTGTCCGGTCAAGGTACCGTGCAGGTAGCCAAAGCCGCCGGAAATGAATGTGGAAGAGATTACCGCGCTTCCATAGTCATTCCATATGCCAGCGGTTAGACTTGCTGAATTAGTTATGGATACGCCATAACTGCTCACTTCCGCTCCTGCCGAAGTGTTGGCGACTACAAATCCGATATGCCCGGGACTATTCCCACACCCACCGCCATATATAACCGCGCCCACGGCTACCGAACCGGAAAACTTACAATCAGTCACCCCACCGCCAAAGGAACCGGAGTTGGTCATCACGCCGCCGTTGTTAAAAATACCAACAGTGTTGCTCGAATTCCAAACCCATCCAATCACCCATACGTTATCAAGTTCGTCGAACGTGTTGATTACGATAGCGTTGGCCGGATTCGAGTACGTCGCTGCGGCATCCTTCACATCTGTTCCGCCACCCCAAAAGGTGATGTCGCGCACGTGCCAACCGACTAGTATATTGCCGGGATTGGCAATCGGGATCATGCCGTTTGAAAACATGCAACCTATAAAAGTGGATACGTTGCAGTTCATTTTCGGCAGCGGGATGACTATAGTTGCAGACGGGCCGCCGCAACCCACCAGGCCGCCACCGTTGTTCGCTGGATTCGTTCCACCCGCAGCGCCAACAATAAACGGAGGAAGGCTGGTAAACATCATCCCGCACGGGAGTGCCAATGTTTTCTGTGGCTGTGTCAAAAGCTGCGTGCTTCCGAAGGTGTATGGGAATAGAGCGGCGAATGCCGCCACCAACTGCGCCCCATCGTCATGTCCCCAGAAAAAGTTATTGATGTTGACGCCCGCCCCGCTGTTTGCGGTCGCCGCCACCGATACGGTGACGTTGTGGGCGCTAACGACAGTCTGAATCGTTCCCTGTGGGACCATGTAAGTGCAGTTCACGCTGGTGCCAGGACAATTCCCAGCCCCGAATTCTACTTTGCCCACGTCACCAGATACGAACGCAGGGTCATTCGCAATAGTCGTAACAGTGGTAGATGCATTCGTCCACGTAGCGTTTTCAGACATCTGCACGTCATCGAACACCTGGAAGCACTGTGGCGTAGATGCCGGACAAGAAGTAGCTGCGTAGATTCCGTTTCCAAATGGCAGCGAGTTAGGGGAAACGCCGCCCGCTGCCCCCCACGTCGTACACGTATTCCCGCTTACTGCTTGGCACACCCGGTTGCCTGCAGCAGTAAGGCTGTAGTACTGGCTCCCGATGACCGCTCCCACTATTTCGGCATCGGCGTAGGCGCTAATTGGTGGAGTGGCAGTGGACAGGTTGATGCGGATGGAAGACGGAGCAAAATTCAGTGTTTGCGTTGCACCTGTGACCGTAACGTTGGCAAAGGTCACGCAACTGCCGCTGCCTTGCGGGCACAGTTGAAAACTCCATTGGGAATTGATCGGCGTGATCGCCGAGTTCGAGGGAACCGAGATCGAGTAAGTACCGGTCCCGGTCAGTGCTCCGGTGACCGTAAAAGGCAAGGTCCCGCCCGTCCAACTATAATTCGCAAAGATTGGGTACTGCGAATTTGGCACGAACGTCCCAGTGATCTTGCCATTCAGCCAGAGTTGCCCGTCAGGTGTATCCGTGACCGTTCCACTTAATGTTGTGCTCTGTGCTCCAGCGCTTGCCGCAACGCCTAGCAGGATGAGAACCATCAAGGATATTCTTTTCATCGTAGTCCTCACTTTACAATGGCCACTTGGAGGTAGCTGGCTACCGCCGTGTGGAAGTTACTGGTTGCTTTGGCGGTAGTCGCACCCGTGTCCCAAACGTTTACGGTGAAGGTGACGACCGCACCGTTCGCGTAGGTAGTCTTCGACCACGCGGTGTCTTGACAACTTCCAATGTTGTTCAACGGCTGCATTTCCATCTGTGCCCAGGAAGTGGTCCCGTCGCTCAACGTGCATTCGCCGTTTACTCCTCCGGAGAAGAAATAGTTGTAGGTCACCTGGGCTCGCCACGGACCTCCCGAAGCAGGCATGGTCACTGCAACGCTATCGATGGTGGTCAGCGTGTTTGCCGATACCGCGACATCTCCCGCCAAGTTTTGGTTGGTGAACACCTGAACGGTAGCGGTGGCCGCCGCCGCGCAGATAGGCGTAAACCCCGCGTTCAGCCCTTGCGCGAAGTTGTTCCCGGTACAGTTGGAAGTCGTCGCTGGTACCTGTCCCGCGGCAATCGTTCCGCTCAGGTTGGCAAAGGAGGGCTGCGCTTGACCGATCGTGCCGTCCAGATTCACCGCTGTAAGGAATTGATTTGTTACGGCGGGCTTCGAGAATCCCCCGCCTACGCCTACCGGTGTCGGGCGAGGTAGGTCCGCTCCGACAGTCCGGCGGACAGTCATGGGGCCAAAGGACGGAGTAATCGGAGCAAGGTTGGTGACCTCGAAAAGGTCCACGATACCGTCGGCCACTCCGGGGGATTGAATGCAGCTGAATGTGGTCGCACCGCCAGCAATGTTGCTGGCGGCGAGAAGGGTTAATTCCGTTCCGCTTCCCGCAGGATTGGTCACCTGAGCCAGTGGAGCGAAGACGTCACCCACTGAATCAGTGAAGGAGAGTATGTTCGTAGGAAGCCCGAAGAAGTTCGTATTCCCAGACATGAACACCACGATGAAAGTCCTGCCTGCGGTAGGGGTGAAATTGATCGTGGCACCAGTAAAGTTGCAAGACCCGCTGACGACATTGGACTGATGCGTCACCGTTGGGGTAAATCCCGGATTAGCCGTGAACAGCGCCAGCGCCGCTGACCAATCGGGATTAGTGGCAGTGAACGTTCCCGATGCCGAGGCCGGAGTCAGCCCGGAAACGTTTTTATAGAAGTATGACTGATGAGTGTCTCCGAGAAACGAGCGGGTCCAGGAAACGTCTGGAGTGTAGGTGACGCTTGTGGTGACATCCATGGATGTCAGCAGCAAGGCCAGGTCACCGGACTGCTTCGGGGTAGCGCTGATGGAGATTGAGTTCGTATTTCCGGTTGCGGGTACGATGGCGAAGTCGACTAAGTCTATGGCCGTGCCTGAAGGCCCAGCATAAAACGTGTTGGCGTTCTGGCTGATGGCAGTGTTGGTGATCGCCGGGGTGGTGGTTGGAGTAGCCACATTGGTGGTGAACAGCGGTGCGAACCCTCCATCGCTGACGCTGGTGACGGTGCCGGTCGCACCTGTCGTGGCACTCACAATCCAAATGCAGACCGGAAATCCTCCGCAGGTATGCAGCGAATTATCGGTCAAGTTGAAATAGACGCTGCCCTGCCGCGCGCCGACGATCTCCGCGTCGTTGTAAGCTGCAGCACCAGGCAGAGGATTCGACAAATTCACAACGATCGGTGGGGGTATGACGGACGAAGTGACGTTCATCGAGGCCCCGGTGATGACGAGGTTACGGATGAAGCAACCATTCGTCGCCGTAGCCGCAGGACAGATTTGTAAGTTATAGGTAGAACCTGATGGGACGATACCCAAATTGTCCGGTACACCAATGCTGGTTAACGAACCAGCGCCATCCAAAGATCCGGAAATAATTGTGTTCTTATTGAATGGCACACCATTTTGAAAGTACTGCGCCGTGGGATTTGTCGGGGAAGAACTGTAAGTCCCATTGCGCCAAACGGTTCCTGCTGAATCCGTGAAGGTTCCTGAGACGCTCGTGGTTTGAGAGTAAGCCAGCGGAGAGAGCAGCAAAGCGAGCAGAACGACGGCAAAAGTTCGCCACATGGCGAAGATTCTAGTCGTACTAGGACTTCGGTTCAATCATCTTCTTCGTTCATCTCTTCGATGTCGTCAGATTCGCTTGAATCATCTTCTTGCAGGATGTCTTCCGAATCGTCGATCGCGTCAGGCATCATCACGCTACCTTCGTCCCTTCGTTCTTCTCCACCTGCGTTGCTCGATCGTCCCAAAGCATCTTTAGTTCGGGGTCTTTGCTCGCGGTAATCTCCAGTGGATGTCCTACATGCTCGTTCAACCAATCGTGGATCTTGCGTATCTGGCTGAAGCGTTCGTCTCCCACCGCTCCCCTAGCCGTCAAGATGCGCACTTCCTTGCCATCCGCTATCCAGCGTTTCACGCGGTTGACGACCAACCGTGATACTCCGCAATCGAACCATCAAGGTCCACGCCAATCCATTCGCCGTCGACGTCACCCATGACTTTTCCAAGTTCCCTGAAATCCTTGAGGCAGACTTCCGCAAGGTCAACTCGATATTGTTTCGAAGGCACACGCAAGCCCGTCAGAATGCGATAGGCATCCGCAAACGCTCCGCTGATGCTTTGCCCGTGCCCGTTGACGACCCCGAGTATCCCGTAGCCTCCGGAGCTTTCCAGTTCACCAGCAGCGTTCAACTGCACGTCCTGGGGATAGAACCACTTGCGATCGGCAGCGGATAAGCCCGCGATTGGCACCCGTTCCTGTGCGTGAAATTGCTCGGAAGGCCAGGGCGGAATCGTGAGCCGCACGCCGGCGCCGAACCCGTCCCGCAAGGTCTCGTTGCACTCGTACCCTCGCGCGAGGCTGTCCAGGAAGTAGCCGAAGTCGAAGTCGCACAGCGTAGTCAGCAGCGTTGGGAAGGCGTCGTAGCCCAGGCGGGGAGTGAATTCCAAGGCGTAGCAGCCTGCTTCGTTCACTACCGCGTTGACATCTAGCGCACCGCGGTACATGCGCTCTGCGAGGAGTTCCGTGAGTGGCAAGAGCAGTTCCTTCACCAGCGGGTCTTTCATGGAGCATTTCCACACCAGGTTGCCGGTGCAACCGCCGGATGGCCCGAGGTCATCGTTCAAGAACTGCTTGCGCTCGCAAGTATGATTGAACATACCCTCGACCCAGGTCTTCCCGTTGAACCAGCCTTCGGTCGAGATGGCTACGCCTTCGAGGTATTCTTGGATGACCAGTTCGATTTCGTCGCCGCCAATGAGCGTATGGAAGTGCTCGAGCATCTTGATGGCGTCTTCCTGGTCGTAGGAGACGTAGGAAGGGATGACACCGCTCGAGTGGCCTTCCGGCTTTAGAACGACTCTTTCCGCAGTGCCGTTCGCCAGCTTCTTTATCACTTTAACGGCGTCATCCCAGGACGAAACTCTAACAGATTTGGGAGTCTGAATTTTCGCCCGCTTGAAGACTTCTTCGGCGTACTTACGGTCGGTTTCTAACTTGTCGCAGAAGGAACTTCCGCCAACGGTGGGAACACCGGAATCTCGGTACGTGTCGAGGAGAGGTCCTGCGCCCGTACAATCTGCAACGACACATTGTCCAAACGAATATTCTGTAGCTGTGTCGATGAGTCCGTGGCAGCGCTTTTCTGCTTCGGTGTCACGAATCCAGATGCGGGCGTCATGGCCCTCTTCCTTGAGGCGAAGGGCGAGACCGGTTCCGTCGCCCCCTTCGCTCAGGAGAAGAAAGCGCACAAGGAGTTACTTCGGTGAGACCTTGTGTTCTTGGCCGTACTGCCTTCGCAGCGAACTGCCCTGGTTGGCAATGGGACGACCGTGCTGCTCTTTGTTATCGAAATGTGCCGTGCCGTGATCGAAACTCACGCCGCCAGCTTCGACGGCCGAAGAACCATCACGAATTGGACTCGTGGAGTCTTCCCCGTCCAGAATTTTTGTTGCTTGGTTCGCGTATTTTATCGCGTCTTCTTTTGACCCGAAGAATGAAATAAATCACCTCCAAACTTCAAAAACACTCTATCCCTTGCGTCCTAGTCGGTCAAGCGGCGTTTCAGTCCGACTTCTGGAATCGGACAACGTGTGCGCTTGCTCTGAGTCTCCGGCAAGCAGTCTACCCCGCTCATCTTCACGGGCTCGTCTTTGTTGGTCTGCGTGAAGGCCGGGTGCTTGCCATGAATCGGCTTCTTCCTCGATGCTCCGGGTACGTGTTGGCTCATGGTACTAGTCCCCCTTTCAAGGTTTCGGTTTTCCTTCCGTCTTGTCAAGGACGGCATTCGCTCTCACGATAGCAGAATGATTAAAGCATTTCTGTTTCTCGCGTTCCTTCTGGCCGGTGCCATCTTGGAGCCAAGGGCGTTCGTCATTGGGCTATTCATCGGACTCGTTTGGGCTTTCTGGCCTACCTCACGGTACGACACCACCCGCTGAGGGATGGTCTTTCCCCGCTAGCCAGTGATACAGGGCTGCACCGCCTGCGGCTCCGCCTGCTCCCCATCCTATCTTTTTGATTCGTTCGGCCAGTACTTCCCGGGCAATCGCTTCGCGTTCAAACGGAGTAATGTTCGGCTTCTCCGGCGCCTTCGGGAACGTGGGCCGCTTCGGTGCCGTGGGCAGTTCTCCCGCCGTCGAAGGCATGGCCTTGACCTGTTCGATGAAGCCCTTCAATCGGCCGGCGAGCGCCTTATCGGCGCCGTACTTCGAGTACTTCCCGATTTCTTCGATCAGCCTGTCACCGGCCTTGCCTTTCAACTGGTCGATGACGAACGCAGGATCTTCGGCATCCAGAATCCTTCTGATCGGGGAGCCGCCCTTGGCGAGAGCCGACTTGTCGTGGAACACATCCTGGTACTCCGACCATTCGCGCATCACCTTGCTGAACTTGCCGCCGAGGCCCACGCTGTCGGAGGATTTCTGCAACACGTTGCCAAGCGCATCCCTGACAGGCTTGACCGCTTTGTAGAGGTCGGTCGGGATTTCGCCGCCGCCATACAGGTACTCGTTTAGTTTGGTGTAGGCCCGCCGCAAGTCGCTGTACTGGCCTGCCTGTCCCGCCAGCGCGGCCTTCTCCATCCCGACTTCGGACTTGCCGTTCGGTGCGGTCTTGGCCATTTCCGCCCGGCTCTTTTTCAGTTTCTCCGCGAGCTCCGCTTGGGTGAAGCCTTCTTTCATCTCCACCGACCCGCCAGTTATGGCGTCCTGGAAAGAGATGAGTCCTTGTGCGGACGGTTCCCGCGGAATGATTTGATACCTGCTGGGCAGGTCTTCGCCTGGCTCAATCGAGGCCATAACGCGGTCGAAGGCCGTGCGGCTGTCCTCGAACAGTAATCCTGCCTTGGCTTTCTCTGCCGCCTTCTGGACCGGAGCAATGTCCACATCCGGCCCTTTCGCCTGGACGGCTTCGTGCACCTTGTCGAATTCTTTGCCGAGCGACGTAGCGATCTTTTCGTCCGCCAGTTCGAGGTTCTCTTTGAGCAAGCCAGCCATGTCGTTCTGGTGCTGGACGGCGATGCCCTTCTTGGCCTTGACGGCCGACTCCGTCGCGGAGGCTTCCTTGGTCGCCGCAGTATGCTTCTGAATGGCCTCGCGGTAATCCTGCATTATCTGCTGCTTGGCTTCCTTGTGCTCTACGAGTTTCTTCTGGTGCTCCGCTTCGATCTTGGCGGTCTCGGCAGCATGCGCTTCTTCGAGCGCTTTGACCTTGCTCTTGAAGACGGACTTCACGAGTTTCCCGGCTTTCGTTTCGCCGGCCTTGCTGATAGCTTTCAGCCCCGCTTCGCCACCAGCTTCCATCGAGGAGAACTGCGAAGCCGTAGCCAGCGCTTCTTTGGGAGTTCCACCAGATGCCAGGGTGCCGACTCCTCCTCCCATTCCTACGCCGGACGCGCGTGTCAGCATAGGCAGGAGCCACTTGAGGAACCTCGAACCTCCGGCGGCAGCTTCGGCACCGGGAACCAAGCCCGCAACGGCTTCTCCTCCAACCATCCCAAAAGCACCTTCGGTGACGGCGCGTTGCGTTCCGCGGACGGGCGCGAGTTCCTTCTCCGTTCCGGTAAGTCCTGTCGGCGTGAAGATGCTGTAAGCCTTCGATTGCGGTTGCAACAGGTCGAGCGGACGGCGCACGGCGGCTTGCGCCTGCTTGACGGCATCGGGAGTTTCAATCTTCGAGAAGAAATCTGGCGGAAGAGATTCCGGCGAAGGTGCCTTCTTCTTGTCGAAGTAGTCCGGAGGAAGTCTTTCGGGAGTATCGCCGTTCGACATTACTGTCCCTTCGAGACGGGTTCCCACCAATCATTCGAACCCTTTTTACGTTGGTACTTCTTTCCTGTTTTTGGGTTGGTCTGGAATTCCATCTCACCGGGCGCGCCGCGGCCAGCCTTCGGTATGCCCTTGTGCAAGATGGCTGCCTGGTTGTCGAAGGCATCCAACTGCTTAAACATCAGTTTCTCGTTCCCGCTTCGGAGGCCAGGCAGGATTCCGCGAATAGCGTTGCGCAAGTCCTGCGCACCTTGTCCCATGCCGGCAACGTTCCTTAGCGACATCGCGCGTTCGTTGATGTGTCCGGCCCACACCACAAAGTCCATCTGCTTGTCGGTCAGGTTGTCGGCAGCCAGCGCGGAGGTTTCCGTCCTGGCCAGGGACTCGTCTTCGGCGTGCAGGACCATATACAGTTTGGCGATTTGTTCCGCATTGAACGGCTTATCCAGGTCGCTGATAGCGGAACGAAGTTTCTTGGACGAGAATTCGATGTCCTTCATCTGCGCGTCCCGAGTGACTAGCTTCGTGCCTTCGCTTCCGCCAGCCTGCCCCGCTTCGATGGCGGCTTTCGCGGTGGTCCAGTGTTCGACAGGAAAACCTTGCTCATCGTAGTCAATGACCTGCACGGGCCTCGTGGCGTTGTAGGCCGTCCCGCGCACCGAGGCTAGTGCCATCCCGTTTTTCAGGCGGATGGCGTCGGCTTCCTGGCCCCACTTTTTGAGTGCCGCTCCGTAGCCCGGATCACTGCGCCCTTTCGGAAAATCCTTGGGATCGGGAGGCGGACCGATTTCCGCGGCGATGATCGGGTCGACGCGCAGGAGTTGCTTTTCCTTTGAAGCATCGATTGCGCCTTCATACATCTTCTGGTCGTGGTCGGTCCACTCGGCGTCGCCCGGCATGATGACCTTCCCGTTGCGGGCCACCGCGTAGGGAACCAAACCATTCATCAGAACTTTGGGAGCAGGCCCTTTCGGAATGCCTCGCACCACGTCGCCGGTTTCGGCGTCGCGGACGGTCACGACATCACGTGGGTTGCTCTTGTTCACGGAGCGCAGTATCCCTTGCTCATCCGCTATTGGCGGGTAGTACGTCTCGCGGGCTTCGTGTGCGGCCTTCTCAATGTCCAGAATCGTGCGTGCTTGGTCGTACTGTTCCTTGGCACTCCCGCCTCGTGGCGTCATGGGGATCTTGGCGTACAGTTCCTTGCTCATCCGCCCTTGTTCGTCGGGCGTCAGTTGCGGCTCCTTCTTCCCTCCGACGGCTCCCATCGTGACCGCGCGCAGCAAAGGCCGCACCATCTTCTTCAAATTCTCGGCGGCACCGCGCTTTTTCTGCTCCTCTTCCTTCGACTGCTTCATCATCCGCTGGAAGCCTTCGGTATAGGCATCGGTCTTACTCGGGTCCAGCCAGGACATCTGCAATGCCTTCTGCATGCGCTTGACCTTTTTCGGGTCGCCGAGCACGGCTTGGACCTTCGATTGCGCGGCCTGGATGGCTCCCTGGTCGCCGCCGGCCTTGGCGGCTTCGAGCTCGTCCCCGGCTTCTTTAAGGTATTCCCAGTCGGCGGTAGCGGCCGATACCTGCTTCTCCTTCTGCGCGGACACCGCATTGCGCACCATGCCGCCGACTTCGGCTCCAAAACGTTCAAAGCCGTAGTTGGCGGGCCATGCGGTATTCATGCCGATGTTGCGTGCGGCATTCATGTCGGCCTGGCCGGGGATAGGAATCGGGTGCGGCTTCGCGGCAATCTGCGGAGTGGACGCGGAACGTGTCAGCATCTCCAAGAGACGCTTCGTGGTTTCATCCGGACTCGGAGTTTGTCCGAGCGTCGCTCCCGGTACGGCTCCGCTGCTCATATCGTGATTCTCGTTTCGTACAATTCTTCGGCCCAGCGTTCTAGCGTCGCTTCATCCACGGAGGGCTCATCGTCCAGCAAGGGATGGCCTTTCGGCACCAGCACCACTTCTTGGTCACCGACCACTTGGATGTAGAACTTGCCGTCGGGCGTCATAGGCTTGTCGGGACACTGGAATCCTTGCTGGAACTTAACAAATTCTCCGGCTTCTTGGTCGAGTCTCATATCGCCGCCGCCGCCGCGATGGCATCGAGAATCCCGGTATCCGCCGCCGGAGCAATAGCGGAAATGATCGAAGATGCCCCGCCGGCGGCCGCGCCTCCGAGTCCAATGCCGCCAAGAATATTTCCAAGGATGCCACCGCCGCCGGCAGACTTGCGCTTGGAACTGTCGCCGGCCGTGCCCATCAGCACGTTGATGAAGTCCTGCAACGACTGCTCGTACATCTGCGTGACCAATTCCCCTTCGTTCAGGTTGACCTGGGAGAGATAGTCGCCAAGACCTACGGCCGCTGGCGAACCGAAGCGCGTGCCCATGGCGCTGAACTGTTCCATGATGTCCGCTTCCCCGCGCTTAATTCCGGGCTGCAACGAAGCCAGCAGATTATTGATGGCGCTCTGGTTGTAGCCTGCCCCGCTGCTCAGGAAATTCAGAATCATGTGCGCGGTGCCGTCGCCGTAATTTTTCTTCAGGTCATTGAAGAAGCGCGTGAAATCCTTCGAACTCATCTTGCTCAGGCCGAAGGGGTCGCTGGCGGACCCTCCCGTGGCGTTCTTTCCGCCGCCCGGCAAGAGACTTCCTCCCGATGTCGGATAGGGACTCGCGTTCGCAGGAAAATTCGGCGCCGTCGCGGTGTCCATCGCCACAGGAGAACCGGGCACGGCTCCGCCACTCGGAATCGCAAAGGGATTGTTCTGCGGGGAACTGCCCTTCGACCCGCTCGTTCCCACCATGGGCAGCAAGGCATTCGGGCCTTTTTGCGCGAAGTCCATCATCACGAGGGGATTACCCAAGTTTGCGCCGGTCGGGTTGTTACCGGTTAAAAGCAGCGGGTTGATCGTCGAGCCCATTACGTTCTTTCCACGCGAATCGTCACTTGCCGGGTACTGAGCCGCTGGTCGCGGTCTTGCTGGTTTTCGAGAGCGGCGATAAGTCCGGGCTTCGCATCCGGATTCTTGGGATCTCCATACAGCAGTTCATGGAGCTTGTCCGCTTGGTCCCACCAGCGCATCGCTACGGCTCCTCGTCTCGCGGCATCGTAACACACCACTGCTTCCCACTCGTTCGCAATGTAGACCGGGGAACTCGCCAAGTTCGCATCGATGAAGGGGTGCTTCTTCTGGTAGGGCAGGAACACTGCAAAGTTTCTAGTCGGCTGCGCGCCAAACCAGAAGTTCCCGCCGTAGCGCGTATACCGGAACGGAATCCCGCCCGGTACGTTCATCAACGGCTGAATGGCTTTCGGTTCCATGTAGTCCATGGGGTAGGTTACACCGCTCGCCAGCACGGTCGTCGAGCCCGCAAAGAAGATTACCGGGTCTTCCAAGCGCGAATAATCCTCGCCGCTGTTCAGGAAGTAACTCACAGGAAAAATGTTGGCGCTGCCTTGGAAGCCCAGGCCCGGCCCGATGGTCACAGTCGGCCCGATCAAGCGGAGTTCTTCGAAGGGATACTTCGGGGTGAGTTCCTGCAGCGTGCGCGAGAGCCACTTCGAAACCTGCGCTGTGGTGACGTCCTGGCGGTTCTCGAGCGCCTCGATCACATCCGGTACGAGGTCTTGAATCAACTTCGAATAGGACCCGGGGTTGTACACGTTAGCCCGCCAACAAGATTTCGAAGCTCCCTAAAGTCGTGGCTCCCATAGCGATTTGCACGTTCGACAAGCCTGGCGCGATTCCATTGATTACCAATGCGCTCAACGCGGGAGAGGCGTACAAAAAGACTCCGCCCACATCGAGATTGACCACGTTTGCGGCTGCTCCGCCGGATGGCGTCACCGACAACACGGCATTGCCGCCTCCCGCGCCGCCGATGTTGCGCACGTAAGCGAAAGCCCACAGGACCACCGGGACGGCGGGCACGAAATTTTGCGTGCTATTCACCGGGATGAAAATGTTTCCCTGGTACTGCACGTTCAGGGCCTTGAAAGGCACCGCCGGGGAAATCCGGCTCATCAGCGTCACGCTGGTAAGCAGGTCCGCCAGCGTGACGGTAAGGTTTGCGGTGACCAGACTCGTGGGAGCAGGAAGCGCCATGGACTTGCCTCACTTTGCGACAATCACATCCGCAGAAATCGTTCCCGCCGAAGGCGTGAGCGTCAATGCCGTGATCCCGCCAGCGCCCTCGGAAGGCTGGAAGTACAGGAAAAGCCCTCCAGGAACCAGCAGCATGTTGCTGGCGACCCCTCCCGTCGGAGTATAAGTCACCGTCAAGTTAGCGGCCAGGTCGAGATTCCGCACGTAGACGATCCATACGGTCGCCGCCGGAAGGGGCACTACGGTAGCGCCGGTGCATTGAAAGAACTGGTCCGAGAACGTAACGGTTGCGGCCAGAGTGGGATTATTCAACTGCCGCGTGACGATCTGCTGCGAAGGCGTTAGCGTCGTATCGGTGATGTTGACTTGCGCTGCGAGGACGACCGAGAGATTGGGCACTAGAATTCTCCCTTCAGGCGAAGATCACGTTGTACGCCGCAGTTGCCGTCGTGCATCTGAGCGTAATAGTACTCTTAGTCCAGGCCACGCTTCCACGGTATAAAACTCCTCCGTTGTTTGTGTCCTGGCCAACAATGGTCAAGGGGATACGGTTCAAGCCGTGACTGATGGCAAAGTCGGTGTTGGCGGCTCCGGGACTTACTCCGCTGGCCTTCCAAATTTCTAAGTTCTGTTCCGGGTCGGTGTTCCCCATGGTTGAGCCGTAAGACACATTACCGGCAAGCACGCGCGCATTCACTTCCGCCTGCCTTTTCAGGTCTTTCGGTTCGGGCTTCAGAACTGTGCGCTGTGGCTTCATGCGTATTTCTGCCCTACTTCTACTTTCCCGCAGAGCACGATTTGCGCGATCGAGAGCGGCCCGGCGTTGGCCGTGCGCGTGATCGACAGTTGCAAATTCTGCGCCGTGAGGCGAAGTCCCTGCACGGTGGTCAAGAGAACCCCGGTGGGTACTTGGTTGCCGAGGTTCACGGTAATCAGCGATTCGACGGGGTTCCCGTTGCCGACAACTTTGCCCTGGTCGGTCGTGCCGGAAAGCGCGAATGTTGCGGTAAACGGACCCAGGTCCCGGTACGTAAGGATCATGCGGGTAATGCTCGGTATCCTTCCCGGCATGACCTGTTCCACCTTGAACTTGTAGACTGAGGGATTCACGGTATCGTTGAAGCCCCTGCCAGGGTCGAAAGCGTAGTAGCCCGTGATCCCCGATTGCGCGTTCTGCATGGGGAACAGGTAAATCTTGGTCGTTGCCGCTACGCCGCCGAACGATTGGCTCATGACTTCAGGGGGCGGTTGTTATGCGCCACGGCCCCATTCTCCAGGATGAAATGCCGGTCTTCTTCGTCTTCGGTAAGGACGTGGAGGTTATAGACCGTGCCCTGCCAGTTCTCGACGCGCGGAAGGTCGGGCCACACTTTCGCGGCCGCGATCCAGTCGTCGCCTTTGGAAATGCCGTGTTCTTCGGTGACCAGTTCGCCGTTGCCCATGTCCAGCATGGTAGCGGAATAGTTTTCGTGGACCACCAATTCCGCCTTGCGGATGCCGTTGCGGTTGATGATTTCGAACTGTAGGCCCCGCGGCAATTCATCGAAGCGCACAAGTCCCAGCGGGGTGAAAACACGCACGTTGCCGGTAAAGCAGCCGAACCCGCCGCCTCCGCCCGTCCCGCCGCCTCCGCCGCCTCCGCCGCCCGAACCGCCGCCCGTTGCCGGAGCTCCCGACCCGGCGCTTACCGAGGGAGGAAAGAGGCCGGGCACGCCGAGCGAAGTCAGTATCCCGGTCCAGCACTGTTCCGGCCGGCCGGTAATCAAGAGCCCTTGGGTATCAACGACCGCCCAGTTTTTGTCTTCGACCG
>WNFL01435276.1_pt1 | contig 15469 bp, 14 predicted proteins | sample 5400361 | NCBI WGS metagenome assembly WNFL01 (sample SAMN13153351, study PRJNA577476) | soil metagenome | isolation source: 40 cm soil on Douglas fir-dominated hillslope | place: USA:California | collected 2013-09-17
TTTCAGGGATGGTTTGAACAAACTGTTCTGCGCCCTGGAGGGAAGGCACATGAACGATCAGGGGGTCAAAGTGAGGACGGTTCTTGGCAACAAATATTTTTGTAACAGCAGTGGCATTCAAAGCATCACCGGCCAAACCATATACAGTTTCGGTAGGAATAGCCACCAGTTCACCTGCCTCCAAGAGCCTGATTGCTTTGTTAATGTCCTTTCCGATTTCGGCCATTGTTTGATTCTCGATTCTCTATTTATTCCCGATTCTTACCGTTTACCACTAAGTACATACTGCTTACTGCCTACTGCCACTGCTTACTGCCTACTGCTTACTGCTTACCGCTTACTGCCTACTGCTTACTGCTTACTGCTTACCTCTAACCTCTTACCTAAAATGACCAGGCAAGGTACTTGTTTTACTAACCATCCTCATGATCGAAGGCGCATTTTCAGTCAGGGCCCTGACTTCGTGCACTGCGAACCATTTCAAGTCACTGGACTCGTAACTGATCGTCAGCGCCTCTCGTTCGGAGGCCTGCAAAAGAAACCGTACATCGTAGTGAAGGTGTTCCGGAAAATCGTTGCGGGCAGGGATAAGGTGAATGTCGATGTCAAAAACGGAAGGGCTAAGAATTTTGATGGACTTCAGCCCGGTTTCTTCTTCTGCTTCGCGCAAGGCAACGTTCAGCACATTCTCGTTGCCGTCCGCATGGCCCCCGGGCTGAAGCCAACGGCCGAGCTTGGCATGAAGGACCAGTAGAATTTTGGAGAAACCTTCGTTCACGATCCAGGCCGAGCCTGTGATATGACCTGGAAGGTGGTCGCGGTGGAAACCGCGTGGATGATCCAGCAATGTCAGAAACTTTGCTTTAAAAATTTCCTCTTCAACAAATAGAGTGGAGTATGTTTGTAAATCCCGGACAAGGGTTTTCCTTGTAATCATTTGAAAGTTCCGCAAAGTATTCGATAAGGGCGGCTTATGTTGTTAAGGTAATAACTCCGTTCTCGGTGTTGATTGAAAAGTTAAGCCAGATTATCTTTCGCCTCTGCGCAGCCTTCGCGCCCCCGCGGTTAAGAATTTTCACCGCAAAGGCGCAGACCTGCCTGCCGGTAGGCAGGGACGCAACGCTGGCGCAGAGAATAAACGAGCGCTTTCCTTTGCGTTCTTTGCGATTGACTTTGCGCCCTTTGCGTGAAATTTACTGGATCACCACCGTCGACTTATTAAACTTGCCCTCCTCCAGCTTGCCGATTTGCTCGCCGCCTCCGGCATTGTCTTTGTCGCCCTTGCGCACGATGATGTAATAAGCGATCGGTTTCAGGCCTTTGAATTTTGCTATGCCTTTTTCATCGGTAGTGGTTTCGGCAGCAACGTTGACCTCTTTCAGGTAATCTTCTTTTGTCTCGAAAAGTTTTACGGAAGCGCCTTCAACGAGGTTTCCCAATTCATCCCTGACCGTCAAGGTCAGGGACGTTTTAAAAGGAGGGCGGAATGCCATCGCCATGCAAACCAGGACCAGCAGCATAGCGGAAATAAATACTTTTTTCATACGATATAGCGATTGACTTCGCATAGATAGTTAAACGGGCTCTAAAAAGAAAGGCATCCCGGATAGAGGTACTTAGCCTGGAATATTTCAAGCAAAGGCCGCTAAGAAGACGCAAAACTCGCCAAGCCTTATTGAATAGGGTGAAGGCCTCGACAATTAATTAGGACAGGCTTGATAACTTAGCGCCCTTTGCGATAAACCTTTGCGCCCTTTGCGTGAAATGCATTTCAACTACCGCACAAGCACCACCCCGCCGTGTTTTTCCTGTACCCCTTGTTGCGGTTCAAAGGAACTCACGTATTTAATTACGTAGGCATACATCCCCCCCGGCAACGGCAGACCGGCGTTATTGAAATTGCCATTCCACTTGAACTTGCGATCGCTGGATTGGTAGACCAATTCACCCCAACGGTTGTAAATGAATATCTGGAAACTGTCTGTAATGAAAAAGCTGAACACATAAAATTCCTTATTCTCGCTCACGTTGCCGCTCGGGTGGAAGGCAGTGGGTGCCACGATCTTGGGTATGCACTCATTCTTTACGTCCGTCTGATCGGAGGCAATGCATCCGTACGAATTGGTAAGATCAACCTTGTACAACCCTTCACTGTCGGCCGTATAGACTCTCAAGGTATCACCGAGCGTCAACTGATTCTTGAACCAATTGTACCGGCTGAAGAGTCCTGGGTCAAGGTCGACCTTGGAAGTATTCGGGTCCTTGTTATCGGGGTCATTGCAAATTACCAGGCGGTCGGGAAGTTCGCCTACCGGAATGGGAGATTTGATGATTTGAATCTGAGCCGAGGCGGTGCAAATCCCCTTGGAGATGTTCACTTTGTACGTCCCATCGGCAGTTTGATCAAGCGTTGCCAATGTGGCCCCGCTAATGACATTATTATTCAAGAACCAGGCGTACGTGACACCGGCAGAATTGCTCGTTGCTGTAAGGGTGAACGGCTTTTTATCGTCGCAGGCCGGGGTTGACGTTAGGTTGGCCGTGATGGTACCGAACACATTGACCGTTTGGGCAGGACTGGATTTTTTACTGCAACCGCTTACAGGATCGTTTATTTCTACTGCATAGCTTCCGGAAGCAATGACAAAGACCTGCTGACCAAACAAGGTCGGTTGGGCAGATCCATTCACATACCAGCGGTAGATATAATTGCCCACCGGCAAAGCCGTCAAGAGAACCTGCGTTGAGCAAGGGTCACTTTGCGTGAATGTCGGCGTTTGCAGGGCATTGACATCCACCGTGATGCTTTGGACGCCGGGACAACTCCCGGGGGAAGCAGGGGTGCCAGTAACCGTGTAGGTGACAGTGCCTGCACCGGGAAGCAATTGAATTGTGGGGTTGGTCGTTGGCCCAACGATACTGCCAGGAACATTCGTAGTCCAGGAATAGGTACCTGCACCAGAGGCAAGGATCGTAGGAGGCGTTGCACAAAGATTGGGAGTTATTGTAACGGGGATAGGTGCAGCGGGCGTTACCGAGAAGTTATTGATGACAAAAGTACATCCCGGTACACTGCTGTCTTTTACGGAAATCGTGAATTGGACCGTCGCAGTTCCCTGGCTTGGAAGCACGACAGAGAAGACAGCCGCGGGACTGTTGCCCGTCAGACTCTGTCCGGAACCGTTGTTGGTTATCGTATAGGTAAGTGGAAAGACACTTGCGGTACTCGTAACTTGAATCGTAACGGGATCGCAGTTGGGAGGCTGAACTGCAGCGCTTGCAGTAAATGGTGCATCCGTTAGTCCGAAGGAATTTGAAATCGTGCATCCCGACACCTGATCGGTAACCACACCGGAAAAGATACCCGCTTTCTGACCTGGGAACGGACCGGCAGTGGAAGGTGCCGTCTGATCGATAGCTTGTTTATTGAATCCATTTGGGCCGGTGAGGAAATATGAATACGGGCCCTCCGGCGGAATCGTTGTGTTCAATTGAAGTTGTATGGTGCCGTCGGCCGCATTGCACGTCGTGGGGTTGGTGCCACTCAGTACAAAAGACGGAGAGACCTTGATAGTGAATGTTTTTTGAGCAGTAATCGTGCAGGTCGTCACGGGATCGGTGACGATGACGCTGTACACAAATACTCCCGGAAGCGAGGTGTCTACAGCCTGAGTTTGGATCGTGCTCGCATTCACTGCATTGATCTTCCAAACATAGGTAGCTCCCGGATTTTGAGCGTCGAGTACGGGTGTATTGTTGTTTTGACAGACCGTTAAGTCGGGCGACAGTGAAAGCTGCGGACGATTGTCGGCGACGATAGCTTGTGCTGTACTGTGGCATCCGTTCTGATCGGTATTGGTCACGGATATGAATCCAGGCTGTGCAAGGGTCTTTGTTTTTGTTGTATCTCCGGTCGTCCATAAATAGCTAAGCCCGGGGAGGTTTCCCGTATTAGCGTCCAATGTCACCCGCCCATTGCAAAGGGCTGTGGCGGGAGGAACGGTGGGCAAGGGGGGTGGTCCGAATATCGTCACCTTCTGAACTATTACCGTGTCAAGGTTACAGCGATTGGTCAAGTGCATGGAAACGGTAGGTGTGCAGGACTGGCCTGGGTAGAACTTCCACCGTCCCCAAAGGTCCATGCAAATTTGTCAATGGCGTCGGTAGCGGTGCCGGCAAAATGCGTGGAATCGCCGACGCAAACACCTTTGTAGGTGAACATAGGTCCGCCAAAGGCGTTGGAAACTTGTTGTATGAAATTCGGCAACCCCAACCAACTGTTGGTGCCGGCCGCCAGTGCAAAACCGTTCAACTGAAAACCAGAAAGTTTAGTGGTGTCATCGTCAGCAGTGATGGTTCCCAAAAAGCCGTTGTGGGCTGGATCGTTCACTGCCACCATGACTTGTCCATTGGGAGCAATTTGGATCGCACCCAGTTGAGCAGGTTGCGTTAACACTTGCTTGAAATGGGGCTTCTCCAAAGAATCGATGGAGTATTCAAAGAGCTTGGACGGAGTCGGTGTTCCTGTCACCGTGGCGAAGATCTTATTACCACCCGGCGAAAACTCGACTCCATAGACCTGCCCGTTGGGTTCCTTTAAATCAATTTTGCGATAATTGCTGATGACGCCGGTGGTGTCATTGAAGTGGAATAGTTCAATAAGATTGCTTGACCCCGGGATAGACAAGGCCACTGCCAAATTGTTGCGAGCTCCCAACTTCATATATCCTTCTCCATTTTGCTGGTACTGGAAGGAATGATCGGACCCAATGGCGCTGTAGACAGGATCTCCAATCCCAGCCGGGGAAATAGGGTAGGCCCGGAAGGTGTTGTTGCCGTACTCGTGGGCGATCAGCCATCGGGCATTGCCCGTGATGCGTTCGGTGCTTTTAGAAAATAACAAGACGCTGTCTTTTGTCACTAATCCTTTGCCCGAATTCTGCTTCAAATCAAAAAGCGAGAAACGCAACTCATTCTTAGAGGTGCCATTGATGGCCTGGGTGGTGAAGATGTAATAAAGCGTTTCATCCCCGGGAACGGGAATGATCAGGGCGGATTGAGTGGACGATGGATCGCCGCCGATACCCGAAGCAATTTGTGTGTCCGTCTTATCATAAACTTTGTCTCCGTCTGTATAAAAGATAGTCTTGGCGTTCCGGTCACAAACAATGGCACAACCTTCGGGAGCATCCATGGCGCTGTTGCTGAGCGCTTTCGGCGGGTTGGGAGTGAAGTCGATGCCGGCATGGTTGCCGAAATACCAGATATTTCTGCGCTGGTCTTGCAAGCCATATTCTTTAACATTCACTCCGGCGTATGTCGAGCAACCGGAGGCATCGGTAACTACAACATAGTAGTACCCTGCCGAGTCGGGTTTAAGAATAGGCCCGGTGTTCCCGTTTGACCACGCATAGGAGGTAGGTGTTCCTCCGGTAGCCTTGACTTTCACCGAAAACTGCTTGGGCGACGAGGAGCCTCGAGGCGGAGGAAATTCTGAGCGGCAGGCCGTTGTATCCTGGACAAGCGTTAGCTTCAGCGGGAAGGCAGTGATGGTGACCGGTTGTGAAGCAACGGCAGAATCCCCCTGGTAGTAGGCTGTAAGACTAACATTAAATGTTTGAGCTTTTGCGTAGGTGTGTATCGGACTCCAAAGAGTGGTATCCGTTCCGTCGCCGAAGCGCCACCGCAGGCTGTCGGCGTTCGGTGAAACCTTGGGATAGAAAGTGGTGGGGTTATTCTGGCATGTGCCGACGGAAGTAAAACTGACGGTCAGGTTTGGTTTGGCCTTTGGCAGGAAAGCCGGGAATTGCATACCGATGAAATCAGAAGCAACCAAAGGTGTCTTGTTTCGTTTGACGAACGCTGCAACGGTGTCTGTTTTTGTAAACGTATCAACTAAAAAGGGTCCGCCCGAGGTGGCCTGGTAGAGATAATAAATGGCGCTGTCGGGGGCGAGTTGTAAGCCGTAGCTTCTGAAAACGGGCGTCGATAATACCGAGGCCAGCGTGATGCCGGGATTCAGGTAATCGTATTGAAGCACATCCGCGGTGATGCCGGCCTCCCCGGTCCGCGATAAATACAAGTATTGTCCTTTCGGGTCAAACTCAATATCGTAGATAGATTGGTTCGCTGTTGTAGGTGTTCCGGAATTAAGAATGTACCGGTCAAAAGCAAAACCTCCCGTGGCGTCGTCAAAGGTGAGAATCAAGGCGTCGGTACTGGGATCTTGCGGAGCAACCGCTACTTTTTTTGTTTTCTTATAGTAAGAAAAGTTCGCGACGGTCGTAGGATAAAGCCCTACACTCGTTGTAAGCGTAGCATAGGTCCCGCTGGTGAAACTGGCGGCATTGATGAGCGTAGCAGAATAGTTCGGCGAGCTATTTTGGTGTGTGATCAGCCAAAAGTCGGTGCCGTTGGCATTGGGAACAATGATCATCCCCTCTGATCGGTTGGTCAACCCCGGGACCGCTACATTTTTTGGATTCGATACATTGCCGAAAGCAGGAGAAGGAAAGACGGAATTGCCGAACAACGCCATATCCACGATACTGACGCTGATCGAACCGCCCGTTGTAAAGTTGGTGTTATTCGTAAAGACAAAATACTTATCCTTTTGGCCGGGCACGGCACAGATAGCGACGGGCTGGTTGGCCGACGAAAGGGCATTCAATCCCGCCCCGTTCGGCATGGCCGAATGGGATGCGTCATAGACGGTATTTCCGTCTGTGTAAAACAAAATATCAGCGGTGGACGGATCGGTGGCCACTGCACTGCCGCCCGTTCCGAAGGGAACAGCCTTATTGGTGACGATAGCAGGTTTGTTGGTGGCCCTGTTAAACCGGATTCCATTGGTTGAATTTCCAAAATACCAATTTTGTTGGGAAAGGTTCTGTGCGAGCGCACCGGTCGACACCAACACAGCCAGCAACAGAAAAAAATCTTTTCGAACCGGGCTCATTTTTTAAGTCTATCGTTCCAGCAAATCATACGAATGTACGCACGAAGAAAAATGTTATGAAATATAAAACGCCAAACTGCACTAAAGTAATACAATTTGATTGAAAATATCGTTAAGAAGATGAAACGGCCGTATTTGTCGACAAACGCTTTTTTTAATGTTTATAAACCCATTAATTTGCTTTGATGGAGGATGTGAAATACCCCAAGGTGTCGTATAAGTCCGTGCTTTTGATCACTTTGTTAATCCTTTTGGCTGCCCATTGGGTAACAGGTCAAGACCCTCAATTTTCACAATTTTATGCTGCGCCTCTTTACCTCAATCCAGCGTTCGCGGGATCAACTGGGCAGGCGCGCCTGGGGCTGAACTATCGCAACCAATGGCCCGCGATCGACGCCAATTTTACCACCTTTTCGGCTTACGGCGATATGTATATTGAAGAAAAAAACAGCGGCGTGGGGTTCATGATCAACCGCGACCGCGAAGGGGTGTTTGGCATGACTTCCACCAGCATCGCTTTGCAATATGCATACGACTTACAAATTACGAAGCAATTGTCTTTCCGCCCCGGCTTCCAGGCGGCTGTATACAATCGTTCCATCAATTTCAGCAAGCTTACGTTTGGTGACCAATTCGATCCCCAAACCGGTGATGTGAAGAGCCCCACATCGCTCGAAAATCTGAATACAGGCCAATCCAAATTCTTCCCCGATATTTCCATGGGAGGGTTGTTCTACAGCCAAAACGCATGGCTTGGATTTTCTGCGTTCCATATTACCGAGCCCAACCAATCGCTCGTCGGAGGGACGGATAAGCTGCCGATAAAACTTTCGGCCCACGCGGGTTATAAATTCTTTTTCGAGCAGGGAACAATGAAGTCCGGCGTATACTCCATTCCACAGGAACGAAGTGTAGCGCCCACGGTTCAATATCGCCATCAAGGCCAATGGGACCAGATGGACATTGGAATGTATTTCACCTTTGAACCCGTCATCATTGGTACGTGGTATCGCGGTGTGCCGTTCAAGAAAGTAAACGGCTTCGCCAACAACGAATCGGTCGTCTTGCTGATCGGGTTGACCAAGCGCGGACCTAAAGACGTTCTCAATATTGGTTATAGTTACGACTACACGATTTCCAAGTTAGGCCCCAGCAGCGGAGGCGCGCACGAATTCAGTATTTCCTATTCCTGGTCCACGCGCGATCCGAGGAAACCACCAAAGGATAAACTCATTATCCCTTGCCCGAAATTCTAGTCCGGAGCTTGTTACAGAATTGTTGGTTGGCGGCAAAATTGGGCTATCGATTGAATTAGGTGAAGGTAACCGGTAACCGGTGATCGGTGATCGGTAATCGGTGGTTTGGGAGCACACCTTACGAGAATGTTTTTTGAGTCAGGATTGAATCAACCAAAATTCCAATTGAATGACGTTTAGTAAGGTGTTGTCAGCTCTACCGATCACTGATCACCGATCACCGATTACCGGTCACCGATCACCACGTGTCCCCCTCACTCTTCCCCACCTTCATCGATCCTACAAAAGGTATCAACCCCAATATGCATTAAAGCGTCCCCCGCATTGACCACTGGAATATTGTTCAGCCCAACGACATAGCCTGTGATGGGAGATTTTATTTGCTCCTTAAATTCCCCGAAGGGATCCGTCATGTTGCCTACCCATTGATTCTTTTGAACCATGTCGCCGGAAGAATTCTTGCCCGGATCCAGGAAGAACTCCACACAATCTTGTTTTCCATACTCGGTTTAGGGGAGTGGTCAATCATATTCAGGTGGTGCATCAATCTCAAGGTTCCATTGATCCCTTCTTCGATGGCGTGTTGATCGAATCGCAAGGATTCCCCTCCTTCGTAAACAATAATATGTTTGCCAAGTTTGGCGGCGGACTGACGGAGGGAATGAGGGCGGAACGGCGAGGCGATCGTAAAAGGAGCATGAAAGGCATTCGCCAACTCTGCATTTTTGGGATCTTGCATGACGCAGCGAACCTGAGGATAGTTCGTGCGCATGGCTCCCCCGGTATGAAAATCAATTCCATAATCGATGATGGGGATCACCTCTTTCATCAGGTGATAGGCCACGCGCGAAGCCAACGAGCCGGTCTTGCTTCCCGGAAAGGAACGGTTTATGTCCTTGCCATCCGGGACATCGCGGGAATAATTGAGAAAACCGTAAACGTTGATAACGGGCATGCAGACCACCGTGCCCCGATCCACGCGATTGTGTCCGGCATCGATGATTCTCCGGACGATTTCCATTCCATTGATTTCATCGCCGTGCATTCCGGCGGTTAAGGCAAGTACCGGACCCTCCTCCAGCGCGCGATAAGCATAGATCGGCGTATCGATTTGTGTCCGCGACGGCAGCCGGGCTATGTTGATATTGATCTCTCTAAACTCACCCGGATTGATAGTGTGACCGGCTATAGTAACTTCTTTCATAGAAAGTAATCAGCAAAATCGGTAAGCGGTAAGTGGTAAGCGGTATTCGGTGGATTGTCGATTATTTCCAAAGGGACGGCTCCGATCTCTCGGTGTACTCCAATCTACCGCTTACCGATTACCGCTTACCACTTACCGACTAAGCGTTGACTTTATCCTTTTGGATGGTCTTTCTCCCCGCGTGCTTTTCCAGATACTGATAGATTTTTCCGGCAATGTCGACCTTGGTCGCGGTCTCGATGCCCTCCAGTCCCGGAGATGAATTGACCTCAATGATCAGGGGACCGCGCCGGGACGGGAGCATGTCTACACCGGCCACCGCAAGACCCATTTTCCTTGCAGCGTAAACGGCGGCATGTTTTTCGTGGCGGCCTAATTTGACAACGGTGGCGATTCCACCCCGGTGAAGATTCGAACGAAACTCCCCGTCGCGTGCCTGACGGCGCATGGCGCCAACGACCTCTCCGTTGACAACAAAAGCCCGTATGTCTGCCCCTTTCGCCTCTTTAATAAATTCCTGAACAATAATGCGGGCCTTCACGCCATGAAACGCCTCGATGACGGATTGCGCAGCTTTTTTGTTTTCTGCAAGGACTACCCCCAGCCCCTGGGTCCCTTCCAGCACTTTAATAACGACCGGAGCACCGCCGACGGCTTCAATCACCCCTTCGGTGTCGCGGGAGTAATCCATAAAAATAGTTTTCGGCATACCCAATCCTGCCCTCGAAAGTATTTGTAAGCTTCGAAGTTTATCGCGCGAGCGAATCAAGGCCTGCGACTCGACTGCCGTAAAAACTTTCATCATTTCGAATTGGCGGACGACGGCTGCGCCATAAAACGTGACGGAGGCTCCGATTCTTGGAATAACAGCGTCAAAATAATCGAGCTTTCGGCCATTGTACCACACCATGGGATTCTTTTTCTCAATCAACAAAACGCATTTCATGTGGTCGATGATATCCACTTTATGGCCGCGCTTTTCACCGGCTTCTTTCAGACGCCTCGTCGAGTAGAGTTTTGAATCCCTGGAAAGTATCGCAATATTCATGACGTGTGTAACCGCTTCATGCACCTCTTTGCGGTTAGCGGTTGACTCGAATCTTTGCCTTGTAAGATAAGTCTTTTTCTGTTACATCGATCAGGAACCGGTGCCTGAGGATTTTCCTTCCCAGCAAAACGGGGAAGCGCAACTTGTCGCGATCGCTGAGAGAAAACTCAGCCCTGTAGGTTCGATTAAGAATGGTGATGGTGGTCTTAATGACATAGCGTTTCTCGGCTTCTCCGAACGAGTTTTTTATCTCGCGTTTGGTAAATTTTTCAAAGGTGAATTTCATGCCGGTAAATTCCGGGTGCTCATCGTCCAGCAATATGAATTCCAGTTTTCCGTCAACAATCTCTGCCCGTGAGCAATGCAAGCTGCAGGTGAATGCGCCCGTATCGATTTTTGCGTGGATGTCGGTCAGGCCCAATCCAGGTAAATCGACGCGATCGGATCGTCCTAGAATCTTCATTCTTATATTAGAATTTAAAATTTAAGATTTAAAATTTAAGATCAAAAGGAGCCAATCCGAACGAACTGCTCTCCAACCTTAAATCTTAAATTTTAAATCATTAAATCTATAGACTCGATCCCTTAGAAATCTTGAATGCGACTTGTGTATTTTCCCATTTTAAAACGACTTGATCTTTAACGATCGCTATGTTGAATGTCTCCACAAAGCTATCCGGTTGTGTAGGTTGTGCGGTGACGCGCGCAATATCCTCGGATTCCTTATAATCGAAAGCGCCCCACTTGATTGTCTTATTAATAATGATCGTCCATTCCTTTTCTCCGGGAATGGTAAAGAGAGCATATTTGCCTTTGTCAACAGGCTTGCCTTCAATTTTAACCGGTCCGCTAAATTCGATGGAGGTGGTTTCGTTGGCCCCGGTCCGCCAAACCGTGCCGAAAGGTTCGTGTCCGCCCAACATTTTTCGCCCCCGGGCAGAGGGCTGATGATACTCTATCTTAACTTTTACACCGGCGATCGCTCCTTCTGCCGTAGCAGGCGGGCTTGGCATTTTGTTGTCCTGGGCCAGTGCGCCGAATTCAAGGACCATGACCAGCAGGAACAAGCTGTAGAAAAATTTACGCTTCATATTTTTTTTTGGGTTATCGGCACAAATTAAACACAAAAGTGCCCTGAAACAATTCAGGGCACTTTCAATCTATTGAGAAATTATAACCTGTAAACTTCTTTTAGAACGCACAAATCATGCCAATGGTTTGGGTGAAACGGCACTTTCTGGCCGGTTTTTAATTTAATTTGTTGCCCAATGGGTTCAATGCCGATAAGGCACGTTTCCCGCCACCCATTTTGTTCATGGTTTTCATCATCTTTCGCATGTCTTCGAATTGTTTGAGCAATTGGTTGACTTGCTGAATGGAAGTGCCACTTCCTTTGGCGATCCGTGATTTGCGGCTTGGGTTGATAACTTCCGGATGCTGACGTTCCGCAAGGGTCATCGAAAGAATGATCGCTTCAATAGGTTTAAATGAATTGTCGTTCAGGTCAATGTCTTTTATCGCCTTACCCATGCCCGGGATCATGCCCATGAGATCTTTCATGTTGCCCATCTTTTTCATCTGGCTCAACTGGGCTAGAAAGTCATTGAAGTTAAACTGGTTTTTACGGATTTTCTTATTGATCCGGCGGGCTTCTTCTTCCGTGAAATTTTGCTGCGCTTTTTCGACCAGGCTCACCACATCCCCCATTCCCAGGATGCGGCCGGCCATTCGGTCGGGGTAAAACCGGTCAATCGCCTCCATCTTTTCTCCAGCGCTCACAAACTTGATGGGCTTTTCAACGATCTTCCGGATGGAAAGGGCCGCGCCACCGCGTGTGTCGCCGTCGAGTTTGGTCAATACTACGCCGTCAAAATTCAATCGATCATGAAACGTTTTCGCGGTATGAACTGCATCCTGCCCGGTCATAGCATCAACGACAAATAACGTTTCGGAAGGGTGCAAGGCCTCTTTTAAACTCGCTATTTCATTCATCATCGCTTCGTCCACCGCCAACCGGCCGGCGGTGTCCACGATCACTACACGGAAATTATTTTTCGCGGCGTATTGCACCGCTGCCCGGGCAATGCTCACCGCATCTTTATTTTCAGGTTCGGCATAAACTTCTACACCCACTTGCTCCCCCAATACTTTCAATTGGTCAATGGCGGCAGGACGGTAGATGTCGCAGGCCGTTAACAGCACTTGCCTTCCTTGTCGCTTGAGATAGTTAGCCAGCTTCCCCGAAAAGGTTGTCTTTCCCGAACCTTGCAAGCCGGCAATCAGGATAATAGCAGGATTCCCTTCGATTTTGAGGTCCTCGCTTTGCCCACCCATGAGTTGAGTGAGTTCATCATTGGTGATTTTTGTTAAGAGTTGACCCGGAGAAATAGCCGTCAGTACATTCTGTCCAATCGCCTTTGCCTTAATTTCATCCGTTACTTCTTTCGCAACTTTATAGTTGACGTCCGCTTCAATGAGGGCTTTTCGGATTTCCTTAATGGTAGCCGCAACATTGATCTCGGTGATCCTGCCCTGGCCTTTCAATGTCTGAAAGGCTTTTTCCAATTTAAGATTTAAACTATCAAACATGGACCGCTGGCTGAACGCTGATTTAACCGATTACGCTGATTGGGGCTCCAAAGTTAAACGGATCGGTTTCTTCTTCCAAATCGGACTGGGATTCGTGGCATTTAAATGATTTAAAGGATTGAGTTAACGTTGGCTGTTCAGTATTTTCTTCAAGAAGACATTGGGAATCCACGGAAAATATCTCACTTAATCCAACCGGGCAGGTATTGTACCGCACGTTGTTTCAAAAGTGAATACGCCTGCTGAATAGCCTGTTGTTCATTTGTGCGGGTGTCTACCAGAGTAATAATTTCCTGCAGTCCCAACTCCTTTATTTCACTATCATTCAAATCGCATTTGCCGGTAAAGGCGATACAAGGTTTTTCATGTTTCGAACTCAGGGCTGCAACTCCTTTAACTACTTTGCCCGACATTGTTTGCTCATCTATTTTACCTTCTCCGGTAATGATCAGAGAAGCGCTCTGTATTTGATGTTCAAGGTTGCTAAAGCGGATAATAAAGTCAATGCCCGGCGTGACAAGGGCGCTAAAAATAAGTTTCGATGCGGCTACTATCCCGCCTCCGGCTCCGGCGCCGGGAAAATTGATATCCGTGTTGAATTGCTTGAAGACAACTTCTGCAAAATGGCCGAGTCCCCGGTCAAGAAGTTCGATGTCGGCGGGGGATGCTCCTTTTTGTGCCGCAAAACCAAAAGCGGCGCCTCGTTTTCCATAAAGCGGATTTTGCACGTCATGAATTACAGTGAACTCACAATCCCGCAACCTTGGGTGAATGTGAGCCTCCATCATCTCCTCAACTTGTATTAGGTTTCGGCCGACGGGTTTTAATTTTTCTTTTTTGGAGGATAGAAACCGGAAGCCGAGCGCTTCCGCCATTCCCATACCGGCATCGTTGGTCGCACTCCCTCCGACTCCCAGAACGATTTTGCTTACTTTCCGATCAAGGGCATGACCAATCAGTTGGCCCGTTCCGAACGAGGAGGTAATCATCGGATTCCGTTCTTGCTGTTTGAGAAGTTGCAACCCCGAAGCCTTAGCCATTTCAATGAATGCGGTCGATCCGTCTCCCGATATTCCGTATTCCGATTCGATCACCCGGAACAAGGGGTCCAATACGTTTGCCTTAATTGTTGCCCCCCCGCTAAGTTCGGTAAGGAGGTCGCCCGTTCCCTCACCTCCGTCTGCCAATGGAACGGAAACTATGTTCAGGGCGGAGTTTATATGCCGTAGCCCTTCCGTTATGGCCTTGCAAACCTGCGGGGCGGTAAGGGAGCCTTTGAATTTGTCGGGGGCAATAAGAATCACGGCGAAGGAATAAAATTTTTAACCATTTCAGAGAGCATTGAAACATAGGAGACACACAGAACCTATAGCTACTTCGAATTGCTATCTCCCCATGTTCCTCCTACGTGTTTAAAATGCTCAGGCAGGCATCATCGCCCGGCCAATGAATTAACGGAACGGAATAAAGGGAAATACTTCGCCTTTCTTGAAATCGTTTTTTTCCGCGGGCAGTTCTAAGAAACCATTCACGTCTTTCAGGTTAACAAAATCACCCGAGCCGCCCCCGGGATCGGGATAAGCCATCGGCTTTCCCTCTTCATTTTGAATCCTGACCTGAAGGAAATAAGTCAACGCCGGTTTGAAAGAAACGTCTTGCGCGAGCGTCGCGGAGGGAAACAGATAATCGGCCCCGAAGCTTTTCATCAACCACGGCTTGATATACCGGTAGAAGCACATGTACGTAGAGACCGGATTGCCCGGCAGAGCAAAAACCGTCTGATTTTGCGAAACACCAAACCAAAACGGCTTCCCCGGCTTTTGACTGATCTGATGGAATAATTTTTTGATGCCAAGCGACTCCAGGACCTGGGGAACGTAATCAAATTTACCCTTGGAAACGCCCCCAGAAAGAATGATGAGTTGGTGATGCTCTAGAATTCCGGTGAGACTTTTTTCTAAAACAACTTTTTCGTCAATAATTCGAAAAAAATCAGCGTCGCATTTCAGTTCATGCAAGGCCGCCTGTAACCCGTGGGAGTTGGATTGCCTGATTTGGTGAGGCAGGGGAATTTGATCTATCGGCACCAGTTCGTCCCCCGTGGAGACGATGGCGGTTTTTGGGAAAGCATATACTTCCACTTCCGGCTTGCCAACAGAAGCCATCAGCACCACTTCGGCAGGCGATATCTTTATCCCGGGAGAAAGCAGGACGTTGTTTTCTTTGGCATCCATTCCCTGGAAATGGATGTTGTCGCCGCTTGAAATGGTTTCTTGCTTAACGGTAGCAAGGCCGTTATTTATTTCAATGTCTTCGTACCGGACAACCGTGTCGGTTCCTTCCGGCACCATAGCCCCCGTCATGACCTCGATACAAGACGCTGCGTCCGCCAGGCGCAGTCGTTCGTGGCCTGC
>WNFL01142803.1_pt1 | contig 15468 bp, 17 predicted proteins | sample 5400361 | NCBI WGS metagenome assembly WNFL01 (sample SAMN13153351, study PRJNA577476) | soil metagenome | isolation source: 40 cm soil on Douglas fir-dominated hillslope | place: USA:California | collected 2013-09-17
GCGATGTTCTCTGGGAGTTTGAACGTCATGGCGATGCCTCGCGGTTTTGGGCGGGGGTTCCTCCCGCAGGTTTTGAACTTGCTTCGATTCCACACGCAGGAAGAAGTGGAAAGACTCGATCTCAGCTCTCTCGGTCGTGTGGACAATTATCGGAGCCATAGCACGGTAGCGGCGATGGTGGCGATGGCGAGATAGTTCCGGGCGGTCTTTTCGTAGCGTGTTGCGACCCGGAGAAATTTCTTCAGCTTGCTAAAGCAGCATTCGACGAGGTGACACTGTGCGTAGAGATGTTTGTCGAGGGGGTTTTTCGGCGAGCGGGAAGGTTGTCGGGAATAACGGCTTGGGCGCCCTTGTCGGCGGCAGCTTGACGGATGACTTTCCGTGAACATGAACCGCAAGCGACCATACTCGCTGAACTGCCGCATGGGTCGCATTTCGCCATTCATTGCGACTATCCGACAAGCATTGCCGCCGCAACAGCAGGGAACACCAGTAGAGCCCTTATGCCGCGGCACGCACCCAAAAATTCACGCGGACATTCTTGGCCTGTCATTCCCTGATACCGTTTGAAAATTCAGCTGACCGGGACCTGGATCTGGAAGGGGGACCTCTTCGAGACGGAAATCAGTCTCTTGCGGTTTGCCCGCGGGACGGGCCGCTAAAACTATTCTTTTGGTGTTTAGTGCGCTCATGTTTGATCTCCAATGTCCTGCTCGTACTCAGGCAGCCCGTAATATTGCGGTGGCGCTCAATCGGGAGTACCGATCCCATTTCCGGGGTTGGGGTCGCCCAGAATTGAATCGAGACCGCGCTTCAGGCCGACGAACCGAGTGACGGATCGCACGGCAAAAAGAGTTCCTGAGACATAGGGAGCCGCGGAAGCCCCTGAGTCGTGGCGTATCGCAAGGCGCTCATTGTCAGCGCCAAAGATGACCTCGCAAGACAACACGAACGAAGGCATGCGCAGAGAATGAATCTGGATCGGGTTGGGCGAGCCAATGCTTCCGCCGCGGGTCTCCTTCACGCCGGTGAGTTCGGAAATTGGTTTTGCGGTTGATGGCTTTCGGATTTCACCAAGCAATTCCGCCAGCTCGCGTGCCGTGCCCGAAGGAGTGTCCGCCTTACTTGGCCCTGCATAGTCGATGACTTCTACATCTGGCACATAACGAGCTGCTTCCAGCGCAAAACGGCGCATGAGTGTTGCCGTAATGGAAAAATTGCCAGCGGCAAGAACGCCGCGACTAGCCCGGCGCGCCGAAGTGGCTATTTCGGAATAGTCTTCATCGCTCAAACCTGACGTGCCAACAACGACATGTCGGCCTTGCGCAAGAGATTCGAGAACATGCCCCTTCACAACGTTCGGCTTAGTGTAGTCGATCACGACATCTGACAAAATATTGAGGGCTTCAGCGAGCGAGCCGCTTATCTTGATGCCGGATGGCTGAAGTCCGGCAAGCTCGCCGACATCTTTGCCTGCTCCGGTCCGGCTCACCGCGGCGACGATCGTCATATCGTTAGTTTTCGCTATCGCACGAACCAGCTCCTTCCCAACCCAACCTGTAGCACCGACAAGTGTGATACGAATTGCCATGTCTTACCTATCCTTCAATAATTGGTCCCGTACCCAAACTAAGCAACGTCACCCAAAGCGATACGGCAGCGGATTTTCGCTGGGGGAGCTGGGCGAATCAGCGACCGAAGCTCGAACGGCATTGGATCCGCCAGTCGCCATCGAACGTGAATACGTATAGCGAGTCGTAGACGCCGATGGTCGAGCCGTCTTGCCGATAACGCGTGTAGCGAACCGCATAATGGGCCTTGATGGGCGAGGACTGGATCAGCTTTGTCTCGTTCCAGGCGCTATGGTGCCACCCGTCCTGCTGGCGCAGCCGATCGAACAAATCCATCGGATTGTCGCCCGGCGCCTCATAGACAGTGACCTTACCGGCGGCGAGGCGTACGTGCGGAAAGCGCATTAGCTCGTCCATGGCCGATGCGTCGTACCTGTTGAGCGCCTCCATCCAGAGCGCTAAAATTTCCTGGCAGCGAGCCTCATCTTTTGGCGAAATCCGCGCCTCGATTGTGTGGGTCGTCGTCGCAGCCGCGTTCGGCATCGTCGTCTCTCCTTCGTTTCGGAAGCTCGTCAGCGCGTGGTAGCCACAAGCGATGCTCTAACGCAGCCGGATATCTGAAAGGTCGATCGACACGACTACCGGGCCGCGGTTGACACTCCCGTCGGCTAGGCGAGCGAATATTCGCCGTATTGTGGGAAATTTAATGCCGGACACCTCGACGTACCCATCGATATAATGTGCGCCTGTCGTGCCTCCCGCGATCTCGACATCATAGTCGTGGCGCTTCAACAGCCCGAACTCATCGATGTAGAGAGTTTGCCTGGAGCTGTGGGTGGCGATGCTATCGGGATACTGGACACCGAGGCGCCGCCAGCTTTCTCCCTTCTCATTCCAGGGCGAGAGTTCTTCACAAACTACGCCTGGCCAAGCCAGCAAAAATGGCGTGTTAAGGTATGTCCACATCGCGTAACCGGCGAAGTAGGCCAGTTGCATGTCGGTCCACGGCGTCTCCAGCGTGTGGCCTGTAAAGGATCGACGAGGCTCCGGCAGCACGCTCCGATTACTCCCGTCGTCTGCCTCGATGGCGACCAAACCGGGTTCGAATCTCGATCTGCGGCCAACCACTCCAAACGGCGAATGCGATGCCCACTGACTGCGGAGCCCCACGGTAACGTTGGTCTTGTCGAGCCAACCAGCGATCCCTTTGAGCTGCCATAGCACGCCGCCTTGCACGAGGTGCGCCGACGCTGTCTCGAACTTCTTCCAATTTTCCAGCCCCCCATGGGCATCGATCGTAAGTTTGGCCAATGGATTCATAACGTCAGTCTCCTTTGGAATGGATGACGAATTAATTGCGAAACCATGCGCCCGATCCGATGATCGCGGCGACCGAGATGCCGTAAACAACGAGACCGAAAGCAAGCGCCGCGAACATCCAGTTAAGCGAACCATTCAGCCGAAGGAGTGCCCAACCCCCGCCAATGGCGATGAAGACACGGATGAAACCGCAGGTGAGAGGCCAAAACAGGCGTCCCGCGCCCTGCGAGGCGAAATAGAGGGAAAGAGCTAGGCCAAAGAATCCGTAGGCCGGCCCAACAATTCGCAGGTAAGCGCTGCCAGTTTCAATCATCCCAGGCTCGGCGCTAAATAGAGCGAGCCACTGTGCGGGCCAGATTGCTGCGGCCAGCCCGATAGCTTCTGTTAAAGCGAAGGCCAACGTACCACCCGTCAAGGCAATACGTAGCGCTCGCTGTTTCTGCCCCGCACCAATATTGGTTCCGACAAGCGAGACCAAAGGCGCTCCCAGGCCAAAGACCGCTGGCACGAGGAGATATTCGAGACGCGCTGCGGTTCCAAAGCCCGCGATGGCATTGACATCGGCGGCTCCGGCAACCAGGGCTGTCGCGAGTGCAATCGTGACATTAGTTTGTACTGACTGGATGCTGGAGATCGCTCCCACGCGAAGAATGTCACGGAATAGCACCCAACGCAGACGGTACCAACCAAACCGGGCCGGGTTTCGTCCAGACAGGATGTACCAAGCTAAAGCTACAGAGCCCGCGGCGTAGAAGAAAAGAAGCGCCACGCCGCCGCCAGCTATGCCGAGGGCCGGGATCGGACCAAAACCGAAAATCAGCAAGGGAGAAATTGGAACGAGGAAGATAACGCCCACGCAAATCACGGCCGCGGGCACAAGCATGTTGCCGGTTCCGCGGATTACGCTGGCAAGTGCATTCATCAACCAGAGCAGCAGATTGCCGCCAAAGACGACATGCGAATAGATCAGGGCAGACTCAAGTTCGCCACCGGCACCACCGAGTGCCCGATAGATTGGCCTGCCGAATGCAAGCATGACAACCGAAATCCCAAGGCTCAGCAGCACGTTGATGACGATGGCGTGCAGTACCAAGGCGTTAGCCTCGTCGCGATGCCCACCGCCGAGCGCTCGGGCGATCGCTGAGGAGACGCCGCCGCCCATCGCGCCGGTGGCAATCATCTGCACCACCATGACGAGTGGGAAGACCAGGGCCATGCCAGCCAGTGCATCCGTTCCTAGCCGTGCGACCCACCAGGTCTCGATCAATCCGGTCGCGGCTTGCGCAAGCATGATCAAGATATTCGGCCATGCCATGCGCAACAGTGTGGCCAAGATCGGATCATTCAGAAGCCGCCCCATCTGCGGATCAAATTGATCAGCAGCTGTAGCCTCTGCAATCCTTTCTGATGAGGCGGGGTTCATCAAAAAGTCCAGACTCGATGACGATCGGCATCAGTCAAACCTGAGAATGCGGCGCCCATCGTGGTTGCTTCAGGCGCTTCCTTGGCGATATCGGCGGCGTCGGTGCCGGATGGCTTGGATGAGAAACGTGCAATAACAATTGGCAGCAGCGCTGATGAGTGCGCCTCAGTTCGCGACTTTGGTTCCATTCGCCGCAAGGGCCCCTTCCCGCGGGTGACCTTGAAGATCCGTTTTCTGGGCTTGGGATTGTCGGTCGTCAGCTTACCACGTCTGCGAGAAGAGCCGGGGTCGCTCATGGTTAGCTCCCTCCGTCGCCGGTATTGAGTGGAGCAGTGAGCTTTCGCATCCGGGAGAATGTTGCTGTGCCGGGAACGCAATAGAACAGCAGTATCGTGCTTAGACAGAACGCCACCCCGAGTGAACCGAGCGCGCCGTAGAAGCTTCCGGTAAGAACTTTCATCCATCCAACAAAGGTGGGACTGAAAGCACCTCCGATCGCGCCGATTGAACTTATCAACGCAATGCCCCCGGCCGCAGCACTGCCGTCCAGCTTTGTTCGTGGTATCGTCCAGAAGAGACTGAAAAAGGAGTAGACGCCGATCGAACCGATCGCAAAAAACAGAGTCGTCGTGTTTGGGCTGTCTGCTCCCAGCGGCAGAACAACGAAAGCCAAGCCGGAAACAAGGCCGCACCCGATGGCGTGCCATCGCCGCTCACCGAAATGGTCCGAGCTGAAACCGATTGCGACCATGCCAACGACAGCCGCAAGCGAGATTGCCCCGCTCCTTAAACCAATCTCCCCAATATCATTAACGCCTACCGATTTTAGCAAAGTCGGTGGCCATATCGAGAGCGCGTTTAGTATCGTATAAAAGGAAAAATAGACTCCAGCCAACGCATACACTTGCGGATTGCGAAGAACTTGCGAGAAAGCGGATTGGGTTTGAACCTTATCCCTTAGATCGCCCTGCAGGTCCCGTGCGATAATCTGCTTTTCGTCATTCGAGAGCCATTTCGCATTTTGCGGTCGATCGACCAGAAAGAAGTAGGCCGTCACACCGAGAACAATGGACGGGAATCCCTCCAGAAGAAACAACCACTGCCATCCGCGAAATCCGTAGACCCCCGACAATTCCACTAGTATCCATCCGGATAATGGGCCCGCGATAACGCCGGCCAGGGGAACGGCCAGCAGAAACAAGCTGGTGACACGACCGCTGTACCGACTCGGAATCCAATAAGTTAGGTAAAGCATCACGCCGGGCAAGAAACCTGCCTCTGCCGCTCCGAGAAAAAATCTGAGTATGTACAGATGGTATTCATTCTGAGCGAAAGCCAGCGCCATCGTTGCCAACCCCCAAAGGCCCATGATGCGCAGCAAGGTCTTCCGAATTCCGAATTTCTCCAGCATGAAGTTGCTTGGAATCTCGAAGATCGTGAAACCAAAGTAGAAGACGCCGGCAGCCATTCCGACGACTGCTTCATTAAGAGATAGGTCGTGCATGAACTGCAATTTTGCAAATCCGATGTTGAGCCTATCTATTACCGAAAGGATGTCGCAAACCACCAGAAACGGTATCAACCGCAATACGATCTTGCGATAGATGACGCGGCCACTAGGACGCGCTTCGTTCGAAGCGTTCAGCATTGTTTGCTCCATAGAAAATACCGTGGCGGATGCTTGGAGAGCGGCGACGTGAGTAAACGAAACCAACTCAGCAAGATTGAAAAAGGGTAAGAACGACAATAACCATTTAGGGGGCTTTACCTTTCCAGTCGGCCAGGGCGATGGATGGCATTTCAAAGCGGGCGTTTGTTCTTGTGTACCAACCGCCTTCCATGCGGCCGATCAGATCAAGCTTGTTGGCGTCGATGTACAGGCGCTCCGGGTCCATAATCGCGTTGTCCTGAACGTGCATGAGCAAGATCTGTCCTAACACCAGGCTGAACGTACCCAACCTGACTTCCTGCATGAATGAGCATTCCATCGAGATCGGCGCCCGCGCAATCCGCGGAACAGTTACGCGTTCGGAGGGTATAAGATCGAGTGCGGCTTCCTTCGGCTCCTCTACACCCTTCGGAAAAGGAATGGAGGTTACCCGCATTTCTTCCGCTAGCTCGAACGAGACGAGATTGACGACGAATTGCTCGTTGGAGCGAATGTTAGCGCGCGTATCCTTTGGCTCACCGGGGCCTTTGCTGCCGATGCCGATCCCAACAGTCGCCGGATCGTTACCGAAGACATTGAAGAACGAAAACGGAGCCGCGTTGACTGCACCGTTCACGTCCTTGGTCGTGATCCACGCGATCGGTCGAGGAAGGACGGTCGCCAGCAGCAACTTGTATCGCTCGGGCGGAGACATTTTGGTAAAATCGAATTGCATGGGACACCCTTCAGCTAGATGAAAGTAAGAACATCGCGTTGTTTTCCAGCATGGACCAGCTCACCAGTCGCGTTCGGCGGGCGCAGGAAGGATCCTGCCAGTGCATTCACCGAACCCGATGCGATAATCACCGCCGTTGGCTGTGCCCCGCAGCGTGAGCCGATCCCCATCTTCAAGGAAACAACGTGTTTCGCCTGTTTCGAGGGAAAGCGGTTTGGTTGCGCCCCAAGAGAGCTCTAAGAAGGAGCCGCGACTGTCCTCGGTGCGACCGGAAATGGTGCCGGAGCCAAGAAGGTCTCCCGTGTCCATCCGGCAGCCGCAGATGGCATGATGCGCAAGCTGCTGGGGCGCCGAGTAATACATCTCACGGGCACTTGTCCGGCTGATTGTGGTAGATCGGCCGGCGCCGGCGGGCTCTATCGCGACCTCGAGCGCAATGTCGTAGAGCATCGGCCCGGATTCCTGCAGGTAGGGTAACAGGGGGCGTTCTCGTTCCGGCGTCCAGACCCGAAACGGTTCAAGAGCTTCCTTCGTTACGACCCACGGACTAATGGATGTCGCGAAGGCCTTGCCTTGAAACGGTCCAAGTGGCTGGTACTCCCAAGCCTGGATGTCGCGCGCGGACCAGTCATTGAGCAGAACATAGCCGAAGATCATTTCATCGGCCTCGGCGACGGTGATGGGCTCGCCCATCTTCGACGGTGTGCCCACGACCGCGCCGAGCTCGAGTTCGAAATCAAGCTGGCGGGTTGGGCCGAAGATGGGAAGCTCAGCATCAGCCGGTTTCGACTGGCCGAGGGGTCTGCGAATATCTGTCCCGCTCACGATCACTGTCGAAGCCCGCCCGTTGTAGCCGATCGGAATGCTGAGCCAATTCGGTGGCAGCGCTTTTTCCGGCCCTCGGAAGATCGCTCCAACATTCGCGGCATGATGATGCCCGGCATAGAAATCGGTGTAGCCGCGCACCTCAAACGGCAGATGCATCTGAACCTCGGCCCCTTGCCGAAGTGCCGCCTTCCGCAAGACGTTGCTGCTGCGAAGTGAGGGATCGCCGCCCTCAACCAGGAGTTCGGTAAGTCGCGCGCGAACCCGGCGCCAACGCGCCGGTTCGAGGGCCATAAAGGCATTGAGAGAACCATGGTTGAAGATAGGCTGCGTGGCACCGGTTTCGATCAACCGCACTTCTTCCAGCAGGGCGAGATCAAGGATCTCCTCACCGATCGCCACGCAGCAACGGGCTATACTCGCAGGCGCGCTGAAGACACCATAAGGCAAATTCTGAATCGGAAACGGGCTGCCTTGCACATTCGCGCTCTCGATCCAACTCTTCATGGGAATGCTTTCACGGGTTCTGAATGCTGTTCAAGTGAAAGCTGGAATGCCCCACCCCCTTGACGACGTGTGCTCAGGTTCATGTTGAAAGCCCTCACTCGTCCAAGATCGGCGCGGTCGCGGGTACCATTGACTTGGGTGCCCATACGTGCGCGACAATCTGGAAAACGATCAGAACTGCGCTCGCGGCCACAAAAATCGCACTAATCGGTCGACCAATGAACGTCGTCAGATCGCCCTGCGAGATCGTGAGCGCGCGTCTGATATCTTCCTCAAGCATCGGGCCCAAGACATAACCGAGGACGATCGGCGCGAGAGGAAACCGAAGCAACAGACAAGCCGCCCCCACTACGCCGAAGAAGGCGACCTGGTAGATGTCGAACAGATTGTTTCGGGCGGCATAGACACCGATGCAAATGAAGAGGATCGCTGTTGGAAACAGGAACCGGAAAGGGACTTGCAGGAGCTTCACCCACACACCGATGAGCGGCATATTGAGAACCATCAGCAGGATGTTTCCGATCCAAAAACTAGCTACGAGACCCCAGAACAGGTCCGGATGATCGGTGATCAGTTGAGGGCCGGGCTGGACGCCCTTGATAATGAGTGCCCCAAGGATCAGCGCCATGATGGGGTCCCCCGGAATGCCCAGTGTCATGGTCGGAATAAAGTCGACTTGCGTCTTCGAGTGTGCCGCCGCTTCCGGCGAAGCCACTCCTTCGATCGCGCCCTTGCCAAAGCGCTCCGGCGTCCGAGAGACCTTGCGTTCGATCGCATAAGCGATGAAGGTCGTGATGGTCGGCCCAGTGCCCGGCATGGCGCCAAAGAGCGTGCCGACGGCGGTGCCGCGCAACATGGGAAGGAAGGACCGTTTTAGATCGTCGCGCGTCGGCCACACATCCCGAAAGCGTACGGGGCCAGGCGCAGCTTTTGGCGTGGGATGGTTTACATGAGTCAGAAAGTCGGCGATCCCGAACAGTCCCATGCAAAGGGCACCTAGTTCGATGCCGTCGGACAGATCGTGAAGTCCGAATGTAAACCTAAGCGTCCCGCTCGTCGTATCGGTGCCCGCCAATCCACAGACCAGCCCCAACAATGTCGTGGCGATACCCCGCAGCGGCGATCCTCGCGCCATCGTCGCGCCAGCAAGCAAACCCAGAAGCATGATGGAGGCGATGTCGGCGGGACCAAACTGGGAAGCAGCATCCACGAGGAGCGGAGAAACAAACACCATGATCAGGATGCCCACTGAGGCCGCGAAGAACGATGCGATCATCGCGATGCCCAGAGCGGCACCTCCTCTATTCTGCAAAGTGAGAGGATACCCATCGAGACACGTCACCGCGTGCGGGGGATGGCTCGGCAGGGTTAGCAGGATCGCTCCGATCGCCCCGCCATACATCGAGCCGTAAAAAATCCCCGAGAGCATCAGGATCGCGGGGATTACCGGGATGCTGTAGGTGAGAGGAAGGAGTATGGCCAGAGTCGCAAGAGCCCCCATTCCTGGCAACACGCCGACGAGATTGCCGATGAGGACGCCGAACACGCACCACAGGAAGTTGCCTGGCTGAATGGCGACACTGAACCCGTACCAAAGATCGTGAATGCTTTGCGCCATGGCATTAGCTCCACCAGAACAGCGGAAGACCCAGATTCAATAAGAAACCGAAACCGACGCCACATATCAGGGCCCAGGCGGCTGCCAGCAGGGGAACATCCGTCAAGGAGTTCGTTCGGTCGCCGAGCGCCGACAGGAAGACGCATGCGAAAACCGCCGGGACGAGGCCGGCGCTGCCGCTCAGCAACACGAAGCTGAGCGTACCCGCTAAAATGAAGACGGCCCCGCGAAGGTCGACCGAGGAGCGCGGGTCGTCTCCAACTAGATTCTCCCGTCCTTCGACGAGTCCAATGAGTATCCCGACGAAGGCGATCAGGCTTCCGAACACGACGGGCATGAAGCCGGCGCCCATATCCCGAAGTGTACCCACGCCGTAGCGGAATCCCGCGAAAACCACACCACCCCCGATCAGCACAAGGACCAGAGCGGAAAGCAGCCCCGTCGCTTGGGCGTTGGCCGACCGTACGACATGCGCGGTAGAGAATAAGGTCAGTGGCATCGACTCGCTCCGGGGCTATTCGATCGGGATTCCGCGCTCAACGACGATGTTTTTCCATCGGGCCGCGTCTTTGCGAATGATGTCGGCAAACTCCGCCGGAGATGAAGCGTACGGCTCGGCGCCGAGATCCCGAAGCCTGGTCGCTAGGTCGGGAGTCGTGGCTATTTTCTTCAGTGCTTCGCCGAGGCGGTCGATGATCGTCTGGGGCATTCCGGTGCGCGCGAAGAAACCCACCCACCCAGGCGTCCCTAATTCGGCATAGTTGAGCTCCGCAAAGGTCGGCAGGTCCGGATAAGCCTTCGCGCGCTGATTCCCGACCGCTGCCAGCGCCTTGACCTTGCCAGCCTTGACCAACGGCTGCGCTGCCAACGCGTCGACGAACAGTGCATCGATATGGCCACCGACCAAATCGTTGAGTGCAGGTGCGGAACCCTTGTAGGGCACGTGCACCATCTCGATCTTCGCGGCGCGATTGAGCAATTCTTCCTGAAGATGCGAGATGGTTCCAACACCGTACGAACCGCAGTTGATCTTGGCCGGATGCGCTCGGACGTGAGCGACGAACTCTTCGAGCGTGTTGACGCCAAGGCGCGGTGAAACCACGAGGATGCTGGAGATCACGGAAACAAGGCTAACGGGAACGAGGTCCTTGGCGGGATCATAAGGCAGGTTCTTGTAGAGTTCTTGCAGCGTGTGAGAAGAATTGTCGAACAGCAGTGTCGACCCGTCCGACGGTTCAGCGATGGCGGCCTGATAAGCCACTAGCGACTTCCCGCCAGGCCGGTTCACCACGATAAAGGTCTTGTGAAGCTCATCGCTCAAGGCTGCGCCGAACAGCCGTGCGATGGCGTCGGTGCCGCCGCCGGCTGCGTACGGAACTACGATCTTGACTTGCGTGCGCGACCAACTATCGGCCGAGGCGACCGTGGTAGCAAGGGTCGCTGCCAGAATGCCTCCGGCCGCAATCAGCAGTCTGTGCGCTCGCATGATGATTTCCTCCCATTGCTCCGACTATCTTTGTGTCATGCAGGGCAGCCCAGGCGGCCACCCTTCAAGATGCGGCCGCCCTGTGATGAACCAGCATCTTGCTCCCGATGCAGGCCTCGATCTCGGTTTCGGTCAGTCCGAGATTCCTAAGCACGAGATCGTTGTGCTCACCTTGGAAGGCGGGTGGAGACGTCTCATCCAACACATTTTCCGAAAAGTGCCAGGGATGGCCGGGCAAGCGGTACGTCCCCCCGAGTCGGTCCGGCACTTCGCGAATAGCGCCCCAGTAACTCGCCCATTCCGTGTCGGCGAATTCCTTCAGAGACCGCACGACCCCGACCGCGATCTTCGCTTCGTCGAGCTGCGCATCAAGGGCCTGAAGGTCCGAAAAGGTCAGGATCCAGGTCTGGATGATGGCGTGCAGGGCGTCGTAGTTGCTAAGACGAGACGCGGCCGTCGCGAAGCGCAAGTCGCGGGCGAGACCGGCACGGCGCATGGCGCGAAGGTAGTTGGGGAATGTAAGGCTACCGACGATGCTCTGGGCGGCGACGAAACGTTCGCCTCCCGGTCCCAGAAACTCTGGGCCATCCGTAGCTCCCAGCACCGCCGGCTCGGCACCCGTGTCCACGTTTTCCAGATCGACATGCGCCCGCTCGTTCACCGCGAGCAACACCGCCGCCATCGCCACATCGATATATTGGCCTCGCCCCGTCTTCTCGCGCTGTTGCAACGCGGCCAGAACAGCGATCGTGGCCTGCAGACCGGCGTAAACGTCGGCATGGGACAATGGATCAGCTAGGGTACGTCCGAGCTTGCCCCCGAAGTGGCGCTCGGTATTGTGCGTGAAGCCGGATTCGGCCTGCACTGTCGGCGCGTAAGCCATGCGCGACTTCCACGGACCACCCTGTCCGTATCCTGTGATCGACACATAGATCAGGCGCTCGTTTCGTTTTGAAAGCGTTGCGTAGTCAAGTCCAAAGAAGCGCAGCGTGTCGGCGCGGAAGTTCTCGACAAGAATGTCGGCCTCATCACACAGTTTAAGAACAATCTCGCGCGCGCCCGGCACATTCAGATCGATGCTGAGATTGCGCTTACCGATGTTTTGCTGCGCGTAATAGCCCGACATGCCTTCCTTGAATGGAAAGGAGAAGCGCGACACGTCCGGCCGCGGCGGCTCGATTTTGATCACGTCGGCGCCAAGGTCGGCCAACGTGCGTCCGCAGAGCGGGCCGGCCAACACACGGGAGAAATCGACGACTTTGAGGCCATGGAGGGGACCGGGCATAATCACTTCCCTTCAAAGACAGCAAGACCCGGCCCGTTCGCCCGAAACGACTCAAGGCCCGCCCGCAGATCAGCGGACTCCCACACCGGTTTTTGGATTTCGCCCATCTGGAGATCGGCAGCTTCGACGCCTTCATTGATGGCGATGGCGACGAGCTTTTTGGTCGCCGCATGGGCAACCGTTGGCCCGTTCGCTAATTCGGTTGCGACGGTGAGCGCGACTCCCTCAAGCTGGTCGTCCGGCACAACGAGATTGATTAGCCCCCACCGCTCCAGCGTCGCGGCATCGTAGCGGCGCCCCAGCATCGACATTTCCTTGGCGCGCGCCGCGCCGATGCGCTGGACCTGCCGCTGGATCCCCCCGAGCAAGGGATGCAATCCCAAAGCTGCCTCGACCGAACCGATCTTCGCCGATGACGCCGCGATGATGTAATCGCACGCCAAGGCGAGCTCGAGTCCGCCACCGAGACACACACCGTGGATCGCCACAATGATCGGAACGGGCAATTGCTCGAAACCGCGAAGCACGTCGATCGGGCTAATCGGAGCCTTGCCTTGGTTGGCAATTCTTTCGTTGAAGAGGCCGACATCCGCCCCTGCTGAGAAGTGCCTGAGGCCGCTTTTGATCAGAACCGCACGGCTTCCCGCGTTCACAGCTTCCTCGAAAGCACTGAGGAGGGCTCGATTCAAAGTGGGGCCAACCAGATTGTACGGCCGATAGGTCATCGTAAGGACAGCGACTTTGTCCTGGTACTCCACGGCGAGAACTGGGTCCGTCACGTCTTGCCTCCGCGTTCGAGTTCGGTAAATGGAAGCTAACACTGTTAACATTCAAACGCAAGCCCTCCCCGCAAATTTTTTAAAGTCTGTGTCTGCGGGCGTTTCCTAAGTGCCTGATGCCGTGATCTGCTTGACAGCCGATGGCCCGGCAGCGATACCCGCCAGCAACACCGAGCAGCTCAGATTGACCATCGCATCAACATCAACTTCGTACCGTGCGCGCGGTGCACGCTTGGCCAAGAGCAAGGTAGCGAGGCCGTGTTCCATGGCCCACGCAGCATGCGTAGCTTGATTCAATAGAGAGTCCGGCCAGCCATGCGTGACAGCGAACGACCGGACGGCCGTCGCAAAGAGATCAAAAGAGTCGTCGGAGGTCTGCGTAAGTTCGGGATAGCCGACCGTGGGTAGGATTCGCGGCCCGGTCATGAGTGCAAAGAGGCCCGGATGAGCTTGCGCATATTTTACATACGATTTGAGCATCTGTAGAAGCGTCCACTGGGCGTTTGCCCCCGCTGCGGCGATTCGCTTGCGCTGCTCAGCCAGGCTGCGAAAGCCCTCGGTGGCAATGGCGGCAAGCAGTTCGTCCTTGCCACTAAAGTGGCGCGAAGGCGCCGCTTCGGAAACGCCAACCATGCGCGCGAGATGGCGCAGGCTGAGTTCCTTGGGCCCGATGTCCTCGAGTATCTGCGTTCCGACCGCGATCAGCGCGTTTCGCAGATCTCCATGATGATATGCGGCGGGAGCACCTACAGTCTTCTTACCCATGAGCTTCCGTTCCGATTCGAATTGCAGGGCATCAAGATGCGTGCCTGAACCTAAAAAAGCTACGTTTCGGAAGGAGTATGCTTGGCCCAGGGCTTTGAGCTAACGTAGTTAACTTTTAATGGCTTGTCCGCGAGACATCAACGGCGTTGTGGGTCGGCTCGGATAGAAACTGCAAGAGATCACGGGAAGAGCGGTGTCAGGATGGCGCTCTTGAATTTCGTCGGACCGCCTGCGGAGGTTGACCTAGGGCGCGTAAAAAAGCGCGACGCATTCGCTCGCGATCTGCGAAGCCAGTTTCACTCGCGATAACGTCCATTGAATGGCGGCCACCTTCCATCATCAGGCGCGCGGCTTCCACTCGAAGGTTTTCGACCGCCTTGGCTGGTGACTGCCCCGTTTCCGCGCGAAACGCGCGGCTGAACTGACGCGGACTCAGGCGCGCGGCTTCCGCCAGCTCTTCCACGGAGAGCGTGTTCTGCAGATGTCTCTTCGCATAATCCAACGCGCTCTGAACGCGATCCGACTTCGGCTCAAGTTCAAGCAGCGCTGAAAATTGCGACTGGCCACCGGCGCGGCGATGATAGACCACCAGCTTGCGGGCGACGGATCGTGCCGTTTCCGCGCCAAGATCCTTTTCAATCATGGCGAGCGCGAGATCGATGGCCGCGGTCATCCCTGCCGAAGTCCAGACCGGGCCGTCGATGATGAAGATCCGATCTTCCTCAACGGTGATGTACGGAAATCGTGCTCGCAACTCACGCGCAAAAGCCCAATGCGTGGTGGCGCGCCGCTTGTCGAGAACGCCCGCTTCGGCGAGCGAAAATGCTCCGGTGCAGGGCGCCGCGACCCGTCGGGCGGTCTTCATCGCGCGCTGAATGAACTTGATCAACGCTGGACTGGTCGGGTGCAATTCGGTGCCCGAGCCGATGATCACGGTGTCGAAGACCCGGCCTTTGAATGCTTTGGTGTCGATGCTGAAGCCGCCCGAAGCGCGAACAAGTCCACCGTGCTCGGACAAAAGTTCAACGCCATAGACATCTTCCCCCGTAATCAGGTTGGCGACCTCAAACGCCGTGATTGCCGCAAAGCCCATCGCTTGGAAGCCAGGAAAGATAACAAATCCAATACGTTGCACGACTTAACTTCCGATTATCTGGATGAAACCGGTATGTCCTAAAAGGTTGTATATATGACATTTAAGACAAGCGCAAGAGCGCCTAAGCATTGGGGCGAGGGCGAGGTCCAATCGGACAAAGGTCGCCCAGACGAAAAAGGAGACTATCCATGAACGTCAAGAACACCTCCAAACCAGGAACTGCGCTCGTTACAGGTGCCTCCTCCGGCATTGGCGCGATCTATGCTGACCGGCTGGCGCGTCGGGGACACGATCTGATCCTCATTGCGCGCAGCCGAGACCGACTCGATATTCTGGCAAAGCGTGTAAGCGATCAGACCGGGCGCGCGGTCGAGGTCGTCGTCGCAGATCTGAACGACAGGACAGATTT
>WNFL01443802.1_pt2 | contig 15467 bp, 13 predicted proteins | sample 5400361 | NCBI WGS metagenome assembly WNFL01 (sample SAMN13153351, study PRJNA577476) | soil metagenome | isolation source: 40 cm soil on Douglas fir-dominated hillslope | place: USA:California | collected 2013-09-17
CCCGCCAGCGCTCGCGCGAGCGCCTCGTCGACCGACGGCAGGTCGCTGCCCGTCGTCGCGTCCCTGAGTCGGTACGCCTTCGCGGCCTCGGAGCTGACCGTGGTGAATGGCCCGTCGCCCAGCAGTGCCTTCGCCGCGCGGTTCACCTTCGCGATCGCGCCCCGATGGTCGAGCACGACGATGGCGCTCGGCACGAGATCGAGCAGCGCGAGCTCTTCCGCCGAGAGCTCCACGAGCGCCTGGCGCGCGCGCACTGCGTCGGTCATGTCCACGGCGAGGATGCTGATACCCGCGACTCCGTCCGGTCCGGGCAGCGGCTGAAGCGTGACCTCTGCGTAGCCGTCCTCTTCATCGGGCCCGCGTCCCCAGCGGCCGCGGAAGTTGTGGAGCAGCTGTGGCTTCCCGGTCGCGTAGACCTCGTCGAGGACCTTGATCGCGCCGCCGGGGAAGACGTCGCGGAACGCTCGACCGATGAGCCCGCTCGGCGTGCCCGACGCATCGGCGTACGCGGCGTTCACGGCGACGAAGACGTGGTCGGGCCCGCGCACGATCGCCGTCATGACCGGCGAACGCTTGAAGATGTAGCTCAGCCACTCGGGGTCGAGGTCGGTGGTGCCGATGATCTTGAGCTCGGTCGCGATCTCGGCGAGGGCCGCGCGGTTACGAACCGCGAGTCGGTGAAGGAGAGTGGACACGTGCTCCTTGACGGCTTGCTCCGACAGGCCCATCCGGTGCGCGATCTCCTTGTTCTCGAGACCCTCGGCCACGAGCTCCAGCACCATGGCCTGCTTGTCGGTGATCCGCCTGCCCCGGACGCGGCGGCGCTCAGCTTCGGGCGCGCTGTCCTTCAACTCCGGCCCCGCCGAAAGAGGTGGCCACTCTGCGTCGCGTCTGAGACGTCGGCTCGGTTGGCTTTCAACTATACGTAAGTATGGCTTTTCGCCAGGAGGTAAGCACGCCTATAAATCGTGGTCCCTCGCGTGATTCGCTGCCGTCGCGAAATCCGGCTGGTGGTGGTGTGCGGTGCTCGACGAATCCAAGGTGATACTCCTCGTCGAGGACAACCCCGACGACGAGGCTCTCACCCTGCGCGCATTTGCCAAGCACAACATGGGCAACCGCATCATCGTCGTCCGAGACGGTGCCGACGCGCTCGATTGGCTTCTCAAACGTGGCGTGCACGCGAGCCGGCGCGAACCAGATCCGCAGGTCGTGCTGCTCGACCTGAAGCTGCCGAAGGTCGATGGCCTCGAGGTGCTCCGGCAGCTCCGTGAGGATCCGAAGACGAAGCTGCTCCCGGTCGTCATCCTCACCTCGTCCAAGGAGGAGTCCGACCTCCTCCGCGGATACGAGCTTCGCGCGAACAGCTACATCCGGAAGCCGGTCGACTTCGCGCGGTTCGTCGAGTCGGTACGAGAGATAGGGATGTACTGGCTCGTCCTGAACGAGCCGCCCCCAGGAAAGCATTGAGCACACCGCTCCGTGCGCTCATCGTTGAAGACTCGGCCGATGACGCGGAGCTTCTGGTTCGCGAGCTGCGTCGCTCCGGGTACAACGTCACCTACGAGCGCGCGTTCGATGGCGACTCGCTCGACCAAGCCCTGACGGCAGGCCCCTGGGACATCGTGTTCTCGGATCACAGCATGCCCAAGTTCGGATCGGGCGCGGCTCTCCAGATGGTGCGCGGCCGCGACGCAGACGTTCCGTTCGTGATCGTGTCGGGCACGATGGGCGAAGACGTTGCCGTCGATGCGATGCGCGCCGGGGCGAACGACTATCTCGTGAAGGGCCGGCTCGCGCGTCTCCCCGCGGTCGTCGACCGCGAGCTCCGTCAGACGGCTGCTCGAGCGGCGCGCCGCTCACTCGATCACGCATTCACGGCGCTGCGGGAAGTTGCCAGTGCGATCGGCGGCCTGCCCGAGCCCAGCGCGGTGGCGGAGCTCGCCGCGAGACACGCGCGGGAATTCGCGCAGGCCGACGGCAGCGCTGTGTATGCCTGGGACGCGGGGTCGCAAGTGCTCCGCGCGCTCTCGATCGAAGGGATCCCTGAGGGTCAGCGAGCGCACGTGCTGCGGAGCGGCGAGGGCGCGGTCGGCAGCGCGTTCGCGAGACACGAGCTCGTGGTCGTGGACGACTACGGCCGCTGGCCGGCCGCCGCCGCGATCTCCAAGAGCTTCGTGAAGAGCGCGATGGCCGCGCCGCTGCTCGTCGGAGACCGCGCCGTCGGAGGTGTCGTGGTCGTCAGCAGCACTCCGCGCACGTTCTCAGAGGAACAGCGGCAGCTGCTCTCGCTGCTCGCCTCCGAGGTCGGGCCGACGCTCGAAGTGGGTCGTCTCTTCAGCGAGTCGGAACGCCAGCGCGTCGAGGCCGAGGCGCTCACTGAGGCAGCGGGGATCGTCGCCGCCGGGGCGCTCGCGCACGACGGGCTCGCCTCGATCCTGGCGGCAGCACAGCGGGTCGTCACTACCTCCGTCGCCGGTCTGTTCGTACCCATCAGCGGCGATCGCCTGCAGCTCGTCGCGGCCGTCGGCAGCTTCCGGGATGCCAAGGGCCGCACCTTCCCCACGGCGTCAACGATCGTCGGTCGCGCGATGCGTTCGGGGGCAGTGCAGATCCGCGCCGAAGGCGAGCCGCCCGAGGAGACGCAGATCGCGCTGGGCCGGCCGATCGCGCTGGCGGTGCCGATCGTGAGGAACGAGACGAGCATCGGCGTACTCGGGCTGGCAGCGGACGAGCGGCTCACGGCGCGCGACGTCGACCTGCTTCGACGATTCGCGTCGCTCGTGGCGATGGCGCTGGAGAACATGCGCCTGCAGGCCGAGTCCGACGCACGGGCGGGCGATCTCGAGCGACTCGCGCATTTCGACACGCTCACCGAGTTGCCGAACCGCGCGCTCTTCCGTGACACGGTGCGCGTCGAGCTCGCGCGCGCTGCCGCGGCCGGCGATCGACTCGCGGTGCTGTACATCGATATCGACCACTTCAAAGACCTGAACAACTCGCTCGGTCCACGGCTCGGGGACGCCCTGCTGCGGGCGATCGGCCCGCGTCTCCGCGAGTCCATCGGCAATGTGGTCGTGATCGCGCGGGTCACCGGCGACGAATTCGGAGTGCTCGCCGCTGTCCCGTCTGACGATGCGGCGCTTCTCCTGGGACGTGCGGCCCACGAGGCGTTCGCGCACCCACTGCGGATCGACGACCACGTGGTCCAGACACGTGTCAGCGTCGGGGTCGTCACGTCCCCGCGCGACGGCGATGACGCGGACACGCTCATGCGGCGAGCCGAGGTCGCCGTGCAGATCGCGAAACGCGGTGACGGCTGGGCGGCCTACGCCGAGGAGCACGACGAATATGCCCCCGAGCGCCTCACGCTGATGGCGGAGCTGCGCCGCGCCATCGCGGGGGACGAGCTGCTGCTCCACTACCAACCGATCGTCCATCTCGCGACCCGCGAGATGCGGGGCGTCGAGGCGCTGATCCGGTGGCAGCATCCGAAGCGCGGCATGGTGCCACCCATGGAGTTCATTCCTCTGGCCGAGCGAGCCGGTCTCACGAAACCGCTCACGGTCTGGGTCCTGCGCGAGGCGTTGGAGCAGCTGCGCCGTTGGCGCAGTCAGGGACTGGAGCTGTCGGTCGCCGTGAACCTCTCGATGCGCACGCTGCACGATCCCGACCTGCCGCAGCTCGTGCACGACCTCATCGAACGCGCCGGCGTTCCTCCGGCCCTTGTCGGGTTCGAGATAACCGAGAGCGACGTCATGGCGGACGCCGAGGGTGCCATGCGTGGGCTGCAGGCGCTCCGAGAGCTCGGCGTGAAGATCGCGATCGACGACTTCGGGACCGGGTACTCGTCGCTCGCGTATCTGCACCGTCTCGCGGTGCACACCGTGAAGATCGACAGATCGTTCGTGTCGCGCATCACGACCGACGACAACAGCGCTTCGATCGTACGCGCCACCGCCGACCTCGGTCACGCGCTCGGCCTCGACGTCGTTGCCGAAGGCGTCGAAGACGAACAAGCCTGGAACCGCGTCCGGTCCCTGTCGTGCGACTTCGCGCAGGGCTATCACATCGGTCGGCCGATGCCGGGCGCGGACATGCCGGTGTGGGTCAAGGTCTGGCGCGCGGTCGCATCGGGATGACGCGCCGCGTGCTCGGACGGATCCCGCGCTGGCTGACGACTGCTGTCATCGCGGTTGCGGCATGTGTGCTGCTCATGGGCCCGGTCGCTCTTTTCGGCGGATTCACCCTGCGGACGTCGCTCGAGGATCTGAACGGACGCAGCCTCAGTGAGCGGCAGGGCGACGCGGCGCTCGCCGCTACGTTGGTCGGGCGGACGATCTCCACGCGCGCGGAGCAGCTACGTCTGCTCAGCAGCCGCGATGACTTCTACGCCGCGCTCGTCCGTGGTGACGGCGGCAGGCTTTCCGACCTCTTCGCGCCGATCGTCAGCGGCGTGCCTGACGTCGCCACGGCCGGTGTGCTCGATCCAGCGGGCAAGGTCATGGCGCGCTTTCCGGTCGACCCGACGGCCATCGGGCTATCGCTGGCCGATCGTGACTTCTACACCGGCGCGGTACAAAGCAACGCCGTCTTCATCGGGGATGCGGTCACGTCCCGGATCGACCCGACGCTCACGATCATCACGCTCTCGTACGCCGTTCGCGAGGGCAACATCGTTCGGGGGATCGCGATCCTCTCCGTTCGGCCCACGACGTTGATCGCGGACCTCCAGGCCGCGTTCACCAGCCCGGGCCGTGAGCTTCTACTCGTCGATCATCGATCGGCCACGATCGCGAGTACCACCCAGCGCCCGATGCTGAGCCTGGTCGATGTTCCAAAAGAGGCCGAACAGGGACTGGCGTCGTTCGACGGTAAGCCGCGCGCGTTCGTTGGGGCTCCCATCAGCGGGACCGGCTGGACCCTCTACGTGCTCGACGATCCGGCGCGCATCTACGCGGCACAGCGCACCCTTGTCACGCAGCTCGGGAGTCCGCTCGCTCTTTCGATCGTCGTCGCGGGCCTACTGGCTGCGCTGCTCGCGAGTGCGTGGTTGTTGCTCACGCGGGGACGCCAACGACTCGCCGCCGCGAACGTCCAGCAGCGCGAGCTGAACGCTGAGGTGCATGGACTCAACACAGCCCTGCACCACAACGTTTCCGAGCTGCGCGCGCTCAACGACGAGCTCGGCGCATTCGCGTACTCCGTCTCGCACGACCTTCGCGCGCCGCTGCGCAGCATCGATGGCTTCAGTCAGATCCTGCTCGAGGACCAAGGACCCGCACTCGGCGACGAAGGCCGTAAGAATCTCGATCGCGTGCGCGCCGCCGCGACGCGGATGGGCGCTCTCATCGACGACATGCTGCTGCTGTCGCGACTGACCCGCGATGAGATGAAGCCCGTAACGGTGGATGTGACCGCCGTCGCGCGTGGCGTTGTCGACGAGCTCCGCGCGCACGACCCCCAACGGAATGTCGAGTTCGATAGCAACGGCGCCTTGCCAGCGAAGGGCGACGAGCGGCTGTTGCGTATCGCACTCACGAATCTGCTCGGCAACTCGTGGAAATTCACGCGTCAGCGTACGCCGGCGCACATCAGCTTCGGCGGCGAGACGCGCGACGGCGAGGCGGTGTTCTACGTGAAGGACGACGGTGTCGGCTTCGACATGCGATACGCCGATAAGCTGTTCGGCGCCTTCCAGCGTCTCCACACCACGACGGAGTTCGAAGGGACCGGCATCGGCCTCGCCACTGTCCAGCGCATCGTCCACCGTCACGGTGGTCGGGTGTGGGCAGAGAGCGAAGTTGGCAAGGGGACGACCTTCTACTTCACCCTGCCGTCGGCCGATGTGCCTGCCCGCGGCGACAAGCACTCGTAGGAAAGGCCCGCTCCTTACGCCGTAGCATCTGCGGCGCATGAGACAGCTTGCCGTGTGGCTGAACTCCCCTGTTGGACAGGTGATCCGCGACATCATCGAGGGCGGCATTGCTGGCGCGGTCGCCGCGGTCATCGCGCTGCAGCTCGACGTCACGACACCGCAGGCGATCGCGATGGCGCTGCTCACCGGCTTCATCTCGGCTGCGATCGCGGTCGCGCGCCGCAAGCTCGTCGGGGCGAACCTACCGCCTCCAAGCGCGCCCTAGCGCCCTAAGATCACGACCGGGGCCCGTGCGCTTCGCGCCCTAAAATCACCGTCGGGCCCGTATCGCTTCGCTCACGGGCCCCGTCGTCGGCCGCTAGCGCGAGCGAGCTCGCGCCGCGGCACTCCTAGGGGCCCGTAGCTCAACGGTAGAGCAGGGGACTTTTAATCCCTTGGTTCCGGGTTCGAATCCCGGCGGGCTCACCGCCGCGATGCGGTCCTCCACAAGATCACGTTCAGCGTCGCCGCGATGACCAGCATCACGAGCACCACCTGCAGGACCGCCTCGCGCTGACCTTGGAACGCGAACCACGGTGGCGTCAAGACAGCGACCTGGAAGGTCCAGTACGAGAGCGCGAACGTGTGCGCCCAAAGCCACTGCGCACGCGTGTGCCCGCGTAGATAGGAGCTGAGCAGGGCGATCCCGATCGCCGCCTCGACGAGGTGGCCCAGGCCGCTGCGAAGGAGGATCTCCGTCGAGAGGGCAATGCTCCCGAGACCGAAGTAGGTGAGGATCACGGCCAACGTGGGCGCGATCCGCCGAAGGGTGTGTGTGCGCCGAGGCAGAACGCTCACAAGCACGGCACCCAGCAGCAAGCCGCTGGTCATCGCTGTCGTCGAGCTGATGAAGAGGTATGGGTTTCCGAACACATACGCAAGCAACCCGCCGATATCGCCGATCGTCGGGAAGGCCGAAGCGTGCACGGGTCCCCTTCCATTCGTGCCGAGTGCGCTCGGCTCTCATGGGATAACTACGGACCGTCACAGACAGCACGCGGCGTGTGTGTACGAGGAGGATCAGCGCAACGACGAGCTTCAGCGCATCGGGTCGAAGAGATCAGCGTCTGGATGCGTGGCGCCACGCACGAGCGTCGCGACGAGCTCGGCCGACGCTGGCCCGAAGGCCATCCCGTGTCCGGTGAAGCCGCCGCACACGAACATGCCCGGTGCGATGGCGCCGATGTACGGAAGCGCGTCGTGCGAGAAGCCCATCGTCCCGGCCCAGCGATGCGTGACCGCGGCCGTGATGGCGCGCTCTCGCAGGAAAGCCTCGAGCTGCCGCTGGATGACGTCTGTCGTGCGCTCGTCTTCGCCGACCTCTTCGTCGACCGCGGTGTCGCGCCAGCCTCCGACGAGAACGCGGCCGTCGCCCGTCTGCCGCCAGTACTGATAGCCGCGATTCGCGTACGCCGGCCGCTCGAAGACAGGCGCGGCGGGAGCGGTCGCGAGCATCTGCCCCCGGACCGGGCGCACGCGGGAGGCGGCGAGATGAGCGGTGTACGCGTTGGTGCAGAGGACCACCGCGCCCGCGCGAACGACGGCTCTCGCCGTCCGCACCTCTCGGGGCGCGACCGCCTCCACCGGGGTCGATTCGTGGATGCGCGCGCCTCTCTTGACCGCCGCCGCGGCGAGCCCGCGGACCCAGCGCACCGGGTGCAGCTCGCCGTCGTCGGCGTACGTCGCGGTCTTTGCGGCCGGATCGACGCTGACGGCAACGCCTTCCGACGACAGCCGGCGGGCACTACCTTCGATCTCGCGCCACTCCGCATCGCCGCCGGGGATCTGGTCGGATCCGTTCCACCGGAGGTCGCAGCTGATGCCGTGCTCCTCGACCAGTGAACGGACGAGCGCCTGCGTGCGCTTCGTGAAGTGCCAGATCCGGAGCGCGTTCCGCTCTCCGTAACGATGTGAGGCGGCGACAAAGTTCTCGGCGACGCCCGCGAGAAGGAAACCCGCGTTGCGTCCGCTCGCGGCCTCGGCAACGCCGCGCGCTTCGAGCACGATGACCTTTGCACCGGTCGATGCGAGGAAGTACGCGGTCGCGACGCCCGCGATGCCAGCGCCCACGATCGCGACGTCTGCCGTTACATCACGATCGAGTGGTGGATAGGAGCGCGAAACCCCCTCGAGCCAGAGACTCATCGTCGCGGAGTGTTCCACGTCTGCGTTAGGCTGACGGCTGCTTCCGTTGGGTCTGGCAGACGTGAGCACACGTTGCCTCTGGGGGGTTGGGATGGGTCGCCGTTTCTTGATCGCCGCGGTCGCTTGCGCGATTCTCGGGCTCGGGCTCCCACTCGGAGCAAGTCGCGCCGCTGGAGTCTCGGCCGATATCGTGATCAGCCAGGTCTACGGCGGTGGCGGTAACGCTGGCGCCACCTTCAAGAACGACTTCATCGAGCTCTTCAACCTCGGGCCCTCCACGGTCAACGTGAGTGGGTGGTCCGTTCAATATGCCTCCTCCACAGGGACGACCTGGTTCAAGACCGATTTGAGCGGCTGGATACAGCCCGGTCGTTACTACCTCGTCCAAGAGGCCCCGGGAGCCGGCGGCACGACGAATCTGCCGACGCCGCACGCGATCGGAACTATTGCGATGGCGCTCGGAGCTGGCAAAGTCGTGTTGCTCAACACGAACGTGCTCACAACGGCAGGGACGGTGTGCCCCAGCGGTGCGTCAGTCATCGACATCGTCGGTTACGGCCCGGCCACGACGTGCTCTGAGACGTCGCCGACCGCCGCGACCGCTAATCCAACGGCGGCGATCCGCAAGAACCTCGGCGCTCAGGACACAGATAACAACAGTTCAGACTTTGTCATTGGTACGCCGACGCCGCGGGCGACTGCCGACTATCAGATCAGCGTCGCGTCCACGGCACCCGCCGGAGCGAACGTGCCGCTCAACACGAACATCGGCGTCACATTCAGTGAGCCGGCCAACGTGACCGCCGACGACGTTCGCCCTCGATCCGGACACGGACTTCGCTGGCAACGAGACGTGTACGGTGACCGTGCTCGCGGCGCAGGTCGCGGACCAGGACTCCGACGATCCGCCAGATCAGATGGCCGCGAACTTCGTGTTCACGTTCACGACCTTGTCGCCACCGGTGAAGATTGACGAGATCCAAGGTAGCGCGCACATCTCGCCGAAGAACGGGCAACTCGTCGGCGACGTCGTCGGCATCGTCACGGGGAAAGCGTCGAATGGGTTCTGGATGCAAGACCCGACACCCGATGCGAACGCCGCCACGTCCGAGGGTATCTTCGTGTTCTCGACTTCAGGTGCTGCGTCCGTGTCGGTCGGTGACGCGGTCACCGTTTCGGGTCGCGTATCGGAGTTCCGCCCGGGTTCGGCCGGGCTCACGATCACAGAGCTCACCGCGCCGACCATCGTCGTGAACAGCAGCGGTAACCCGCTCCCGCCTGCGATCGTCATCGGCACGGATCGCAACCCGCCGACCACGGTGATCGAGGACGACGCCACGGGCGATGTCGAGACCAGCGGGGTCTTCGATCCGGCGAGCGACGGCATCGACTTCTGGGAAAGCCTCGAGGGCATGCGGGTCGACATGGGCTTCGTCGTCGTCACCGGCCCATCGCCGTTCGACGAGCTCGGGATCCTGGCGAACAACGGCGCCGGAGCGACCGGCCGCACCGCACGTGGCGGCATCGTCATCAGCGCCGCAGACAAGAACCCCGAGAAGATCCTCATGCGCGGCGTTGGCTTCGCAATGCCCGACTCGAACACCGGAGATCACTTCACCGCTCCGATCGTTGGGATCGTCGGCTACGACTTCAGCAACTTCATGCTCGAGGTGCTCACGCCGCCCACCCGCGTCGCCGACGGCGTGACGCGCGAGGTCACCGTGGCACCAGCGCCGAATGAGCTCACCGTCGCCACGTTCAATGTCGAAAATCTCGATCCTGGCGACCCCACGTTCGCCACGATGGCCAATTTGATCGTGAACAATCTCAGGTCGCCGGACGTCATCAGCCTGGAGGAGATCCAGGACAACGACGGCGAGACGAACAGCCACATCGTCGACGCGAGCGTGACGCTGACGAAGCTGCGTGACGCGGTCGTCGCCGCGGGCGGCCCGACCTACGCGTGGCGCCAGATCGACCCCGTCGACCTTCAGGATGGCGGCGCCCCAGGCGGCAACATCCGTCAGGCCTTCTTCTTCCGCACCGATCGCGGGCTCGCGTTCATCGATCGTGCCGGCGCCGGCTCGACGACCGCGAACTCAGTCGTGAACGTCGGTGGACAGCCTCAGCTGCAGTACAGCCCCGGCCGGATCGATCCCACCAATAGTGCTTTCAACAGCAGCCGCAAGCCGCTTGCTGGCGAGTTCACATACAACGGGCATCACCTGATCGTGATCGCGAACCACTGGAACTCGAAGGGCGGCGACGACCCGCTGTGGGGCCGCGACCAACCGCCCGTCCTTTCGAGCGAGGTCCAGCGCCTGCAGCAGGCCACGATCGTGCGCAATTTCGTTCAGGACGTCTTCGCGGTGGATGCGGATGCCGAGGTCGTCGTGCTCGGGGACCTCAACGACTTCGAGTTCTCGAACCCGCTCATGACGCTGAAGGGCGCGCCGATGAACGACCTCATCGAGACCCTGCCGGCGAACGAGCGGTACACGTACGTGTTCGAGGGCAACTCGCAGACGCTCGATCACATCCTCGTCAGCGACTCGCTGCTCGGCGTCGCGCACACCGACGTCGTCCACGTGAACAGCGAGTTCTGGGACCAGGCCAGCGACCACGAGCCCCAGGTCGCGCGGCTCGCCCTGCCCAAGGCCCTGATGTTCGCCTCCAGCGCGCCCGCTGCGAACGCGAACGGCTGGAACAACACCAACGTCACCGTCAGCTTCGACTGCGTCACCGGCGACCCGCTCGACATCATCGTCTCCTGCCCTGCCGATGTCGTCCTCTCGACCGACGGCGCGAACCAGAGCGTCACGCGGAGCGCGACGACGAAGGGCGGCGGCACGGTCACCGCGACGATCGCCGGGATCTCGATCGATAAGACGGCACCGGTGATCACCTTCACGGGCGCGACGACATACACGATCGATCAGAACGTCTCCATCACGTGCACCATCACCGATGCCCTCTCGGGGCTCGCCGGAGGCAGCACCTGTGAGACGGCGAGCGGACCCGCTTATCTCCTGGGAGTCGGCACGCACATCCTGCACGCGTCGGGCACCGACAACGCCGGCAACCCCGCGGCCGCGACCTTGACGTACACGATCGGATCGAGCGAGGAGACTCTGTGCGCTCTCACGCAGAGCCTCGTCACGAAAGACGGGATTGGGAAGTCGCTCTGTGCCAAGCTCGAGGCAGCCGCGGCTTCGGGAGCGCGTGGGAATACGAACGCCCGAGCGAATCAGCTGAATGCATATCGGAACGAGGTCGAAGCTCAGCGTGGGAAGGCCCTCAGCGACGCGGACGCGACCGCGCTCATCGCTTTGGTGGATCTGCTCTAGCGTCCCTGCCTCGCATCACACACAAGGGGCGTCGAGGGTCAGCCTCGACGCCCTTCTTGAGGTCGGCCCACGCGCTCACGCGCCGGATCATCGATTCGTCGACGATGAAGTTGTCACCGTGGGGCGCGTCCGTGTCCTGCTCGATGGCTCATCCGCACCGCCCGCTCGAACGTACGATCATCGTGACCCTGCGCTGGACCTTCCGCGCCGCCGCGTGTGCGCTCCTGCTCGCGCTTGCCGCATGCAGCGGCGCGACCACCACGCCACCTGTCCGGCCGAACGAGGTGCAGGTGTTCGAGCCAGCGGGTCGGGAGGCCGCCTGGACCTACGCGCCACACGAGCTGCTCGTGTCCGCTGGAACGACCGTCAAGTTCGTGAACATGGGCAAGGAGTTCCACACCGTCACATCGAGCGATGAGGGTCGGCCGTTCGACGTCGGGCTCGACAGTGGCAAGAGCGCGGCCGTCACATTCGATAAGGTGGGCGTCTACGCATATCACTGCGGCGTCCATCCGCAGATGACGGGAGTCGTTCGTGTCTGTGACGGTGCCTGTAATTAGTCGGATCGCCGCAGTCGCGCTTCTCCTTCTAAGCGCATGCGGCGGTGCGGCGACGCCCGCACCGGCGCCGACGGTCCAGAGCGAGCCGCCGGCCGCGACGCCGACCGCCACCGCAGTGGTCACGACCGCGCCGCAGGCGAATGCGATCACGTGGACGATCGACGCCGCATCGCGTGCCACGGTCCGTGTACGCGAGCAGCTTGTGCGTCTGCCCGCGCCGAACGACGCGATCATCACCATCACTGGGGCGCAGGGAAGCTTCACGCTGAATCCGGACGGCACCTTCACCACCGGATCCAAGATCAGCGTCGACATGAACACGGTCACGACCGACGACCGTCAGCGCACCGACACCATCCGACGCGATCCGCTCGAGGTCACGCGCTTCAGGACGTCCGAGCTCGTGCCGAAGAGCACCACGGGCCTGACCTTGCCGCTGGCGCGAACCGGGGACTTCACGTTCCAGCTGGCGGGTGACCTCACACTGCATGGCGTGACGAGGTCCGTGACGTTCGACGTGAAGGCGACGCGCTCCAATGGAAAGCTCACCGCGACCGCCACGGCCAGCCCGAGCTGGAAGTTCGGGGACTTCGGGATGCGGGCGCCGAGCTCTTTCTCCGTTCTCTCGATCGTCGACGAGATCCGGATGGAGTTCGCGTTGGTCGCGAATGAGGCTAGGGCTTAGGCGGACCCGCGGGCGCGAAGAGATAGCGGATCGAGAATCCCGCGATCGCGGCGCCGAGGAGCGGGCCGATCCAGTAGACGTACCAGTTGTCGAAGAACGCGGCAGGGATCGCGGTCGCGACGTGCCGAGCGGGGTTCATCGCGGCTCCGGTGAGCGGCCCGCCCATCAGGATGTCCGTCGCGACGGTGAGGCCGATGCCGAAGCCGGCGATGCGTGGCGCCAGGGGTGAGACGGCCGTGCCGTAGACGGCCCACACCAGGAAGATCGTGAGGAGCGCTTCGACGCCGATGCCCACCGGCACGCTTACACCGTTCGCAAGCGCCGGCGTGCCGAGGTGCGTCTTGTCGATCGCGGCGAGCGCGAAGTCGAACACGCCGCGAAGCGCGAAGCCGGCGAGCAGTCCACCCACGAGCTGCGCGATCCAGTAGGTCGGGACGCGAGACCAGGGGTGCCGCCCGGCGATCGCGAGAGCGAAGGTCACCGCAGGATTGAAGTGGCCGCCGGATATCGCACCGAACGCCGACACGGCGACGGCGAGCGTGACACCGTGCGCGAGCGCGATCGCGCCGAGGCCGCCGCCGCTCCCATTGGCGTCGGCGATGATCGCGCCAGCTCCGATGAAGAAGAACCAGAACGTGCCGGCGGTCTCCGCCAGCAGGGCGCGGTTGTAGTCGCTCAAGGCGTTCCCTCCCAACTCAGTCGGGTATTGTCCACGCGTGGCCGATTTCCGTCCCGTCGAGGCAACGAAGGCCCGCATCCTCAGCATCCGCCCCGCGCCCGCGGCGACGACCGGCGAGGACGCGAACGCGGAATGGATCGAGGTCCAGGTCACCCTCGACAGCGACCTTGCGAACTGGCGCCTGCAGCACCTCCGTGCGCTGTGGCGCGAAACTGTCTCGAAGCCAGTGGAGTGGGACTGGGTCTACACGTGGGGTTCGCCCTCGTTCGTGCGCGCCGGCGAGATCTACCGCATCCACTCCGGCTCGCGAATGCGCGCCGCAACGCATCCGCTCGCGGAGGACCTCGGTCCCGGGCGCAAGCACGTGTATGTGGCCGGCCCGGTCGGCGCGGCGCGCCTTCTCTGGACGCGCGGTGACTACGCGCGGCTGGTCGACGCTTTTGGCACGGTCATCGACGAGATCGTGGTGTGGCCGCCCGAGGACGCGCCCCAGAAGACCGAGCCTTCCGCTTCGCGGGGCTAGTCCGGGTCGCCGCGGCGCGCGCCTTCGCTTTCGCCGGCGCTTTCCGCGTCGGCCGGTATTGCTTGGTCTGCTCCGCGAGCTTGCGGATGACCTTCTCGAGCACGGTGACGCCGATCCCCGGACCGGTCGGGACCGCCATCGTGCCGTCGGCCCGCACGGTGAACGGCTCGCCGATGATCTCCGTCGCGAAGTAGCGCTCGGAGGCTGACACGTCGCCGGGCAGGCTGAAGTTCGGCAGCGAAGCGAGATGGACGTTGTGCGCGCGGCCGATCCCCATCTCGAGCATGCCGCCGCACCACACCGGAATCTGAGCCTCGCGGCACACATCGTGGATGCGTCGCGCCGACGCCAGGCCGCCGACCCGACCGGCCTTGATGTTGATGACCCTCGTGGCTCCGAGCTCGATCGCCTTGCGGGCGTCGTCGCCGGTGTGGATCGACTCGTCGAGACAGATCGGTGTCTTGATCTCTCGCTGGAGTGCCGCGTGGTCGACGATGTCGTCGTGCGCCAGCGGTTGCTCGATCATCGTCGGCGTGTAGGCGTCGATGCGTTTGAAGAGGGGCGCGTCAGCGAGCGTATACGCGGAGTTCGCGTCCAGCATGAACGGCAGATCCGGGAACTCGTTGCGGATCGCCTCAGCGACGGAACCATCCCAACCTGGTTTGATCTTGACCTTCACGCGCTGATAACCCGCGGAGAGCTCGCGCCGTATCGTGCCGAGCAGCTCCTCGATCGAAGGCTGGATGCCGATCGCCACGCCGCACAGGATCCGGTCGCGCGTGCCGCCGAGCAGCTTCGAGAGGGATCGGCCGTCGCGCTTGGCGAAGAGGTCCCAGATCGCCATCTCGAGCGTGGCCTTCGCCATGCGGTGCTCGCGGATCCATCCAAGGATGCGCTCGGTGTCCTCAGGCTGGTGAAGGTCCGCCGCGAGTAGGGCGGGGACGATGATCTCGTCGAGCGCGTACCAGACGGTCTGCGGGGTTTCCCCCGAATACCAGGGGAGCTCGGGCGCGACGCTCTCGCCCCAGCCGACCGCGCCTTCCGATTCGACGCGCGCGATGACGCGCGTCTGATGCGTCTCCCGCGAGCCGCTCGTCTCGTAGGCGCGCTTCAGTGGAAGGCGAAGGACGAAGAGCTCGACGCGTTCTATACGCACGGCTTACTCATCGGTGTCAATCATGTCCGCATCACGGCGCGGCTGCGGAACGAGGAGATACGCGCCGCGCCCATCCTGCCCGCGCAGGAACTCGACCGCCGCGTAGCCGCGCGCGAACGCGGCTTCGATCGCCTCGCGCACCGCGAGGCGCCACGCGAGCGCCAGTTTCCCGTCGCGCGCTTTGAGCTCCTGGAACCGCGGCGGTATCTCCATCAGTAGATGTGTCTCGTCGCCGGCAGGTTTGACCTTCCCCGGGCGTTCGCCGTCGGCGCGCAGTGTGTACGTGATGCCCTCGCGTTCCGCATCCTCGAGCGGAGGTGGACGATCCTCACCCCTCAGACGTTTGTACGTGCGGTCGTGACCGATCGGCCACTCGACGTAGATGCGGTCGGAGGGCAGTCCCGCGTTCAGCTTGTCCGGCATCGGACCGTAGAAGTCACGGTGGTACTCGCGCG
>WNFL01338954.1_pt1 | contig 15466 bp, 16 predicted proteins | sample 5400361 | NCBI WGS metagenome assembly WNFL01 (sample SAMN13153351, study PRJNA577476) | soil metagenome | isolation source: 40 cm soil on Douglas fir-dominated hillslope | place: USA:California | collected 2013-09-17
CAGCGCTGTGAACTCATCGAGCAAGATCAATACCTGGTGCTTCAGACTCGGATCGTGCTCGGGCAAGGCCCGCGTCTGAAGACCAATCGCCTGCTGGAAAAAAAGCGACAGCACGGGTCTCAGGCGGTGCAGGTCATCGGGGTTGACGCCCACATAAATCGAGAGGGGTTCTCGACGCAGATCTCTCAGATCAAAATCATTGCTAGAGGTGGCCGCATCCAAAATGGGGTTGAGCCACAGATCCAAGCGCGAGGTGAAGGTCTTGCGGATACTGGATTCCGTCGAGGGCGCGAGATCAATGAGATCACAGAGCGCCCGCGTGCATTGGGGCGTCAGGGGATAGCGGCCGCTGTTTCGACCCTCCATCACCCGCTTCCAGTGGTGCCCAAAACCTTCGCCTTCCGAGGCCATGCCCTGGCGAAGAACCTCCCCGATGGTCTTAGGAAGCGAGGGGGTCTCAAACAAGTAGAGTGCAATTCCCAGAAACACCGACCGGGCGCTCGCGGCCCAAAAAGGATCCCCACTTGTCGGATCCGGGTAGAGCATCTCCGCAATACGTTGCAGGTCATTCACCCGTTTGGCGGGTTCTTCCGACACGTAGTGAAACGGATTCCAGCGGGCGGTCTTGCCGTCTTCCGAGAAGGGATCGAACAAGAAGCAGCTCTGTCCGCTCGTAGCTCGAAACCCTGCCGTCAGTGTCCAGTTCTCCTTCTTGATATCGACACAGATGACCGAACCGGGCCAATGGAGGAGGTTCGGGATCACCACACCCGTCCCCTTCCCCGCCCGGGGTGGGGCGGCCAACGCCACGCCCTGCTGGCCATCCAGCATCAGATACCGGTGCCCCACGCGCCCAAAGATGATCCCGTGGTTTCCCAACAATCGGGCTTGAGCAATCTCCCTTCGAGTGGCAAACCGGGCATCCCCATGGAGGGACTGGCGCCGGGGCAGCAGGAGTACGGTCACGCTCGCAACCACTAACCCACCGCCCACGCCCGAACAGATCTTCAAGCGTCGAGTCACCCATGCCCGATCTCCGTAGTAGTACGCGTATCGGACGAGAGTCAGGGGCGTGGCCGTGCGGGGATTCAGTTTCAGGGACCAGAGGAAGAAGTAGCCCCCGAGGTACGCCGCGGCACAGAGGGCAACCAGGGCAATCGCCAAGACTTTCTGGGCGCGCATGCTAGTTGAGGCCGGCCAAGGCGCCGCGCCGGCGCGCCGGTTCGTACCAGATCTCTTTGATGAATCGCTCGTGGCGCTCGACGCCAAATTGAATGACGATGTCGACCAGCAGAAACAACAGCGCCTTGATCTCCGTCCGGGAGAACTCGTTCCCCGCGGGGCTTTGCTTAACCAGCAATACCAGCTGCTCAAAGGCGAGCTCGGCACTCGAGGCATGGACACTCGTTATTGATCCGGGGTGACCTGAGTTCACATTCCGGAGGTAGTCAAAGGCTTCATCCGCCCGAAGCTCGGCGAGCAAGATCCGATCCGGCTTCATGCGAAGGCACGCTTCCAGGAGCTGGCGCGGGGTGATACGCGCCTGGCCCTGATCGTCCTTGCTATAGAAGAGCCTGACATTGTTCGGGTGCTGATCGAACACCAGCTCGCGCGCGTCCTCGATCGAAATCAGTCGCTCATGAGTCGGAATCTCTCGAATGAGCGCCTTGGTATACGTCGTCTTCCCCGATCCCGTGGGACCTGAGACAACGATGTTCTTGCGACTCACGACCGAAAGCCGCATGAAGTCTTCGTAGTGTCGCTCGCTCAGCAAGCGAACCAGCTCTTGCTCGGTGTCGTCCAAATCCGATCCCGCCGCGCGGGTCGTGCGGAAGATCCCCTGCTGTTGGAGCTCCTCCAGCGTCCAGGACTTGTGCGAGGGTCTTCGGATCGTGATCGCGACCTGTCCCGGTGTTGTGGCGGGCGGCAGGGCGATCTGGACCCGCTCGCCACTGGGCAGTGTGGCCGACAGGAGAGGGGATTCCTCATCGATTCTCTGCCGTGTGTAATGGGCAATGAGGCGCGCCAGCCGCTGGCACCAGTTGAAATCGGCAAACGGAATCTCCTCTCGCTCCCATCCGCGATGCGTCTCCAAAAAGATCTCGCCCGGCCGGTTGATGCACAGCTCCGTGACATCCGACCGGGCGAGAAAGGGTCGCATGAGCTTCAAAGTCAACTCGAGGGACGAGGCGCCCTCCCAACGGTGGACGCTCTCACTCGTCATGGGCGTGGAGCCGATAGACCGAACGGAAGTCCAGGTCGCGCGCAACGAGAATCTGGATTCGATCGCCGTTCTGTTTGCGGACCGTGGGTGGGATGTTGACTGTGCTTTTCAGCACCTCGGTCACCACATCGGTCGCTGCCGTAGGATTGTAGATAACCGCCCCTCCCGATCGGGGCTGCGCAGCCGCCTGCACCGCACCTTCAACCACAGAGATCAGAAGTGCCGCACCAAACCGATCCAGGAAGTGACGATCGACAACTCCGGGGAGCCCAGACCGACCCAGCTCATCGGTGCCGGGTGAAGACAGGGGCACCACGACCCCAGAGGGCGTCCGAGCCTCGGTCCACATCACAAAGATGCGCGCCGTCCCCTGCCGGACATCGCCTTTGGTCTCGCCCACGAGTTTCGTGCCCCGCTCCAGCAGCACCACCTTCCCGTCAGCACCAAACGTGTCGGTCGCGGTCACACAGGTCGCAAGTCCCGAAAGCGAACTGTCGATCGCGGTCTCTAATGTGCAGTCGATGAATGCCCCTTGAGGCAGCAACAGCTGTTGATTGGCGAGCACCTTCGCCCGGACGGCGGTGGTCACCGAGGGATTGAGCAAGCGCGCGCCCTCTCCTTCGCTGCCGACTGAAGCCACCTCGCTTGACGGCGTGGCGGGCACTGCATAGGGCACGCGAGCGGTGGCGAGGCTTTCGCCGGTTGCGGGCAATTCAGCACTGGATGGAGCCAACACCGGTCCATCGAGCCGTCGATCGAACGCTCTGGCGGCACCTGCCTCCGCCGGCGTCGGGGCCGCATTTGAGAACGGCTGCGCCGCTGCGCTTTGCGGGGGCAGTTCAGGGGGACCTCCCAAAGCGACGGCCGCTGGCGTCGGTGTCGGGGGATCGATTCTTCCCAGCGGCGGCAGCGGCAAGTCCCCTTGGGCACTCGCCCTCACCGCCTGGCGATCGGCTTCCTTTCCGGCTCTCTGATGGGCCCAGGCCTGTGAGTAATACCAGAACAAAAGGCCCAACCCCAGAGTTCCGATCAATCCGATGGCCAGCACATTGCTCATGCGTGACTGGATCGAGCGACGCTGATTGACAGAGGCAATGCCGCGATCGGCCACGGCCTCGCTTTGCTTAGGTCTCGCCTCCGTGTCCCTCGAGGCTTCCGCTCCAGAATTGGAGGTTGGGTGAAGGATTTTCATTCGCCGGCCTCCCGGCGCTCGCGCTCGACGCCCGTCGCCACAGTTCCTGACGGCAGCCGCTCGCCACTGCCTCGATAGCCCTTGTTCACGACGCAAGCGGTCAACGCGCCGCGCCGAAGGATGAATTTAGGCGCAACGCGATGGATCACCATCTCCCCGGCATCCATGCTGAAGTTAAGGAGCGATTCCGTACCGTCCTCATTGCGGACAAAAACGGCCGGTACTTCACCGCGCGAGCCGAACCTCAATCGCGTATGCACCCCATCATCTGAGGCGGCCGTGGGTTTGAGTGCCGTCGACCCGCAGAACCAATAATCCGTGTTTTGTTCCCGATCGCTCCCACCGGACTCTAGTGCCTGGATGGCCTTCGCCAAGGCATCGTCCACGGCAGGGTTCGGTGTGGCGTAGGCCGCCGGATACACAAACTGCACGGCATACATGACCGCCTCCCGATCTGGATCGGGTCGACGGGCTGTGGCTGAGTAATCGAACCGGTAAGCCCGCCGGTTCGTGTAGACAATAAGATTGGTGCCCACATTTGCGGCTTTGGGTTTGAGGATCAGATGATTGTCGTGCCACCCAAAGGTGATGGCCTCCAGATCACCCCCCGCCTGTCCGGCCCCCGTCTCCCCGTCCTCGAACACCAGCTCGATCGCATAGCCCACATGCGCATACAGCCGGTAGACCTCTCGCGGATCGAAGGTCACGGTGCGAATACGGCTATCGACTGTACTGGCCTCGGGCGTCAATTCGGCGCGCACGCAGAACGAGAACATCAGGGCCACCATCACCGCGCCCCAACGCCAGGCACTCATGGTGCCACTCCCGTCACTTTGTCCGTGACACCTTCATCCAACACCTCCGGCTCCGTCCGGAATGACACGACTTTGAACCCGAGGGGGTTCCAGCGGCGGATCTTGGGATCAGTGGCCGGATTCCCATAGGCGTACTGGATAGTAGAGATCCAATGAGTACTGCGCTCGGCTGATCCCTGGCGGGTCAGCTTCGTATATCGAACCTGCGCGAGGTCCGAGATGCCATTCGCACGCTCGAAGAAACTAATCGCGCTCACCTCTGACTTCAGAACGCTCCCGTCCTTGTAGAGATTAAGGGGTGATTGAGGGTTGCTTCGGTTCCACAGATCGAACCACTGCTGGTTTCGGGCCGGCGAGTGGAACGCGCCGCACTCCTCGTAATCGCTCTCTGCGGTGGCAAAGTCGAACCGTTCGCAGACCGTGACATAGTGGTTGAGAAAGTACCGAGTCACAGTCTCGGGCATCGGCGCGTTGCCCGGATATACGGGCACGACGTCCACCACGCCTGAACTGTTATCCACCCGAATGACAAACGGCTCGCTGCGCTTGAGCGGCATGAGAGAGGCGAGGGCGATCACGGACCCCATCGCGCACACCCACCCCGCCGCGGCGACCCAGAGCGACAAGCGCACCACGCGCCGCTGCTCCGCGCGCCGATTGACGTCCCAGCCTCTGGCTTCGGCAAAGTAGGGCTCCAGCGTCTCGGCTCTCACGGGCTCACCTTCCCCGGATGGGTGGTCGGCGCGTGCGCGTTAATCGGCTGGAGCTTGCCGTCGCAGCCCACCTTGAGCTCGTGAGCCGCACAGCCGACTAAGAGGAGACCTACTGCGAAAGTGATTAGGTACTTCATGGTCTATCCCCTGCGAACGGTATTGCCACGGCCCAGCCGCGCGATCTGGCGTCCGCCGCCTGCAAGACCTTGTCGCAGGGCGAAGCCCGCCTTGCGGGACAGACTGTCCCAACGCGTCGATTCCCTATCCATGAACAACCCCCTCATAAACTGACCACCGCTTCGTTGACCGGACCCCAAGCCCCACGCCACCGCGGCACTCAAGGCACCAAACGTGCTCAACGCAAAGCCGCTCGCCAAGGCCGCCGCCATGGGCATGACCTGTCGCATGACCAGAAACGTGAGTCCGGCGGCCATGCACACGCGAAGCGCATGTGCGATCTGAATGCCCCCACCGGCAGCGACCGCTTGTTGGGCGGCCACTTCCAGGAGATGCATCATCAACGCCGCCACCATTACGGTAAGAATCGTGATGAAGGCGTAGTTGGCGAGCTGGGCAATCCACGACTCAAAGAAGCGCTTCGTACTCTCGAAGAGCATCAGCGCGATGAAGAGTGGTCCGAGCGCCAGGAGCACCGAGAGCGCGATCCGGGACAGCGCCAGGAGAAACATGGTGTAGACCGCGGTCAGCCCCACCAATAGGTACACCGCAATCCCGGCGATGTAGAACGAGATCTCGCCGTTAAACACCCCGCCCTTCTCGAGTCAAAGGCCCCTATCACCCGTGCAGCAAGTTCCGATGGCGCCGCAAAGAACGTGTCGACGATGATCTCATTGTAGAGCCAGAGGCGAAGTGCCACGCCCAGCACCACTGCCAGTGTAAAGAGGCGCTTGAGGCCAAATACGAAAGGCTCTTCAACCTTCCCGGCCAGTTGCAGGTAGCCCCAGATCATCACGTAGAGAACGCCCAGAGTAACGACCGCGGGTTCCAGGACCGAAGCGATGCGCGCGGTGTTCGTTCCGATGTAGCTGCTGAGTAAGCCATTGAGCCATGCGGTGAACTCCGAGAAGAACCCCATGACGGCTAGCCCCTCCGGCTCGATCGCGGCGCGCAGGTGCCGGGGGAGGTCGTGACAACTGCCCCCAAGCGGGGCCGGTCACACTGCGCGCCGCGACGAGTGCGGTGAACCATGGGCGTCAAAGCCCCATGGCCGGAAGGGAACGGAGTGAACCAATATCTGAGAGCGCCAGCTCTCGGCTTTTCTGCTGATTGGCCCACTGCTCGGCCTGCGCAGACTGATAGATCACCTGGAGTTTCGTCTCATCATTGGCCAGCATCCCCTGCTCCGCCGATATTCGGGCCTGCAGATCGAGAATGGACTTCTGATCCCGTGCTGTTCCGATCGCATTGATCAGTTGCTGAATCGATGCGAACCGGCTACTGATGTTGGCGAGCGCCTGCTGGGTCGTGGCCTGGAGCATCGCTACCGACTGGCGCGATCCCAGAACCTGGTTTCGCTCCGTCGCCGACAGCATGGACAGCTGCGGAGCGCTCAAGACGGCATTGGCGTTAAGCGCCTGCTGGATGGCCGCCGACAGCGCGGGGTAGGCGCTGGTGGCCGACGTGAGACTCGCCTGGAGCGAATGCCAGTCGGCCGGAAGGTAATTGCGGACCGTACCGGTCAAGAGGTTCTGCATCCCTCGCGAACCGGTGATCGACTGGTACTCCTGCTGGGCCTGACGGAAATGGCTCTGCATCGTTCCCAGCTGCTGCTCCATGGTGGAGAGCTGCTGGACCAGTTGCGCGATGGCGCCCACATCGACCACCGCCCACTGGGCGTGGCTAACTGGGGAAGCGCCGACGGCGGCGACCGCGACGAGAGTGGCAATTCGGCTCACCTTGATCTTCATGGATCAGAACTCCTTCAATGAGGTGGGTAAACGATCTCCGCGGATCTCCTGCGCAAACAGCGGAAGCCACAGACTTGGGTCGTCACCAAATTGAGCAATCAACTGGCGGACGCGCTCGACGGAGCCGGAGCGACCGGAAATCACCGCGAGCTCGAAGCCCATGCCCTTCAGGTCGAGTGCACAGACGACACTCGTGTGGCCCTGCTTGATGAGAAACTGCCGGGACCCCGGCTCGATTCGCTCCTTGATCAGGGCGAATTCGCGCTCGGACAACCCAAAGCCCTGCCGGTACTCGGCCTCGTCGGCGTCGGGATTGGGGAAGAAGACCTTGGTTGCGGTCTGCTCAATGATCGTCCGGCTGATGGCACTTCGAATCGCATCGCTCGGACTCTGCGTCGCACAGCAGAAGACGCCGTTGCGCTTACGCCAGACTTTTAGACCATCCTTGGCAAACTGCTCGAAAGCGGGATCATCGAGGAGCCGGGAGAATTCATCGGCCCAGCAGACGAACTTGCGACCATCGAGAAGCGATCGGACGCAGTGAAACAGGTACAGCGAGACGGGACCTCGGATCGCCTCATTACCTAGGAAATCCGTGACATCGATCCCGATAAGCGGGGATCCAGCCAACGTCGCGGCAATCGTGTCCTCTGCATGATCGAACACCCAGCCGTAGTCCCCACCACCGCACCAGGGCGCGAGGCGTGCATGTATGCCTTCCGCACGCGTGACATCGGTGAACTCAAGAAGTCTGGAGAGGCACCGCCGCTCAGGATCCAACGCGAGCGTCCCGCGCAGCGCCTGGTCAAGATCCGCTTCCTCCCGAACACTCAATAACCCGCGCACCAGGGATCGGAGCCACAGCTTCAGGAACTCGACATTCTCCGGGATCTCTGGTAACCGAAGTGGATTGAAACCCGTCGGCCGCCCACTTCGGAGCGGCAAGTACGTGCCACCCAAAGCGCGAACAAGAATCTCCAGGCCATTGTCCTTGTCGAAGAGGACTTGACTGACGCCCGCTCGAGACAGGAGCGCCACTAGAAACCCGATGAACACGGTCTTGCCCGAGCCGGTGGGACCGCAAATCAAGGTATGGCCTGTGTCCTTGCGGCTTCCGCCATCGGGAGCCGTCGGATCGGAAGCGTGGAGCGAGAAGTGGTACGGCGATCGCGCGCTCGATACGAGTAACGCCAGCGCTTCCCCCCAATGGTTGCCGGTGGCGCGTCCCACGGGGAAGTTGTGGAAATTGGCCATGGCCGCCACGTTCCGGGAGGTGATGGGTGCACGCCGGGGCCGGTAAGCGAAATTTCCCGGCAGTTGCGCCCAGTAGGCGGCTTCCAGCGCCAGATCCTCCCGCGCCACCGTCATCCCCGCGTCGGCCAGCAGCGTTCGAGCTTGAGCGACGTGGTCATTCAAGCGCTTCAGCTGGTCTCCCCTACCCTCCTCATCCGCGAACACCTGCAGCGTGAAGTGATGATCGCCCATGACAAATTCATTGGCCGTCAGCGCATCGAGCGCCACGACCAGCTCCTCCGCCTGGGAGACGGCAAAGTCGCCCGCATTACCCATGCGGGCGTACTGGCGCTGCAGGAGGCCCTGCCCCGACGCCTTGGTGATGAACGAGAAGGACTGGGTCAGGACGAACGGGAACGGAGCCGATAGCAGCGCATCGAACATGCCGACCACGGAGGGAGTCGGGTACTCCTTGATCCCCAGCACCGCTGCGAGACGTGTTGCCGTCGGCGTCCGGTACTCAATGGCTTCCGTTCCGAAGAGCACGCGCGAGGTCGCAAGCACTTCGCGGACAGGGGCCCGTGGCAAGGGAATGGACTGGGTCTCGCCATTGATCAGGAGCCCTAAGAACTCGAGCAGTTCAGAGACGGGGCGTCCGCGTTCGCATCGGATACCCAAGCGCTCGGGTTCATAGAGATCCAGAGCCGATAGAAGCTGCTGCGCGAGCTTCTCGCAGGTCTCCAGCGCTTCCGCCTCATCAGGAGTGGTCGCCGCCCGCTGCCTTACAAGACTGGCCAAGACTCCGGTCGCCACGCCAACCAGTGGCCGGTAGACGAGCGAAAGATACAGCTCGTTCACCATCAGGACTTCCTGGCTCAGCCGTCGCTGGTAGCCCGCAGCCAGGACATCTGCGAACTCCCTGCCGGCGGGAGCAGTCACGTTCGGCCGCTCCCGCCGGCGCACCGCATGAATCCACAGGGCGACGTGCGGACTGGCGAGGTTCCGCCAGGTGACATTCAACCGCTCGTGCCAATTGTTGAGCTCGGCATCGTCCGCGCTCTCAAAGCTGGCGCCTCCGATCCGGAATGTCTGGATGAATTCGCCGTTCTCCGTGCGAGCGACGTGCGCCGAGATTTGGGCCGTATACGGAATGTGCTTCGCCGCTGGCGACTCGCGCCGGGCGGCGACTGAACGAGCTAGAGCAGACATGGCCGCACCACCTGGGCGGAGTGGAGAATCCGCGGGCTACCCGCCCGAGCTCTCTTGCCGCGGTCATCTGGGAGGTCGAGTGCCACAGGACTGGAGCTGCCCGCTCGCCAGTAGCGGTACGAGGTCAAGAGGCTTGGAAGCCGCGTGCGTCCCCAAAGCATCAAGAGATCAAAGAACCGCGAGTCCCTCAGGCACAGGAGTGCACACACGCCGTGGATCGGGATCGCGATCAACAAGGTCAACAGGTTCTTCGTCAGGAGAAAGGTCTCCATCGTGAAGATCAAGTTGAAGAGAAGCGCGGTGAACGTGACGCCCCAGCGCATCGGCGGGCGCGTCACGGCCACAAACAGCGAATCGGATGTGAGCCCCTCGCTCACCGCTCACACCCCAAACATACCGCGAATCCAGGTGACCATCTGCGGGGCACCGAAGACGACCGCGATGCCAATGATGGCGGCAATGGGCCACCCCCAGGAAATCCGGTTGGCCATCGCCATGAGGCCCAGCGCCATGACCAAAATGACCGCCACGGGCGTCGCCCACGCCAGGATGTTGGTCTGGAGCGAAGTCGCGCCGGTCAGGAACGGCGAGGTCTGGGCAATCGCCGATGCCGGGACCAACGGCACAAGGACCATCAGTAGACCCAGCAAAAGCGACGAGCAACGATTCAACGAATAGCGCATGACATCCCCTCTTCCACTGCTTCGGGCGTGGATCCGCCCGTGGGGATATCGAACCACCCGGAGTAACTTCCGGGGAGGCGAGGTATCAAACAAAAATGTGCAGATACCTCACCAACCGAGGCGGTTATTCACTTCTCGCAGCCGGCCTACCACCGCAGAGTAGGGTTCGGTCGTACAGTAGGGGCGACCAGATTTGGAGTCGTCTCATGTACTCGACCTCGCTCGATGAACCGATCCACCATCCCTCCTGGGTGCGCCAGGTGCTGGGCGTCACCCTGCGCACTCTGTGGGCCCTTGTGCGCTTGCCCGTACTCGCGGTCCTTATCGTTCTGGAGCCCATCGTTTGCGGGCTTTTGTGGCTATTCGCCGCGCTCGGGTTACTGGGCGCCTTCTTCTACGAGTTCCTGGTGAAGGATCCTCGATTTCCATTCTGGCCGACGATTGCGCTATCGATCGGACTAGCCTTTCTCGCGGGGATATATCAAGCGCTGATTCGACTGCTTGGCGGGAGACAGGAGTAATTGCCAGCTGGAACCAACTGCAGGCTGTGTCACCCTCTCCCTGACATCGTCCAATTCTCGTTAGTCTGCCTCCTGCCGGCAGAGGGTGTTCGTCGAAGGTCCAGGGATGCACCGAATTACTCCGGCAGCGTCGCCGTCCGCCCTGCTCCTCCCGCAACCGCCCGACTCGACTTCCAGGATGCCGCGCGAAGAGCGCAGCCGAGCGGCTCATACCTCGCACACGCTACACCAGCAGTCAGGGGCGGGAGGCAGGTTCTACTCTCGCAGGCGAGGACACGCCAGACAGCACAGAGCGTATTTCCTCCGCCACCAACTTTGGCTCCAAAAGACACCTCCAGGCTGGAAATCGAACTACCGTCCAACCTTGCTGACCAATCAGCGCGTCACGCGCGCGGTCCTGCAGCCGCAAACGCCCCGCCTTGTCCACATGGTGCCGTCCGTCACACTCAATGTTGATCACTGCATTGCCATTGCGCATCACAAAATCACACTCGTAGCCGCGTATAGAAACCTTAGGCTCGGCCGGTAGACCTGCCTCCAGCAAGGCAGCAAACAACCGATGTTCCGCCTCCGAGTGAAGTTGGCCGGCCTGCCCAGCGCGCTTTATAATTCGGTCGGCCTCTAAATTCTGGACGTATTGGGCCAAAGCAGACAGCGGGCCCTCCAGTTGACCGCAAAATGTGCGGTTGCCAACCACAAGCAAATACGAGCGCGCTCGTGTAATGGCAACGTTGAAGAGATTGGGTGTTCCACTTAGCCAGCCTAGTGTGCTCGGCAAAAGTCCATCTGAGGCCACCGGTGAGAACACCATAACGTCTCGCTCATCACCTTGAAACCTATGTGCAGTACCAACTGTCAAGGAAGCCCGCGCAATATCCTCCGCGGGAAGCCTCCTCTCCAACAGGTCCTGGATATACCGTGCCTGTGCGGAAAAGGGTGTCACGACCCCGACCGACGCCCCGTTCTTCCGATTCACCAGCGCAACGACCTCCTCGACAACAGCCTCTGCCTCTTCTCTATTCATCGCGGATCCAGACTCTGGCCGAAATGCCCGCCCCGAAATGTGACGCCAGGCGACCGCGTGTTCGCCAAAATCCAACAAATTCCCTGGATCCGTCAGAATTGTCAGCTGCCCGCCGTAAAATAATCGGTTAGCAATGTCTATGATCTGTGGATGCGAGCGATAGTGTTCATCCAGCAAAATAGTGTGTTCCTTGCCCGCTCTCGCCGCCATCACGTCAAAAATGGAGTTTTTGAGGTGACTCAGCTTCCCAACCGTCACCGTCGCTTCGTCTAGACCCGCGGCGGCCTGTTTCTGCTTATCATCATTCCACCCGAGCCCTGAGATATGGCTAAGTTGCTGCGCATCTCCAATGATGACTGCTCGTTTAGCCCTAAAGAGCACTGGAATGATCTGCCCGATAGCGCATTGGCTGGCCTCATCAATAACGACGAGATCGAAGAGGCCCGGCGTCAGAGGCACAGTGGCTCCCACGGAAAGCGCGGTACTGGCCCACGCCCTTAGATCTGCCAGCACACCCGGAAAGGCCTCTGCCAGGCCATTGTGTCTCCCGACTACCCGAGCCTGCATAAAGGTCGTTATAGACGCTCTGCCCTTTTGAACAGCCTGTTGAACCTGCAAGCGCACAAATGCAGCACTACTTTTTCGGAAACCCTCCTCCGCCTCTAACACCTTGCGCACAAGCAGACCAGCGTCCTCGGAAACCCGGATGGTACGCTGAAGACTTGGCCTCTCGACCTCAAGTTCGAGATAGCGCTCCACGACCTCACCATAGTCATGAAGATCAAGGCCACACTGTTTGCTAAGTCGCCTCATCCTCCAATTACGTAGCCACGGAGAGGCACGAGTTCTTCTGACCCGACGAAGCCATCGCTTGGCGGAACCAGACTGCGCTATGAGTTGCTTCACTCTCGACGACGATATCCTGCCACCGGAGTCTAAAGATTCCTGACCGAGCAGCACTTCGGTCAATCTTGTCTCTGCGTAGGTGCGCGAGTCCAGCTCCTTCCTCGCTTCGTCGCATTGCCGGCGGGTCACCTTTAGGTCCGCAATCACAGCAGCCCGATCTGGAAGCGATGCGCTTGAAGAAAGCAAGGACTCCAAAGTCTCCCTGGCCTTATCCCGATTCTCTTTGGAGCCCGTGCGGATGACTAAGCCAGTGTGAATGTACTGTGCACGCGCGCAAGCAACATCTACAGCCTGGTTATTCGTAGAGACCACCAGAACACTCTGGCTCGACGCCCATGCAGAGGCAATCAGATTTGCCACGAGCTGGCTCTTTCCCGTTCCTGGCGGCCCCGTAACGACCGTCAATGGATCATGCAACCCAGCAACCAACGCGGCGCGCTGCGCATCGTTTGCCGCTATGGGACACACGATGGTAGACGAGGAGCCCGCCTGAGCAGCCTGACGATCTGCAACCTGTGCCAATAGGCACCCGGCAGCGGTGTTGCCAGCCTCAGCGCCTCGGACTTGAAGTTGCTGAAGTTCCTCGATGAGCCGACGATTGTAGTCGCTTGATGCTGCTCTAAAGACGATGGACGTGTTGTGCGCGCCTATGCCGTCGATTTCGCCTTCTCCGGGCACATTCAGCACCGTCGGCTCAATTGGAGCACCGCTCCTCAGCTCAACGGCCTCGAGTAGGTCGCGTATATAGGACCTCACCGCCTGCGGTGATCCCATTGCATTGTCCGGCGGATGCTCCTTCACGAGTAATGTTTGTTGCTCGCTCTTAATGCCCAACTTGGAGAGAACGGTTGGATGAAAGAAGGGTTCATCCAACTTAGGGAGCAAAGCCTTGGGTATGGCCTCACCTGGCCTTGGGATGCCACCAAGCTCGATGACCATTAGGCAGCCAAGCTTGCGCCGCTTTGTACCCCCAGTATCGTCCTCAAGAAGCACCACCGGGTAACCATAAAACAGCGTCTCACCTCGCAGCCTTGCAGCCTCGACCAGCTTCTCCACCTTACTATCGACTCTAAGGCCTGACTCCGGAAAGCTGAAGACGGTCTCATGAGGCCCCTCGGGGAATACATACCGCGATTGGGTATCGCTTCGCTGAAGCAAGCCCTCAAAGCTATCCTCATGCTTCAAGCACGACAGGTAGTAGCTGATCAATAAAGACCATTCGGTGGCCTTTCCCCTATTCACGCCGGCAGAACTGTCACTGGCACTCATAGCTTTTTAGAAGCGGTCCTTGAGGAGCTTATCAACTGCTTCTGTTCGACAAGAAGCACAGTTACCAAGATACGCCCCGATGGTACGTGCAGTTCGGGCATCGTACCCTCAGCCTTCTGAGCCCGCCCTCCGGGCTGTTCAAGACGCCGATCACGACGCAACTTGTCCGACGCCGAGACGATGACATTCAACTGCCTGGCTTACTAAAACACCGAGGAATCATTTGGATTTCCTCCAGAAGGCTCCGAGGCAATAGGAAATTTTCGAATCATCAACGAGCCCATGAATTTCCAAATATCCCCTGCAAGCGCACTGGATTGATCCCTGAACGCATGCAAGTCCACCATCGGCGTGGAGTCAAAGTCGTAAGGATGTATGCCAGCCTTCAAGTCTCGCTTGTAGGACTTCGGCACAGCACCAATCCAGTACCCGTGGACAATGTCATTCCGCTTCACGCGTTGCTTTTCGATACGCTTCAGCAGATTTGTCAACACCTCCTGTTGCTGCGGAATATCCTCCTTCAGTCTTGCAAGATCGCTGAGGAGGCGGCACTTTGCATCGAGCATCAACCCAGAAGTGAGCGTGGCGCCAACTACAGGATCACCGCCCAGGTACTCCCAAATAATGTGTTGGAGATCTGCTTCGATGTGACCCCAGATGACCACAATCTGCCCGAGTGCTGCCAATTCCCCGGGAGTGAGACCGGGGTCGTTGGGCGTAAGTTTCCAGGTCTCGGACACGACTCCGCCTATTCACTGATCAGAGTGGCTGGCGACCAATGCAATTCTCGAATTCCCACTACTCCGACGAGGTACAATCTAGGCATCTCCAGCCGACTCCGAAGAATCGACTCCATGGAACTCGCCACTCCCACCGGCGGCATCACGCTCACATTGCGCTGAATCGGCCCCTGCCGGATGGGACTGATCTGCCAGCCGCGTGCGGGCATTTGCGTCGCGCTCCGCATCCTCCCCGCCAAACCACTACCCAGGTGCCCCGGCACCGAGCGGCCTTTGCCCGCGTCCGCCCTACGCCTTCCTGCCCACCGTCAAACTGTACTTCGGCGCCTTGGCCTTATCGTTGAATTGCGGCAGCCGACCAAACTTTCGGACGAAGGCGGCAAAGCATTCGTACTCCAACTTGGCAACGTCCCCCATGCTTAGCAAATCCTTCGGGCTGTTCGTCTTAACATTGCATGGGATGGCACAGACTGAAACATAGAACGTCGTCGTAAACCGGCCATAGTGCCGGTACTTGTAACGCACACGATCCGCGCCACCGTGCGACACACGCTTGCCGGCAATGGTTTCATCAAACTGCTTAATCCGTGTCCCCAAGCCACCTTTGGCATTTGTCATGCCGATATAGGTGATCTCCTTGTGCCATGAGAAAGGGCGCCTCTCAAGATTCCGGGCCGAATGAGCCAGGACATAGACTCCTGGGAACGCCAGCCACTCAAGACTATGACGATCAGGCCAGCGAACCCAGGCCGTAAATGCCGAAACTCTCAATATTGCCCCTTCTGTGCTTTCTTCATTCTTTTCTTCGTCACATCCCGTGCCTCAGACACGGTCTCATACGTCAGTAGCGTATCCAGAGCACACCACACACGCCCACTTGGCCATACCGCACCATTCTTCATGATGTGAGGGGGAACGATCGGCTTGCCGAGTGTGTAGAAAAAATGAGGCGGTCGTTGCTTATTAGGGATCCCTGGAAGGGCCTTCGCAAGATTGTTGATCACCTCAT
>WNFL01337434.1_pt2 | contig 15465 bp, 12 predicted proteins | sample 5400361 | NCBI WGS metagenome assembly WNFL01 (sample SAMN13153351, study PRJNA577476) | soil metagenome | isolation source: 40 cm soil on Douglas fir-dominated hillslope | place: USA:California | collected 2013-09-17
ACCCCTGACCTCTAACCTCTAACCTCTGACCTCTATTTCACCACGCTATCCCATCGTGGGCAGCTGCGCTGCGCGTCCGGAATGTCGTACGCCTTGTAGTTGCTGCTGTCGATGACGATGGCGGGAAAGACGACGTCCTTCGGCACCGGCATTTTCCGCAGCTGACGAATGGCGGCCATCGTCCCGATGCAGCCCTGCACGTAGCCGTTGTTGTCGCCCGACGCCAGCAGCCGGCCAACCTTGATCGCGTCCATCGCTTCTTTGGTCCCGTTGATGCCGATGGCCAGCACCCTGCGATTCGCGCCGTCGAAGGCCTCGAGCGCGCCGAGCGCCATCGCGTCGTTCGCGGCGAGGATGCCGGCGATATTCGGGTGCGACTGCAGCAGGTTTTCGGTGACGTTCAAAGCCGCGAGCCGCTGATAGTTCGCCGGCTGCGACGCCAGCAGCTTGACGCCTGGAAACTCCGTGAGCGCCTGTTTGAAGCCGCGGAGGCGTTCCGATGCCGTCAGCACGCCACGCACGCCCTCGAGGATGACGACGCCGCCCGTACCGTTCATCTTCTTGAACAGGTAGCGCGCGGTCGCCAGGCCCACGCTGTAGTCGTCCAGGCCGACGAACGTCACGACCTGACCCTTCTCGACGCGGTCGGTGACGTTCACGACCGGGATCTTCGCCGCGTTCATCTTCAGGAGGCCCGGCGCGACGGCCTTGAAGTCGACCGGCACGAAGACGATCGCGTCCGGCCGTTTCGTGATCACGTCTTCGATCTGGCTCATCTGATCGGGAATGCTGTCGGGCCGCGTCGGCACGTAATGCGTGACGCGCGCATTCATCTGCTTCGCGGCGTTGTCGGCGCCCATCCGAAGCATCTGAAAATACGGATTGGTTTGATTCTTGGTGAAGACCGCGATCTTCTCGCCATCAGCGTACACGTGAGACGATGCGATCGCATTTACGACGACCCACGCAGAGATCGCAGAGATCTCGGAGAACACAATTCTTCTCGGCGATCTCTGCGATCTCCGCGTGGATCGTCGTAATCTGAATCGCATCTAGTCGACCCCGAAAGCCAGCAGGACATTGCCGGCGCGTCCCGCTGGAACTCCGTAGCCGGAGTTCGTGAACAGCGTCCCGCCCACTACAACGGGTCCGCCGCCCCCAAACGACGCGCCGTTCCCTTTCACGCCATTGACCGTCGTGAAGTCGCGATTGGCATCGAACGTCCATACGATCTTGCCGTCGGTCGTCGAGTAGGCGCGCATCGCGCCGTCGGTGGAGCCCGAAAAGACGATGCCCGGAATGACGGTGATCGCCGCCGACTGCGCGCCGCTGCAGTTGGGCGCGGGCCCGCTGCACGCCGGCGCCGGCGCCGGCGTAAGCCAGGTGCGCTGCCCGGTCGCAAGGCTGACAGCGTGCAGGCCGCCTGGATTCTCGAGACGGAAATCAGAAACCGGGAAGTACGCGTTCTGGCTGTCGACGGCCGGCCCCCATTCGATTCCGCCGAGGGTGCCGCCGCGTCCAGCGCGGTACTCCCACAGGACGGCGCCCTTCCTGTCCGGATCGAGCGCCCATCCCTGCCCGGACTTCTGACCGACGACGATGGCGTCCTTACCGTTTGGCAGCTTCGCGAGCATCGGCGAGTCGCCGAGGTCGAAGTCTGGACCGATGTCGGCGGCATTCGCCGCGCAGTTGTTGCCGGCTGGCGGGCAACCGACGATCCAGACGTCCTTCGACAGGAGCTGCGACACCCAGCGAATCTTCCCGCTGTCGAGATCCATGGCGACCACCGCATCGCTCGTCGGCTGCTGCGGCTCCGTGTACATGTTGCCGGTCGAGACGTACACCAGTTTTCGCGCGGCATCGATGGTCGGAGCGCTCCAAATCCCCGCACCCGAGGGTCCCCACCGCTCGGTCCCGGCGCTCGTCTTGCCGATCGGCTTGGCGTTCTCCGACAGCGTGTACGTCTTCCACACGACGTTGCCGTTGAGGTCGAGCACGACGAGGCTGCCGCGGAATTTGCAGCAGGGATAGGCGGGGTTACGCGCGTCCGCCTCTTCAGACGAGGCAACGGGCACGTAGAGGCGATTCTCAAACAGCGTGGGCGCGCCGGTGACGCGCGCGCCGGCGTTCTCATCGATCTTGTGCGCCCACAGCAGATCGCCCGTCCTCGCGTCGAGCGAATACACCGTCCCGTTCTGCGCGCCGACAAATACGCGGCCGGCCGCCACCGTCGGCTGTCCGTACGCCGACACCGTGTCGGGAAAACCGAATGCCCATTTGAGCTTGAGGTTCGGCACCTGTGCGGCTGTCAGGCCTGCCTGGTCCGCGGGCTGAAAGCGCGTGTTCTTCACCCCGGCGCCCCAGCCGTTCCAGGACGGGCCGGCTGCCGGATCACCGAGCGGCGCCGCCGTCATCTGCGGCGCGCAACGGGACGGATCGCGTGGCGGCCCTTGCGCGAACGAGCGGGCCGGCGAAAACAAAATAATCACCGCAGAGGACGCGGAGGACGCAGAGAAAAGCAATTTCCTCAGCGTCCTCTGGGTCCTCAGCGGCGGCGCATTCAGTCCCTTCATTTGGCCCTTATCCTCTCGCCTCGATACGACGCCTGGTTATGACATCCATCAACACGGCCAGAATCACGATGACTCCCGTGACCAGCGGCTGCCAGTTCGCGTCAATCGCCCACAGGTTCATGCCGTTCACGACCAGCGTCAGCGTGAGCGCGCCCACGAGCGTGCCCGAGAGGCTGCCGACGCCGCCGAACAACGACGTCCCGCCGATCAGCACCGCCGCGATCGCCGGCAACGTCAACGCCTCGCCGATGTCGGCCTCGGCAGAATTGAGCCGCGCCAGGTAGACGATCGCGGCGAGGCCGGCCATCGCGCCGCTCAACATGTAGACAAGGTTGAGCCGGCTGCGGACGGGAATTCCAGAAAGCCGTGCGGCTTCGCGATTCGCGCCGATCGCGTACACCTCGTGGCCGAACGTAGTGTAGCGCGTAAAGATACCGCCGGCGGCCAGGAACGCCGCCATCACATAGATGGGTACGGGAATGCCCAGCCAGTAGCCGCTGCCGAGCGCGCGAAATCCTGGAGAGAAACCGTGGATGATCTCGCCGCCCATGAACCAGTACGTCACGCCGTTGAGCGTCCACAGCATGCCGTAGGTCGCAATGAACGGCGGGATCCTCAGTGCAGTCACCATCAGCCCATTGACGATGCCGACGGCGGCGCCGAAGGTCAGGCCGGCGGCCGCGCCGACCGCGATCGAGCCGCTCGACTTCATCACCGTGGCGGCCAGGCACGCCGACAGGCCGACGTTCGCGCCCACGGAGAGATCGAGGCCGGCCGTGAGAATCGTCAGCGTGAGCCCCGACGCGATCAGAAACGTGAGGCTGGCCTGTCGAAGGAGGTTCAGCAGATTCGACACGGTGAAGAACGCGTCGGTTGTCAGCGCGACGCCGGCGCCGATCAGCACGACGGCCAGCAGGCGATATGGGATCTTCATCGAACGCGCATCCCCACGGATGTGCCGCCCACCCTAGAGAACTCTGATCGCAGCCTGGGCATAGGTAGTCGTGAATCCCAGCACCTCGTATTTCAGCCCATAAGCCGTGCAAAAGTCATGAAATGCCCTGAACTCATGTTTGCAAGTACGGACCGACCCGAACTCATCGAAGACAATGATGTCTCCGCTCTTAAGAACTGGCCACAGAGAGGTCAGCACGTAAAGCGTCGACGAGTACAGGTCCGCATCGAGATGCACGACGAGGGTTCTCGACAGGTCGCCAGCATGACTTGCCAGGAATGGCCGGAGTGTTTCGCTGAACAGTCCTACCTGGAAGGACACCCTTCGATCATCAATTTCTGGAGGCTTGCCCTGGCAATCGAACGCCCCTGTCCCCTGAACTCCCCATCTCTCAGGCAATCCAGTAAAGACATCAAATCCGACAAATCGGGCCGACGCCCGCTGCGACGCTGATACCCACCAACGTAAGGACTCGCCCTGAAAGACTCCGAACTCGAGATAGACAAAGGGCTCAGCCTTGAGATAGCGCCCATGGACTCCCTCATACAGCGCAAACCTGTTCGCGAATCGCGGCGACTGACTGTGAACTCGCGACCATTTCGAAAACAGCCAGAGGGCGACAAGGGAGTACACGAATTCCATCAGGAAGGCAGGGACTGCGATGGAAGTCAAAGGCCCCAGGACTTGCCGTTTCATCCAGCCGATCACGCGTCTCCTCGAGCTGTAGCCTTCCGGGCGGAGTCTAGCGCGTTGGCAAATTGCTTCCAGACAAGCTCGATGTCGTAGTCTCTCAAGACTCGGGTTCTGGCGGCTCGAGCCGTGTGGGATCTGAGCGCTCTATCTTGAAGGAGCTTCAGGACGGCGTCGGCCATTCCCTTCGTATCGCCGATCTCGCACAGGAAGCCACAGTTCTCATTCAGGATTTCCGGGAGGGCGCCGACACGAGTCGCGACTACCGGGACACCGACTGCCATGGCTTCCAGAACTGCATTCGGCAGTCCTTCGAAGTGGCTTGGAAGCATCAACGTCGCGGCCGGAACGGTCTGCCTGACCCTTTGAAGCACGTCAAGAGCCTCATAGATCCCTTTGTGCTTCTCGATCCACCCCACCTGAATCAGTCGACCCTGAACGCTGACGAAAGGCGACGGCGGCGGCACGGACTTCATCGTCGAAGACAGTGGCACGATTTCATACTGATCTGCGAGCGGGCTGGCCGCGAGCAGAGAGGCAACGGAATGCTGCCCCCCTGTTGCACCAGCTTCCGCGAGGCTTAGCCCGGCCACAAACAGGACACGAGGTCTTTCTTTCACCTCAACGTTCCGGTACGCCCCGTCCGGATGAGGACGCGAAGAATCGGTGGTACTGCTGCGCGACGTTACCGAGGACGTTGGACCGACGCGACCAGGCCCATCGCAGGAAGCTCGATGACAACAGACCTCTCGCCGTGAGGCTGATCCCGGCGTTGTGGAGCGACGAGACGATGCGCACCGTGCGCCACTGATGGGTCAACCGCTCCAGGCGGTACCGGCCTGAAACACCGAGCGTCTGAATGCCGAAAGGCTCCGCGAACGCAAACTTCAGCGGCTGCGAATGAATCTGCATGAGCGCAGGTTCGTCCGTTTCCGTCGCCGTTCCGGCTGGGAAATTCACTTTCAGACGACGGTCCAGGTCGGGGACCCAGACAACGACTGTGCCCATCTTCCTGATCAGGAAGGACGGAAAGTGCATCTTCCATCTCGCGATCCGATCCTCGATGACGGAGATCAGCTCCGCAGCGGGAACGGCCGGCTCGAGCGGAAACATCGTCTTCTCGGCCGACTGCTCGTGGGACGTGAAGCGCGCCTCATCGTCTTCGGTGTTGATGTGGTCGACGTCGGCAAGCGAAGAACCCGGGAACAGCAGGTGGCAGCGCAACTTGCGATCCTGCAGCCGACGCTTCACGTCGACGACCTTGTTCAGGTACTGATTCAAGTGCGCGTTGTCGGGCGAGCAGAAGTACATGAAGCTGGCGAAGGGGACGACCGTTCTGGCGCGGAGTGCGTCGGCCTGCCGCAACACTTTTTCGAGGACCGCCTCGCCCGCCGCAGGGAGCAGATCGTCGACGCCGTCCGAACCGGCGATCGAGAACTGCGTCAGCAGGAGGTCGCAATCCCCGAAGCGCCGGCGCAAACGGGTGCACTCCGCGTAGGAGAGCTCGGCGTCGTTCAGGTTGACGTAGAACCGACTTCCACTCTTGATGAGCAGCGCCGAGTCGAGGTGCCGGTGCTGATAGATGTAGATCGAAAACTGGTCGTTGATCTTCAGCTCTTCGAGGTGCGCCAGGCACCGGATGTTCCGGTAGCCCAGCTTGGCAAGCGCGTCGGGGACCTTTCTTTCATGCAGCTTCTGGAAGACGATGACCACTCGCTCCTTGAACGCGGCCGGGAAGCTCTTCAGCGACGGGAAATGCAGATGATCGGGATGTTCGTGCGAAATGAAAAGATGCGTCACCCCGTCCAGATCGCGTGGGGACAGCACCGACTCCGGGCTTTGGGCCCAGCCGTTGTTGAACACTCTCCCGCTCAGCCACGGGTCGCAGAGGATTCCGATGCCACTGGTTCCGTCGCGGAAAATGACGGAACTGTGCCCGATCATCGACAGTTCCATGCAGCTCTTGAAGATATCACCTAAAGCTCGACCGCAGTGCGAGCGTCGAGTCGATGACGAGCGCCGCTATGACGAGGACGCCGATGCTGGCGACCTGAAGCGACGAGGACACCGACATCACGTTGAGACCGTTCTTCAGCGCGCCGATCGTGAGCACGCCGACGAGCGTCCCCGTTAGCGTTCCCTTGCCGCGCTCGAACGACGTGCCGCCGACGATGACGGCAGCGATCGCGTCGAACTCGAGACCGATGGCCGCCGTGGGGTGACCAGCGCTCATCCTGCCAGTCAGCAGGAGCGCCGCAAGCCCCGACATCAGCCCGCCTGCGGCATAGATACCGATGTGGACCAGGTTCACGCGGACGCCGGCCAGCGCGAGCGCCTCTCGATTGCCGCCAAGGGCAGGCACGTAAGAACCCAGGCGGGTCCGTTTCACCGCCAGCCAGAAAACGAGAAACGCGCCCGCCGCGATCAGGATGGAGAAAAGCACGCCGAAGCGTCGGCTTTCGTACAACGCCGGCAGCGCCTCGCCGATGCCGACCACGCTCTGTCCGCCGGTCAGGACGAGGGCGAGACCCTGGGCGACGCCGAGCGTGCCGAGTGTCGCGACGAAGGGCGGAAGGCCGAGTGTCACAACCAGGACGCCGTTCGCGATGCCGAATGCGAGGCCAACGCCGGCGGCGGCCGCGAGCCCGACCGCCAGACCGCGCTCGTTCATCAGCAGCGTCGCCAGCACGACGCCGGCGAGGCTCAGCACCGCGCCCATCGACAGGTCGAGGCCCTCGGTCATGATGATGAGAGTCATCGGCAGCGCGAGCAGCAGCAGGACCGATCCCTGCACGCCGATATTCAGGATGTTCGGGAGCGTCGCGAACCCCTCGCCGAAAATCGCGAAGACGATCAGAAGGAGGACGAGCAGATAGCCCGCGCCTGGCACCAGTCGTACGTAGCGTCCGGCTTCAGCCTGACGTCCGCTAGCCATGGTGCATGGCCATCCGCAGAATGTTCTGCTCGGTCAGGACGTTGTCACTGCTGCTGCCGAGGCGCTTCAACTCGCCGACGATCCTCCTGTCGCGCATCACGTACGCGCGATCGCACACGGCGACCACCTCCGGCAGCTCGGAGCTGATCATCAGCACCGCCGCGCCGCCGGCAACCAGCCCATCGATCACGCCGTACAGTTCTGCCTTCGCGCCGACGTCGATCCCGCGCGTCGGCTCGTCGAAGATGAAAAACCGCGACCCTGCTGTGAACCATTTGCCGACGACGACCTTCTGCTGGTTGCCGCCGCTCAGAAAGCGGACGAGGCGAGCAGGCGACGGCGTCGCAATGCGCAGGCGGCCGATGACGTCAGCCACTGCACGCGCGGCTCTGGCCGCGCGGTACCAGCCGCCGGGAAAGAGGGTTCGCAGCCCGGCGACGAGCACGTTGTCATGGACCGACCGCATCAGCGCGAGGCCTTCGGTCTTGCGGTTTTCGGGCACCAACGCGACGCCGGCGCGCACGGCCCCGACCGGCCCTCGCGAAAGCGGCATGCCCGCAACCCGCACGCTGCCGGACACCACCCGATCGGCGCCGAAGATCGCGCGCGCCAGCTCCGTGCGTCCGGCGCCGACGAGCCCGGCGAGGCCGACGACTTCGCCGGCCCTCACGTCAAGCGTGGCGCCGCGAATGCCGTTCTCCGCATGGAGGTCGCGCACGTCCAGCAGCACCTCTCCAGGCCGATCGCAGAACCGCCCGCGATACGTCGTCGTGACCTGCCGGCCGACCATCAGGCCGACGAGGTGGTCGACGGAGGTCTCCGCCGGTGACAGCGACGCCACGTTCCTGCCGTCGCGCAGGATCGTGATGCGGTCGCCGATCTCGAAAATCTCCTGAAGCCGATGCGAGATGTAGATGATCGCCACGCCGCTTTGCCTGAGCACGCGGACGCGGTCGAAGAGCCGCTCGATCTCACGGTCGGAGAGCGCCGCGGTGGGCTCGTCCATCACGAGAATGCGCGCGTCCTGCGACAGCGCTTTGGCGATCTCCACGACCTGCTGCTCTGCGACACCAAGCGTGTGCGCGAGCACGTGCGTGTCGAGAGCCAGGCCGAGCCCGTCGAGAAGGCGACGCGCGGCCGCGTGCATCGCGCCGTGATCGATCGCCCCCGGAAGGCGCCCGCGCGGCTCACGGCCGAGAAAGATGTTCTGTGCGAGGTTCAGGTACGGAACGAGCGAGAACTCCTGGAAGATGACGGCGACCCCGAGCCTGCGCGCATCGGCCGGCGACTGCAGCCGAACGGCTCGGCCGTCGATGAGAATCTCCCCGGCATCGGGGTGATGCGCGCCGCAGAGGACGCGGATGAGCGTGGACTTGCCCGCGCCGTTCTGTCCGAGCAGCACGTGGACCGACCCCGCCTCCACCGTCAGCGAGACATCGTCGAGCGCGCGGACTCCTGGAAATGCCCTGGAGATTCCACGCATCTCGAGAAGAGGCGGCACCGCGCGGAATTATACGGGCGCGGCCATCCGATGACCATTTGATGGCCTCTGATACTATTTCGCCGCCAATGACAAGGCCATCCGACCCGCGCGCCGCCGGCTCGTGGCTGGCGAGGGCCGGCCTCGGCCTGTCGGCGTGGTTCGAGCACTGGTTTCCCGACGCGTTCGCGCTCGCCCTCATCGCCGTCTGCATCGTCTTCAGCGCCGCCGTCGCCAACGGCAGTTCGCCGGTTCAAGCCGCCGCGTGGTTCGGCGCAGGCTTCTGGGATCTCGTCAACTTCACGATGCAGATGACGCTGATCATCATGACCGGCTATTCGGTCGCGACCGCACCGCCGGTGTATCGCATCGTCTGCCGGCTGGCGGAGATCCCGAAGAACGGACGGAGCGCGGTCGCATTCGTCGCGCTCTTCTCGATGCTGTCATCGCTCATCTCGTGGAGTTTCAGCCTGATTATCAGCGGGCTGCTGGCGCGCGAGGTCACGCATCGCGTGCGAGGCGCGGACTATCGCGCGGTGGGCGCGGCGGCGTATCTCGGCATCGGCAGCGTGTGGGCGCTTGGCCTGTCTTCGTCGGCCGCGCTCATCATGGCGGCGCCCGCGTCGCTTCCGCAGTCGATTCTCTCGATCAGCGGCGTCATTCCCCTCAGCCAGACACTGCTGCTCTGGCAGAGCATGCTGACCGCCGCTGCCATCGTCGTCATCTCGATGGTGATCGCGTACTACTCCGCGCCCGAAGCGAGGCAGGCCCGGAGCATGGCCGACATGGGCGTGACATACGAAGCCGTCGCCGCGCCGCAGGAGTCGCCCGAGAAGCCCGGCGAATGGCTCGAATACAGCCCGCTGCTCAGCGTCGTCGTCGGGTTATTCGGCGTGGCGTATCTCGGGAGCGAGGTAGTGTCGAAGGGCGCCTCGGTCATTCTCGAGCTGAATCACTACGTCTTCCTGTTCCTCGTCGCCGGCATCCTGCTTCACTGGCGGCCGCGTTCGTTCGTGAAGAGCATGGCTGCAGCCGTGCCCTCGGTCGCGGGCGTCCTCGTGCAGTACCCGATGTACGCCGGCATGGTGAAGATGATGACGGAGTCGGGCCTCGCATCGCGCATGGCGCACTTCTTCGTCGACGTGTCGACGCAGCATAGCTACCCGCTGCTCGTCGGCATCTACTCCGCTATCCTCGGGCTGTTCATCCCTTCGGCCGGCGGCAAGTGGCTCATCGAAGCGCCGTACATGCTGGAGGCGGGAAAGACCCTTCACGTTCATCTCGGCTGGGTGGTGCAGACCTACAACGCCACCGAAGCTCTGGCAAACCTCGTCCACCCGTTCTGGATGCTCCCCCTGCTCGGGATTCTCGGCCTCAAAGCCCGCGACATCGTCGGGTACTCCGCTCTCCAGTTCGTCATCCACGTCCCAACGGTTCTGTTTCTGGTTTGGCTACTTAATTACACGCTTCACTGAATTTCGTCGTTCAAGAGGTTCGAGGGATCCTAGAGGTTCGAGGGGTTCGAGAGGTTCTAGAGGTTCGAGAGGTTCGCGGACGGTTCTGGAGGTTCAAGAGGTGCGGCGACCGCTGCGATAGAATTCACGGAGCGAAGCGCGCGAACCTGAACCACACGAACCCCTTGAACCTTCCGTGAACCTCTCGAACCTCTCGAACCTCTCGAACCTCTAGAACCTGACATTCCGCGCGAAGCCGTGTCCCGCCTGAAGCAGCACTTCGTCGTCGAGAGCAACCAGAAAGATCTGCCGGTCAGCCCGAAGCAGCTCCTGCAAAAGCTGAAGGGCAAAGACGGCGTCGTCACGCTCTCCACAGACATCATCAACGACGCGGTGCTGGCGAAGAACCCACAGTTGAGAATCGTGTCGAACGTCGCGGTCGGCTACAACAACCTCGACGTCGTTGCCGCGACAAAGCGCGGCGTGATGATGACGAACACGCCCGGCGTCCTCGACGACACGACGGCCGACTTGACCTGGTGCCTCATCCTCGGCGCGGCCCGCGGCCTCACGAACGCCGACAGGGCGATCCGGTCCGGCAAGTGGAGACGCTGGCGGATGATGGAGTTCCTCGGCCAGGACATCCATGGGAAGACAATCGGCATCTGCGGCTTCGGCCGCATCGGCCGGCGCGTCGCCAGGCGCGCGATGGGATTCGACATGAAAGTGCTGTACGCCAGCCGCTCGCGCGCGACGGAATCCGTCGAACAGGAGTTTCGCGCGTCGTACGTCGACAAACGCACGCTCCTGCGCGAATCGGATGTCGTCACGCTGCACCTGCCGCTCTTTCCGGAGACACGCCACTACATCGGGGCCGCGGAGCTCGCGCTGATGAAGAAGAGCGCGATCCTCGTAAATGCGTCGCGCGGGCCGGTGGTCGACGAGAAAGCACTCGTCAGGGCGCTCAAGGCTGGACGGATTGCCGCGGCCGGGCTGGATGTCTACGAGAACGAGCCGGCGACGGCGCCCGGACTGACCGCATTGACGAACACAGCGCTCACTCCGCACATCGGGAGCGGATCGTTCGAAACGCGGCTGCGAATGGCGAACATGGCCGTGGCCAACTGCATCGCCGGCCTGACAGGCCAGCGGCCGCCGAATCTCCTGAATCCTGAAGTGTTCAAATAGCGACCGCTCCACTTTCAGCGACAACCAGCTATTTCGATCGGCTGCCCATCACGAAGTCACAAAGATCCACGAAGCTCTTCTTGTACAGCATGACTTCGTGGATTCGTGTCTACGATCCGCCGGGACGCACCACCTGGAAGGGCAAGGCGCGACCCGTTGAGATCGCACGGTTCGTCGTCTGCCGGGCATCGACTGTCAGCGTGTAGTGCCCTGGCTTGATGTTGACGAGCGGGACGCCGACGCTCACCGGAATGACTCCGTGCGAATCGCCGATCTCCCGGCTCGTGTGCACGTCCACCTTGCGGAACGCGGTCTCTCCGCGTTCGTTGGTGACGACGACTGTCGTCTCGACGTCGTGTGGACGATCGAGCTGGTTATCGTACACCTCGGCATAGAGAGCGACGCTGCCGCCCTCCGGGAATTCGCGCAGTGTCGTCGGCGGACCCGGCAGTGCATCGACGAGGAGTTTGTCCGGCCGCAGCGTCGGCCGCAGCATCGCGACCGCCGACGCCAGCATCACGTCGCTCATCGTCAACGGATCTTTTGAAAAGTCCGGAATCTCGATGTCGTACCACACACTGCCCTGCTTCGACGGCCCGTTCGCGGAGGCCGCGCGAATCTGATAACGGCCAGGCTTCAAGTCGTTGAGGCGCGCGAGCCAGCGCAAGCCGAACTGCTTGACCCGATCGGCCGTGGCGCCTCGGGAGAGCTGCACCCGCCCGTCCTCACCCTGCTTGATGCCCCCGCGCTTGTCCATCGCGACCGCCGCCATCTCCACAGGAGCGGTGAGCGCGCCGTTCTGCCACGTCAGCTCGGAGCCCAGCATCTCGACCACGACTGCCACCGACGCGCGGTTGTTCATGCCGCGAAAGGCCGCCGCCGTCGTCTGCATCGAAAGGCTCGAGGCCGGCAGCACCGCGTTCAGCGCCTCGCGAAGCTCGATCGACGGTACCCGCGGCGATTGAATACGCGCGCACCTGGTCGATCGACGGTGATGTTGAGCTTACGATACTTGCCGTCGCGGCGATGGTTCGTCGAATAGTAGCCAAGCACGTAATAAAAGCTGCTCATCATCACGACACGATCGAGGCCCGCGTCGATGCGGTTCACACCGACAATCGGCACCCCGCCCGAATCATCAGCGAGGATCCTCAGATTCTCCTGTCCTCGCCGCACCTCGTTCAGCGCCGCTATTGCCGGATCTTGATCAGTGAGCCCGACCAGGGGCACCTCGGCCGACGACTCGAATCCAGACGACAGACCGCGAGGATCGACGGGATAGATCGGAACGTTGCCGCGACGAGCCTGGGCCGCGACGCCTTCGGTGTCGCCGATGAGCGTGAGGCCCTCGGTGTTGCTGACGGCGTCGAACGGGACGTCCTGGCTGACGTAGATGATGGCCTTGCTGCCAGGACTCGCGCTCGACATCGCGTGAATAATCTCGATCAGTTGGCGTTGCCGCTGGCGCTGACGGGCGTCGGTCGCGCGGATGAGGGTTGACCCCGACCGATCTGTCGGGTCGTTGGGGCCGCCGAAGCACGAGTACTCCAGCTGGCCAACCATACGGTTGATCGTGGCGATCAGCCGAGGCTTGCTGTTTGTGAAGTTCTCGTATGCGCTGTCGCAGCCAGTGGTCGCGATGCCGACAAGATCATCCGCGCCTACCGAACGCTCGACGAAGCCGCGGAGAAAGGACCTCACTTCGGCCGTCCACCGGACGGAGACCGATGGACCGTCGAACAGGATTAGGTACGTGCGGCGGCGTTCACCGCCGCCCTGCGTGTTGGTGCCGATGTCTGGCTTGACCGGCGCCGGACCTACGGGACCAGTGGCCGCGGTCGGCACCGGGATGTCGACCACGGAAAAATTCGTCAGTGTCTGACGCACGCCGTTCTCGAAGACCGCGAAGTCGCGCTGCGTGAGACCGTGAATAGGCTGGCCCTGCTGATCGAGGACGCGCGCGTCAACTTCGACGTATTCGACGTCGGCTCGAAATTGGGGCGGTGGCCCCTGCTGAGCTCGAAGCAAGCCAGCCGCGCAGGCAATTGCCGTCGCGACGAGAATCGCCTTACCTGCTCGCATTGCTCACAACCTGAATCGGGACGGCTCGCGTGACGGACGCCGCCCCGTCCTGCCGTTGGCGCGCCTCGACCGTCACGACGTAGCGGCCCGGCGGAAGATCTTTCAGCTCGATTGGCGTGCGCAACCGCAATATCCCCTGCGAGCCCGCGAGCTGCCTGCTCGACTGCGTTTCCGCCGATCTGAACACCTCGGCGCCGCGATCATTCTTCACGACCACCGCGCCGTCGATATCGTGCGGTTTGTCGAGGCGGGACGATTGGCCGTCGCCGGTCCGCGCAGGACTTCCTGCATCGACTTGTCCGGCTTGAACGTCGGCACCTGGAGGCCCGACACCGACGCCACGAGCACATCGCTCATGGTCAACGAACCGTCGGCGAAGTCCGGCACGACAAGGTCGTACCAGACGCTGCCGAGCATGTCGGAGCCGCTCGCCGCGATGGCGCGCAGCTGATAGCGTCCCGGTTTCACGTTGTTGAGACGCGCCAGCCAGCGAAAGCCATTGTGGCGCACGCGATCTGCGGTCGGCGCCGGCAGCGAGAGCTGCAGATGCGCCTGGTCGCTGGCGGCGATCTCGCCGTGCGGCTGGAGCGCCACGGCCAGAAGGTCGAGCTGTCCATTGAGCGTGCCGCCGCGCTCGGTGAGCGCGAGATCCGCGCCGCCGCCTTCGAGCACGACCGCGACGGATGCGGTGCGGCCGCGCGACTCTCGAAACGAGGCGGCCGTGGTGGAGAGGCGGATTCCGGCCACGGGCAACACGCTGTTGAGCGCCGCTCGTACGGGCTCCGGCGATCCGGGAGGTCCGGGCAGCGTCGCAGCCTTCGGCTCCTTCGCAGTCCGCGCCATGTAGCCGTGGCGCGCCAGCACGCTCACGCCGAGCCGATCGACTTTCACGTCAATCTTCCGGTACTTGCCGTCGCGCTTTGGGTTCTTCGAGTAGTAGCCAAGCACGTAGTACGAGCTGCTCTGCCTGACGATCCGGTCGAGGCCGGCGCCCAGATCGGCGACGCCCACCACTGCAAACCCGCCCGTGTCGTCGGCGAGGCCGCGAAGCTTCCGCTGTGATTCCGACAGTTCCTTCTGCAGGCTGGCCGCCGGGACGTCCGACACGTCGACAATCGGAACGAGGATCGTCTCTTCATGCAGCGCCGTCAGCCCACGCGGATCGACGGGATAGATCGGGACGCTGCTGCGCCGCGCCAGATCCGACGTGGCCTGGAGATCGTTAATCAGCGTGAGTCCCTCGGTGTTCGTCACCATTTCGAACGGCGTCCCCTCGCTGACGAAGATGATCGCCTTGCTGCGGCCCTCTACTCCGGAGAGTGCGCGGATCAGCCGGACCAGCGACTCCTGCGTCGTGCGAGCGTCCGTCGTCTCGCCGAGCGCAATAGCTGTCGCGGGAGGACCGGAGTCGCTAGGTGTCCGGTCGCCGCGGCCGCTGACCAGACTTCCCCTTCGCGCGAGATCGAACGCAAGCGTCTGCGTCGTCAGGGAGGCCCCCTTGCCGGCGGACAGATGCTCGACGGCGCTCCTCAGCAACACCTTGTCGTTTGTGAAGTTCTGAAACGTCCCTCCCTGCGCCAGGCTGACAACGGCCGCCTGATCTTCGGGGCCGATGGAGCGCTGGATGAACTCGGCGAGGAAACGCCGCACGGCGGTCAACCTGCCGGGATCGATGGACAGATCATCGAGCGCGATCAGATAGATCCGTCCCTCCTGGCGCGGGCGCATGTTGCTGGCGACATCCGGGCGGACGCTTTCCACGAGCGACGGCTCGTTCGCCGATCGAGCTGCCATGGTCGACGTCGGCACTGGAATGTTCACGGCCGAAAACGTCGAGATATCCTGCTTGATGCCGTCTTCGAGAATCTGGAAATCGCGCAGCGTCAATCCGCGGACGGGTTCGTTGCGACTGTTGACGACGCGAGCGTCGACTTCGACGTACTCGACGCCGGCTCGAAACGTGGGCGGGGATTGCTGAGGCTGTTGCGCCGGCGCGACGTGCGCGGCGATCGACATGCCGACGCCCATCAGTAACGCCGCAGCTCGTCGACCACTCATGATCGCCGGTAGTATGCGCTATCCTTACGCGCATGGCGGAAACCGTTTGG
>WNFL01398899.1_pt1 | contig 15462 bp, 12 predicted proteins | sample 5400361 | NCBI WGS metagenome assembly WNFL01 (sample SAMN13153351, study PRJNA577476) | soil metagenome | isolation source: 40 cm soil on Douglas fir-dominated hillslope | place: USA:California | collected 2013-09-17
CGATCCGGGCGGCTGGGAAAGGTTCCACTCATTATTCACTTTGGCCAGCGGGTGGATGTTGTGCGAAGTCTGGTCGTCGTTGAGGATCTTGAATTCCTGGTTGACGTGCATGGCCAGAACATGGGGGATATACTGGCAGCCTTTCTGCTCATAGGTCACAGCCTGCGCCGGAACCTGGCCATCGTCGGGGGCGCCGGACGAAACGAACACCACCACGTTTTCCAATGCATTGGCAGGCCCAGTTACCACTGTTTCGGTAGTCACGGGCGTGGCATGCTGTTTGGCGCAGCTGGGTTCTTTCGACATGTCGATGGGTTTTTGGCGGGCGGGCGTGCCAGTGTAGGTCACCTTGCCGCTAACTGTTCCAGCGAACGCTAGAGACGAACACATCATTGACGAACAAACGAGCAACGTCAAAAAAGCTGGCATCATTTGCTTAGTGCGCATTCGAGTACTCCTTCTGGGATCTTAAAATCTCATTTTACTGGCCGCCACCGGGCGGCTTGCTATCGGCCGGAGCGGCCGGTGGCGGAGGGTTTTTATCCACGTACGGGGGAATAACTCCGTGCGCGGCCGATAGAACTTCGTTCTCCTTGCCGTGACGATTGACCTGCAGCGTACGGAGGAAATGGACGAGGTCCCAGGCGTCGTTCGGTTGAATCACGTCCGCGAAGGAAGGCATAGGTGTGCCGTCCACGCCTGTCATGAAGATTTTATAGATATCCTGGTTGGTGCCGCCGCACTTGAATCGCGAATCGTCTTTGCCCAGGGCAAAGTTGTAGGGACGAATCGGCTGATCTTTGCTGTCGGTGAGGGTCGCGGCGGATGGACCGTCGCCCTCGCCGTGCGGACCGTGACACTTCCAGCATTCGAGCTTGGTGAAGAGCGCTTTGCCGTGGGCAATGCCATCGATAGTAACCGGGGGCTCGGCGGGAACCTTGATCGGTTCGCCGGCTTTTTCTTTTTCCCAACGGGGCGAGAATATCTTGATGTACGCAACCAGGTCGGCGCGCTGGTGAGGACTAAGCGCATTCCAAATGGGCATGTTGGAATTAGTGACGCCGCGCCCGATGGTGTTGTAGAGATCTTCATCGGTGGGCAGAGTGCCGGTCGGAGTAGAACGGCACTTGAAGCTGGCAATGGTGAAGTCGCGTGGCTTAGGATCCAGCCAGACGGCGTTCTCGCCGTTGGCATCGCCATAGTCGCCGTGACAGCCGGCGCAATAGCGGCGGTAGTTGGACTTCGCGTCTGCCGCATGCCCGGTGAGATTGCCGATGTGGCTCTCCATGGGCTTGACTGCGACGGGTGGCTTCGGGCCCACGTCGGGCGCATCCTGAGCCGAAGCCGCAACGCCGACCGCCAGAACGAGACCGAGAACTCCGGCGCAACCATAGACTGAATTGAAGACTCTCATTGGCTGATCTCCTCAAAAAATCGGCAAAGGCGAGCTGCGCTCGCCGCCGGATTCGGACTCCTCAGAACGCGAAATCAAATCCTGCCATCAGGCTGTTGGTGGACAAATCAGATACTCCGTCTGGCGCTACGCCGCGTTGCCGGAACCATGAAAATTCGTTGTGGAAGGCGAAACCCGCCCGGCTCGTCATGAACGGGTTGTAGCGGTATCCAATAAGGTAATTGTCAATGTTGCCAAGATTCGACGGAGTTCCCGGTGTGGACTGTTGGGACATGCGGATCCATTCGGAGCGCTGGAAAATGGTCAGCTGCGGATTCCACACGACGTGGGTCTCCACAAACGCGCCGTTCCAGGTAGGACGTCGGGAGCCCGGCGGGAGCTCGGTCCCCGAACCCGGTGGGTTGTTGTTAGCCCCGCCGAGGATGTCTCCGTAGCCTTGGCCGAACCACGCGCTATCCGAACCGTGCTGGGTGAAAACCTGGAAGTCCAGTTTGCTGCCGAGATAGAACAGGCCTTCGAAGCCCACGCGGTAAAAGTCTTTATTGCCAACTCCGGTACCCAGGATTGGAGCCTCGCCGCTGGTGTAATACATGGTTGGGGCTTGCCCAAGCATGGCGTAGCCTCCAATCCGCTGAACCCCCAGCTTGCCGGTGTTGAAGGCTTGACTGCCTGCCAGGAACCAACTGTACGAGTTCTGCCCGTAGGGACGATCTGGACTACCGTCCACGGAGTTGAATGCGGTTATGGAAAGACGGGTGCGATCGTTGTAGGAATGCCCCATCCACTCGACGCCTAACTGGTTGTCGCCGAGCTGGCCGAAGATGTTCCCATCACCGACGGGAATGAAGTGGAAGAGTTGGTACCCCGCGCCACTGGCTGAAAGCGTGAGCGACCGCTTTTCCGAAATAAAGCTGTCGAGTTCAAATTTCCCGACCTTTACGTTGAGCCATGGGCTGTTTAGAAGGTTGTCGAAGCGCACATTCGCGGACTCGAAGTGAAACGAACCGAGCTCGTCGGAGGAGGGAACGAACAGGAAGGAAATATTTTTCTCGAGGGTACCGCCGCTGAGGATGTCCAGTCCGCCGTGACTGAAACCGGTGTTGGTGATCTTCTGTTGCCCGGTTGGGCTCTGATCGGTTGCGACCCGGTTCACGCTCTCGCGGCTCCAGAAGGGCGTAAAGCGGAATGTGACGGGCCAGTACCCATTGTTTTGCCAGATGGGAGCGTCGCGATCGTTCATGAGCTGATAGCCGTTGTCTTTGAACTTTTGGCCGAAGTAATTCAGCATCGGCCAACTTTCATGACAGGCCGAACAGCGCAGGCCATACTTCCTGGCGAAAGCAGGCAACGCGCTCGCCGACTGGCTGGCGCTCAGGATCAGAAAGGCTAACGCGAAAGCAGCGGCGAGGACAGAGTTTAACCGCTGCGGCTTCTGACAGAGATGAGACTGCGCCCACATACGCATGCTGCACTCCTCAGACAACTTCATAGATTTTGCAAAAACGAAATGCTCACATAACGGGCAAAACGACAGCAGCCAAGCAACGGTCAAGCATAACCTCCGTTGCACAGCACCTGCGTTTCGGCAGAACTCAAAATTTTGTCCGGTGAAGTGGTCCAACCACTCACTAGCGGGTGGATACTACTACCCGATGGGATGAAGTGCAAGAGGGTTGCAAGATTTTTTTTACAAATTGTTTACATAGTGGCACGGGAGAGACCGGGACGATGGCGCTCGGGGTGCCTGAGCACAAGTTGACAGGGGCCAACCCAGCGTATGAGACTCTTTTTGGACAGGACACCGGAGCCGAACGTGATCTTGTACAAGAGTCGTCGAGGTACGGAGCTGAAGGGCCGTGCCGCGTTTCGTAGATTTGGTGTACTTTCCCCAAGTTGTTTCCGGGTGGGGGCTGCATTTCATCTGATTCTTCTGTTCATTGCCGTTGCGGCGGCGTTCCCAGCGCATGGTCGCGAAAAAGATGTTCTTCAGTACGGTGCCGGCCTGATCGTCAATCTTCCGGCGCCGGAGCCGGAAGTCGTCCAAGTTGTCGAAGATGTTGCGCAGAACACTTTCATCCGCGGAACCAAGGAGTACAACAAAGACGAGTACATTACCGGGGCGGTCGCGGCCAAGTCCACACCTGTGTTTCCGGCCTGGACAGAAGGCGGCAAGGTTTTCTACAAGGTGCGGGGGCAGGCGCTCGATCCGCGAAATTTCAAAAACAGCGGCGATGTTGGAACGCTGGCCGTGCGCTACGTCGTGCAACCGGAGGGCGACAAGAATACCGTGCTGCGAATTGACGCTGTGTTTGTGGACGATATTCGGCACAGCCTGCACCAATCGAACGGCTCAGTAGAAAGCAGCGAGTACAAGGACATCCAGGACCGCCTCGCAGCGGTCGAGTTGATGAAGAAGGAAACCGTCGAGGCCGAAGAAGCGAAACAGGAACGGTCGGCGAAGCAAAAATTCGGCATGGGCGATGACACAGTGCTGTTGAGCACGCCGCCGTCGACGGCGCCACCAATATCCCCTACGTCTCCGTCACCGATGCCGCAGCCGGCGGCGGCGTACGATCAATCTCCTGAATCGCTGGAACAGCACGTTGCGGAGTTGCGCCGGGAGGTGGAGCGACTGGTCAAGAAGCCCGGGGCGCCACTCAAGTCGGCTCCATTCCACACCGCGAGCACGCTGAAATCGCTGGAGCCAGGCGTCGAAGTGCTGATTCTGATTTCGACGCCTTACTGGTACGGGATCGAAACGCATGACGGACAGCATGGATGGATTCGACGCGACCAGCTGGACCAGATGCCATGACGCGGCGAAGTTTCCGAATCGCTAGCCGATGCGTTCGCGCTGCACTGGGGACTGCGCTTCCGCTGCTGATGCTTCTGGTGGCTGCGGCGCCGACCGGTAGCGCCCAAGCCGGCCCTTACGAGCGGACCTACCGTCAGTCGAAAAGCGCGGTGGAAAGAGCGCTGAAGGAGTTACAACCGTCCACTGGTGGACGACTGCCGGCGCTGGAGGGATTCGCCTTGCCTGGCGATCATCCCCTGAACCGCTACCAGCGAGCGTATTACCAATCTGCCGTGCAGGTGACTTCGACCGCGTCAGGCGGATCGGTGGTGCGGGTGACGACGAAAGTGACAGCATGGTATGGGGATTCAGTTCCATCCCGCTCGGGGTACCAACTCCTGACTTCGAATGGCCGGCTCGAAACCGATCTGCTGGACCAGTTAACCGATCTGCTGGCGACCAGCCCGAGTGGGACGAGTTCCAGTCAAAGTTTTCCGGCGGTTTCGGCTAGGCCTCCCTCAACTGCGGAAAAAGGAATTGAGAATAAGGGCACTGGGGAACCGACGATCTCGGCGCCAATGCCGAGGTCGCCGGAAACCGGGCGAAAGTTCCCGTCTTCGGCAGGCGCCGGTTTGTCTGCACAGCAACTGGCGGATTCCAAAAATTCGCTGAATCCCTCGGGTCGAACAGCAACAGATCAGGCAGCAACCGGCTTGCAGGCGGAGGCCGCGAGTCTGGAAGAGGTGCTTAAGAACCAGGCGCATCCGAAGAATCTGGTGGCGATAAAGAAATCAGGAACCCCGGTGGTTGCGACTCCCAGCTTGAATGGCAAGACATTGTTTCTGGCGAGCGCGCACGACGAGTTTGAGATGCTCGATTTCAATGCGGACTGGGTGCACGTGCGGATTTCCGGCCTGTCGCGGGGATGGATATGGCGCACGAGCCTGGAGATGCCGGAGGGCATTTCCGACATTCCGCAGGCAGGAGCGAGTGCCGTATTGGTTGCGGCAGATCTGTTCCAGGTGACGCGCGAAGAAACCGCGCCTTTCCCTGGAGATTGGGAGCCACTTCGGGGCAAGAGCGTGAAAATCATCTCGGTGCAGAAGATCCAGGAAAACGAGAAGAGCGGCGGCGCGCGGGCGAAGCTGGAATTCGCGAAGTCTTTGCTCGACAAGAACTACGCGGAACTGGCGGCAAAAGCGTCGGAGCTAGCCGGAGTTGTGCTGATCTTCGATTCAGTCGATGGCGGCATGATTGCTGCAACGCTGCCGACGGTTCAGCAATGGAAGGCGGGCACGTTGTCCGACGCAGCGCTTTGGCATCAATGTTATTTTGATCCGCCCGAGACGTTCAATGTTACCGGCCCTGCAGGCGGTCAGTAGTTGTCGCTGCCAGTTGCCAATGACTGCGTTTGGTGCGAGCATTTGATTGCATACAGGATGTTGCTTTTCATTTTGTCTTGACATCAAACAGATGGCGCGGTACGAATGCTGTCTTTTGGAATTCTCTGCTCCGTGGGGATTTTTACGCCGGTTTGATTAAGCCGCCGAACGAGGGCGGAAGGAAACAAGCGGGTGAGTGTGGGGTCAACGTTGCAAAAATTCGTCTCTCTGGTGCGCGATTACGCCGAACTGACTAAGGCGCGCATTACGACTCTGATCGTCCTGACGGCATGGTGCGGCTACTTCCTTGGCGCTCACAAACTGGGTGTGTCGTCCTGGTCGGTGGGTCTCGTCCATGCCCTGTTGGGCGTGGCGCTGGTTTCAAGCGGAACGGCGGCATTGAATGAAGTGCTCGAATCGAGCGTGGATGCGCGGATGCGGCGTACGGCGCTCCGCCCTTTGCCTTCGGGACGGATGAGCAGAGCACACGCTGCCATCGTTGGACTGGCGCTTACTCTCGGCGGCTCAGCTTATCTGGCGATCTACGCCAACTTACTTACCGGCCTGTTAGTGTTCTTGACTTCACTGGTGTATCTGGCGGCATACACTCCGCTGAAAAAAGTTTCTCCCGTCTGCACATTTGTGGGCGCGTTCCCGGGAGCGATGCCGGTGGTGTTGGGATGGACGGCTGCGCGCGGAAGATTGGAAGCCGAAGCTCTGATTCTTTTTGCCATCATGTTCGTATGGCAATTTCCGCATTTTCTCTCGATTGCATGGCTCTATCGCGAGGACTATGCGCAAGGCGAGATCCGCATGTTGCCGGTGGTTGATTCCGATGGGAAGTCCACGGTGTGGCGGATTCTGGCCTACTCCGCAGCATTGATTCCGGTGAGCGTTCTACCGGTCGCGATGGGAATGGCGGGACGCGTGTATCTGGTTGGCGCCATCCTGATGGGTGCGGCGCTGTTCCGGGTGTCGATGGGAATGGCGTATCCGCAACTGCCGGCAACGGCGGCGGCATCCAAACCGTCGGCTCGTCGATTACTGCGGGCGACGATCATCTACCTTCCCGCGTTGTTTGCACTTATGATGGCTAACTCGGGCAGTTAGTGGCTGGGGAACTCATTTTTAAAACTATTTCACAGGACTTGCATCTTGCTGCGAAATGCAGGTCCCTCGCTTCGCTCGAGATGAATGTATGAAGAGTATTTCCTCGGGCGCGTCCAGCGTTACTCCAACTCCAGCTCAATTTTCTTTGCCGCCGGATCGAGGGTCGCGATCCTAAACTTGCGGATCTGACCCGCACGCAGACCTTCCGGTTCCGCTTCGCTGGCGGCAGGGCCGCTCTTCCAGCGTGACTGGAGCATCGAACCGAGCGACGACAGATCGGGCTTTGCGGAGGAAGACGGCGAGGGCTCAAGTTCTGCCTGCTTGTTTTCTTTCCTGGCGCTTTCCGCCGGGATGCGACACTTCGCCACTACGCCCTCGCCAAGTTCGACGCGAGCGCTCCCGCCGGAAATCTCGACCATGCGGCCCGTAACGATATCGCCTTCCTGATGTTCGGCAAGATATTCATCAAGACCGGTTGGAACCAGTTGTTTCATGCTCAGGCGTATGAGCCGCTTCTCGGTGTCGAGTGCAATCACTTGCGCCTTGACCATCTGTCCGGACCTCAGCACTTCCTGCGGGTGGTTGATGCGTTTTTCCGCGCTGATTTCGCTTACGTGGATCATGCCTTCAACGCCTTCCGTGAGTTGGACGAAGGCCCCGAACTTCGTCAGGCTCGTCACTGGCCCTTCAATTACCGTGCCGGGCGCAAATTTGTCCGGCACCACGGTCCAGGGATCGCCGAGCGCCTGCTTCAATCCGAGCGAGATGCGCCGCTCGGGAGCATTAACACTCAATATCACCGCTTCCACCGTCTCACCCGGCTTCACCACATCGCCCGCGGTCCGCACGCGCTTGGCCCATGACATTTCAGAAATATGGATCAGCCCTTCAATGCCGGGCTCAATCTCGACGAATGCGCCGAAATCCATGAGCCGCGTGACAGTGCCGCGCACCCGTTCGCCAGCTTTGTATTTATCGGCGATCGCGTCCCACGGATGCGGTTGAAGCTGTTTTATGCTGATTGCAATTCGCCGCTTGTCGGAATCGATTTTGATGATCACGGCTTCGATCTGCTGGCCCGTGGAGAGGACGTCCGACGGCTTGTTGATGCGACGCCATGAAATTTCGCCGACATGAAGCAGGGCGTCCGCGCCGCCGATATCGACGAACGCGCCGTAGTCGGTCAGGCTGCGGACCTCGCCTTGGCGCTCCTTGCCGGCACGTTCTTCGTCTTCCGCTATGGCGCGGCGATCGACCACCACGTCCTCCTCGGCCACATCGAGTTTGATGACGCGGCAGCGAATTTCCTGCTCGACCAGCTTCTCCATTTCAGACGCGTCGCGGGTTCCGCTGCGCGAAGCGGGCATGAAAGCTCGCACTCCGACATCTACGCTCAACCCGCCCTTGACCACGCCCGTCACGGTGCCGATGATCGTCGACTTCTCTGCGAAGGCCTTCTCGAGCGAGGTCCAGTCGGTTGGACGCTCGACTTTTCCACGGGTCAGCTCGTAGTAGCCTTCCGGATCGCGCCCCTTGACCGTGACCTGCATCCTGTCGCCAGGCTTGGGCGGCTTGTCCGCCGGAAATGCCGTGAGCGGCAGAACGCCTTCCGTTTTGAATCCGATATCGAGAACGACGGAGTCGGCGGTCAGGATAATCACTGTTCCTTCACGTCTCTGATTGCCGCCTTCGCCCTTCCGGGAATGACTCTGTTCGTACTCGGAAAAAATGTCTTTGAACGACTCGACCGAGGATGATTCGGTCGGCTCTGGGACTGGCGTGGATTCCGGTGCGCTCGGATTGGACGGGTTTGGTTCGGAGGTGCCTGGATTGGACATGAGGAGTTTACAGCTCTGCGGTGTGATCCCGCTTAGGATAACACCGGCGAGGGTCGATCCGGGAGGTGTTAGGTAACGGGGAGGCGAGACCGCGCAGGAAAAGTGCCAGCACGCTCGTGACTTCCAGACCAAGAACAATTCCATGGATGTCCATGTCCTCAGTCAGCTCTTGATTGGAAGCGAGCGCGCCGCGCATCTCCCGGAACATCTGCTCATCGAGGGCAATCACGGCGATCGAATGCCGCTCTGCTGGCGGGGTATGGCGATCGCGGTAGGGTTGGGGGCCATGGGCACTCGGGATCAGCGCCGGATTATTCCGCAATATTGAGGTTAAGTGTTGAGACGAATAGCTTTAGCCTAACTCCTCCCGTCCCCGCCTAAGTGGTGTTTTCTTTCTAAGTACCGTCTTTGCTGGATAGCAAACAACTTCGGAATCTTGTTGAATGCTGGTTAAGGCGTAGAGCAGAAACGCGTGCCGTCAGCCTTGCGGTGCATTTGAAAAAAGGGGTTAAGGAGGCGAAGACTTCTCACAGAGTTAGGCATTAATCGGAACTCAAACCGTCCATTGTGGCGAGAGTACTGTTGCAAGGAAGCGGTTTGCGTGACACGGCAGTTAAACATAAAACTACGGGAGATTTTCAAATGAAAGCAACGTTGCTTCTAATAGTGTTCGCACTCGCTTTACCCCTCACCGCTTTCGCCGACGGAATCACTCTTACCAATCGATTCGGCAGTATCGCGATTTCGAATGCGGGCATCACGTCTATGCACTCAGAACTGATGACCTTCAACGGAATTGCGGCCAGTCACGGACACTCTCTTGGCGCGGTGACCTTCTCGACGGGGGCGTTGATCAGCGGAAGCCTTGCAGCCGGCGGAACATTTTCCAGCGTAGGTTCGACATTTGTTGTGACTGGACGGGCAAACGGCGTTCCAAAGGGTACCATCTTTACCGGCGCGTTCACGGGTCCGATTATGTGGACGTTAGTGAGTAATCACGGCACTCTGACTTACACTCTCAGCGGCACCGTCTCCGGGATGCTCTACACCGGAAGAACGGTCAGCGCTACCGTCACGGAGACAATCTTCACCACCAGTCAACAGCTTAACAAGGGCGTTGGTCACATCGGTGGGGGAACTATAGGATTCGCTACTCCGGAGCCAGGTACTTTGGGTATGCTGGGCACGGGACTTGCTGCTATCGCGGGACTGTTTAAGTTTAAGTTTTTCCGGGCAGAGCAACACCCTCTCTAGGGTAGGGGGCTTGTGGCTTGGGAAGCGTCCGCTGATGCTCTCGCGATGGTCTGGGCCGGAGCCCGGACCTGTTGTCGCTAGAGCAGCGGCGGATGCTGATGACCGGTCGCGCGTTACTGACTTTCCAGAGCCACTCTCACTTTGGTGAGCAGAGAGTCCTTGGTGAAGGGTTTCTCCAGCAAGGTTGCGTCGTTTTCAAGCACCCCGTGTTCGGCGATCAGATCACTAGTGTAACCGGACATGAAGAGCAATTTTACGTGCGGCAGAAACGCCCGGATTGCCGTTGCTAATTCGCTACCACTCATGCCGGGCATGACCACGTCGGTCATCAACAAATCGATGGGTTGTCCATGCTCCTGCGCAAGATGAATTCCTTCCTTGCCCTCCGACGCCTGGAGGACCGTATAGCCGTTGCTTTCCAGGAACCCTGCAACGAGTGCGCGAAGAGGTTCCTCATCTTCCACAACCAGGATGGTCTCGAATCCTCTGGCTTGCTTTACAGGTTTTGAATGCTCGATGGTTGGGGCTTCGTCAACCCGCGGCAGGTAAATCTTGAATGTCGCGCCCTTTCCTGGTTCGCTGTATACCCAAATGGAGCCGCCGCTCTGGTTCACAACGCCATGCACCATCGAGAGTCCGAGCCCTGTGCCTTTTCCTGGTCCCTTGGTGGTAAAGAAAGGCTCAAAGATCCGGACCATGGTGTCCTGATCCATTCCAAATCCTGTATCGCTCACTGCCAGTAAGACATAAGAACCGGGTCGAACCGAGGGATGACTGTCAGCAAATGTCGCGTCCAAGTCGGCGTTGCTCGTCTCGATGGCGAATTTTCCACCTCGAGGCATGGCATCACGAGCATTCACGGCCAAGTTCATGATAATTTGTTCAACCTGAACTAAATCCGCTCTCACATTGCCCAGCGATGCTCCCGGAGTGAAGATCAGTTCGACGTCCTCCCCAATCATGTGGCGCAGCATCGTGTTCAAGTTATCCACGACGGCATTGAGATTAAGAATTCGTGGTGTCAAGACCTGCTGTCGGCTAAACGCCAAAAGCTGGCGCGTTAGCGAAGCGGCACGTTGCCCTGCCTTCTTTATTTCGTCAACCCCCTTACGCGCTGGACCAGTTTCAAAGCGCTCTTGTAAGAGTTCGCTGTAGCCGATGATAACGCCGAGCATGTTGTTAAAGTCATGTGCCAGACCACCGGCTAGTCTGCCAACCGCTTCCATTTTCTGAGCCTGCAGAAACTGCTCCTCCAAACGCTTCGCTTCCGTAATATCGTGAATTATCGCCAATACACAGGGCGCTCCATCCAAATCGATCAGCTCAGCTGAAACGTCCGAAAGTCTGATGTCTCCAGAACGTGTTCTGAGCTTCGCTCGAAACGCAATGATTCTTCCCGATTCAGTCAACTGCTGGCGCATTGCGGCGCGCTCATCTGGGTCAACCCAGATCTCCAGTTCATTCGTAGTACGACCGACCACATCCCCGCGCCCGTATCCCGTTATCTGAAGGAATGCGTCGTTGACGTCGAGATAGCGCGACTCAGTCACGGTGATTATCGTGATCCCCAGGGGGCTGGATCGGAAGGCTTTACCAAATCGCTCTTCCGACTGCCTTAGTCTCTCCTGATTTCGTTTCTGGTCGGTGACGTCGTGAGCGAGGACGAGTTCAGCTTGTCTTCCACGAAAGGGCAGCGCGTGGCTTGTGATTTCAACATCAATGACAGCGCCATCTTTTTTGCGGTGTCTCCACACCTCGATGCTGTTAAGGCCTCCTCCCGGCCGCGGGATGGCTTGGAGAAGGACGGGAGTGTCCTCCTCCGGTCTTATGTCTTTGATCGTCATCGCGAAGAACTCCTGCCGCGAGAAGCCGTAGTGTCTTACGGCGGCTTCATTCACAGCCAGAAAGGCCAGAGTTTCGCGGTCGAAAACCCACATGGGCAACGGATTGGTATCGAATAAGAGCCGGTACTGCTGCTCTGATTCCCGTAGCTCGTTTTCGGCCCGGTCGCGCTCCAGACGCAGCTGCTTCTCTTCCAGGGCACGCCGACACGCCCGCGGAAGGCGGTCCAGTTTATCCTTGAGCACATAGTCGGTAGCTCCTTCCTTGATGCACTGCACTGCGATGTCGTCGCCCAGAGTGCCGGTGACAAGAATGAATGGAATGTCAAAACCTGAGCTCCGTACCCAGCGTAGGGCATCCAAACCAGTCCAGTCCGGCAAGCGATAGTCGGCGAGTATGAGGTCGTATCGCTGAGAGTGAAGCTGTTCGATGAATTCTTTCGAAGTGGAGACTACTTCGCTGTCTATATCAAATCCTGCTCGGGCCAACTCCCGCAAAGACAGTTTCGCGTCAGCGCTGTTGTCCTCGAGCAGCAATATTCTCTGGCGGTCACGCTTTTGCGACGTCATGCCCTTGTCTCCGCTCAAACTTCCCGGTGGAGTTGAGAGCTCAGAGTTGAGAGAAGGGACAAATCCACGGTTCGAATTGACGTCGTATCCGGAAGTTGGAGCAAAGGGCTCACCAGTTTTGTCCAGACCACCCATGGAACCATCTAATTCCTAATGAACACGGCCGACCCACGGGTTGGCGAAATGTGAGGATCCTGTTTCGCACTTGTTTCCGGAGGTTCGACCGGTTGCAGACCCATCTCGAGCAACTGACAGGATCATGCCTGCCCGCACAACCAGTGAGTACAGACCGCGTCTAGTGACGCCAAATCCGGGGAAGGATCGCATGTTCAAAGATCGCGTTAAAATCAACCTATATCACAATAGGATGATGCCAAGCTCCATCGTTGCATACTTACGAAAATGGAACAGCGCCAAAGTGGACCTCTGTGGCGCCGGGGTTTCAATATGGCATGCCAAAAGCTCGGCACGGTTGCCGGAGCCTCGGCACGGTTGCCGGAACTTCGGCGCGGTTGCCCGAATGTTGGCATTTTCGGCATGTGTTTAGCGCCGATGGCTCTTTTTTGTCGAGCATCTGTCCTGTTTCCGTCGATCGCGCGTTCTATATTCCGATGTTCACGCGGAACGGCGTGACAGAGCCGATTGGCTTTGATACGCTGGCCGGCAAGCCAAAAAATGCGTCGGTCGAGCTAAGCACGCTGGTGTTGAGAGCGGTAGCGCGTGCCGTTGCCAGTCGAGGTTGTTCAGTGACCGAACATCAATCCCCCAAGCTTCTGGCAATTGACGATGATGGACAGAGCCTGGAGTTCATCAAAGATGCCCTGGCCCACGATGGCCTAGAGATTCTCACGGCTAACGATCCCCAGGTCGGCTTGGAGATGTTCAAACGGACTCGTCCCCAAATCGTACTTCTTGACCTAATGATGCCGGGAGTTCACGGATTGGAAGTATTGGAGAGGATCCTCGCTGCGGATCCGGGCGCGGATGTCATTCTAATGACCGCGCATTATTCTACCGAATCCGCTGTCGAGGCGGTTCAGAAAGGAGCCAGTGATTATCTTAACAAGCCGCTTAACGTGGAGAAGCTTCGACGGCGGGTTGCGGCACTGTTGTCGGACGCTGCGAACCGTCAGAAGACCCACCAACTTGAGCACGAACTACTCGATGCCTGTCAATTTGAGGGGATAGTAGGACGCAGCCCGTTGATGCTTGAGGTTTTTGCGAAAATTGCAAGAGTCGCCCCACATTTCCGAAATGTCCTCGTAACCGGAGCTACGGGAACCGGTAAAGAGTTGGTGGCGCACGCCCTGCATCATCTAAGCCCGGCTTCTTCGGGCCCTTTTGCTGTCTGCAACTGTTCGGCAATTGTTGAAACACTGGTCGAGAGTGAACTATTCGGCTACGTGCGAGGTGCATTTACCGGCGCTACTCAAGACAAGCTTGGGGTGTTCGAATATGCGAATCGCGGCACCGTGTTTCTCGATGAGATCGGTGAGTTACCTTTGGCGGCACAAGCAAAGCTGCTCCGCGTTTTGCAAAACAGTGAGATCCAGCGCGTCGGTTCGCCTGTTCCCAGAACAGTCGAAGTGCGCGTGATCGCGGCCACGAATCGCGACCTGCGGTCACTGGTAAGCGAGGGCAGGTTTAGGGAAGATCTTTATTACCGGTTGACGATGGTCAATATCATGCTGCCCCGCTTGGTGGACAGACGAGAGGATATGCCCCTGTTGCAGCGACATTTCCTGGAGAAGTTTGCAGCGGAGTTCAAGAAGCCAGTGACGGGCATAACGCGTCGGGCACAAGCACGTATGGGGATTTACTCGTGGCCGGGCAACGTCCGTGAGCTTGAAAATGTCATTGGCAATGCTTGCATGATGGTAGATGGGCCTGTTATTGACATCGGAGATCTGCGAGAACTCCTACACGGCGCGCCCGGGGATATTGTTGGGCAAGACGAGGATCTGATTTCTCTGGAGGTGTTGCAAAGGCGGCATGCGATGCGCGTGTTGGAACGTGTGGGTGGGAACAAGTCGCAGGCAGCCGAGATTCTGGGCATATCCCGCGCAACACTGTACCAGTTTCTCGCCCAACTAAAGGTCGGGAACGGAAGCTAAGAACCGCACCGACTGAGCGAGGATTGCACAGAGTGTTCAGGATTAAGACACCCAAAAGGACTCCGCGCCGTTTCAACTTTGTCCTGCACGGTCACAGATCATTGAAAAATATGGGCAGTTCACCGGGGGGCCTCTCTGCCCATGCTCTTGGCCTTATTCGTGCTAGTTGGAGTTGCGTAGAAAATGAGAGTTAGCTGGGCAACGACGTTAATCGACGTCGATGATTGGGTAACCACCCGAACTGGGATCCGGTCCCGATGGCAAGCCTCCCGTTTCTAACCGCGCCTCGCATTTATCTTCAAATCATACCCTTATGCGCACCAGCGAGGCGCGGTGTTTCTTTCGAACCCCACCGTCTGTGCGCGAGACAACTTCAGTGTCAGTTAATGCCTCGTAGAATTGGTGACTTGAAAATCACACCAATGACGTGCGGAGGCTCGTGTTCCCGATTTCGGAAAGCTAAAAAATCTTTTGCTCCAATAAGCATTTGGGGCTTTAATCTGAGATCTGCGAGCCAGAAGTTGCCGATGGTGGGTGCATGCAGAGTCCAAATCCTCGCGTAGATCGACTCAAATCCTCCGCCGGGATGGTAGGAATCGGCGTTTCCCTGCTTGGGGTCGTTGTCCTCGTTGGCTGGGCATTCGATATCCAAGCACTGAAGAGTGTCTTCCCTGGTTCTAGCCACAATGAGAGCGAACACGGCGTTGGGGCTCTCGCTTGCGGGAATCGCTCTAAAACTTGCAACGCAAGATACTCCACAGGCGTGGCAACGCCAGGCTATTCAGGCACTCGCAGGCGTCGTAACCCTGATCGGCCTGCTTACACTTTGCGAATACGTATTTGGCTGGAACCTTCATATCGATCAGCTTTTGATCCACGATACCGCGCAAGACTCTGGATTGTTGCCTGGTCGGATGGCATCCAGTACTGCACTCAACTTCCTTCTGACCGGCTTGGCGTTACTGTCCCTCGATGTCAAAACCCGACGCCACCGACCGGCGGAGTTTCTGGCTCTGGTGGTCGGTTTCGTCGCTATGTTAGCCCTGATGGGCTACGCATATGGAATCCCGTCCCTTTATCAGATTACTCCATACCAATCGACTGCGTTGCACACTGCACTCGCATTCGTTGCTGTCTCGGCCGGT
>WNFL01083541.1_pt2 | contig 15459 bp, 3 predicted proteins | sample 5400361 | NCBI WGS metagenome assembly WNFL01 (sample SAMN13153351, study PRJNA577476) | soil metagenome | isolation source: 40 cm soil on Douglas fir-dominated hillslope | place: USA:California | collected 2013-09-17
CCTCGATGTCTTCTTTCAAAAGCATTCGATCGGCGTCAGAGACAAGACTGAAAGCTTCGGTCTTCACGGGTTCAATTGCGCCGGCATCGGCGAAGGCAACAACGCGCGCCAGCTCCCGAATCGTGTGGTGCTGGAAGAGATGCTGGTTCTCGATGTTCAGCCCCTTGCGCAGAGCTTTCGCGCGAACTTGAATGCTGCGGATGGAATCGCCGCCGAGCGCGAAGAAGTTGTCGTCGATGCCGATACGTTCCAGATTCAGCACTTCGGCCCATATCGCGCACAATGTCTCTTCGATCAACGTCCTCGGTGGAATGTAAAGCTCATCGATGTCGGGGCGGATTTCGTCAGGCGATGGGAGCGCTTTACGATCGACTTTGCCGCTTCGCGCGAGTGGAAAAGCTTCAAGCTTGATGAAGCAGGCGGGCACCATGTAATGAGGGAGCTGAGTCTGGGAGAAGCGGCGAAGTTCGCTGATGGAAGCAGTTCGTTTCTTCTCGAGCACGACATAGGCGACTAATCGTTTTTCCCCCTGCAGCTCTTCGCGCGCAAGGACGAGCGCCGCGCGGACTGAGGGGTGCTGCCTGAGCGCGGCCTCGATTTCTCCCGGCTCGATCCGATAGCCACGTATCTTTAGCTGTTCATCGTTGCGTCCAAGGTATTCGACTGTTCCGTCGGCCTGTAGCCGCGTCAAATCACCAGTCCTGTACATGCGTGATCCGGGCGTGCTGCTGAACGGGTTGGGAAGAAATCTTTCCGCTGTTAGGCCAGGCCGGTTGTGATAACCTCGCCCAACGCCGTCACCGGAAATGAACAACTCACCTACAACACCTCTCGGGGAGAGCCTCATCCTTTGATCGAGCACATAAAGCTGTGTGTTCGCCGTTGGACTTCCGATAGAAACTGCGCCTGTCGCCGGGGTCTGCTCCAAGACTTCATACACGCAGCAGCCGACCACCGTTTCAGTTGGTCCATACTCGTTGAAGATCCTGGTGCGCGGTGCATTTTCTCGCCAGAAGGAGAGCGATTCAGCCATCAGCGCCTCACCGCCGAGGATGAAGGCGCGGCTCCAATCAGAGACTCGTTCGCCCGCCGATGCTTGTGCCAGCAACTCGAGATGGGCCGGCGTCATTTTCACAAAGCTCAGGCCGCAGTCAGCCTTCAGGCTCTCAGCCAGCCCATCTATGCTCGAGGCTTCCGTGCTTAATCTGACTCTCCTTCCGTTCAGCAGCGGAGCAAACAGCGTGGTCACAACCATGTCGAACGTGATCGGCGAGAAGACAACAGAACCGTCTCCGTCTTTAACCTGATAGTAGTCGCTCGCCCACCATAGATAATTGACCGCCCCGCGATGGGTGATTAAGGTTCCTTTAGGTTTTCCAGTCGAGCCGGATGTGTAGATTACGTAGGCAAGATTATCGGGAGTGACGCTGGTGTCGGGATTCTCTTCATCTCCTGGGCCAACGATTTCCTCGTCGATGCAGATGATTTTCGCGCTCCCGGCAGGCAGCCGGTCGACAACCTTCTTCTGCGTCAGCAGAATCTTGACCTGCGAGTCGGAAAGAATATGGCCGAGGCGATCCTCAGGGTCCGCCGGATCCATCGGCACATAGGCGCCGCCGCCTTTCAATACTCCTAGTACTGCGATCATCATCTCGGCAGATCTTTCCAGACAGATTCCCACTCGAACTTCCGGACCAACTCCGCATGACCGCAGGTAGTTGGCCAACTGATTCGCGCGAGCATTCAGCTCGCGATAAGTCAATTGGCGCACTCCAAAATCTACCGCGATGCTCTGCGGATTTAACTCGACCTGATGTTCAATCAGGTGATGCAGGCAGCTCTCGCGTGGGTAAGCGGAACGTGATCCTGCGAGAGTCTTCAGGACGCGCCGGCGTTCGTCAGGGTTGAGGAGATCAATGTCGCCGACCAGTCGTAGCGGGTTTGTGAGTGCGTCATGGACGATTTGTTTGAAGATTCCGATGAAGTCTGAGACTGTTTCTTCAGAGAAGATCGCGGAATTATAGTGCAGTTCACACCTGACGTTTTCATTCTCCCGAATGCAGACGAGTTTTATTTTGAAGCGATGCGCGCAGCAATAGAGATCTGTAATGCTGAAGCGAAGTCCCGATCCACCGAACCGCGCCGGCCTGTCTTCAAACTCGTAAACGACCGGCAAGTCATTGTTCTCGTCTCCCTGGCGATCATTGGTCCCATCAATAGCCTCTTGCGCTCGGTACTGGATTTCGCTGAATGCTGTATCACTATCCACATCGACCTTGATCGGAACAGCCTCAGCACACAAACCGAAGGTGCTCTGTAGCTCTTCGAACTGTCTTCCGTCGCGCAGGTAGGAGACACTAATGTCAGGAAGACCTGTCGTTCGATAAAGGAACGTCAACCAGCAGCCGAGAAAGAAACTGTTCAATGAGCCGCGACGTTCACCCAGATGCTCTTCGAAGTTGATTGCCACCACGGACGGCTCAAAGCTTGATTCAACTTCCGGTTTTACTTCGAAGGGCAGATGTATTTCTGTTGGAACACTGATCGGCATGACCGGCTCCCGGTTTGAGATCATTTCCAGTTGCCATTCGGCAAACTGAGCATACTGCAAGGGCTCCGCGGAAATCGTGTGCCCACGAAGCAAAGCATCATATGAACTGCTGATTTCACGAACGAGGTTAATGAGACTTGCCGAATCCGCACAAAGTGTCGGCAGGTCCACGATCAGCCGATGTCTTCGATCGGTGTGCACTATCAGGTGCAGGTTGAGCAGCGGGCCGTTCTCCAGATCGAAAGCTCGTTGCCTCTCGCTCAGTAGAAACGCTTTCAGCCGGGCTTCTTGATCGGCTTCGGCAACGTGGCGCAAGTCAATTTCAACAGGCGGATAGAATCGTGCCAAGTCGCCGATGACCTGGACTGGAACTTTTACTCCTGGTACCTGGTGATAGGTCGTCCGCAGCACCTCGTGCCGGTTGATGACCTCCGTCAAAGCATTGTTCAAGAGTTCTTTGTTCAGCTTGCCTTCGATCAATATCGCGCACTGCGCATGATAGGCGTTGCTATCCTGCTGCTTGAGCCACAGGCGAGTTTGTTGAGGTGAGAGTCTGAAGCCCTCGATGACTTGCTGCATCTTTACCTTTCTTGAGCTTGAGTTTTTACGATTGCTGGAATGGGTCGGCCATTGCTACGAGGACTCGTCGCGAGCCCTGGTAGGGTGTTCTGCCGTGCGCTGTAAGCATGTTATCGACCAGAACCAGATCGCCTTCCTGCCATCTGCTGTTGCTTGCCAGTTTGCTGTATGCGCGCCGGATCTCATCCAATGCGCTCGCCTCGATCGGTGTGCCGTCGCCGTAATACGAATTGCGCGGCAGTTCCTCTTGCCCGTACAACGCGCTCATCGATTCGCTCAGATTTCTTTCCAGGCTCGACACGTGAAAGAGGTGAGCCTGGTTGAACCAAACCTTCTCTTTGCTTACCGGATGAAAGGCAATGGCCTGACGCACCTGCGTGGTCCGCAGAGAATCGTGATCCGTCCAATCGCAATGCATGCCTACCTTTGCACAGTATCGTTCAACCTCGGCGTGGTCAGACGTCTGAAAGACCGTCTGCCACGGCAGGTCCAAATCGCGCCGATAGTTTCTGACGTACATGACTCCCTTTTCCATGAACCGATCGCGGACGCGTTTATCTATCACCTCATAAACTTTGCGACTATCGGCAAGCGGAGTTGCTCCGCCTGCTCGTGCAGGTTCGACGCAAAAAAAGTAAATCTTCCTCGGCCAGGTGTGCGAGTACGAATTTTCATTGTGGAGCGGAATGTGCTGATCTGCTGGATATTCGGACGAGGTATAAATTCCCGCGGCTATTTTTGAACGCGGCGTGGAGCGTTCGGTGTACTCCATCAACTTTGGCGAGATCGCTTTGATGAACGACTCGAAGTCTATCCGTGAACGAAGCGGAAAATCTCGAAACAGTAATGCGCCATGTTTGACTAAGTCCGCTTCGATCTCTCTCAGATTGTTCCTGGCCCACTCGACTGGATCGATGTCGGTGCGAACCGGGCATATGACGAGGGGCAGTTTCTGGTCCGGCTCGAAGTAATCTTTGCGCACGAGCGGTTCACCACCCAACCGAACACGTTGCGGTTTAATGCTGCGAAGACTCCGCAAGGCGACCTCACTTCGTTCCGTCATGTCTGTATGCTCGGTTCTGAAGATAACTGGACTGGTTTCGGCTTGATGCTGAGCAGCCTCTTGCGACTTGCCACTTCTCTTTCGTTCTCAGCCGTGAGCTTATCCTGCCTTTCGTTTTCCGTCTGCACAGCAAGCGCGCTCAAGCGCGCGTCAGGCTGTTGGACTATGCTAGTCAGCAGGACTTCAAAGCGGTTTAACATCAGTGCAATGGTGGCGTCGTCGAAAAGATCGGTGTTGTATTCCATCGAGCCCACGATGGCATCACCTGCGTCCCAAATATCGAGCACGAGATCGAGTTTCGCCGTTCCCATCTCGGATCCCATTGCGCTCAGCGAAAGCTCAGGTAATTCCTGCGACTGTTCGCGCGGCGTGCTCCGGAAATCAAAGATGACTTGAAACAACGGTGAATGACTCATACTCCGCTCGGGCTGCAAAGCTTCAACCACCTTTGCGAACGGCAACTCCTGATGAGCAAAGGCTCCAAGGGCCGTTTCGCGTGTTTTCGCCAAAAGCTCACGGAATCTCATATCGCGCGAGAGTCTGGCGCGCAGCACGAGATTATTGATGAAGCAGCCAATCAACCCTTCTGTCTCTTTGAAGCTTCGCCCTGCGATTGGGACGCCAACGCAGAAATCCTCCTGTTGCGAATAACGGAAGAGCAGCGTTTGAAAGGCTGCGACCAGGGTCATAAACAGGGTTGCGCCTTCGCTGCGACTGAACAATCTGAGTAAATCAGAAAGTTCCTTCGGCAAGTTAAAAGATTTGTGTGAGCCTCGGAGCGTCTGGACTTCTGGACGCGGACGGTCCGTTGGAAGTTTCAGAACGTTCGACGCTCCGGCGAGCTGTTCGCGCCAATAACTTACGAGCGAATCGAGTTTGTCTCCCTGCAGATGAGTTCTTTGCCAGTGGGCGTAATCTGCATACTGAATCGGCAGCGGCGGCAGCGGCGACTGTTCTCCGCGCCTGAAGGCTTCATAGAGCGTTGCGATCTCCTGAATGAATATGCCGGTGGACCAGGCATCGGAAACGATGTGATGCACGGTCAGAGTGATTACGTGGTCCTGTTCTCCCAGCCGCAGCAGGAAAGTCCGCATCAAAGGCCCTCGTTCCAGATCAAACGGAAGACGCGCGTCTGCGGTGATGATTCTGTTCGCCTCAGCCTCGCGCTCAACGGTTTCCATCTCACTGAGATCGACAATCGACAACTTGATCGGAACGGCTGGCTCGATAATCTGTGTCGCGCGGCCGTCTACGTCGGGAAAACTGGCGCGTAAGACCTCGTGTCGACGAACAACCTTGCTGATACTTCTTTCGAGAGGTTCAGTTTCGAGCGCCCCCTGGAGCCGCACGGCTGAAGGGAGGTTGTAGGCGGCGCTTTCGGGATTCACTTGATTTATTAACCAGAGCCATTCCTGCGTGAACGAAAGTGGGAGTTCGCCGTCGCGGGCGACAGGCTTGATCGAGAAAGGATCGGGCTTTGATTTTCTCTCGCGCACAATTGCATCAAGCGATTCGAACGCGTCGCGTGTTCCATCAGAGGCATCCGGCATCAACTCTTCATATATCGCTTGCGAAAGTTCGGCGATGGTCTGATTCAACAGAACCTTTTCCAAAGAGATCTCGACCGAAAACGTTTGTCTGATCCGTGAGAACATCTGTGTTGCGAGCAGTGAATCTCCGCCCAGCGCGAAATAGTTGTCTTGAATGCCGATGCCCTGGAGACCCAACACCTCGGTCCATATCGCCGCCAGTTCCTCTTCGATCGCATTGCGCGGCGCAGCGAAAACGTGGTCCATCTCCTCTCGCTGGACCGAGTACTGTCCGTTTGATTTTGGCTGCAAATGCTCGGGCTCGATTAACTCTGGTTCGTCCCGAAACTTTTGGTTGTTCGTAATGACGGCGGCGTCAAAACTCATCTCTACCCAGTATCGCTTCCGTTCGAAAGGATATATCGGCGTCGGAACTCGCCTGCGCTTTTCATATGCATAAAAGTGGTCCCAATCCGGTTCGAATCCGTTGACCCAAAGATTTCCTAAAGCGCTTAGCAGCGCGGAATGGTCCGAGTCAGTGTGTTGGTTGGGTAACGAAGAAAGCACAGTTGAATTGCTCTGTCTTCCGAGGTGCTGCCTCGCGATTGTTGTCAGAACCTGATTAGGCCCGACCTCCAACAGAAGCGAAGGCCGATTGAGAATCGTGTCGAGGCCGCCGGCGAACTGAACAGTGTGCCGCATTTGGTCCACCCAGCATTTGGAATTAGTCGCCTGGCTGGGCTCGATCCATGTTCCGGTGAGATTCGAAACGAGAGGGATCGCAGGATCGTGCAGCGTGAGCTTGTCGATTAGCGCCGCATACTCTACCAAGATTGAGTCGACACTCGTTGAATGGAATGCAAACGGCACCGGGAGTTTGCGGTAACCAATCTTCTTCGCAGCCAGAACATCTTCGAGTTCTTCAATCTCTTCGCAAAGACCAGAGACCACGGTGCTGACGCTGCTATTAACCGACGAAATTGACAACTCTCTCGTCAACAAAGCGCGCGCTTCAGCTTCGGGCAGTCGCACAGACAACATCGCCCCGCGCGGAAGCTTCTGCATCAGCCGCCCTCTGTCGAACGCCAAACAGACTGCATCATCGAGATCGAAAACTCCGGCGAGAGCAGCCGCTACAAACTCTCCATAACTGTGGCCGATGAGTCCGGCAGGCTTAACGCCCCAATGCATCCACAGCCGCGCCAGCGCATACTCGACGAAGAACAACGCAGGCAGCGCGAACTCCGGCTGCGAGATGAGTTGGGAGACGTCCCCGTGATAGAGCAGTTCTACAACATCCAGCCCGCGTGCGTCTTTCAACGTTTGTGCGCAAGCATCGAAATGGTCGCGAAAGACCGGCTCCGAATCATGAAGGTCTCTGGCCATCCCAACGTGTTGGCTTCCCTGGCCCGGAAAGAGAAAAACTATGGGCTTGTTTTGATTCGATCGTGCGTCATCAATTTGCCTCGCGGCTTTCGCTGAACGCAGCGCTTTTATTAACCCTTCCGGGTCGCTTGCAACCGCGAAGCGCCTGTGTGGCCATGCGTGTCTACCAACGTTTCGTGTGAATGCGAAATCTGCGATGTCGACGTCGACGGCGTTCTCCAGGTAGTCGGAGATCGTGGACGCTGTCGTTTCAAGCGCCGTGGGAGTCCGCGCCGAAAACGTTACTAGCTGAAGAGATCGGAGACTTTTTTCAGACTGCGTTTCCGGAACTTCTTCCAGGACCAGGTGAGCGTTGGTACCACCCAAACCAAACGAACTGACCGCCGCGCAGCAAGGCGTCGGACCATCCTTGCAGCTCACGAGAATGTTGTTGACATAAAACGGACTGTCATCGAGATCAATCGCGGGATTGGGCTTTTCGAAATGGAGTGTTGGAGGAATTTCTCTGTGCTTGATGACGAGCGCTGCTTTGATCAAACCGGCCACCCCAGCAGCATTATCAAGATGACCGATGTTCGTCTTGGCCGAGCCGAGCGCGCAAAAGCCTTTCCGGGTTGTTTGCCTGCGGAAAACCCGAGTAAGCGCTTCGACTTCTATCGGATCGCCGATGGGCGTTCCCGTCCCGTGTCCCTCGACGAAACAGAGACTATCGGCATCGACTCCTGCCATCGCCATTGCCTTCGCAATCACATCGGCTTGGCCCTCAATGCTCGGCGCTGTGTAGCCCATCTTTAAATGGCCGTCGTTGTTTATCGCTGATCCTTTGATCGCCGCGTAAATGTTGTCTCGATCTGCAAGCGCATCCGATAATCGCTTCAGGGCGACGACGCCAACGCCGTTGCCTGGCAGCGTGCCCTGGGCTTTGTGATCGAAGGCACGGCAGTGACCGTCTGGTGAGGAGATCATTCCTGGCGCGTACATGTAGCCCGTCTTCTGCGGCACCCGGATGGAAACACCGCCCGCCAGTGCCATGTCACACTGGCCGGTCAACAAGCTTTGGCAAGCAAGATGAACCGCAACCAGCGAGGTCGAACACGAAGTCTGAATGGTCACGCTCTCCCCACGCAGATTCAATTTGTATGAGACGCGTGTCGACAGGTGATCTTTCTCGTTGGCAAGGTGAATCTGAAAAGAATTTCCTCCATCGCCCAGCAACTCACTGAGCCGCGACAGAAAATAGGAATTCGTGTTGACTCCGGCGTAAACAGCGATCAGCCCTTTATAGGTCACCACGTTGTAGCCCGCATCCTCGAGAGCGGACCACGCGCACTCGAGAAACAACCGCTGCTGAGGATCCATCCATTGTGCTTCACGAGGAGGAATGTTGAAGAACGACGCGTCAAACAGTTCAATGTCGTCAAGAATGCCCTTGGCTTTCACGAAATTCGGGTTACGCAGAAGCTCCGGAGTAACCGGCTGTTCCAACTCCTCATCGGAAAAGAAAGTTATGCTCTCGACGCCATTTCGCAGGTTCTTCCAGAACTCGTTGACGTTCCTCGCACCGGGGAAACGCCCGTCCATTCCGATGATCGCGATGGCGCAATTGTCGCTGTTGTCAGTTGCGACTTGCCTGTCCATTGTCAGCCCTCCGCGGCTGTCTCTGCGCGATAATTGATCTTCTTCTTCTTTCGGCCCAGTCTTGGGTGTGGGTCACTGGCGCTGAGGTCTCCTCAGTTTGTTCCAGAAAATTCGCGAGGCTCTGAAGAGTCGGGTATTCGAACAGTTTGAGCAGTGGTATTTCGCGCCCCAGAGTTTTGGAGAGGCTGCTGTGGGCTTTGATCGCCAGGAACGAATGGCCACCGAGGTCGAAGAAGTTGTCGTGAATGCCAATCCGATCTGTCTTCAGCACCTTGGACCAAATTTTAGCCAGCAAGTTCTCCAGCGGGGTGCCCGGTGCAACAAAGACCCGATCCGGATCTTTTGCGGCTGCAACGGACTCCAGCAACGCGCGCCGGTTTAGCTTTCCGTTTGGCAGCATCGGCAGCATCTCAAGCAGAATGAAATTCGAAGGCACCATAAAATCCGGTATTCGCTCCCGGGAATAAGCCACCAACTCCGCTTGCTTTAAGATCGCGTCGTCGAATGGTGCGAGGCGCTCAGGAGCTGTTTCGGAAACGGCGTGGTCTCGCGATGTGCCATGGTCCATGCGCCTCGCATAAACATAATAAAGACCCTCTTCTCCGACTAACTGATCTCCCTCGACGACAACGTGAAAACCGGACTTCTCCAAAAGCGCGACAACCGCTGCCAGGCGCGAATCGATATCGTGGACGTGGGCGACGACCTGCTTGATCCTTTGCCAGTCGTTCTTGTCTATTCCGTTGAAGAGGTCCAGCTCGCTCTTTTCCACGTCGATCTTCAGTAGATCGATCTGATCGATATCTTCCTGCTCGATGATGGCGTGAAGTGTTCTTAACTCTGAGCCGTATGGTTCAGATTCGAAGCGAGATGCGAGTAATTCCTCGTAATACTGATTATCGGCGTCGGCCGATTCGGTCGTCTGCATCTGAATGAATGACTTCATCGTCCGCGCCTCCGCCTGTGGGTCGGCGTAGTAGCCAGACATCATCGAAAAGTTTGGATAGAAGGTTAAGGTGGCGGTGCCGATTCGGTTCGACAGGCCGCAGTTGAAAACCTTGACCTGATCGCAGTAAAGCTCGGTGTTGATTTGCAGCAACTCGAACAGCGGTCTGGCTGGTTCGAAAGCGTAGACGCGGAGATTGTTCCGCATCCGGCTCACCATCATGGTGAATAGTCCGATGTGCGCACCGACGTCGAAAACACATTCACCATCCTGCAACGAGATGCCATGTTTGAAATAGATCTGCTCCTCGAATAGTTCTTTATAGAGAAAGTCAGCCTCGTTCCTGCCATGCTCGACGATGGCGGCATTGTTGGGCAGGCGATGCCTTTGATGGCTGCCGATAACGGGTGAATACTTTGGTTTCGAAACAACGAAGGCGAGCAACCTCTCGTCGCCCTGTGCAACTTGATGGACCAGACAGACGGCTTCCTCCACCTGCGGATGTTTGCTGAGCACCGACTCAATCTCACCTAACTCGATGCGATAGCCCCGCAGCTTCACCTGCTGATCGAATCGGCCCAGAAAATCGATCTGGCCGCCGGGCCGGCACCGAGCTCTGTCGCCCGTTCGATAAAGCCTCGAGCCATCGATGCTCCCGAACTGATCGGGCACGAATTTCTCGGCCGTCATAGCGGGAAGGTCCAGGTAGCCACGCGTAATTCCCGTTCCCCCGATGAACATTTCTCCGGAGACACCGAACGGAACAGGTCGGCCTTGTTTATCGAGAATGTAGATCTGCGTATTCGCTATCGCGCTGCCGATTGGAATCTGTTTCGCTGCATTCTGCTCAATCTTAGAGACAGTGGCCCACACGGTTCCTTCGGTTGGGCCATATTCGTTGTAAAGCAAAGCATCTGACGCACGCTTGTGTCTTTCCGGCAAATCAAGCGGGCACGCTTCACCGGCGACGATCACGCAACGAAGTGAATCGAGGTCTTCAGGTTCCGATGCCTCGAGCAGAAGCGAATACAGTGACGGCAAACACAACAGGTGCGAAACCTGATGTCGCTTTATCAGTTCGAGTAACCCGGACATCTCACGGCGCACATTTTCGGCGGGAAGCAACAAGGTCGCTCCGCTGCATAGCGTCCAGAAAAGGCCGGCAACGGAACTGTCGAACGAGAAGGACGAAAGCAACAGGTAGGTCGTTAGAGACTGTTCATAGTAGACGCTTCTGGCAAGCGTTGAATGAACGACGTTCTCGTGCGAGACCAATACGCCTTTGGGCCTGCCGGTCGAGCCCGAAGTATAGATGACATACGCCAGATTCGCGGGCTCGACACCCGTATCGGGTTTGAGGGTGGACTCTTGAGCCAGATCTTCGTCGATAAAGATCATTCTTAATTGTCCGTCGGATATCCCATCCGCGATTGATCTTTCGCTGATTAGAACGGCAGCGCGTGTATCGTTGAGAATGAAGGACAACCGATCGTGCGGATAGGCGGGGTCGAGAGGCACGTAGAAGCCCCCGGACTTGAGCACTCCCAGGATCGCGACAAGCATATCGATGGACGGCTCGAGGCATATGCCGACCGCAAGTTCGGGACCGACGCCCAGTCGACTGAGATGGTTGGCGAGTTGATTCGCCTTTTCATCGAGTTGTTTGTAAGTGATCCGGTCCTCTTCAAAAGCCACTGCAATCTGTTTGGGGCAACGCTCTGCCTGCTGTTCAAACAATTCGTGTATGCATGCCGTTGGAAGGAGATTAACTGGCCCGCTTAACGCGGTGAATATCTCCTCGATGTGTGTGTCATTGAGAATCCCGAGGCTGCCAATCTTTTCGAATGGATCGTTGACTACGTTTTGCAGCAGGGTCTGAAAGTGACTGGCAATACGCTCGACAGTGTTGCGGCTTATCCGACTTTGGTCGTAGTGCAACTCGACCTTTAACGCCTCGGCTTCCTGGATGCAAAGCAGCTTCAGGAGATACTGATCGGGGCAACTGAAGAGGTGATAAAGAGAGCAGCAGCGTTTCTCGACGGGTGCTTCAAAATGTTCAAAGGCGAGTTTAATAGAAGTTGTTTGCGATTGAGTGCCGTTCAGTTGCCAACCAAAGTAATCCTGCCACTGTTCTGCTTTGCGACTCTGATCCGATGAGGCTTTAATGATTTCGCTGAAACGCTTCTCGCTATTCAAATTCACGCGTAGCGGCAACGTCTTTGAGAAAATACCGAAAGCCTGCTCCAGTTCCTCGAACTTTCGACCGTCAAGGGTTTGGCCAATGACTATTTCCTCGTTATCGTTGAGCCTCCAGTGAAGAACTTGCCAACAAGCCATCAGGAAATCTGCCGGCGCGACCTGGAACTTGCGCGACAGCGCGGCCATCGCTGCGGTCACTTCGGCGCTTATTTCAAAACAGGAAACCTCGGGATCGAATCTCGCTTCCGGAGCCACCCGCCCCTCAAATTGGAGCGGCTTATCAAAGTCAAACTTCTGCTTGCTCCAGTAATCACGCCCTTCTTCAGCGTCACTGTCTTCCAGCAACTCATGTTGCCACTCGGAGAATTGCAAATACTGAACTTGCTCAGACGGCGGCTCTTCGGCGTTGCCATAAAAGGGCGTGATCTCGCGAAATAAGTTCTTGAGCGTGCGGGAGTCGGCACACATCGCACAGAGTGTTACGACCAGCAGATGATGGTCTGAAGAGATCACGGCCAGAGCCGCACGCGCCAGGGGACCTTGCTTGAGGTCAAAGGGTTGGCTTGCTTCTTTCGCAATAAACTCATCCATGGTCTGGTCGGATCTCAGATCGATCGAGCGCAATTCGAGTGGCACGAATTCAGCAATGACTTGAACCGGGACCTTCATCCCGGAGAGGCTGTGATAAGTGGTCCGGAGTATTTCGTGTCTGGCAACTACATTATTCAGCGCGATCTGCAGGCGACCTATCTCAAACGGCCCTTCCAAACTGATCGCGAGCCACGCATTGAAGACAGGGTTCGCCATCTGCAACGGCCAGAGATGACGCTGCTGCGGTGATAGCCTGAAACCAGTAATTGTGGTGCTCATAGGAACCTTGGAACCTTCCGAGATGGTGCCTCTTAACTTGTTTGAGCTTCTTTTGCCTCTCCGGGGCTCGGGTCGGCCATGGCAACCAGTATCTTGCGATTACCCGTGTATGGTGTGCGTCCATGGGCCACCTGCATATTGTCCAGCAACAACAAATCTCCGGGCTGCCACGAGAAAAGCACGGTCGCTTTCCTGTAGGCTTCTCGCACAGCGTCCAACTCGGCATCTGCGATCACTGAGCCGTCACCGTAGTAAGCATTCCTCGGCAACTCCTCGGGATCGAACGTGGCTTGCAACGATTCGCGTACGTCCTGTTCCAGGTTCGACAGGTGGAAGAGATGGGCCTGATTGAACCAAAGCGGTTCATGCGTTTTCGGATGCGTCGCCACGGACTCTCGCACCTGACGTGTGCGCAGCCTGTCTCCGTCAAGCCATTCGAAATCAATCGGAGCGTTGCGGCAATACTGCTCAACGTCTTCACGGCTCGAAGTCTGAAACGCTGTTTGCCAGGAAAGGTCGATACGCGAGCCGTAGTTTCGCACGTACATGACCTGCTTATCGCGGGATCGAGAAACTGATAGACCTTTCTGGAGTCGGCGACAGGCGTCTCACCACCGGTCAGCGGCGCCTCGAGACAGAAAAAGCAGATCCTCATGGGCCAACTCATCGCGTAAGAGAACTCGTTGTGGAGAGCGATGGGCTGCTCAGGCGGATATTCGGTCGAGGTGTAGACGTATTTCCCGATCGCGGTGCGCGGCGTGGAGCGCTCCTTATATTCAAGCAGGTGAGAAAACGAGGCGTTGACGAACCTCTCGAAGTCGCCGGCTGAAGCCATCTGGAATCCGCGAAACAGAATTCCGCCCGCCCTGGCCAACTGGCTATCGATGAACTCTCTGTTGCTGGCGAACCAATTAGTCAGCTCGAGATCCGGCGCGTCAGGCTTGACAACGAGCGGGAGCGATTCTCCGGGATAGATGCTTTCGGTCTTGATCAGTCTTGCCTGCGAAAGGTTAATGGTCCTGGGCTTGGCTTGTTTGAACTTCGCGCGCTTCAGTCGCTCACGGTCGCCCTCTCCAAGACGGCGCCGTTCTTTTTCTGCTTCAGTCATCATTTCGAACTCGCTCAGCCGCGCCGTTGGCGATGACACGACGCCTTCGAGCAGTCTTTCAAGGTGCTGCCACATTCGCTCAACCGTCTCTCGATCAAAAAGATCTACCGAGTAGGTCAAATTTGCTGAGAGTCCTCCGTCAGCGTTGGCAATCTGCAGAACCAGGTCAAACTGGGCCACCTCCGGATCGGTGTCGTAAGTACTCAGCGTCAAGTTTGTGACTCTCTGCCCCTGCGATCTGGGAGTGTTTTGATAAGTGAACCAAACTCCGAAGAGCGACGTCTGACCCGAGCGCCGACCGGGCCTGAGCGCGTTAACGACCTGCTCGAACGGCAATTCCTGATGGGCATAAGCGCCCAACGCCACTTCGCGAACGCGCCCCAACAGCTCTTCGAATGTCGGATCGCCGGACAAGTCCGTGCGCAACATGAGTGTGTTAAGAAAGCAACCGATCAGGTTCTCAGTTTCAACGCGCGGCCGACTCGCAATGGGCGAGCCCACAATTATGTCGTCCTGTCCGGAGTAGTGTTGCAACAGCAGTTGCAGGGCCGACAGCAGGGTCATAAATAACGTGACGCCCTGTCTGCGGCTCAGAGTTTTGAGCGCTTCAGATAACTCGGAAGACAACCGGCGATGAAGGTGCGCGCCTTTGAAGCTTGGTGTTTGCGGCCGTGGCCGATCAGTGGGCAATTCCAGAACCGGAAGCTCTCCTCCCAACTGCCTGGTCCAGTAGGCGAGTTGATTTTCCATTACTCTGTTGAGTAACCGTTGACGCTGCCAGTAAGCGAAGTCGGCGTACTGGATAGGCAACTCGGGCAGTGTCGGAGTCTGTCCGGCACAGTGCGCTTCATAGTGCGCCACCATCTCAGATAAGAGCAGTCCCATCGACCAGCCATCGAAGATTATGTGATGGAGTGTGACTACGATGATGTGCTCTGCTTCGTCCAACCGCAGCAGCAGGGCCCTCAGCAGCGGACCGCGACCAACATCGAACGGCTTGCGAATCTCTTCATTTGCTAAGCTGCGCGCGACGCGCTGCCGCTCTTCTTCCGGCAACTGCGAAAGGTCCACGACGGGAAGCGTGAAGGTCGACGGCCCACCGATCTTTTGCACGGGTCGCCCATCGACGTTCGGGAAAACTGTTCGCAGGATTTCGTGGCGACTGATCACACCTTCGATGCTTCGACGAAGCGCGTCTACATCGAGCAAGCCCGACATTCGGAATGGAAACGGAATGTTATAGATCGAACTACCGGGTGAAATCTGATCGAGGAACCAGAGTCGCTGCTGGACAAAGGAGAGCGGCAAGTCGCCCTCACGCGGAACTGGTTGAATGGGCGACAGCGTCAGTCCTTCAATCGTGCGGCTCGCTTTCTCGATCCGCTCGCCTAAATCGGCAACGGTGGGCGCTTCAAAGAGTCCAATTAGCGGGAAGTCGATCTTGAAAACCTCGCGCAGGCGGGCCAGCACTTGAGCGGCCAGCAACGAATGGCCTCCAAGATCGAAGAAGTTGTCGTGAATGCCAATGCGCTCCACTCTGAGAATCTCGGCCCAGATGCCCGACAGCATCTCCTCAACCGGAGTACGTGG
>WNFL01291717.1_pt1 | contig 15458 bp, 13 predicted proteins | sample 5400361 | NCBI WGS metagenome assembly WNFL01 (sample SAMN13153351, study PRJNA577476) | soil metagenome | isolation source: 40 cm soil on Douglas fir-dominated hillslope | place: USA:California | collected 2013-09-17
AGCTGGCCGATCACCTCGGACGGGGGCGGGTGGATCTGCAGCGCCAAGACGGGCAGCTAGTAGCGCGGAACCGACGGGTCGACTTCGCGTGACCACGCGTCGATCCCGCCCGCCAGGTTGTGGACGTTCTCGAAGCCGAGCGCCGCGAAGTGCTCCGCGGCGGCCTGGCTGCGCCCGCCGTGGTGACAGTGGAAGACCAGGCGCGCGTCGCGCGGCAGCTTTTCGATCTCCGCCGCCACGCGCGGGTCGACCAGGGTCGCCCCCGCGATCCGCGCCTTGCGGTGCTCCTCGGGGGTGCGCACGTCGAACAGGTGCAGCTCCGCGCCCGAGTCCATGAGCGCGCGCAGGTCCTGCACGCTGAGCTGAGTCACCGGCTCGCCCTTGGGGGCGTTCGGGTTCTCGACCGCGAGCGCCTTGCGCCCGTTCGAATCCACCGCGTCGACCGTGAGTCCCGAGGCGCGCTGCGCCGACTCGCGATCGAAGAGCAGGGTGACGCCGTTGCTCTCCGAGGCGATCTCGTGACCCGTGCGCGGCCCGAGCGAGAGCGAGTGCTTGAAGCCCGCGTCGATCGCCACGTGCAGCTCGCCGGGCTGACGGCTCTTCGCCTCGCGCAACAGCTCCGCCGCCGAATCGGTCACGGTGACACGCGGCGCAGTCACCGACTCGGCCGCGAGCCCGAGCGCGCGGTGCAGCTCGCCGTTCGCGTACATCTCCTTCACGATGTCGCAGCCGCCCTGGAACTCGCCGTCGATGTAGAGCTGCGGGATCGTCGGCCAGCTCGAGAACTCCTTGATGCCCTCGCGCACGTCGCGATCCTCGAGCACGTCGAAGCTGCCGTAGCGCGGCAGCAGGCGGTTCAGGATCGAGACCACCTGGGAGGAGAAGCCGCACTGCGGCGCCTCCGGGTTGCCCTTCATGAAGATCATCACCCGGTCGGAGCCGACGATGGACTGGATGCGGTCGCGGAGCTCGGGAGAGAGGGCCATGGCACTTCCTTCTTGAGGATCCCGCTGCCGGTCGAACGCTGCGTTCGATGCCAGCCGGCGGAGTCTAGATTCGCTACCGTGCGCCGGCCAGTTTACGACCCCATCGTCTAGCCTGGCCCAGGACGTCGGCCTTTCACGCCGATAACGCGGGTTCGAATCCCGCTGGGGTCGCCAGTAAGTATTTGATTCTGCTGGAGATTTAGACTCTCTCCGAGACTCCTGTCCACTTCGCCCGAGTGACTCGCCGCTCTGTTGGATGCAAGCCGCTCGCTCGTCGAGATGTCGCCGTGACCGGGGTCAACCCTTCTCGTCGCGAGGTGCGCAGTACGCGACGCGGTGGGGATCGAGCACAGGCGGAACCCGAAGAGGCCGTAGCAGCTGTTCACGACGGCGCCCGTGTCGCTCTCACCCGCGCGCAGGTCGCTCCCGCCGGGGACACTCCGGTGAGTTCCCCGGCTCTCTGACGTTCGGAAGTCTTCGGATGACGAGACTTGCGGCGGGGCCGGGTCGAGCGCGCGCTCGCCGACTCGCCACGCGCTCGCGCCGGAGAAATCGGGGCCGCGGAAGAGTCCGCGATCTTGCGGCCGGCCTCGGCTTCACGCAGCGCGCCGATGATCTACTCCTCGCTGGAATCGGCTCTTCCGCACCTTCGTTCTCCTCTCGTTGGTTGAGGAGAACCCCATTCTAAATCGGCCAGTTCTCGGGGAGCGCGCCACTTGATAGCCGAGGTGTTGGGTCGGACCGGTTGGCCACGCGAGTCAAGCCTCGTTCCCGCTCCCGTGGTGCCCACGCGCTGCAAGGAGAGTCTCAACCTGTATGCTTATATCGAGCACTAACCTCCACAGGGGACGACATGAGCGCGCTAGAGCTTCCCTCAGAGATCAACAACTTGATCGCATCCGGTTCGTGGCCGCTGACGGGCGAAGAGATGTGGAGATCAGGCCGCGTACCCTCAGCGCTGGTCGCGCAACTTGTCCCACTGTATGACGACGTCGGCCTATGTGTGCCCCCGTTCAAGACTGTCTTCGAGTCCCTTCAGGAGGAGGGTAGCCAGGGTTTCTTTCACGAGTACGGCGCAATCGATGAGATCGATCCTGCGCGCACCCTGGTCATCGGTGATTTCGGCATCGGCTCTGATGCACCGATTGCGCTCGACTATCGGATCTCACACTCACCTCGGGTCATCTATCTCTACTACGAGCCGATGGGCCAAGACCTCGACGAAGAGTGTCGAACACACTGGGCCGTCTGCTGCGAGACATTCGCAGCATTTTCGGAAGCGCTTGGTCTCGCGCGGTGTAGTTGGAGATAGGCATCACTCTGAGTGAAGAGCACTGCGAAGGACGTTGGCCGCGCCTTGGGGCTCCTGCGCCAGGACGCTTCGAAGGCACGGAGTGAAGCTCCGCTTGCCGGAATCCGATCAGCGATCGGGCGGATTCGAAGGTAGGAGCGAGCCATGGCGAAGAGTACCGGCGCACACCTGTTCACGATCGACAAGACGATTACCGTCGTGCACTACTCGGCGCAGAAGGCGCTCGTGGGCGAGTGGGCGTCACTCTGCACTCCGCAGTTCCGCGAGGCGCTGATGCGCGCGATGGACGAGGGCGCGCGGCTGGGCGCGAAGTCGTGGATCGTCGATCTGACGCGCGATCCGGGGGTGCCCTCGCAGGACGACCTCCGCTGGGTCGAGACCTACAACGTCGGGAACGCCCTGCGCAAGGGCATCACGGCCTGCATCAACGTCCACGGCGGGAGCGCCCTCGCGAAGATGGGAGCGCGGCGCTGGACGCAGAGCGCGGGCGAGCAGGGCATGCTGACGTCCGACTGCACGAGTCTCGAGGAGGCGCTCGAGCTCGCCGCGCAGGTCGCGAGCGGCAAGGCCGCGTAGCCCGCGGGTCGCGGCTAGTGTCTTGCTGACTCGTTACTGGTGATGTACGGGAAGACGTCGATCGGACTCGGCAGTGCGGGAGTGCCCGCTGCCCAGTCGTCGAGAACGGCACCCACCTGGAACGTCTCGAACCCCGGTCGGCCCGAGCTGAGCGTGGTCGTGTTGGCGACACTCAGGACGACGCTGCCGTTCCGCTTCGCGTAGATCGTGCCGTTCACCAGCTCCGCTTCGATGATGTCGCCGTTCTGAAGCGTCGACGGGGTCGTCGTCAGGTTGCCCCGGTATGTTCCGTTCGAGTACCAGTAGATGTAGAGAACGCCGTTGTGCCAGGAGATCACGAGCGCCTGGCCGCTCGCGCCCAGGAGCACGAGGCCCACCTGTCCGCCCGCTTGAACCACCCTGGCCCGCGCGAACTGTCTCGTGTTGTCGAAGCTGCCGCTGCCCTGCCAGTAGTACAGCGCCTCGCCGCTGGTCCCGACGATCTGATTGCCCGTCAGGTTGACGTTCCCGCCGCCGAACGGCTGTTGCCAGTTCCCGCCGACCACCAGCGGTGACTCGTTGGGTCGGTTGAAGTCTTCGGACGCGGTCACGCCCGGGAACGTGAACAGGGCGGTGATCGTCCGGTCCTGGTCCATGGTGACGATCAAGGGATCGTCCGTCCCGTGCCCCGCCGGAACGTCGCCGCTCCAGCTCGCGAACGCGTACCCATCATCCGGGATCGGCGCCAGCGCGACCTGCGTCCCGAACGAGTACGTCGGCTGATCGGGATCCCTGGCGACGCTGCCGTGGCTCGCCGGAGTGGTGAGGACGGCGGTGGTCGATGCCGTGCTCGCGAAGTTCTGGCCCGTCACGTTCCCGCCTACGGGACCGGCGACGGTGCGCGTGAGTGGGCTCATGGTGTGCCCCGCCAGGGTCGGCGTGAGGACGATCGAGGTCGCGTCCGCGGGGACGCCTGCGACGGAGTACGAGCCGTTCGCGGCCGTCGTCGCGCTTCCGACGATGCCGCCGCTGGCGGCCACGTGGACGCCACTCAGTCCCGCTGCATTCTCGGTAATCGTCCCGCTGATCGCGTAGGAAGGGGGAGTTCCCGCTTCCCAGTCGTCGAGAGCTGCGCCCGCCTGGAACGTCTCGAAGCCCGGCCGGCCCGACGTGAGCGTGGTCGTGTTCGCGACACTCAGGACGATGGTGCCGTTGAGTTTCGCGTAGACCCTGCCTGCAACCAGCTGCGCTTCGATGATGTCACCGTTCTGAAGCGTGGACGGCGTCGTCGTCAGGTTGCCCTGGTACGACCCGGCCGAGTACCAGTAGATGTAGAGAACGCCGTCGTGCCACGCAGTCACGAGTGCCTTGCCGCTCGCGCCCAGGAGCACGAGCCCCACCTGTCCACTCGCCTGAGTCACCCTGGCCCGCGCAAACTGTCTCGTGTCGTCGAACGTGGCGCTGCCTTGCCAGTAATAGAGCGCCTCGCCGGTGCCGCCGGCGATCTGATTGCCCGTCAGATTGACGCTCCCTCCGGCGAACGGCTGTTGCCAGTTCCCGCCGACCGCCAGCGGTGTCTCGTTCGGGCGGTTGAAGTCGTCGGCGGCGAAGCTCGGGGAATTGAAGACGGCGGTGATCGTCCGGTCCTGGTTCATCGTGACGAGCAACGGGTTGTCCGTCTCGTGCCCGACCGGAACGTCCCCGCTCCAGCCCCCGAACGTGTAGCCCGCGTCCGCGACCGGCGTCAGCGTGACCTCCGTCCCGAGCGGGTAGCTCGGCTGATCGGGGTCCCGCGTGACACTGCCGTGGCTCGCCTGGGTGGTGAGGACGGCGCTGGTCGACACGGTGCTCGTGAAGTCCTGGCCGGTCACGTTCCCAGTCATGGGACCGGCGACGGTGCGGGTAGGCGGGCTCATGGTGTGACCTGAAAGCGTTGGCGTCAGGACGATCGAGGTCGCGTTGGCGGGTACGCCTGCGATCGAGTACGCGCCGGTCCCGTTCGTGGTCGCGGTTCCCGCAAAGCCGCCGCTGGCGGTCACGAGGACGCCACTCAGTCCCGCGGCATTCTCGGTGATCGTCCCGCTGATCGCGTAGGACGTGGGGGCCCCCGCCTCCCAATCGTCGAGAATGCCGACATACTGGGGAAGGCTGGGATTGCCATACGTGATGAATCCCGGCGTTCCCGACGTCAGCGTGGTCGTGTTTGCGACGCTCTTGATGGTGACGCCGTTGACCTTCGCGGAGATGACCCCGTTCTCGAGGACCGCCTCGATGATGTCGCCGTTCTGAATCGTCGACGGTCCCGTCGCGAGCACACCTTGATCGGCGCCCCCCGAGTACCAGTAGATGAACACGCCCGTGGCGCCGCCCGGAGGGCCCCAACTGACCATGATGGCCTGACCCGGCCCACCGAGCAGCACGAGACCGAGCTCTCCGTCCCTCTGAACTACGCGTTGCCGCGCAAATTGTCCCGTGCTGCTGAAAGTTCCCGGCCCCTTCCAGTAGTAGATGCCTTCGTTTGGACCGTTGTTGACCCGGGAGTTCGTCAGCGTGGAGTAGCCGTCGTAGTTCCCGGCAATTGTCCGGCCCCAGTTTCCGCTCACCGCGAACGGCACCTCGTCGGGCCGATTGAAATTATCGGAGGCGATCACGGTCCCGTTCTGAGCGCTCGAGGGTGTCGTCGCGAGCGCAATGCTCACGAACGCCATCGCGGCGAGGATCGCCAAGCTGAGGGGCCTGCCCATGGGCGAACTCCTGGTCTTCACATGCCGGAGACTTGCATGAAAGCCAAGGATCCGGCGGCCCGCCGTCTCAGCCTCGAAGACCGACGCCGAAGTATGCCAGTTCTCAGGGGTCGTGGGGAGGTCCGGGGGGGCGACGAGCTCTCCGCGTCACTGATCGGCCAGTCCCGCGGCGCAACGGCTCTGTGCAGTCGCCGTCACCGCGGCGCACGACTATCGCAGTCACGGTCGTGGGCGACGACCCAAACTCCGGCGGTCGCATCGCGCGTACCGCGTCCACACAACCGCGAGATACAGCCGACCTTCCCGCGCGCAGCCGCGCGCCCAGCGGAAACTAATCGAACATTCAGGCCGTCGCCTGAGCTCGCCCCTCATACTGTCCCCAACTCTGGAGGGAGGGGCCCCGATGAAGAATCTCGCTCTCGCGATGACCATCGCTCTCGCAATTCTTGCTCCGGCGCTGCGCGCGCAGACACACGAGAAGAAGATCAAGGAGGCCGAGGTCCCGAAGCCGGTCATCGACGCAGTGAAGCAGAAGTATCCCAAGGCAAAGACGATCCAGTTCGAGCAGGACACACTCGACGGCAAGAGCATCTTCGAAGTCGGTCTCGAGAACGCCGGCGAGAAGCTGGATGTCATCGTCTCGCCCGACGGGACGATCCTGGAGGAGGAGAAGCCGATCAAAGCGAGCGATCTGCCCGCGGAGATCAAGCAGGGCCTGGCCGCTTCGAAGTACGCCAAGTGGACCGTCAAGAGCGCGGAGCGAGTCGTCCGCGACGAGAAGAGCGATGCGCCGATCTACGAGATCCTGGTGGCCCACAAGGGCGGCACGACCGAGTTGATCTTGGACGAGGCCGGGACCATCACCAAGGAAGAGCCGACCCGGAAGAGCGAGCCTACACCATAGGGTGTGTCAGATCGGACGATGGCATCGAGTCACTCGCCGCGTCCGGCGCCGACCTTTGCCATGCGTTCGGGCGAAAGCTGCTTCGTCCATTCCACATTCGCGCGCCCAATCTACAAACGGCGGGGCTCGGCGTCGCGACCGCTGCGGGGCCCGCGAGCGCGGAAAAGCGACCCGAGTCACAGCGAATTCCCTACACGCGGCCGTTGGCGCGCGAATTGCGCTGTCAAGGCCGAATGCCCAAACAACGCCTTCTCGCATGCAAGTGTGGTCACACGACGTTCGAGGGCTCGCTCGTCAGCGGAACCGCGCGCTTGTCGTGCTATCGCTGCCGGCGCGAGTACACCATGGAAGAGTTGATCGCCGCCCAATCGAGCGAACCGATCGAACCGCGGCCCATCAGGCCCGAACCGGAGGAGGGGCCCGCGTAATGTCTGGCAGTGTCTCGCCAGCTCAGCCGCGCATCCCTCCCGCCTTCGCGACCGGGTGAATGCTCGCTTCCGCGCTCGGGCGTTTGGCGATCCGCTCGAACCAGGCCGCGACGTTGTTGTGCGCGGGATTGCGCGGCTGGCCGACGCCGGCGGCGAAGTCCAGATACGCATAGAGCGCGATGTCGGCCAGCGAAAAGCGCTTGCCGGCGACATACTCCTTGCCGCTCATCTGGGCTTCGAGCTTCTGGAGGTAGTACTGGGCCATCGCCTTCAGCCCGCTCGCGGCTTCGGGGATGGTGTGGAGGCGGTCCTTGAACATCGCCAGGCCCTCGGCGAAGCGGAAGCCGTTGGCGCCGGGCTCCGTGATTCCGAGCTCGATGCGGCGCAGCCACATGCGAGTCTCCGCGCGCTCCTCCGGAGTCGAGCCGATGAGAGCGGGGCGCGGGTTCTTCTCCTCGAGGTACTCACAGATCGCGATCGTCTCGCCGAGCACGAAGCCGTTGTCGAGCTCGAGCGACGGCATCTGCCCGGCGGGATTCTTGTCGGTGTAGGGCGGCTTGCGATTCGCGCCGCTCATGATGTCCACCTGTTCGGCGGGGATCTGGAGGTTCTTCTCGAGCATGAACATGCGCACCAGGCGGGGGTTCGGTCCGAGCGAGTCATAGAGCTTCAACGGGGTCTCCTGAGCGTGGGTAGGGTGCCCACGCGAGCATCGGGTTTCGTGTGGCGCAGCAGCGCCGCCGTTATGATACGCGCTCGTGGGAGGTGAAATGGGGCTGGGCGCAGAGCTTCCGTTCTGGACGATCCTGCCGTTCGCGGGGCTCCTGCTGTCGATCGCCCTCCTGCCGCTCGCGGCGCCGCACTTCTGGGAGAGCCACGCGAACAAGGCGATCGTCGCCGCGCTCTTCTCGCTGCCGGTGGTCCTCGAGCTCGTCGGTCTCGGACACGAGGGCGTACACCAATTGCTGGAGAAGGGTCGGGAGTACGTCTCGTTCATGCTCCTGCTCGGCGCGCTGTTCGTGATCACCGGCGGGATCGTGGTGCGGGGCTCGCTCTCGGGGACGCCGCTCGTTAATACCGGCATCCTCGCGCTGGGAGCGGTTTTGGCGAACGGGATCGGGACGACGGGCGCCTCGGTGCTGCTGATCCGCCCGCTCTTGCGCGCGAACGCGCCGCGCGAGCGCAAGGTACACATCGTGGTGTTCTTCATCTTCATCGTCTCGAACTGCGGCGGCCTGCTCACGCCGCTCGGCGATCCGCCGCTCTTTCTCGGCTTCCTGAAGGGCGTGCCGTTCGAGTGGACGCTCTCGCTGTGGAAGGTGTGGGCGCTCGTGAACGGCGCCTTGCTGGTGATCTTCAACCTCTGGGATCAGCGCGTGCTCGACTTGGAAGAGCTCGCACGTCCGGGCTCGCAGCTCGAAGCGGTGATGCACCACGAGCCGCTGCGCATCGAGGGCAAGCGGAACTTCTTGTTTCTCGGCGGCGTCGTCGCGACGGTCTTCCTCTCGGGTCGCGTGGGCTGGCACTACGGCGTGCAGGAGGCGGCGATGGCCGCGCTCGCGGTCGGCGCGTTCGCGCTCACGCCCGCGCGACTGCGCAGCGACAACGGCTTCACCTGGGGACCGATCCTCGAGGTCGCGGTGCTGTTCGCCGGGATCTTCGTGACGATGGCGCCGGCGCTTCTCTTGCTGAACGCGCACGCGGCGGATCTCGGCGTGCGCGAGCCGTGGCAGTTCTACTGGGCGTCCGGGGCGCTCTCGAGCTTCCTCGACAACGCGCCCACGTATCTCACGTTCGCGGCGGCCGCGGCGGGGCTGCACGGAATCGCCGTCGAGGGCCGCTACCTGGCGGAGCTGCTCGCGCAGGGCGATGCCGCGGCGAAGCTCGTGGCCGCGATCTCCTGCGGGTCAGTCATGATGGGCGCGAACTCGTACATCGGGAACGGGCCGAACTTCATGGTGAAGGCGATCGCGGAGGAGGCCGGGGTGCAGATGCCTTCCTTCTTCGGCTACATGGCATACTCGATGGGGATTCTGATCCCGCTCTTCGTCGTGGTCACGTTCGCGTTCATGCTCTGACCCCCCGCACTCAGGAGGTTCGGCGATGAAGCGCTTCCTTCCGCCCAACGAGCTCGCGCGCGACTCGCGCTTCAAGCGCGCCGGCTCGCGCAATCAGCTGGTGCCCTCGCTGCCCGACGACGTCGACCAGGTCGTCGCGGTGCTCGAGGCGGTCGCGCCGAAGATTCGCCAGCGCGTCGAGGGCACCGCGCTCGAGCAGATGTACGACGAGCTCGGCCCCGGCTTCGCGTTCCTGATGAACGCGGTGCAGCCGAAGCCCGGCTCGCCCGACGCGGAGAAGCAGCTGCGACTGCGCTTGCACGGCATCTACGTCGGCGAGCTGCAGGCGCTCGAGGCTGCGGGCCGCACGCTCTGGGATTTCCCCGAGGCGCCGTGGGAGTTCAAATTGAACATGGCCCGCCAGTGCTGGGACGAGACGCGTCACGTGCAGATCTACGAGAAGCTGCTCGAGCGCGCCGGCGGCGCGGTCGGCGAGTATCCCGAGAACACGTTCCTGTTCGAGGCGTCGTGTCACGACGATCCGGTGCTGCGAGTCACGGGCGTGAACCGCTGTCTCGAGGGGCTCGCCTGCGACGTGTTCCGGCAGCTGATCGATTTCGGCAAGACGACGGGCGACGAGGTGCTGGCGCAGGCCGTCGACTTCGTGCTCGCCGACGAGCTCACGCACGTGCGCTTCGGGAGTGACTGGGTGCGCGAGTGGACGCGCGGCGATCCCGAGCGCGACCGACGCTTCACCTTCGGCGGCGCGCGCAACATCGCGCGCGAAGAGCGGCTCGAGGCGGGCTTCAGCGAGGCCGAGCTGGACGAGCTCTCCGCGACGCAGGGGGGAGGGCCGCGGCGCGAGACGCTGGTCCGCGCCGCGGAGATCGCGCGCGAGCGGCATCTGGCGAGGCGGGCGGCCGAGTCCTGAAGGCGTTCGAACGCGGTCTCGTCGCGGTTTCCATTCCCTTACCGGAACCCTTTCAATGGCAAGTCAGTGGGTAGAGAGATCTGCGCGACGCGCACGCGAGCGACGCCACGAGGGCGGTGAGCCAGGCGAGGGCGGGCTCGGGGACTCAGGAAGGGGTGATCAGGTGACGGGTAGCCCGGCAGCCCCGCATAGAAGGTCGTCGTGAACAGGTCGACCCTGACGTTCGACCATGCCGGAGGAGTCAGGTCGATGTCCGGCGAATAGGTCGCCGACTCGAAGCTCACGCGACGATCGCGGACTCATAGAGCGTTTCCGTGCTGGGAATGCTCGAGGTCGGAGGCGTCGAAGATTCGAAGGTGAGCGTCAGGACGTATTCCGAGCCATCGGGGAAGTAGTCGAGCGGACCGGCTACTGGGCTCGCCGTGCCGGAGATCGTCCAACTCACTTGCACCGCGCGCGCGAAGCCCGCGCTCGCGGTGAGCCACAAGGCGAGCACCGCGAGCAGCGCAATCCGGATCACTCTCTCGACTCCCGCGCGAGCTTCACGAACACGTCGCGCGCCTCCCCGGCTTCGACGTCGCGGCCGAAAGGGACGTAGACGAGTGAGTCGGGGGACGACGTTCGCACCAGGAAGCCCGAGGCCTCGACGGCGCCGATGCGCGCGTGCTCCGGGCGGACGCCGGCGCGCGCCGCGACGATGTCGAGCAGCGCCGCCTCGTGGTCGTCGTTCATGTGCGCGATCACTCGCGCCGCGCTCTCGCGCCAGCCGAGACCCTGGGGGTCAGACAGAATCGCGTCGGGTCCGAGCCAGCGGATCGCGCCGAAGCCGCCGATCGCGCGCACCTTCACGGGACGCAGGGCCCAGAACGCGAAGTCGTGCGCGCTCAGCTCCTCGTCCTTCGCCACGATCAGCGAAGCGCGCGCGAGCACGGTGACCCGCCAGGTCGCCTGCGCGTCGCCGCTGGCCTCGGCGCGCGGGTCGCGCACGAACAGCGAGCAGCGCGGGTCCAGGGCGAGGTTCCGGGTGTGCTGCGCGATCGCCGAGATCAGCACGAACGGCGTGCCGTCGGCGCGCAGCGCGTACGGGGTGAGTGACCCGAACGGGAATCCTGCGATGTCCGGTTCCGCGGCGAGCGTAGACAGCGTCGCGTTGGTCGCCTCGAGCAGCCACGCGCGCACCTCGCTCATGCCAGCCCCAGCCGAGCGAGCTGATCGTCGGGCGCCTCGACCGCAACGAGCGCCGCGCGGAGCTGCTCGACGGCGCGCTTCTCCGCGGCGCTGCCCGTCAGGTTGCGCGACTCACTCGGATCCTCGCGCAGGTCGTACAAGTGGTGGCCGCTGAACGGGCCGAGCGCCCAGAAGGGCAGGCGATCGCTGGCCCCGAAGGGCTGGCGTATCACCGGGATCTTCGAGCCGGGCATGTGATCCAGCCGCGCGCGGTCGTCGGGCGGCGGGAGCCGCAGGTCCGGGATGCGCCCGACGGGCATCGTCGACCAGCGGTTCGAAAACAGGGAGAGCGGCGCGTTTGCGGCGACGGGTGCGCGGGCGTACTTGGTCTTCCCGTCGATCACGTGCACCTCGCGCCCCCAGTAGCCGGAGAGCGCCCACTCGCGCACCGAATCGACCTCGCCGCGCACGAGCTTCGCAAGTGATCGACCGTGCGTCCGGTGAGTCGCGCTCGCGCCGAACAGCTCGAGCAGGGTCGCGTGTACGTCGACGTTGGTGGTGAGCGCGGAGCGCGAGCCGGGGGGGACCCCCGGCCACGCCACCAGCAGGGGAATGTGTCCGAGCGGCTCGAAGACGGGCAGCGCGGGCTTTCCGAACGCGTCGCGCTCGCCGAGATAGTGACCGTGATCGGTGCACACGAACACCGCCGTGTTCTCCCACATCCCGCGCCGGTCGAGCACGTCGAGGAGCTTTCCGAGCCAGCGGTCGATCATGGTCAGCTTCGCGCCGTAACAGGCGCGCAGCTGCCGCGCTTGCCGCTCCGAGATCACCCCGCCCGCGACACCCGCGCGTGTATAGGGCGGCCAGATCAGGTGCGGGCCCTCCCACTCGGGGTCGTACATCGACGCGTAGGGCTCGGGCGTGTCGAACGGCTCGTGCGGGTCGAATTCGTCGACGAACAGCAGGAAGCGCTCGTGGTGCGGGGCGTCGTGCTCGAGCCAGCGGGCGGCGCTCGCCAGGGTGCGCGGCCCGGGAAAGTCCTCTTCGCCGCGGAACCAGCCGCGTGAGTCGTCGTACGGCATGTGCCCGCGGCCGAACGACGGCGCGCCGATCCAGCTCGGGTCCGGGCGCGTGCGCCACGGATCGCCCTCGTGTCCGCGCTGGTAGTCCCACGCGCTGAAGTCGCAGTGGTAGTTCTCGCCGCCGACCTCGAACAGGTGCGGATGATCGGAGATCAGCATCGTGGTCACTCCGGCGCGCCGCAGCGCGACGCTGATCGGCTCCTCCCAGAGCTCGATCGAGCCCCACGGCTTCCACAGGAAGTCGAGCGCCCCGCACAACAGGTCGTGACGCGCGGGCATGCAGGGCAACGAACCGGCGAAGTGAGCGTCGAAGCGAACGGAGCGGCGCGCGAAGCGATCCAGGTTCGGCGTGTCGAACTCGCGCGCTCCATACGCGCCGAGGAGATGCCGATTCAAGCTGTCGAGCAGGACGACGACCGCGTTCGTCGCGGAGCCATGCGCCGGCGCGTTCATCGCGGCATTCTCTCACGGCCGAACGGAGGAAGAACGGTGGCCATCCGGGTTCACGGGCTTCTAGCCCTCGCATTCACGCTGCTCGCGACGACGGGCCGGGCCGACGTCCAGGTCGGCGACGTGATCACCGCCGCGAACAAAGAGCAGGTGCGCGGCCTCGTGCCCGACGAGTTCTACGCCTACGCGATCGAAAACTTCCCGGACCTCGAGATGAAGATCGTCGCGTCCGAGGACTACCCCGTGCATCCGAAGTATGTCGAGGCGACGGTCCGGTTCGAGTGTCAGGCGACGATCGACGCGTCGGGCCGGCTCGTGAACTACCACGCGGGCCAGCCGTTCCCGTACTCGGAGTGGGCCAAGACCGCGACGGGTCACAAGTGCGATCTCACGCCCGACGACCCGCAATTCGCGCTGAAGCTCGCGTGGAACGTGAACTTCCGCTGGCAGGGCGGGTCGGGCTTCAACCTGCCGCACTGGGGCTTCGCGAACATGCGCAACAACGGTCACGAGCTGTGGCGTGTCTCGCAGGGCGAGTACCGGCGCACCTATTTCAGCGCGCGCGCGGACCTGTTGCCGGAAACCACCGAGCTCGAGCCGGGCACGAAGGTCGAGTGGGCGGAGTATTTCGACGTGAAGGCGCCGTTCGACCTGCGCGGCACCATGTTTCTCCTGTACCGCTACCGCGATAGCAAGGAGGACGATACCTGGGCATACATTCCGGCGCTGCGCCGCGTGCGGCGCATTGCGGCGACGCAGAAGAGTGACTCGCTGCTCGGCACCGAGTTCACGCTCGAGGACTTCTATCTGTTCTCGGGCTACGTCTGGGACCACTCCTGGGAATTCAAGGGCGAGAGCACGCTGCTCGGGGTGCCGAACTCCGGGCGCACCTGCTTCCCGCGCTCGGCCGGCGCGATCGCGCCCACCAACATGGTGCGGCTGGGCAGCGAGGAGGAGTGGCGCGCCTGCCGCTATGACCCGTACGGGGCGATGCCGATGGTGGGTGAGTCGTGGCAGAAGCGCGCGTCGTTCGAGCTCGACGACATCCCGAAGCAGGAGGGCCACCCGTACAGCCGCAAGAAGATCTGGTACGACAAGGAGACGATGTCGCCCGGGCTCGCGGTCGCCTACGACCGCGCCGGCAAGCCGTACAAACTGATCGGCGGCGTCGGCCGCTGGAGTGAGTCGTCGGGCCTGCCCGAGAACAAGGGCCGCGACGTGCTGCTGGGCGCCTCGGTGATGATCGTGAACCTGCAGAGCGGCAGCTCGAACCTCGGCCAGTTCGACGGCATGAACGCAATGGAGTTCGGCGTCTCCGAGAGCCGCAAGTACTACGACACGACGAAGCTGAAAACCTCGGGCCGCTGAGCGAGCGAGGGCCGCAGCGAGCGAGGGCCGCCCCGAGCGAGCGGAGCAAGCGCCGCAGGCGCGCGCAGCGAGGCGAAGCCGAGCGTAGTCAACCAGACGCGGTCGGGTATGCTTGGGCCATGGAAACACGCAGCAAGCAGGAACAGGTGAAGACGGCCGATGGGACCATGCCGGTGTACGTCGCCGAGCCGACTGCGCCCGGGCGCTACCCCGCCGTGCTCGTGGTGATGGAGATCTTCGGGGTGAACCGACACATCGAGGACGTCACGCGCCGCATCGCCGGCGAGGGCTACGTCGCGCTCGCGCCCGACCTCTTCTACCGCAGCGGCCCCGGCAAGGTGATCGGCTACGACAAGATCGGCGAAGCGATCGGGCTCGCGCAGCAGCTGCGCGACCCGAAGGTCGTCGAGGACCTGCGCGCCGCGCTCGACTTTCTCGCGGCGAAGCCGAACGTGAGCGGCGCCAAGGCCGGGATCACCGGATTCTGCATGGGCGGCCGCATCTCGTTTCTCGCGGCGGCCGAGCTGCCGGATCGGATCGCCGCCGCGGCGCCGTTCTACGGCGGCGGAACCATCGCGCTCCTGCCGAAGGCGGAGTCGATTCGCGCGCCGCTGCAGTTCTTCTTCGGCGAGCGCGACACCTACATCCCGCAGGATCAAGTGAAGGCGATCGACGCGAAGCTCAAGGAGCTCGGGAAGAGCTACAAGATGGAGATCTACCCCGGCGCCGATCACGGCTTCTTCTGCAACGACCGCGCGTCGTACGACGAGAAGGCCGCACAGGACGCGTGGTCGAAGCTCAAGGCGTTCTTCCGCACTCACCTCGGCGCGAAGGAGTAGGGCGATGGCTCGACCGTTCCCGGACTGGCGGCCCGCGAACGACTGACGGTCACCGCGTGAACGACGAGCAAATTCTCGACGCGCTCGTCGAGCTGAACCGCTCCGGCCGCGCGCGCCCGCTGGCGAAGTTCAAGAGCGTCGCGGGCGCGCATCAGTATCTGAAGGTCTACCGCCTCGTGCGCCGCTTCGTCCCGGCGGGCTCGCGCGTGCTCGACTGGGGCGCGGCGGGCGGACATTTCTCGTACTTCCTGGTGCGCGCCGGCTACCGCGCCGCGGGTTACTCGTTCCACCCGTTCGAGTACGCAGCCTGGCTCGACGCTCTCGACTACGAGTTCACCGCCGGCAGCACCGCGGAGCCGGTGAAGCTCCCGTACGCGAACGGGTCCTTCGACGCCGTCGCGTCGATCGGCGTGCTCGAGCACGTGCGCCAGACCGGCGGGAACGAGCCGGCGACCTTGCGAGAGATCGAGCGCGTGCTGCGCCCCGGGGGCGTCTTCGTCTGCTACCACTTCCCGAACCGCGCGAGCTGGATCGAGCTCGCGGCCTCGCTGCGCCGCGGCAAACACCATCACCCGTACCGCTTCGCGCGCGCCGACGTCGAGCGACTCACTCGCGACGCGGGCCTCGAGCTGCTG
>WNFL01213931.1_pt1 | contig 15452 bp, 12 predicted proteins | sample 5400361 | NCBI WGS metagenome assembly WNFL01 (sample SAMN13153351, study PRJNA577476) | soil metagenome | isolation source: 40 cm soil on Douglas fir-dominated hillslope | place: USA:California | collected 2013-09-17
CTCTCGTGACCTCCGCCGCTTATGCCGCGGGCTCGGCCTTCGTCGCGTTGCTCTTCGGGGGCGCTCAGGCCTGGATTGTCGAGCGCACCGACACGCCCTTCCGCGGCTCCATGGTCGTCGTCTCGATCATCTCGCTCGGGATCCCGAGCGTGCTCTACACGATTTCCTTCCTGCTGCTGCTGGGTAAGACCGGGCCGCTCAATCAGCTCTTGATGTGGGCAACGGGCGCAGCCGGTCCGGTGTTCAACGTCTATACGCTGGGGGGCATGATCCTCGTTCAGGGGATCGAGTACACGCCGCTCTGTTTCCTGTTGCTCTCTTCCGTCTTCCGCTCGACGGATGCCGCGTTCGAGGAGGCCTCGATGATGTCGGGCGCCGGGATCGGCATGACGTTTAGGCGCGTGACGCTTCGCCTTGTCACGCCGGCGATCGCCGCGCTTCTGATCCTCACCTTCATCCGTGCCTTCGAAGCCTTCGAGACTCCCGCGCTCGTCGGCATGCCGGGCCGCGTTCACGTGCTCACCAGCGACATCTACCAGGCGATGCTGCAAATCCCGCCGAATTACGGCGAGCCCTCCGCCTTTTCGGTAATCATGCTCGTGATCATGGCGTTCCTGCTCTACCTCTATGGCAATTTTTCGCGCAACGCGGCGAAATACCAGACGATCAGCGGCAAGGGCTATCGGCCGCGCGTGATCTCCATCGGGCGGTGGCGCTGGCTCGCAGCGCTGGTGCTGTTGGCGCTTTTCCTGGTGCTGATCGGGTTTCCGGTCGCGATCATGCTGTGGGTGTCGTTCGTTCCCTATTACGACGGCATCAATGCGGCCGCGCTGGCGCGCTTCGGCCTGATGAACTTCCGCACCGTCATCTATGAGACGCAGTTCGGCTCGGCGGTGGCCAACACGTTCATCTTAGGAATAGCAACCGCGACTCTCGTCGCCGCCTTCACCACGCTCTCCGCCTGGCTGACCGTGAGGCGGCATCCGGGCGCCTGGCTCCTGGATCAGCTCGCGAGCACGCCGCTCGTGTTCCCGGCCATCGTGCTAGCGGTCGCCTATCTCGAGTTCGTCCTTAACCTGCCGCTCGCGCTCTACGGAACGCTGTTCTCGATCGTGCTCGCCTCGATGGTGCAGTTCATGCCGTTCGGCATGCGATACTCCTATGCCGGCGTTCTGCAGATCCATCGCGAGCTCGAGGAAGCCTCAGCGATATCGGGGGCGCGCGCGGCAGCCACGTTCCTGCGCATCGTCGTGCCGCTGGTCGCGCCCGCGGTCGTCACCTGCTGGCTGTTCGTGTTCCTGATGGTCTCGAAGGCGGTATCGATTCCGATCCTCCTGTCGGGGCCCGGATCGCAAGTGGTCGCCGTGACGCTGTTCGACATGTGGCAGAACGGAGTGGCCGGCGAGCTCGCCGCTTTGGGCGTGATCTGGACCGCGATCATGACGGTCGTGAGCACGGTCTTCTTCGTGCTCTCGCGCCGCTACGGCTTCACCGCGCGTTAGCGCGACTCGATCCGCGAGCGGCGTTCCCAGCTCGCTGCGGTCTTTGGGAAGCGCGCGGCAAACGCCCGCTGCAAATGCATGACCTCGGCGGAACCAGGCAGCGCGTCCGCGCTTCCCATTGTTTCGACATCTGCCGGGCTCCCCGTCAAGACCCGGGAGGAGGGTGCCAAAAGAACCCATCTGACGCCGTCCGGCTCGAATTCGAGCGAGGCGGTACCCAAGAGCGAGGCGGGCACGATCCGCGTAATCACGAGCGTGCCGAACCCGCCGCGGTTGGGATTGGCGACCGGCGCGTCCGCGACTTCCTTCCAGGTCAGGCGAAGCTGCTGCTCCTCCCCCTCGCTTTGTTCGAGGCGCCACGTGATCCGCACGATCCCGCTTGCCGAGGCGAGCGCGCCGTGCTTCGCCGCGTTCGTCCCGAGCTCGTGCAGCGCCAGACCGATCTGCTCGGCTGCCTTCGGGCTCAATGTCAGCTCAGGCCCATCGGTCACCACGGAGCGCTCGCTCAGATCGTGGAACGGCCGCAATTGGACGCGGACGAGCTCGCGGATGTCCGCGCCGCGCCAATCGCCCCCGACGAGGAGGTCATGGGTTTCCGCGAATGCGCGCAGCCGCGTTCCGAAGGCGGGGAAAAACGACTCGAAGCTGTCGCTGTTGCGCGCGACCTGATTGGCCATGCTCTGCACGATGGAAAGCAGGTTCTTCGAGCGATGCGACAATTCGTGCATGATGAAATCGACATGTTCCTCGTGGCGCTTGCGCACGGTCACTTCGGCGCCGAGCGCCAGGCTCGGCACTGCGACGCTGATCATGAAGGCGAGGAGCAGCAGGAAGGAGTCGTTCAGGCTGCCGCGCACGAAGGGCCCGCTGTTCGAGATCGTGCCCCACACGGCGAAAAAGCAAAGGAGCAGCGCGGTCGTCGCCGTATCGCGCCGATTGCGCCACAGCGCCGCCCAGATCAGCGGCAACGCTGCGAGGAAAGCCAGAGGAGCACGGGCAGGCGTGTCTTCGAAGAGCGGGCTGAAGGCGATGAGCCCGACCGCGATCGCCGACGCATAAACCGGGCCCGATTGGAGCAGTTCCTGGCGCTGGAATGATGGACGCGCCGTGCGCGACCACAGCACGATGGCGGGCGTGATCACGAGAGACCGGGAGGAAATCCGGGGCCTTCACGAATCCCGCCAGCAGCAAGCTGCCGACGCCGATCGTGGCGCTGATGAAGGTGCTGGGGAAGAGGGAGATGAGGGTGAATCGCGCGACCCCGCCCGGCGTGTCGAATGTGCCCGCGCCACAAGACCACCGATCGAGGAGATAGGCGCCGAGTGTGCTCTCGAGCGTATTGCCGACTGCGATCCCAAACGAGGTGTAAACGGAGCCTGCCGTCGTCGCGTTGACGATCAAGGCGCCGATGAAGATCGCCGGGACGACGCGATAGCCCCGCAGCAATACGGCCGCGAGCGCAAGTCCCGTCGTCGGCCAGATCGGCGTTGCGCTCGGGTTGATCGAAGCGAGCGTCAGGCTCAACTTCGAAACGCCAAGATAGACGACGCCGATGATCGTCAGTTCGAGCGCGTAGGCGAGCGAGGAACGCAGATCGCGCGGCAGGTCAAGAGCTTTTCTACGCAACATTGCTCATCCTCGGCGACTCGTCATTGAGCCTTTATACGCCCGCAGCCTTCAGGCGAAATACTTCCGGAACAGCGCCTCGACCTTGGTTTGCGTCTCGTAAAGGACTTCATCGCTGATGAAGTTCTCCTTCAGCCCCGCCAGATGCGGGCTCACCGGCTGCAGCTCCTTGAGCGGCGCCACGTCCTCGTTCACCGGGAAATATTGGCTGTCGCGCAGCACCTTCTGCCCGTCCGAGGACAGGATGAAATCCGCGAACAGCATCGCCGCGTACGGGTGCTTGGCGCCCTTCGGGATCATCAGGCTCGCCACGGTGGAGGCCATCGGCTGCAAGGGTTGCGCCGCGACGGGCGCGCCTTTCGTCGCCGCGATGATCGGGAGGTGCTGCGCGCTCGTGAGCGTGATCCAATATTCGCCTGCGACGACCCGGTCGATGAGAGCATTCGCCGCGCCGTTGAAGCCGACGACGTTCTGCGCCGAGAGCCGCTTCATGTAGGTGTCGGCATCCGTCGCGCCCGCGGTCAGAAGCACGTTGGCGACGAACATGTGCGCGCCGCTGTTGGAGCCGACACGCCAGGCGAGCCGGTTCTTCCATTTCGGCTCGAGCAGATCGGAATAGGTCTTGGGCTGCGTGCCGGGCGGGACGAGCTTCGTGTTGTAGGCCGTCCCGTAATAGCTGAAGCGCGTCGCCGCGGTGAGCATCGTCTTGTCGCGATACAGCGCCGGAATCTTGGCGAGCATCGGCGAGTCGAATTTCTGCAAGAGACCGCTCTTCAAGAACAGCGGCGCGAGCTCGCTGCCCTCGAGCACGTCGCCGACCGGTCCGCCGGCGCGGATTTCCGCGAGCGTCTTCTGGGTGATCGCAACCTCCGTACCGCGCCAGGATTGGAGATCGACGAACGGGTATCGCTTGCGGAACGCATCGACGACTGCGCGCAATCCGAGATTGGGGATGAGCGAGGAATAGAACATCAACGCGCCTTCGCGCTTGGCGCCGTCCTCGAGGATTCTCTGCCGGTCGGCTCCCAAGAAGGCGAAAGGGTCCGTCGAGACGGCGCCACGCGCACGCGTCGCGGCTGCGCCGGCCAGAAGCATGCCGTTCACGAACGTCCTTCTGGTCAGGCGGGACATCGACATCGGGCCCGTTCCAATCCTCGCGCGCTCGGCTATTGTGCGCATCATAACGGCAATCGATGCCGAGCGGGAGCGTTCATGGCGAAGACGGTGGACGTCGCCGAGGTCATCGGATCGCAGCGCTTCGGCCCGTTCCAGCTCACGATCGTGGCGCTTTGCGGCATGATCCAGTTCCTCGACGGCTTCGACACGCAGGCACTGGCCTATGCCGCGCCCGAGCTGCGAGTAGCGTGGAATCTCAACCCGGCGGATTTGGGGCAGGCATTTGCGCTGGGCGCTTTCGGCACTGGCCTCGGCTCGGTGCTGCTCGGTCTGCTCGCCGACATTCTGGGCCGCAGGAAAGTGATGATCCTGACCGTGACGATCTTCGGAGTCCTCACGTTCGGGACGGCTTTCTTGAGCTCGATCGGGGAGCTTCAGATCTGGCGGCTCTTGACCGGATTTGGGCTCGGCGCGGCATTGCCGTTGACGTTCGTCATCGCGAACGAATTTGCGCCGCTTCGCATCAGGGCGAGGATGATCTCGTTCATGGCTTGCGGCTTCGCGCTCGGCGCGCTGTCCGGCGGTCTGTTGGAGGCCGCGCTCATTCCCTATCTCGGCTGGCAGGCGATCTTCTATGTCGGGGGCATCGTGCCGTTGTTGCTCGCCGCAGCACTTGCCGCGTTCCTCCCCGAATCGATCCGCTTTCTCGCGACGCAGGGCGGCAAGTCGGCTGAGATCGCGAGGATTTTCCGCCGCATGAATCGCGAGCTCGATTATCCCGACGACACGACCTTCGTCGTTCCTGCCGAGCCGAAGAGGGAAGGCTTCCAGCCGGTTCAGCTCTTCACCGAGAAGAGGGCCGCGATCGGGATGCTCAACACGCTGAACAACTGGCTCCCGGTCGCGATCAACATGGCCGGGCTTCCCAGCCAGCGTGCGGTGCTGATGACGACGCTGTTTCAATTCGGCGGCATCGCGGGCGTGCTGTCGTTGGGGGCGCTCGCGGACCGGGTCGGTTATCACCGGGTGCTGATCATGGCCTACGCCATCCTCGCGGTGTTCATCGCCGCGATCGGCTCGGTGGGTGGCGCGCAGGCGGCGATCGGGTTTGCGGTTGCGGGCACCGGACTTTTTCTCGTCGGGGCCAACAACACGCTCGGCGCCTTCGCCTCGACGCTTTATCCGACCGCGATCCGGGCCACCGGCGTCTCCTGGGGCTCGAGCTTCGGCCGGCTGCTCGGCTCGCTCGGGCCGCTTCTGGGGGGAAAATTGCTGCAGGCTTTGCCATTGCAGCAGACGTTCTTGATCTTCGCCGTCCCGGCCCTGATCGCCTCGGTGGGCGTCGTGGGCATGCTGCGGGTACGCCCGAAGGTTGAGCCGTTTGCTGCGACCCAGGTCCGGGCCCGGGCTTAGCCCGAGGGATTAGAGCCCGTACACGGATGGTTCGTGTGCCGAGGATGACGCAACCTCAACGAGCGGTAGGGAACCAAGTCCCACCGGACGCATTTCTGTAGGCATCAAACCCCGGGGCTGAGGGTGTGTATCGTGTCTTATTCCATGGATGGTGACCCAGATCGGGTCACCCGTTACCGGCAACTTGCCACTGAGGCCCGCCGCGCTGCGGCGCTCTCCTCGCATCCGCATCATCGTGAGGCCTATGCCAATATTGCCAAGGGCTGGGCCAGCTTGGCCGATCACGTGGAGCGGGAGCTTTTCGAAACCGGGCAATCCCCTGCGATCGGGGATCGGACCCGAGTTCCGGCCTGACCGCCTCGGCTACGGCAACAGCTAGCGCGCCGTATAGGTCTTGCTGAAACCGTTGCGCTCGTTCGTGACCGTGAAGCTGCCGTCCGGCCGCACCACCGCGCTCATTCCGATGCCTTGGTCCGCAGGGCCTTCTTCAAGGTTGGCAATCATGTCCGGGGCCGTGTTGTGCGCCGGGTCCTTGTCCGTCAGCGAGAGATGCTCCTGCCAGACGCCCTCGATCCCAGGGAGTTTGGCAACTCGCAAATAGGAGTTCTTTTCGTAAGGGGCGGCGTTCGGCACCGCGATGGGCTTCGCGCGATTGTCGGCTTGGCCCAATCCCTTGCGCGGCCCGTTATTGAAGATCACGACCTGAGGTTTGATGGCGTTAAGAAACGCAGGCGCGCCCGAGTCATCGAGCCCGCCATGCCGGCTCACGAGGTACATGGTCACGGACCCGACTTTGTTCACGGGACAAACGAGCTCCATTTCCTTCTGCCAGTCGAGGTCGGCGAGGCTCAAGTACTTGAACTTGCCGTAGCTCAACAGCAGGCCGACCATGCGCTGGTTCTCGGGCGCGGCGGGTCCCATCTGCGCCGCATTGGCGCAGAACGGATTGGGGCCGCCGCCATTGACGGCTTTCCCGATCACCGGGCCTTCGGAGGAGATCACCTGGACCTGAACGCCGCCCAAGGGAATCGTATCGCCGGGCTTTACGATGGTCCGCTTGTCGCCGGCGACAATCTTATAGCCCTCGAGCCTTTGGCGATCTTCGGGCTCCACTCCGTTTCCGTGATCGTAGAACTTGCCCATCGGGATCATTTTCGACAGCGCCGCGAGACCGCCGACATGATCGCCATGCCAATGGCTGATCACGACGTAATCGATCCTCGAGAGGCCTGCTTTCTGAGCGGCAGCGAAAATCCGTTTCGCGTCCCTGTCGCCGACCTCGTAGCCGGTATCGAACAGCATCGATTGGCCCGATGGCGCGACGACGAGAGTGGCCGCGCCGCCTTCGACATCGATCCAGTGGAAGCTCAGATTGCCTGATTGCGCCAGCGCGAAATTCGGGGCGGAGAGCGTCAACGCGGCAAGAGCAACAACTGTAAGAATCGGCTTCATGGCGGTCCTCCGTCGGCGGGGCAAAACGAAGTGCACGGTTAGGGCAGGGGTTGACCCTTTTGCGGACGTTACCACAGATTGGCGTCGGGAGCTTTGCGGGACCGCAGTGCTCGTCGTCCAATACGGTGAGCCATGCCAGGCAAAGCTCTCAAAGTCTTTCAGGCACATCTGGGGTTCTTCGACACGGTCGTCGCCACGCCATCCAAGAAAGCGGCGCTTGAAGCCTGGGGCTCGCGGCAGGATCTGTTCCATACGGGATTGGCTTCGGCTGCCGAGGATAAGGAGGCGATCCGCGCGGCATTAGAGAAGCCCGGCGTCGTGCTGAAGCGCCCCGCCGGGTCGCGCGATCCATTCACCGCGGAGCCGGGGCTGCCGAAAATCAAAGCCGGGCCCAAGAGATGGCCGGCCAAGAAGCCCAGCCCGCCGGCAGAGCGCGAACCCGCCCGCGCCCCTAAGCCGCCGGACCGCAGCGAGCTCGACACTGCCGAAGCAACGCTCGCCGCTCTCAAGCGCGAGATGGAATCCTCCGCGGCTGAGTTCGCCCGGCGAAAAAAAGCGCTTTTGGCTGAAGAGCAAGAAGGGAAGAGGAGGCATCGGGAGCGCGAGCGCGAAGCCGAGCAGCGGCTTGCCGCGGCGGAAAAGGCGTACTCGCGCGCCCTGCGCAAAGCGAAGAAGTAAATCCGGCGAGGCTTCTCCTACGGTTCGGCTCAAGCCGAACGAAGGCAAGGATGCGCCGTTTGCATCTCTTGCAAGGAGAAGCACGATGCCCGCACCCGATCAGCAAGACAAAAGCGTTGCCGGAGCCACGATGATGGCCGCGGCGGCATTCGCTATCGCATTGATCCTCACCATTTTCTTTGCCTGGCATCAGGGTTCCGAGGTGACGCAACCCAACGCACCGGCAGCGCAAGCGGTCGCCCCTCAGGCGCAGATCACGCCTGATACGCGCGGCAACGCGCCGGCGCTGCAACGGCCCGCGCCGCCCGATGCAACCGGCGCCGGACCGGGCCAAAACGCTGCACGCTGATCCTTGAAGGAAGCGGCCGCGCGTGCTGCAGTCGTAACGGGCGAAAGGCGTCCGCTCGCATCCGACGTCGCGTTCCTTTCCGAGACAGGCTCTGAGCAGCTCAGCACCGCGAGTCGTGATCATTGGAGCCGGGTTCGGCGGGCTTGCCTGCGCCAAAGTACTCGGCCGCTCGGCGCTGAACGTCACGGTCATCGATCGCCGAAACTACAATCTGTTCGTCCCGCTGCTCTATCAAGTCGCAACCGCGGCGCTCTCTCCCGCCGATATCTGCACGCCGATCCGCCGCGTGCTCGCGCGATATCCCAATGTGGAGACGATCATGGCCGACGTCGTCGGCATCGACGCGGAACGCCGCGCGGTCATGTTGGACGAGGGGAAAGAGATCGGCTTCGATGCTCTCGTCATCGCCACCGGATCGTCGTTCAATTATTTCGGCCACGAGGATTGGGGCCGTTTTGCGCCCGGGCCGAAATCGATCGAGAGCGCAATCCGGATTCGCTCGAGCCTGCTTCGCGCGTTCGAGCGCGCCGAAGCGAGCAGCGATCCGGAGGAGCGCAAATCGCTGCTGACGATCGCGATCGTGGGCGGCGGTCCCACGGGCGTCGAGATGGCAGGTGCGATCGCCGAGCTCGCGCGGCATACGCTGAAGCGCGATTTCCGCCGCATCGATCCGGCCTCTACTTCCATCCTCTTGATCGAGGCGGGTCCGCGGCTGCTGGCCGGATTCTCCGAACGGCTCTCGCGCTATGCCGCGACGGCCGAAGCCATGCAGCCGGGCGCAGTCATGATCAAGGGCAAGCGCATTTCCGCGTCGACGCTGATCTGGGGCGGCGGCGTGCGCGGGTCGGACGCGGCCGAGTGGCTGAAGGCGCCCCGCGACTCGCTCGGCCGTTTCATGGCGGCGCCCGATCTCTCGATCCAGGGTCTCGCGCATATCTACGGGCTCGGCGATGCGGTGAATTTCCAGCAAGACGGAAGGGCCTTGCCGGCTCTCGCGCAAGTCGCCAAGCAGCAGGGCATCCACCTTGGCCGCGCTTTGCGTCGTGAGTTTGTCACGGGCAGAAAGATGCCGCCGTTTCAGTATCGCTCGCGCGGCGATACCGCCGTCATCGGCCGTCACGCCGCGGTCTTTCAAATCGGGCGCTGGGAATTCAAAGGCTTTGCCGCGTGGTGGCTATGGGCCCTCATCCACATCTACCTCTTGATCGGAGTGGAAAAGCGCATCCTGGTGGCCGTGCAATGGTTCTGGCGTTATCTCACCTATGAAGCAGGCGCCCGGCTGATAACGTGACGCTGAATTCATCCCGGCCTTCACGCATGCACAAGCGGACCGGGACTTTTCAAATACTGCGTCGTGATCGCGTTCGCCGACCAATAAGCGAGCGCCGCGATCGTTCCGGTCGGGTTGTAGCCCGGGTTCTGCGGAAACGCCGCACCGCCCATGACGAAGAGGTTGCTCGCCCCCCAATTCTGCAGATAACGGTTCAAGGCGCTCGTCTTTGGGTCGGTCCCCATGATCGCGCCGCCGGTGTGATGCGACGACTGCCCATTGATGTTGTCGAAATCTCCGGTGCGCGGATTGGGCGTGCCCAACACCTTCGCGTTTGCCGCGCGCGCGAGCGCCACAGCCTTGTCGGTCAAGAACTGCGACATCTTGCGATCGTTCGGCGTGTAATTGTAGGTCATGCGCGCCAGCGGCCGGCCGATCGCGTCCTTATAATTCGGATCGAGATCGAGATAATTCGTGCGCCACGCATAGCTCGCGCCGTGCGCGCTGATGGGGAAGGTGTGGTTGTACCATTTCGTCGTCTCCGCCTTCCACGTCGAGCCCCAGCGCGGCGTGCCGGGCGGCACCGCGCGCACCTGGATCGGCCTGCCGCCGCTGACCGAGGGATAGAGATAGCCGCCACCGAAGAAACCCAGACCCGCATGATCGACGCCGGTGCCGATGAAGGGGTTGATCTCGTCATCGACGAAGAGCTGCACGGCCGACATGACTTGCAGGCAGAAATTCTTTCCGACCACGCCTCTTGCCGTGCGCGGGTCGTAGGGCTGGCCGATGCCGGCTTCCAGGAGGAGCGCGGTGTTGTTGAAGGGATAGGCGGACAAGACCACGAGATCGGCAGGCTGCTCGATCTCTTCACCCGTCTGGCGGTCGATATATCGGACGCCGCGGACTTTCTTCGCCTGCTTGTCGTAGATCAGATTCTTGACATAGGCATGCGTGCGCAGCTCGAAGCGCTTGTCGGCCAGGAGAACGGGCAGAATGCAGATGTTCGGGCTCGCTTTCGAGTTCGACTCGCAGCCGAAATACTCGCAGTGACCGCAATACTGGCATTGTCCGAGCGCCTGGCCCTCGATGTTCACGTAAGGCGCGCTGTTGTTGGAGGAGGGCGTCGGGAAGGGATGAAGCCCGAGCTTCTTCGCCGCAGCGGTGAAGATCAGCCCCGCTTGCGACATGATCAGCGGCCCGTTCGGATACTCGCTCTGGCGCGGGCCTTCGAAGGGATTGCCGCCATCCACGATCTGGCCTTTGAGATTTCCGGCCTTGCCCGACGTGCCGCATAATTTCTCGAACCGCTCGTAATAGGGCTCGAGCTCGGCATAGGTCACGCCCCAATCCTGAATCGTCAGATCCGCCGGAATCGCGTTCTTGCCGTAACGCTCGGTCAAGTGTGTCTTGAGCACGAACTCGCTCGGCAGATTGCGCCAGGTGACGCCGTTCCAATGTGTCCCTGCGCCGCCGAGCCCGTCGCCCAACGGGAATGCGCCCCAGCGGCGCATTGGGAGCGCCGTCTCGTCCGGCGCGTGGCGCATGGTGATCGTCTCGATGCCGGTATCCAGCATCAGCTGGAAGCGCAGGCGATATTTCAGCTCGTCGCGGATCGCGGGAAGGGCGAAATCCTCCGCCGGAGCGCGATGCGCGCCGCGTTCGAGTCCGACCACGTTGAGCCCCGCTTTGGTGAGCTCGCGGGCCATGATGCTCCCGGTCCAACCCATGCCGACCATCACTGCGTCGGCGTGCTTCATCGTCTTTGCCATAGCGCGCCTCAGTTCAGGAGAAATCGGCGATCGATTGCGGCTCGATCGTGACCTTCTTGCCGCGATAGGCTTCGGCTTTCGATGCCCAGGTCGCGGGAAGGCCGGGATAGCCGACCATCTTCCACGACACTTTGTTCTTGTTGCCGCCATACATCGGGTCGGCGAAGAAGCCTTCCATCGCCGACTGGAGCAAGGCCTCGAAGAATTGCTTCGCGTCGAAGCCTTCGAACGGGGCGGTCCCGGTTTCCATCGCGGTCAACGCGCTCGCGCGGTCGGCAGGCGAGAGCCGATCGAAGGTCTTGCCGTGCGCCTTCTGCGACCACGCATTCGCTGACTTGATTCCGGAGGCGAAGAATTCACGCGGCATGAGCGGCAGCTGATAGCCATGCTCGGGTTTCGGAGGAAAGAACGGGCCGTTGCGGTAGAGCCGCGCGCCTCCGCCCCAAGCGCCCGCGAGCTGCCGGTCGATATAAGTCACCAGACCGCAATCGGTCCCCGAGGGCGAGAGCTTGTCGGCGGGGACAATCGTGTCATACGCCGCGCTGAAGAACGCGGCTTCATCGGCGGTCAGCGTCAGGAGCGGTTCGGCTTGCGCGGGCGCGGCGGCCGCTTGAGCGGCTTGCGCCTCAGCCGACGCGCCGAGTGCACCGAAAAGCTGCGACGCTGGACCTCGTTTTCCGCCATATCTTTCCTCCCTGGGCAGGGCTCAAGTCATAGCATGGACGGCTATTCTTTGCCCCGGCTCAATACGAAGCGTACTGCTTCTCTTCGCTGATTTCGGAGCCGAGCAGGCGGTTGATTTCCCGCTTCAATCGGCCGCGCTCATCGTTGTTGTGATAGACCGCGCGCGCGAGCGCGATGAAGGCGTCGTCGAAAGTCTTGAGCGCTTCTTTCTCTCGGATATCGTCCTCGATCCGCCACAGCGTCTCGTTGACGCGCTTCAGTTCCAATCTCAAGGTCCCAAGCGCCGGGTTCTTCTCGACCGGGCTCGCGATCGCCAAAAGTTGCGCCAGCTCCCGCTGCACATTCGCGCGCGCCGTTTCGGAAACGAGCTTCTCCGTCTTGATTTCGAGAATCGTGATCTTGTCGATCAGTTCTCCCCAGGAGATCGGTGCCGAAGGAATCACCGGGTGGTCCTCAACCGAAGCTCGTTTGCCATGTTCGCGAAGACTCCCTCCCAATCGCCCGGCGCGGACTGACGAAAGAGCCGCATCGTCGGATACCATGGACTGTCGGCTCGCTTCAGCATCCAACGCCAATCCGGCATGTCCTTGAGCGCCACCCAAACCGGTTTAGCCAACGCGCCCGCGAGATGGGCAGCCGCCGAATCCGACACGACGATCAGATCCAGACATTGCATGATCGCCGCCGTGTCGACGAAGGCGTTCTCGCCTTCGTCGAACGCGCCGAGAGTCTCCACTTTGATACCTTCAGGCAAGCGATCGAGCTGATCGAGGCCGTGATTCTTCTGCAGACTGATGAGGCGGACGCCGGGGACGGCGCCTAGGGGCGCGAATTTCGCGAGCGGGACCGAACGGCCGCGGTCGATCAGCCCCTTGGGATTGCCCTGCCAAGCGATGCCGAGCTTGTAGCCGCCCCGTCCGATGCGCGCGCGCCATTTCTCCACCAACGGCTTCTCCGCCGCCAGATAGGGCACGTCATGTGGAATGTCGTGGATCATGAGCCGATGCGGGATGCTCATGAGCGCGCATTGGAAATCGAATGGACGGCCGCTATCGACGAAGCCGGTCACTTCCATGTCGCGCGCGAACGGCTGAAACAGCCGCGTCAGGTTCGGATGGCAGAGAAAGGTGAGTTTTGCGCGCGTCTCGAGCACGGGCTTCAAGAAGCGCGCGAACTGTATCGTGTCGCCCAGCCCCTGTTCCGAATAGATGACGATGCTGCGACCGGCGAGCGGCTCGCCGCGCCATTCGGCGGCATCAAGCCTCGGCTTGTCGGAGGCCCGATCCGCCACTTGCCACCGGTGCTCGAAATCGTCCCAGCCGGCTTCGTGTTTACCGTGCAGGAGTAGCGCCGAGCCGCGATGATAATGGGCCTCGGCGTATTCCGGCGCGGCCGAGACAGCCTCACCGTAACTCGCGAAGGCCGCTTCGTCGCGGCCGAGGTTCAAGAGGATGTTGGCCTTGAGCAGGATCGCGCCGGCGTAATCAGGTTTCACCTCGATCGCCTGTTCGCAATTGGAAAGCGCCTCTTCGAGCTTGCCGCGGTCCATCAGGATATTCGCGCAACTTAGACGAACCTCGGGCTGATCGGGTTTGAACGAGAGCGCCTTCTGATAGGCTTCAAACGCCTCGTCCAGTCTTGCGAGCTCTCGCAACGCATCGCCGCGGAACGACCAAAGGTGCGGATCGTTCGGCTGCGTCGCGAGCGCGCGCTCGAGCGTCTCCAGCGCTTGAGCGTATTTTTTTTCGCGGATGAGGACGACCGCGTGATTGCTGAGCGCGGGCGCATGGCCAGGCGCGAGTCTTAAGACGGCATCGATGCTTCGCCGCGCCTCGGGATAGCGATCGAGCTCGATGAGCACGTTCGCCCGGTTGTGCAGCGCGAACACCGATTGCGGCTGAAGCACAACCGCTTTGTCGAAATCCTCGAGCGCCGCCTCGCGCTGACCGGTTTCCGCGAGCGCAAGCCCGCGATAGATGAGCGCGTTCACGCTGCGCGGTTCGAGCGCGAGCGACTTGTTCAGCGCCTCGATTGCATCTTTGGGACGCTTGAGCTCGAGCAATACATCTCCATAGCCGCAAAGCGCTTCCGCTGAGCGCGGCTCAAGCTTGATCGCGCGCTGAAGGAGGCCCTCGGCTTCGGCGTACCGCCCAGCTTGACCCTCGATCGTGCCCAGCATGAACAGCGCATAGAAATGCGCGGGCATACGGTTGAGGATGTCCCGGCACAGTCGGGCCGCGCCGGACAGATCGCCGGCTTGAGCGAGGGCATGGGCCTGCTGCATTACGTCCACGGGTTCGAACGACCGATGGTTTTGGGTTCCTTCGCGCATGTTAGTGGAGGGGTTTTGCCCGCGCCAGCGCTGGTGAATCGGGAAAATTGCCCTCCACGGGCCGCCAATTTCGTCCTGGCGCGTTCTCAAAGCCATTAAGCATCACTCTCCCGCCTTGAGACGAAGGGAGACGACATGACGAAGCAGATGAGAGGCGGCGTAAGCCGACGTGGCATGCTGAAAACCGGTGGATCTGCCGCAGCCGTTTCCCTCCTCGATGCGGTCCCAGGCGAAAGCAAGGGGCAGAGCCGGCGAGCGCCGACGGGAAGCAGCGTCCCCGTCGAGCTCGAGGTCAATGGCCGCAGATACCGCCTGAACATCGACCCGCGTACGACCTTGCTCGACGCGCTGCGCGACAAGATCGGGCTAACGGGAACCAAGAAGGGCTGCGATCACGGACAGTGCGGTGCCTGCACGGTGTTGTCGGACGGACGGCGTGTTCTTTCCTGCCTGACGCTCGCCGCCGCGGCCGAGCGCGCTTCCATCACCACGATCGAAGGCTTGGCCGGCCCCAGCGGCAGCCTGCATCCGATGCAGCAGGCCTTCATCGATCAGGATGCATTCCAGTGCGGCTATTGCACGCCCGGCCAGATCTTGTCAGCGGTCGCTTGCATCGCAGAGGGGCATGCGAAAAACGAACGCGAGATCCGCGAATACATGTCGGGTAATCTCTGCCGCTGTGGCGCTTATCCGAACATCGTTGCGGCCATAATGGCCGCCAAACCGAAGATGCCGGTGGGCTGACATGCGACCTTTCGTGTTCGAGCGCGCACGCGACGCGGCCGAGGCGGTAAGCCAGGCCGGCGCCATGCGGATCCCGCCGGACAACGCGCAGACGGACGCGCCGTCTCAGTTTCTCGCCGGCGGCACGACGCTCGTCGATCTGATGAAGCTCGACGTGATGCGGCCCGAGCGGGTGATCGACATCAACTCGCTCAAGGAGCGCCACGCTGAGATTCTTGTCGACGGCTCGGGATTGCGCTTAGGAGGGCTCGCGCGCATGGCCGACGTCGCGGATCACCCCGCGGTCAAGCGCGACTATCCGATGCTCTCGCAATCGCTTCAGCTTGCCGCGAGCCAACAGATCCGCCACATGGCGACGCTCGGCGGCAACGTTCTGCAGCGCACGCGCTGCACCTACTTTCGCGATACGAGCTGGAAAGCCTGCAACAAGCGGGATCCCGGGTCGGGCTGCGCCGCGATGGAGGGCGTCAATCGCAGCCACGCGGTTCTCGGCGTCAGTGACCATTGCATCGCG
>WNFL01333791.1_pt1 | contig 15452 bp, 12 predicted proteins | sample 5400361 | NCBI WGS metagenome assembly WNFL01 (sample SAMN13153351, study PRJNA577476) | soil metagenome | isolation source: 40 cm soil on Douglas fir-dominated hillslope | place: USA:California | collected 2013-09-17
GGTGGCTGCATCGAATGCCAGTCAGTCCATACACCGTGCTGCTGAACCTTGTAGTACAGCAGTCCATCTGCGCCCCGCACGAACACGTAGACCTTTGTGTGTGGTGTTGTGTCTGGTGTCGCGGTTGGCGCGGTGAGCGTAGCTTGAATCGTCAATGCATCCTGCGTTTCACGCAAGCGGTGTATCTCCTGAGCCAGCGCCGTTTGCGTCGGCTCGATCACGCTTTGAGCGTTTGCCACGCTGCAAGCCGTCAACACCAACAGCAATAACCCCAGGACCAACTGACGCGCTTTCATCCAGCGCTAGCTCGGATCGTAGTCTTCGAGGCGCTTTGGCTTGATGAATGGCATCATGTCACGCAGTTCAGCGCCGACCTTCTCAACCAGGTGTGAGCGTTCCTTCTTGCGTTCAGCCAGGAAATTCTTGCGACCATTCACACGATTCTCGGCGATCCATTGCTTGGCAAAGCTGCCGTCCTGAATTTCCTTGAGCATCTGGTCCATCTCGCCCTTAGTTTCTTCAGTGATCAGGCGCTCACCGCCGAGATAGCCACCTTCTTCTGCCGTGTCAGACACCGAGTACCACATGTAGTTGAGACCACCCTGGTACATCAGGTCTACGATCAGTTTGAGTTCGTGCAGGCACTCGAAGTAGGCGATCTCTGGCTGATAGCCGGCCTTAACCAGCGTCTCGAACCCGGCCTTGACCAGCGCTGATACGCCACCGCACAGGACGGCCTGTTCACCAAAGAGATCGGTTTCGGTCTCTTCCGCGAAGGTGGTTTCGAGGACACCAGCACGAGTCCCGCCGATGCCTTTGGCATAGGCCAGCGCGAGTTCCTTGGCGTGACCGCTCTTGTCCTGCTCAATGGCGACCAGGCAAGGCGTGCCGCCGCCTTCGACAAAGACTTCACGGACGCGATGGCCTGGCGCTTTGGGCGCAACCATCGACACGTCAATGGTATCCGGTGGCTTGATCTCACCGAAGCGGATATTGAAGCCGTGCGCGAACATGAGCGTGTCGCCAGGATTCAGGTTCGGCTCAATTTCGTTCTTGTAGATGTCGGCCTGCTTGGTGTCAGGGGTCAGGATCATGATCACGTTAGCGACCTTCGCCGCATCTGCTACCGACGTGACGATCAACCCGGCGGCTTCGGCCTTCGCCTTCGATTTGCTCTCCGGTGGCAGGCCGACGATCACATTGACGCCGCTGTCCTTGAGATTGAGTGCGTGGGCGTGGCCCTGGCTGCCGTAGCCGATGATGGCAACGGTCTTGCCATCAAGCAGCGAGAGATCGGCATCTTTGTCGTAATAAAGCTTAGCCATTCAAATTGCTCCTTAGGGATTCTATAGTTGATAAGGTTATTAGTGTACCGCGTTTACCTTACCCCTGACCCGCTCTGCGCCGCTTGGTTTACTGTGGCGAGGGGAGCTTGATTGTCTACCTGTTCCCCTCTCTGTTCGCGGAGAGGGGGTCAGGGGGTGAGGTTGACTTTCCTATACCAGTGCTTCGTCGGTTTGCAGGACCAGATCACCCTGGCCCATTGCCACGACGCCGGTTCGCACCAATTCTACGATACCAAGCGGACGCAGTTCGTCGATCAGCTTCTCGATGCGGTGTTCCTCGTCGCTCATCTCGACTAACATCATATCGTTGGTGTGGTCGATCAATCTTGCCCCGTATTTGTCGGCAATTGCGCCAACCTGCTTCGAGGCTTTGACCTTTATCAATGCGAGGTCGCGGCTGAAGAAGCGTTTTTCTGTCACGTCATCAACGCTAATGACATTGACCAGCTTGTACAGGTTTTTTTCGACCTGATAAGCGCTGGCAACGCTGTCATCCAGCACAATCGTCATGCGCGAGACGTTGGGATTCTCGGTACGCCCAACGGTCAGGCTGTCGATATTGAAGTTTCGGCGGCGGAATAAACTCGCCACCCTGTTCAGGACACCTGGTTCATTTTCCACCAGGGCCACAAGTGTATGTTTCATGCTCTATTCCTCGTTCGTAAGTCCTTTGAATATGTCTCTCATCGAGAGCGTAAATCCCGGTAGCACGTCCTCGCCATCCAGTGCGCCGTCAATACCGACGACCCGAATATCACTGTTCATGCCGTGATAAATATGAACCTGCTGCGTAGACGGGTAAACCAGCCATAGTAGGCGAGTACCAGCCTCGAAGTACGCTCGGATTTTCTCGTGGGTTTCGTGTGTCTTGTCGTAGGTCGAAACGATCTCTACTACAAGGTCTGGCCCAATTGGAATGTAGGCGTCTATCTCAGGGTTGCCCCAGCGTTGCGTTGAAAAGAATGCGACATCCGGACCGAGTACGGTATCGGGATTGCGGGCCAGAATATAGCCAGTTTCGGTGGTCATATTACCAATGGCATGATCGTCTAAATACTCATCAATAAATCTGGCAAACTTTCCCTGAAGTTTGCCGTGACCATATTTAGGGCGACACACCTCTACTACTGCTCCCTTGACGAGATCATACTTTTTTCCATCATTTGGCAACTTTCCGAACTCTTCTGCAGTGAGTAGTTTTTCCTGTACAGCCATCGCACGCCTCACAATCCAACTTACTCGTTACCGACCAGTGCCCCCTCTCCGCGAACGGAGAGGGGGGCAGGGGGTGAGGTTGTTCTCTTATCCGTTGTCCGAGAAATCCGGTGTTGAAGCCGGACGGCGGATCATGTTGTCCAGGTCCGCACCCGCTGGAACCCCACGCGGAACTCAACCACCGTCGGGCCGTTGATGCTCTCAGCTCTGGCAACCGCCGCCGGAATCTCTTCGCGGGACGTGACACGAATACCTGTTATCCCGTAAGCCTCTGCCAACTTTACGAAATCAGGGCTGAGCATCGGCGTCGCGTTGTAGCGGTTCTCGTAGAAGAATTCCTGCCACTGGCGCACCATGCCCAGATACCCGTTGTTGATGATGCCGATGTTGACGTTGACGTTTTCCTGTGCCGCCGTAGCGAGTTCACACAGCGTCATCTGGAAGCCGCCGTCGCCGACGATGGCCCACACTGTCTCATTTGGCAGACCGAACTTTGCGCCAATCGCAGCGGGCAGACCAAAGCCCATCGTGCCAAGTCCGCCGGACGTGATGAGGGTGCGCGGGCGCTCATGCAGATAATATTGCGCTTCCCACATCTGGTGTTGGCCCACGTCCGTCACTACAACTGCGTTGCCATGTGTCGCGGTCCACAGATCGTGGATGGCGTGTGCAGCGTACAGTTTGCCTTCCTGCTTGTCCCAGTGCAGAATGTCACGCTGATCGCCGTCTTCCTGCCATTCGCGGATCTCACCAATCCATTCGCGGTGTTCAAGACCGGGCAACACAGGTATGAACTGGTCGAGCACCGTTTTGAGATCGCCAGCAATGCCCACGTCTACGCGCACGTTCTTGTTGAGTTCCGAGGCATCGATGTCGATGTGAACCTTGCGCGAGTTGGGCGAATAGGTGTTCAGGTTGCCAGTTACCCGGTCATCGAAACGCATCCCGAAGGCCAGAATGAGGTCCGCCGTCTGGATCGCCTGATTAACCGCTGCCGCGCCGTGCATCCCCATCATGCCCAGACACAGCGGATGGCTTTCGGGCATCGCGCCTTTGCCAAGCAAGGTCAGGGCGACAGGCGTTTGCGTTCTTTCCGAGAAAGTCTGTAACTCGCGTTCTGCGCCGGACATATTTACGCCGTGACCCGCCAGGATAAGCGGACGCTTGGCCTGACTGATCAGATCAAGAGCGCGTTCAATCTGCTCCTCCGAAGCGTAGGCAGGCGGACGGTAGCCAGGGAGTTTGATCGGGGCGGTGGGATAGTCAAACTCAATCGAGGCGTTTTGCACGTCCTTCGCAACATCTACCAGCACCGGGCCAGGGCGACCTGTCCGGGCGATGTGGAACGCCTTGCGCATCGCTGGGATGAGATTGTTAATGTCCGTGACCAGGAAGTTATGCTTGGTGATGGGCAGCGTTATGCCCGTGATATCGGTCTCCTGGAAGGCATCAGAACCGATATATTTGCTGGCTACCTGTCCCGTGATGCACACAATCGGCGACGAGTCCATCATGGCTGTCGTAATGCCCGTCACCATATTGGTTGCGCCGGGGCCGGAGGTCGCCATCGCCACGCCGACTCTGCCAGTCGCGCGGGCGTAGCCATCCGCCATATGTGTCGCGCCCTGTTCATGGCGGACCAGCACGTGATGGAGTTTGCCCTCATACTTGCTCAGCGCATCGTATGTCGGCAGGATTGCACCACCCGGATAACCGAATACAACGTCCACACCTTCGCGCAGCAAACATTCCCAGATGATTTCAGCGCCAGTTAACTTCATAGTCGTGTCTCCTACTTACGGTTAGTCACTCGCCGGTTGGTGGATGCTCACAGGGGTCAGCCAATTGTACTTGTCGGCTATCTGACCGCTGGTGATAGCAAAGAAGCGTTCCTGAATTGCCTTCGTGATCGGTCCGCGCGAACCCTTGCCGATGGTGATACGGTCAATCGAGCGGATCGGTGTTACCTCGGCGGCAGTGCCCGTGAAGAAAATTTCGTCGGCGATGTACAGCATATCGCGTGAGATCGTCTGTTCGCGCACTTCGTAGCCCAGGTCACGCGCAATGGTTGCAGCCGAATCGCGGGTAATACCCGATAGGATCGACGAACCGATGGGCGTGGTGTAAATAACGCCATCCGAGATGACGAAGATATTCTCGCCTGATCCCTCGCTGACATTGCCGTTAATATCGAGCACGATGGCCTCGCTAAAACCAAGCTCGACGGCTTCCATCTTGGCAAACTGGCTGTTGACATACTGCCCGCCGATCTTCGCCAACGATGCTGCTGTATCGGGAGCCATGCGCCGCCACGAGCTTACGCACACATCTACGCCCGCGTCAATGGCATCCGCGCCGAGGTACTTGCCCCAGTTCCAGGAGATAATGGCAACCTGTGTTGGGCATTTGCGCCCATCTACGCCGAGCACTTCAGAACCGCGAAATATGAGGGGGCGAATGTAGCACGAGGGCTGCCCATTGTGGGATACCGTGTCCAGGATGGCGTCGGTAAGCTGCTGCTGGGACCACGGCACATCTATCCGACCAATTTTGCAGCTATTGAATAGCCGTCGTACGTGCGGTTCCAGGCGGAAAATCGCGGAACCATTGGCGGTTTCGTAGCAGCGGATGCCCTCAAAGGCGCTCGAACCATAATGGAGGACGTGCGCCGTTACATGGACAGTTGCCTCCTCCCAGCGGACGAGCTTGCCATCGAACCAGATAAACGGACCATTGTCGAAAGCCATGTGAATCATCTCCTGAAAAAATTATTGGCATTTGCTCATGATCGTACCAGAAAAAACGCCCTTTCAGCGACCATTAAAAATGGCTGAAAGGGCGTCGCGGGTCGGATCGTCTTTGCGGTCCTCCGGCTTTTGCTCGGGCTGCGCCTGCTCGGCAGCGTCAGCCGCTTTGGTTTCGGCGGCATTGTTCCGCGCAGGCTGAAACACCTCAGTCCACGGACTAGGCTCAGACATCGGCTGGGTTTTCTTGGATTGCTTGTCGTGCGAACTCATTTCAATCCCTCTCTCATTCAGATACTAAACGAAAAAAAAGCCGCCTTTTGGTTGAGGCGGCTTTCTGTTTCCAGACTGTTGACTTTCAGGCTTTGGTTTTACCCTCGCCGTGCCAAGCAACACCATTCCGCCCCGTTTTCGTGTCCTCAATAATGAGGCTTACGAGTACGGTAAGAGGTACGATGCTAAGGTTTACGACGAGCGTGTACTGTTTCATTTCCAGCTTTTACCTGAAAACTTTCCTGACACCACAAAGTCTAAGTCGCGCACGCAGGATGGTCAAGTGGCACATTGCACAATTTAGCAGGTGCATTTTTGTTGCAGATCGCCCAAATCGTCGGCGCATAACAAGTTCGTAATGTGCGTAAGGAAGCGAGCTTTACCGTAGTCGTCGGCCTAGAGCGATATCTTGACCGGATTGGCGACTACCAATTTCAAGCTAGTTGACTTTGGCTTTGATCCGCCCCGGCTGGTCATTCTTGAAAGCGAGGCGATAGTGGTTTTTGCTTCACCAATGACATCAAAATGGCTGTTATTTCGCACAATATGGCATAACAAACGTATGATAAAAACTTGCACAGGGCCGATTCTTCGGTTACGCTGGTTGCAATCCGATGTGAGAGGAAATCTTCATGAAAGCCATTAAACCCGAACTGGCCCTTGCGTCACTCTTCGCGCTCATTGCTTTTATCGTCGTCATGGTGGGCCAATACAGCCGTAACCCTTACTTCATGGTCGCTGCCGCCGCCCTGGTGGTTGCCACCTACGTGACCTATCCACCCACCTGGATGGTCGAAGTAAGCAAGATCGTGGCGGGCAAGCCACGTAACGGGCGTGATGGCGAGTAGTTCCGTCAGAACACTGTAGTCGAAATAGTCAAAGTACGAAAGTTAAAGTGGGTCAACACTGGTTTGTTGGCCCGCTTGCGTTTCTACAGGTACGTACTCGGCGGCCTGTGCATTCAATCGATCATACAGCGGGCGGATGACCAATAAATACACCGCAGCAGCCAGTACACACGCAAAAAAGCAGCAGACCCATAATACGGTTTGCCCGAACTGATTGTATAACGCTCCGCCAACATTGGGACCAACAAAAGCCGCAAGCCCCCACACAGCGCCAATCATCCCTTGATAGAAGCCCCGCCGGTGCGGGGGAGACAGGTGCGCCAAAATGGTCGGAGAGACGGGCGAACCCATCAGTTCCCCGAATGTCCAGATCACGACACCTGCGGCGTACATTATTTTGGATGTCGTCAGCGCGTACAGACCAAATCCGGCCCCGATGAGTAATGCGCCGCCTGCCATTGCCACCAACGGCGAATGCCGGGACATCATTTGATTGACGGTCAGCGATACCAGTACGATAACGATACCGTTCAGGGCGACGACATTGCCATAATCAGCCTCGGTCAAATGATTGGCCGTCATTGCCAGCGGCAGCGTAACACTGGACTGGAAGTAGACGCTCGACACGACCAGCATCGGCATCGCGAACAGGAGCGTGAAACTTAGCAACGCGCCTTCGTCGGCAAAGTCACGGCGTAGCTGCTGGAGGATCGGAACCCGTCGATTATTTTGCTGTGTCGAGATTTTGGGCTGCCGGGCCGGGCGCGTTTCGGGGATCGCCAAAAAGGTGACGACGCCAAATCCCAGGGTGGTGAGCGCGTCGCCAATGAACAGTAGCTGATAATTCTGGCTGGCAAGCCATCCACCGAGGCTCAGCCTTATCGCCGCACCAAGATTGATGGCCCAATAACGCAGACTAAAGGCGCGTCGGCGATCATCCGGGGGAACCGTGTCCGCGATGATGGCCGACGAGGCCGGACGGTATATATCGGTAAACAAGCCCAGACACAGCGTAATCACCGCTGTTAGACCGAAACTCGTCGGGCGGCTCAAGATCATCAGGACAACGGGCGTCCCGAACAGGCTTAGCAGCATCGTTGGGCGGCGTCCCCAGGCGTCGCTGAGATATCCGCCGACGAACTGCGCCAGGAATGAGCCAATCCCGAACAGCGACACGACAAACGCGGCCTGATAAGGGCTAAAGCCCTGCTGTCGCGTGAGAAACAGCGTCAGGAATGGCAGGACAAATATTCCAACGCGATTGATCAGTGTGCCCAGCCACAAATACCAGAATTTCCCCGGCAAACCTACGACGGTTTGTTTAAACCAGCGACCCGCACGAAGCGTCACGTATGCCCTCGCTTTGGAACAGACGTTCAGATTGGGCATTGAGTATAGCAAGATTTCTCTGAACAGAGGCGATGGCAAGTCGGGGAGGTCGTTGAGGTTTCAATCCGCCAATTAAGAAAGCGTTAAAAGTTTCATGCGCTTTTTCAGGCGCGGATCAGGTTATTCTATTTAAGAACCTTGTTGCATAATTCATTTAGCTATCCCAGAGTAGCCAGCGGCTAGCTCCTCACTAGTGGCTAATGTCTCAGCGATAAGGAATTCTTATCTTGTTGCTTTTCTCAAAAGTTTCAATGCGTTCAGACTGAATTGAGGTAAGGTCGCCGTGCAGTTTCCAACATCAGCCGTTTTTGTTGGAAGAGATTCCGAACTAACAGAAATCAGGCGTCTGCTCTCCGACCAGGCTTGCCGTCTATTAACGCTCGTTGGGCCTGGTGGGATTGGCAAGACACGTCTTGCCATCGAAGCAGTACGGCATATGACCCCGGCCCAGGGCGTTTACTTTGTTCCGCTCCAAGCGCTCACCTCACCTAACTATGTAGTCAACGCCATCGGCGACGCACTCGGCTATCAGTTTTACCAGGGCAGCGAGCCCAAACAACAATTGCTCGACTATTTGCGTGACAACGACCGGCTGCTGGTACTCGACAACTTTGAACATCTGCTTGACACGGCAGTGTTGCTATCTGACATTCTAGCTTATGCATCGGGCGTAAGAATGTTGGTCACGTCGCGCGAACGGCTCAATCTCGTGGAGGAGTGGGTGCTGGAGGTCGGTGGACTGGCTTATCCATCTCAGGAGAGTGAGGCCAACCTTGAGCAATACAGTGCGGTTGAGTTGTTTGTACAACACGCGCGGCGTGTGAAGGTTGGGTTTGCTTTGAACAACACGCACAAACCCTCAGTAATCCGCATTTGCCAACTGGTGGAGGGGATGCCGCTGGGTCTCGAACTGGCGGCGGTCTGGCTGAAGACTATGACCTGCGCACAGATCGCCGACGAGATTCAGCGGAATATCGATTTTCTGGCAACGCCCCTACGCAACGCTCCTGAACGCCACCGGAGTATGCGCACTGTCTTCAACCAGTCGTGGAAGCTGCTTACTTCCGAAGAGCAGGTGGTCTTTCGCAAACTGGTGGTGTTTCGTGGCGGTTTTGAGCGTGAGGCCGTAGAACGGGTTGCCAACGCCTCCTTGCGGACGCTGACGGCGCTGGTGGACAAGTCACTGCTGCATGTGACCCCCATCGGGCGCTTCGACATCCACGAACTGCTACGCCAGTACGGCGAGGAATACCTGGAGCAGTCGGGCGAGGCGGACACGACCCGTGATGCCCACAGCGCGTATTTTACTGACTTCTTAGCCCAGCGTGAGGCCGATCTCAAAGGTCACCGGCAACGAGAAGCCTTGGACGAGATCGACGCTGATTTCGAAAATGTGCGATCCGCATGGCATTGGGTCGTGAAACAGAAAAACTATGCAGCCATCAACCGCTCCCTGGAGAGCCTGGATCTGTTCTGTGCCTCGCGGAGCCGCTGGCACGATAGGGAGACTTTCTTCCGCCAGGCGCAGGAACAGCTCGATCTTGGCGCTGGCCGAGAACCCCATCCTGTTTGGGGTCGGATTCTGGGACGGGGTGAGCGCTCCGAGCCTCGTGAGCATGAAGCGCTCCGAGCGCAGCGGGAACAAGCACTCGCGATTGCCCAGCAGTATGGCAACCAGACCGAGATGGCTTATTGTTTATGGAGCCTGGGCGAAGGTATCGAGCAGGCTGGTGACTACAGTGGCGCACTCCCCTTCTTGGAGAGAAGTCTTGCCTATTTCCATGAGGTAGGCGACCGTTACTATATTGCTAAGGTACTCAACGAACTTGGCCTATGCTATTGGGGCCTTGGCAAACTGGACTATGCTATCAAATTTAGTCAACAAAGTCTCGATCTGAGGCGTGCGATTGGCGGGCAACGGGGAATTGGTTGGTCGCTGTATAACTTGGGAATCGTGTCTAGGGACGCAGGGCTTTATGCCGACAGTATGCGCTATCTGAACGAAGCGCGGACTCTTTGGCGCGAGATTGATGATGAATTCGGCATCGCGCACAGTAGTGCCAGCCTTGCCTTGCTAGCCTTCCTCAGCGGCGATTTCGAACAGGCCAGGATATTCGCGCAAGAAGCTCTGGATAAGTCAACAGCTGCAATCGTCAACCGAGAACTGATCAGTGTGCTGACGCTCGTCACGCTGGGCAATATCGCCAGTCTCGATGGAGCCTATATACGGGGCAGGCAACTCTGCGAACAGAGCCAACCGTTAGCCTCCCCTCTCACGATGCCCTTTGTCGATTGGGGGCTGTGCATTGCGGCCTGTGGCCTCGGAGATTACCAGACGGCCAGACGTTACCTTCAAGTCGCGCTTGAATGCGCAGTCGCCGTTCAGAGTATCGGGGGAATGGCATTGCCTCTGCCCAGTGCGGCACTTGTGCTGGCGAACGAAGGTCGGAAGGAGCAAGCCGTCGAATTGCTGGCATTGGCTTTCAACCATCCGGCAAGTGCAAACGGCTGGTTACAAATATGGCCGCTGCTCACCCGCCTGCGTACCCAACTGGAAGGCGAACTCGGTGCGGCAGCCTATGCAGCGGCCTGGGAACGTGGGAAAAGTAGCGATTTGGCGACGGTGGCGGCGGGGCTGCTCGATCATTTCCAGCCAGACCAGTCCTCGCGGGCAGTTCAAGCCTCCAATCGCGCACTGATCGAACCACTCAGCCAGCGCGAACTTGAGGTGCTGCAAGGAATTGCGGTCGGGTTGTCCAACGCTGAAATTGCCGCGCAGTTGGTTGTCCAGGTCAGTACCATCAAGAAACACATCAATCGTCTTTATGGCAAATTAGGTGTGCAGAACCGTACCCAGGCGCTGATTCGTGCCCAAGAGTGGAATCTGGTGTAAGCAACCTCACCTGTACCTCGCCAAACGGGAATTCACCCCCTCTGCTTTGCGAAGTTTCATCCCTGGGTGAACGACACTTCACCCCTCTGCCAGCTAGGCTGTGGTCAATAACCAACGCTCCGGCGAAAGGCAGAGAAGCATGGAACAACCCTCATTTAGATGGGACTATGCGCAGTACGAAGGTCGTACTGCGCATAGCCTGGCACCATCACGGTTCACATTGGCGTTTCTTCTGACATTCTCTGTCATTCTCATGGCAGTCGTTGGCGCGACGACCCTGGCGAAACACTTCGGACCGCCGGTAGCGTTCGCAGACATCTTTGCCGCTGAAGCGGGCATTGTTCCCGGACAGCACATCGATCTTGCGACGCTGGCGGAACTTGGGTATTCGTGCAGGATCGATACCCTCCCATCACCCTCTGATTTAATCGAACGATGCGAACGCGAGGTGCAGGCCGCCGCGATCCACGCTATCAATGCCTTGATCTACGATGGCGTCGTCCTGCACCTCGACTTCGTTTTGCGTCACGGCGAGTTATCCATCGGCGATCTAATACTGCTCTGGGGGACTCCAGAAGTGCGCGCGACCGGTCGTTGGGTAAGTTTCAACTGGCCTAAGCGCCACATAACCGGGTCGATCTGGTCCGAAGATGGGCAATTTAGCTACTCCCAATTCGTCTTGTACGTTTCGTTTGGATTGTAAGGTGAGTAGACAGCAGTAAATACTCACGCTTTTGGGTTAGAAATTCAAATTCAGGGGGAGCAACTGGGAGGGACTCTTTAATGACTCAAATCTGATGGTGTACCCTGGCGGGTTCTTGGCCTAGAGAGCGCTGAACCTGTGACTAAAATGCCGGAAACTTTTCATTACATCCTTAGATTGCCGCGCAGACGGGTACTGTCACCCACTGCCCGATGTCATTTCCTGTGGCATCCAACAAATGAAAATTTTTGACATCCGGCAGGGTGTACAAACCCACATGCAGCAGCAGCGGCTTATGGGGTAAGTCGGGCGGCGGGGTCAGCGTAACCTTGCTGACGATCAGATCATCAGAACGCCATAACGTCGGTGAGAGCGCTTCAAAATCGGTTTGAGCATAACGAAGTCCAGTTTCATCTACCAGATGGATAAAAATCTGGTGGTCCTGAAAATTGCCATTGGGCGTGTTTTTCCAGACTAAATAAACCGTCCAGGGGCGAATGGCGAGTGGGAATGGGCTTTCCGTCGGCTCGATATAGTAACCAAGCAGCGAAGCACCATTGGCGAAATGTGTGTCAGCCATCGCGGGTTTGCAGGTAGGAGCAATATAAGTATTGGCGGGCAACGTGATTAACCGATAAAAGCCTGCATATTCTGTAAATGTCGTCTTCTTGAGATATGATGGCGGAATCGCCGCGTCACCTTTAGGCGAAACATCAATATACGTCGCACCACCGCTCGGAATGGGCAGCGACAGGTTGTTTTTCCAGATAACCCGCGATTGATCCTTTGGTCCTAGCATTTGCCAGAGCAGCGCATGTGTAAAGTCGTGGTTCATCGAATAGATGATCTGATTCGGGAGCCTGGCTAACTGGTCGCGGAATACAAAGGTCTGATCAAGTGAGAGCGATTGCGTTTCTTGAGGATCGTTGAAATTGCGAACCTGCCGCATCGCATCGAGCAGATCGTACATTTGACCGCCGATCAGCACGACAANNNNCCGCTGCCAGCACAGCTAACCGCCGATTCTGGGCCAGCCGCGTGAGCAATATAGCCTCGATCACGGCAGCCGCAGGCAGTTCAATAATCAGATAATGATTATAGGTTCGGGTCGGCGACAGGTAAGAAAAGATCGGCATGATCAGGAATGCCAGTCCGATTATGCCATCTTCAAAACGCCTTCGTGTGTTCAGCAGGAGGATAATGCTGCCGATCACATTGAAACAGCCAACGGCAATGTACAAACTGGACCATGGCTGACTCGGCTGCACGTAATCTCTTCCAATCAGACCAAAACCGCCCGTATCAATGTGCGTTTGAGCCGTGAGCCAATCATTTGTAATTGAACTGAACATACTGCGCGTCCGTAAATTCATATGTCCGTCATCAGGCGTCACGGCTTGCTGATGCAGAAATCCCACGCCCCACGGAACGAATAGGAGAGCTGCCACAATAGCGCCGATGGCATGAGCGCGAAGTATCTGTGGACGCTCAGCCTTGCACGTCAGTTGCCAATCCCTCACGAAGAATAGGGGAACGAGGACCACTACACTGATCGTAATCGGGTGGGACTGGATGACGCAGCTTAACGCAGGCAAGAGCAGCCACCGCGCCCAGGTTTTGCGCCGCGTCTTTCTAGTGATCAGCCAGAAGCCAGCCAGATAAAATAAAATGACAAATGGCAAAAATAGGTACGGGTTCCAGATAGCGCGACCAGCCCACACGGCACGCGGCATGATTGTATAGAGGATCAAAGCTATCAGGCCGACTCGCGTTGACCAGATTTGGCTAACCAGTCGATAGAGTATGGGCAGCGAGATCAGTTGCAGAATCGCCATGAATAAGCGGGCGATACGCGGATCGGGGCTTAGAAAAAATGGAATCGCAAACACATCATAGAAAAATGGGGGCTGGCTGACTCCCGCTGAGGACGTCACCCCTAATTCGGAACGATGCCCATTTTGTCCAAAATCGAAAGACAAATACGCATTCCAGGCCTCGTCACCGATCAGAGGCAGTTCACCAATCTCCGTGGTTCTCAGGAAAAAACCAAAAAGAAAGAGAATGACCAGGATCGGCAAAAGCCGAGCCGACTTTGATTGAGCATTGGGCATGAGGTAAGGCCTTCGCGAATTCGATTGTTTGTATTTGGGCTGGAAATCCGGGGAATGGCGAAGACGTGCAAAATCAAAACCCCGGCAATTTTTGGAAACTACCGGAGTGAACTGTAGGTTGGCGCTATGGAGAACTTATGGAGAGAGCGTTAACAATCTCGTAAGACCGGGGAATCTTGTGCAGTTCCACAGCCTTATTAATTCCGTCGAGAAGTTTGAGCAGCGCAGGATTTTGACGGAGGCCTGGTCAGAGCATGTGTCTCAAAAGGAACCAACCGTGCACTGTTTAGGGAGTCTTTTGCGTACTTTCAGCCGACGTAGCTTCGGCAAGCGTTTGATGGGCAACAGGATGCTCTGGCTCATAACTGCCGGGTACGTCGCCAAAGGTGATGGCAAATCGGTTCCAGGCGTTAATTGTCACAATCGCCAGCATGAGTTTTACCAATTCTTCGTCGCTGAACTGTTTCTGTGCCTGCGCATACACCTCATCCGGTATATGTCCCTGGGCGATCAGCGTGACTGCCTCGGTAAAGGCCAGCGCCGCACGTTCTCGATCTGTGTAATACGGCGTCATGCGCCAGACGCTCAACCCGTATATCCGTTGTTCAGTTTCGCCTGCGCTTCGCAGGTCTTTGCTGTGCATATCGATGCAATAGGCACAGCCGCTAATCTGTGAGGCGCGAAGTTTGATCATGTCCAGCAGTTTGGGTTCTAGTCCGCTGTGGCTGCTGTAGCGATCCAGTGCATTCATTGCTTTCATGCCTTCAGGCAGCACTTTCCCGTAGTCAAGTTTATGGTCCATTTGACGCTCCATTTAACGTCTCCTTAGGTAGGTTACAGTCCGAGAATATAATGCGCCAATGGTACTCTAACAAGAGCCAGTTTCTATCGAAGTGATGGTACCACTTTCGCGTTAATCAGTCAGCTCGGATCGAGTACATGGCTGATTCCAACCGCCGCATTCCAGCCCTGATCTCCTGGACATTGAATCCACCGTAGCCAAGCAGCAGCCCCTTGCGCGGCATCGGTTCCATGCTGAACATCGATATCGACCACAGATCGAGGTCACGGGCGCTCGCCGCGTGGACCAATGCCACATCATCCATTTGATCAGGCAGCCAGCCGATGCAGTGGATGCCCGCCTCCGGCGACTGAATGTTGAGCGGTAGCTCGCTGGCAGCATCCAGCAGCGCGGCGCGGCGTTCGGCGTAAACGGTCCGCATCCGCCGTAGATGGCGCGTGAAATGGCCCTCCGTAATGAAAGCCGTGAGCACCGCCTGTTCCAGCATCGGTGTATGAATATCCGTGAACCGCCGCACCGCCAGGAAAGGATCTACCAGCGCGGCTGGCAAAATCAGGTAGCCTACCCGCAGCGCCGGAAAGAGAACTTTGCTAAACGTGCCGATATAAATGACTCGATCCGCTTCGTCCAGCCCTTGCAGCGCAGCCAGCGGTGGCCCACTGAAGCGATACTCACTGTCATAGTCATCTTCCAGAATATATGCGTCGGCGCGATTGGCCCAATCGAGTAGCACCAGTCGTCGCGCCAGGCTCATCGTCACGCCCAGTGGGAATTGATGCGAGGGCGTAAGGTACACCAGCCGCGCCAGTGGACTGCGGGCGATTCCGGCTTCCACGACCAATCCCTCATCGTCTACCGGAACAGGCATAATCTGCGCCCCCGCGCCCAACAGCGCGCCACGTGCGCCCAGATAACCGGGGTCTTCCAACCACACGGGGTCGCCGGGATTGATCAGCACCCGCGCGGCTAGATCGAGTGCGCCCTGTGAGCCGGGCACGACGAGCACTTGATCCGGTGTGCAGTGAACGCGGCGTGTGACCGTGACATGAGCGGCAATAGCTTCACGCAATGGTCGAAAGCCTGCCGCTTCCTGATAAGTAAAAGCGCTATTGGATAACCGCCGAACCT
>WNFL01424930.1_pt2 | contig 15452 bp, 14 predicted proteins | sample 5400361 | NCBI WGS metagenome assembly WNFL01 (sample SAMN13153351, study PRJNA577476) | soil metagenome | isolation source: 40 cm soil on Douglas fir-dominated hillslope | place: USA:California | collected 2013-09-17
CGAAGGTGAGCAGAGCCTGATACAGCGCCGGATTGTTTCTTCTAATACGTTCAAATGCGTCGGCTTTGAGAGCGTACAGCACGCTCGCGAGTTCGGCCTCGATCGTTGCGCTCCGGGCTTGGCCGGTGATGAGACCCATCTCACCAATCGTAGTATGCCGCCCGAGGCTTCGCACCCGCAGCCTGCGCCCCTCTCCCGCACTCACAACGATGCTGATACGGCCGCGCAGAATGAAATGCATGGCGTCGGCTTTCTCGCCCTCCCGGGCGATGATCTCTCCGGGGGTAACTTCGATCCGCTGGCATTCTTCCACCAGCCGCGAGGCGTGCTCGGTTCCGACTGCATCAACCAGCCATTCGTGCAGCGATTCAGATTCGCTCGCCTCTGGTTGATATGCCTCGATGATCGCGTTTTCGCAAAGCTCAAGCGCCCGATCGAGGTCGCTTGCCACAAGAACATCACTCGAGATCAGGCCGCTAATTCGGAATACGTCGTGAATCTCGCGCGCCATATTCACGAGCACCAGTCGCGCTCCGCAAGCGTCAGCCAGCTCCTCGATCTGCCGGAAGCTGTTCGTGGCCGATGAATCGAGTCCGGTTACAAACCGGAAATCGAACAGGAGAAAGCGACATCCTGGTCGGGCCGCCAGCAAACCCTTGATATGCTCGTGCAGCCGGCTGGCTGAACCAAAGAAGAGGTAACCCTGCAGGCTGAGACCCTGCAACTCATGGCCGTGATCGAGGAGGGCCCGGAGCTCCTCGTGGCCGCGATCCAGCGTAGAGTGATACTCCGACCCATCGAAGCTGAATTTGATTGCAGGAATCCGGCTTGCACTGAGCGCGAACGTGGCGCAGCCGATTACAACTCCAATCAAGAGTCCGGCGACAAATCCCCACACCACAATGATCAACGCTATCGCGAGCAATGACAGGTATTCGAGGAGCGGAAGCCGGCGCGCCGAATCGACGATCCATCGATACAGCAGATTCCCACCAAGGTAGAACAGAAGTCCGCCCAAGACGCATTTGGGCACGTAGCCAAGGAAGTTTGGATTGGCGACAACGACTGCTGCCGAAACGACAGCGACCGTAATTGCCGAGAGACGACTGGTTGCTCCAGCCAAATAATTCACCACCGTTCGGCTGACTGAAGTGACGCCGATGTAACCGCCAAGGGCTGCTATCAGCAGATTGGCAATACCGTGCGAGTTAAGCTCCCGGTCGAGATTCGCCTCTCGGTGGATCGCAAGTTCGACGGCGCTGGTATTGAGCAACAACGTGACCGTGGCCACGAACACGACCGAGAGGAGCTCGCCGGACAATGATGGAAGTACTCGCCAGGGAAACTGAACCAGTTCGTCAGTCCGCCAAGGGGACGCGAGTCCGGCATGCAATTGTGGGCTGAACATCCAGCCGTCTGCCTGTGCCTGGTCCAGCGTTACACCGAGCGCTAGGAGCACGAGATGGGCCCCTATCACGCCCGCCAATAAGAGGCCGGGCAGAGCGAAGGGACTTCGCAGCCGGCGCTGTCCAAGAAAGAGCGCGATCGCGAGTAGCACAGCTGCCAACAGCTTTTCGCCGGTCAGCGAATCGAAAAGCACGGCCACAGTGTCGGCGGTGACATTCTGACCCGTCGTCACTTTGGTAGCGCCCATGACGATGAGCCATCCAGTCGCGCCCAGAAATCCTCCGATCACCGGAAAAGGTACAAAACGTATCGCGCGGCCTGCATGAGTAACGCCAAGGACAAGCAGCACGGTTCCGGTCAGCGCTGTACTAAGCGCCATGACTATGATTGCGCGCTCTAAGACATGTTCGGCCACGCCCTGGGCGAGCACCCGATCGACGAACGCGGCGACGAATGCCGCCATGACCGCCGATGTCGGGCTGTCGGGCCCAGCGATTGCCAAAGGCAGCGAACTGCGCAGCCCGATCACTAACGCGGCAATAGCGGCGGAGAGGAAGGTGACCGCAACCCCATAGCCGAGCCATTGCGAAAGAGGGCCGGAAAAAACCAGAGTCGCATACGAAAGCGAGTACGCGATTGACAGAAAGCTGCACGTTGCGCCGGCGGAGAGATCTTGCAGCCTGGCACGAACAACTGCAGCTCTTGGTCTAGAACTGATCGGGACAGTTTCGGTGGCCATTAAATTCCCCAGACTGATCCCCGTCTCACCGCGAGCAGAAAGGATAACACGCCAATATACGGCAGGGGACTGCTGCGACGCATTGCTGAACGCCATAATACCGGCTGCGACGGCAAGATCTCGATCCTGCCCCGGGGAACCTGGATCAATCGCATCGCCCGCTTCGCTCACGACGGAGCGTCTCTCCATATCTCGTCATCACCTTGGACATGAGGTTCGGTTGAACGCGCGGCGGGGGCTGTGTCATGCTCAGCCCACGAGGGCGCGAGCATGGCTGCCATGGCGCATAGCACGCAGGCCGCACACGGCCACATGCAGGACTATGAATACCACGTCCAGGCGATCGAGGCCGACCTGGAATACTGGCGCACCAAGCGCCTGGAGCCCCGGCTCATTCAGCTACACCGCCGCGGCGTCCTCACGTTCTACGACCTCATCCGCGCCGCCGGCCATGGTCCCGCGGCGCCGGCCGCGGCGGGCGAGGCCACGCACGACACCGAGAGGCGCATCCGCGCGCTCGAAGACGCCCTGGACGAGTATATTCGTGGCATCGCGCTCGCCTCGATCGACTCGCCCGACCAGCCCTCGGTCATCGAGGATACGCGCAAGGAGCGCGGCGACTACGACGACTTCTTCCGCATCGCCAAGCCGTCGCACGGCGGCACGCTCGAGGAGCGCATCGCGCGGCTCGAGCACGACATTCGCGAGTACCAGCGCCTGCTGGACGTGCTCATGCGCGCGCTGCTCGACAAGGGCGTGCTGACGAAGGCAGACATCGAGCGCCAGCGCGCTTTCCTCGCCGGGCGCGGTGCCTTCAACGGCGCTCGCATTGTCGCCCGCGCCTGGGTCGATCCCGCCTTCAAGCAGGCCCTCCTCACGCGCGGCCGCGAGGCCGTGCGGGAGCTGAACATTCCGCCCGGCCGGCTCGGCAAGCTCGGCGTCGCCGAGAACACGGCGACGCTGCACAATGTGGTGGTGTGCACGCTCTGCTCATGCTATCCGCACGATCTCTTGGGCGATCCGCCCTGGTGGTATCGTGACGATAGCTATAAGGAGCGCATCGTGCGCGACCCGCGCGGCACGCTGGCGGATCGGTTCAACCTGCGGCTGCCCGATACCGTGGAGGTGCGCGTCCACGACAGCACCAGCGACGTGCGCTGGATGGTGCTGCCGCGCCGGCCCCGTGGCACCGACGGCTGGAGCGAAGAGGAGCTGGCGCGGCTCGTGACCACCGACAGTCTCGTGGGTGCCGCCCCGGCCTTGACCCCTGCGGCCCTCGCGCAGACCGAGTGCGGCGTGTCGAGGTGAGCATGCCCGCACCCGAGGCAACGCACCGCTTTCGCCTCGGCGAGCGCGTGCGGGTCAAGGAGGCGAACCCTTCCGGCAACCCACGCACGCCCGCTTACGTACGGGGAAACACCGGCATTGTCACCGCGCTCCACGGCAGCATCGACAATCCGCTCGACCACCGCGGCGTCTATCCGCCGCTATGCAGCGTCGCCTTTCCGGTTCGCGAGGTGTTTGGCGGCGCGAGCCGAGACATGTTGTCGGTGGACTTGCACGAGGACTGGCTGGCGCCCGCTGGGACTCTTGAGGAGTAGTAGTGCGAGTAGGGCGCAATAAGCGAAGCGCATTTCGCCTCGCCCAATTCGCCGTCGCCGAGGGAGCTACTGGATGACACCTTTCCACCTCGTGCTGCTTACCGCTGCACTGGCGTGCGCCGCATCCGCCCGCGCCAGCGACATTGCGCCGGGTGGCACGCTACGCGCGGCGTACCTCGGCACCAACCCGGCGCAGGCGATGCGCGATCCGGCGACCGGCGAAGTCCGTGGACCTGCCTACGACCTTGCCCGCGAATTGGCGCGCCGCAACAACGTGCCGCTTGAGTTCAGACCGATTGCCAACCCGCCGGCCGTCATCGAGGCGGTCAAGAACGCAGAGGCCGACATCGGCTTTGTTGCCTATGAGGCGACGCGGCTCGGGACGGTGGAATTCTCGCAAACCTACATGCTGGTGCGACAGAGCTTTCTCGTGCTCGACGCCTCGCCGATCAAGGCGATCGCGGATATCGACCACGCGGGACAGAAAATTGCCGGCACAGTCAATGATTCGATCACGCTGTGCATGAAGCGCATTCTCAAGCAGGCCATACTGATCGAGCTGGAGAACAATGCGGCCGAATTGAGCAAGGCGCTGACGGCGCGCACCATCGACGCGCTCGGCGCGAACCGCCAGCGGCTGACCACGCTCTCGATAGCGACACCGGGTACGAGACTGTTGCCGGATGACCTCTTCAACGTACCGCAGAATATCGTCGTGCCGAAGGACCGGGCGGCGGCGCTCGCGGCCGTCAATGCGTTGATCGATGAGGTGCGCGGGTCGGGCTTCTTGCAGAGCGCGATCGAGCGCGGCGGCGCCATTGGGGTTGCCGTCGCGCCGGCGGGCGTGAAAGCCGGATGTCCAGGATAGGATCAACGCGAAGTACGGTTATCGTACAACCGGTCCTACATAACGGAACTTCTGCGCCCGCTTACCGGTGTCCACCTCGGTGGTGTAGATGTTGCCCTTTGAATCCACCGCCAAATTGTGCACCCAGTGAAACTCCCCGGCGTTGCGGCCGTTGCGGCCGAACGTACCGACGATCTCTCCGGTTTCGCGCCGTAGCGTTCGTACCTCGTTATTGGTGCCGTCGGCGTTGAACAGATATGTCTGCTTGGGATCGATCCAGAAGTCGAGGTCCCAAACCGACCCCGCGCGGAGCGTGTTCTTTTCGACGATGAATTCCTTGACGAAGCTACCATCCTTGCGAAAGACCTGAATTCGGTCATTCGCACGATCGCAAATATAGACGAGGCCATCCTTGGCGATCTTCACGCAATGGACCGGATTGCCGAACTGCGGTGAGGGCGCCGCTGCCGGGTTATAGGGCGGCAACTTTTCGTCAGTCGGCTTTTTGCCATAGGCGCCCCACTGCCGTTTGTAAGCGCCGGTATTGGCGTCGAATACGATGACCCGGTGATTGAAATATCCGTCGGCGATATAGACCTCATTCGTATCCGGATCGACCTCCGCATCGGCTGCGGCCCCGCTTTGCCGATCTGCAGCACAAATTTCCCAGCGCGGGTGAATTTCAGATACTGTCCATCATTGTCTCCATTGCCGCCGATCCAGACGAAGCCCGCTGCATCGATGCTGATGCCGTGCTCGACTTGCGGCCAGTCATAGCCCTCGCCGGGGCCGCCCCACGCCTGGATCAAATTGCCTTCGGAGTCGAACTCCATGACCGCAGGCGCCGGGCGGCAGCATTTGGACTGCGGTGGATTGAGCGTCAGCGCCTTCTCGTCATCAGTGAGCGAGCGCGGGCGTTGTATGACCCAGACATGATCCTGCGCGTCCACCGCCACGCCCGCGGCCTGACCCATGATCCAGTCGTTTGGCAGCGGCTTGGGCCAGGCGGCGTCGACCTGAAAGCGGGGAGCGTCATCGGCGAAAGCCGGCATGGCGATCATCGCCGCCAGAAGCACTGACAAAATGAACCTCACGGTATCCTCCCTGTGCGAGCTGTGAACGGCTGTGGGACGCGGCGCTCTCTCTTTTTCGACAGGCATAAGGACGAGGCTAAGCGCGTTATCCCACTCGATCCGCATGGAATCGCGGACCTTCGATTTGTGCATGATCATACCCTCGCCATCTCGGCCGTCTGCAGGTGCTGGCGGAAAAAATCCAGCGTCAACTCCAGCGCACGGTCCGCTTCCGGCTTGCTGTAGGTCTTGCCGCCGTAACGCGCGAAGGCGTGGTCGGCATTGGGATATTTATGGATCTGCACCAGCGGGTTGGGTGACAAGCGCCGTTCCAACAGATCGTTCACCTCAGCCTGAACCCACCGATCCTTCATCGCCATGTGCAGCAGAAACGGGCGGTGCAGATTTTTCGCCTCTCGGATGTGGTGTTCGATGTAGGTGCCGTAATAGGCGACGGCGCAATCGATATCGCTGCGGCAGCACATGAGGTAACAAAGCTTGCCGCCGAGACAATATCCAACGGCGCCAACCTTGCCGTTGCACTCCTGCAATCCGGCAAGGTAGCGCCACGTGTCCTCCATGTCGCGAACCGCGAGGTCGTAATCGAAATCGTAATAAAGGTCGAACGCCTCGCGCACATGCTCTGGATTGCCGTCGGAGAGTTCGACGCCTCCCTCTTGCCGCCAGAATAGGTCGGGGACCAGACAGATGAAGCCAGCTTGTGCGAATTCGTGGGCATGGTGGCGCATGGTCTCGTTCACGCCCCAGATTTCCATGATGGCGATGATCCCGCCCGCCGGCGTGCGGTCGGGGATCGCGAGATAAGCTCCCATCTCGCCGTCGCGCAGCTTCACTTTGATGTTCCCTGTCTTCATGCGCGCGATCTCGCTTTCACCGCCGGCTCGGCGCTTAGTCGCAGGAGGTCGCGCGCGTTGCCGGCGAAGATGCGTTCGCGCTCGTGGCGCGAAATCTCCAGCGCCTCAACCGCTGCGATGGTCTCGCGAATGAGGCCCCTGCCCTGCTCGGCATCGAACGGCGCATCTGTTGCAAACAGGGAAAAGCGCGTGCCGAAAAACGCGTGTCCGCAGCGCGTCGCCGCGGGCTCGCCGTTCACTGCGGTGTCGGCATAGAGCATCTTGAAGTAGTCGATGGGCGCGCGCTTGAGGTGATGCTCCTCGACAACCGGATTGCGCTCCGGCGTGCCGTAGAAAATCTGGCGGAAACCGAGCTTTATCTTGCCGGAGAAGAACGGGATCATGCCGCCGTAATGATGGGTGATGACCTTCAGCTTCGGCAGTTCGTCGAAAATTCCGGAATAGATCAGGCGCGTCATGCAGGCGGTGGTCTCGTACGGCCAGCCGAAGGCGAACCAGACTTCATCCTGCGACTGTTGCTCGGTTTTGTAATCGGCGAAGTCGGGGCCTCGCATCGGATGGACCCAGATGGGCAGATCGTGTTCGACCATGCGGCGGAAGATCGGGCGAAATTCCGGTCGGCTCAGCGGTTGGTTCGCGACGTGGGTGAAAATCTGCACGCCGCGCGCGCCCAAAGCACCGATAGCACGGTCGGCTTCCGCAATGGCCGCATCCATATTGTTCATCGGTAGTGCGGCGACAAAAGCAGGGAAATAGTCGGTGTGCCTCGCACAGATTTCAGCGAGCGCATCGTTCGCAATCCGGGCGAGTTCGGGTGTGAGGTCAGGTCCGGCAATCAGTTCGAGCGGCGGATTGGCGAGCGACAGAACGTTCTGCAGATCGCCGAATTCATCGAGCAATCGAAGCCTCGCTTCGACGTCGCATAGCGTCGCGAGGCGCGGAAACGCAGTGACCGCCGCGTGGCCCGGTATCAGCGCTGCAAGACGCTCCAGGTACGGCTTCGGCATGAAGTGATTGAAGATATCGATTTTCATGGGTCGTGACTTCAAACGGGCTTCGCCTGCGTGATCTCTTCGAGCACGCGACCCTTGGTCTCGACGCCCACTGCGATCAGCGCGAAGGAGGCGATCAGATAAGAGAGAGCGAAGGTATAGAGCGTCCAGCCGCCGAGCCCGTAAGCCAGCATGAAGCCAACCACCGAGGGCGCGAGGAAAGAGCCGATGCGCCCGATACCGAAGAACCAGCCGACTGCCGTGGCCCGCAGATGGGTCGGGTGCAGTTCGCCGACGTAGACGCTGGTGGCGCCGTATACGCCGGGGTTGACCCACCCGACCAGGAAGGCCGTGACATAGGTGGCAAAGCCTGTCGACATCGCAAACGCCAGATGGAAGAAGGCGCCCACGAAATAATACAGGAAAAGAACCGGGCGGCGGCCATAGCGATCGATCAGAAAGCTGCAACTCGAATAACCGAAGAAGCCGCCGATCGCCTGGACCAGTTGGAAAGCGATGGCATCCGTCAGCGGTATCCCGCGCTGCGTCAGGATTGTCGGCAGCATGAACAGAATGCCGTTCGAGGCCCACAAGAATCCGAATGAGACGATCCAGACCAGAATGGTCGTGCGCGCGCGCCCCGGCGCGAACAGTTGGAATACGGTAACCCCGGTCGGGACGGCAACCTCTGGCTTCACTTTCGGCGCGGCCCGTATTTCCTCCGCGGTCAACGAACGGCCAAGCGCTCGCCGCTCGATCTGCGCAACGGTCGCTTCTGCCTCCGCGAGGCGACCTTTGCTGAGCAGATAGCGAACCGATTCCGGCATGTAACGGCGAACGAAAAACAAGAGCACGGCGGGAACGACGCCGACCACGAACAGCGCGCGCCAGCCAAGCGTCGGGATGATCAACAGGCTCAGGAGCGCCGCGACGATCAGACCCACCGGAAACGCCGCCATGATATTGCCCGTCATGGCGCCGCGAATGCGGCCCGGGCTGAATTCGGAGGCAAGCGTGGACGTCACCGGGACTTCGCCGCCCAGACCGAAGTTCGAGAGGAACCGCGACACAGCCAGCGAGGTGACATTCCATGACGCGGCTACGAGCCCGGTGAACAGCGCAAATATGCCGACCGTCGCCGCAAAAGAGGTGCGCCGGCCGATGTAATCGGACACCGTTCCCCAGAATAACGCGCCGAAAAATGCCCCGATCAGTCCGACCGTCGCCAGCAGGCCCGATTGGGCTGGACCAAGCCCAAACTCGCGGGCAATGGGCGGCAGGGCAGCCCCGAACATGGCGAAATCCGCCGCGTCGAACATGATGCCGAAAAACGCCAGGATGAAAAAACTTCGGTGCCAACGCGAAAACGGCAGCTGCTCCAGCCGTGCAATGAGTTCCGCCGATTTTGCTTCGTCCGCGACAGCCATGCGCTTCTGGGGTTAAAGATCGCCTTCCTTTACGAGAGACTAGCAGAAAAGTCTTGGGTTTCGCTTCGATCACCCCAGGCTACAAGGACATCGCCATGACAAGCTCGCGGCTGCTTCGCTGGCTCAGCCGGTCGCCGGTGCAAACATTCATTCTTTGTCCGCTGCTTGTGGTCGCATTCGAGCTGGTCCGGCAGCGCGGAGAGCTGACCACCGAGCCTGCGGGCGTTGTTCTGCTCGCCTGGGGCTATCTGCAATATCTGCTGGTCGGACGCTTTCGCACTCGTGTGGGCGGCGGCGGTCCCGGATTTGGCGTGCCGCCGGATCGGATCGTGGAGGACGGGCCTTATCGTTACGTCCGCAATCCGATGTACCTCGGGCACCTGATTGTCATGCTGGGCTTGGCGGTGACGTTCGTCTCGTGGTTTGCGCTCATCCTGTTCGCCGCGCGCGCGCTCTGGTTTCACCGCCGCGTGCTCGAGGACGAAGCGCGCCTTGAGAAGATGTTTGGACCGGCTTACCTCGATTATCAGCGGCGGGTGAAGCGCTGGATCCCAGGTCTCTTGTGAAGGGACGCAGCGCTTTAGGCTCAGGTCCGCTTCGCCTGGACGGGAACGGCCCCATTGTGCGTTGCTTGTGCCGCGCGCTCAGCGCTGCGGCGCCAGCGGCGCATGACCCGAGAGCTTGGCCAAGGCGGCCTGACGCACCGTCTCGCGACGCAGGACATCCGCGAGCTTGTCCGGCGTGTTGTCGGCCGGCACGGTCATGCCGAGCGCCTCCATGCGCTCGCGGAACGGCCGCGACTGCACGACCGCGTTGAGCTCTTTGTTCAGAAACGCGATGATCGCGGGCGCCGTCTTGGCGGGCGCCGCCAGTCCGACAAACCCGCTATAGTCGAAATTCGGAAATCCCAGCTCCTGCATGGTCGGCACATCGGCCCAGCTCGCAATCCGCTGCGGAGCGGCCACCGCCAGCGCGCGCACTTTGCCATCGTCGGCGAGCGGCTTGGCCTGGGCGTAGAACGCGAACGCGCCCTCGATGAGACCAGCCGCGACGTTGCGGGCGGCCTCGCCGGAGCCGCGATACGGGACGCCCACGATCTCGGTTTTTCCGAGCGAATTGAGCTGCGTCAGCGCGATCGCCGGCGAGGTCGCGGGACCGGAGGTGCCGAAGCTGATTTTCTTCGGGTTGGCCCTGGCGTCGGCGAGGAGCTCCGCGAGTGATTTGTAGGAAAGCTTCGCATCGATGATGAGAACCAGCGGCGGGCCCTCGACGATCAGTCCGATCATGGCGAAGTCGTCGACCGCGTTATACGGCACCGGGATATAGTGCAGGTTCTGCGCATCGGCGATCGAGTTGGCGAACAATGTGTAGCCGTCGGGCGCGGCACGCACGGCATAGGTCCCACCCACGACGCCGGAGCCGCCGGGTTTGTTCTCGATCACGATGTTCTGCCCGATCCGCTCCTGCATCATCGCCGACAGAACGCGGACCGGAACGTCGGTCAAGCCGCCGGGCGCGAACGGCACCACAATGGTAATGGCTCGCGTCGGATAATCCTGCGCCTGTGCGGCCACAGGCGCGGCCGCGATGAGTGCGGCCACTATGCCGACCCCTAGAGCCCTCGTCATGATTGGCTTCCCGTTCATGTCATCCAACGCGCCAGCATAACAATCCGAACTGGTTTGTGCATCGATTACTCGATCCGGATGCCGGCGCTGGCCTTCCCCATATCTTCCCCTCCCGCGCGTACAATGCCAAGCTTGTGCGGCCTCCTCACGACCCATTGGACCAGCCACGATGAGCAATAAGAGCGCGTTGCGCGCGGCGGAGCCGCTGCTTCCTGTCGAGCTCGGCGCCGGCAAGGTGAAGTTTGCGCAAGGCATGAAGGCCGGCCGTTGGGTTTTCGCCACAGGATTGATGGCGCAGGATTTCCGCAACGGCATTGCGCCCGATGTGTTGGCCACTCGCGCGCCGCATGCCGGGCTTCCCAAGCGCGAGAAGGAGGCGCAGCGCATCTTCGAAAATCTCGAGACCGTGCTGTCCGCCGCCGGCACCGAGCGCAGCAATCTGGTTCGCACCGATCAGTACTATACGACGGTCACGGCGGTGCCGCCCTATCAGCAGGTCCGGCGCGAATTTCTGCGCGGGCGCGTCCCGCCGTCGACCTCGATCACCCAGAAGCGGCTGCTGCTTCCCGACGCCGACATGAGCGTGCAAGCGCTGGCGGTGATCCCGGATAAAGACTTCACGGTGGAGCACCTCAAACACGAGCACCTGAAAGGACGCCCCACCTCCGGCTATTCGCCTGCGCTCACGGTCGGCGACTTCATCTTCATTCCCGGCATCACCAGCATGGCGGTCGGCGACGAGCCGCGCCGCAACGGCATTGCTGCGGCGGCATTGATGGCGGAAGGCGCGCAATGGGGCGGGCAGCCAATCAAGCTCGAGACCGAATTCATCATCACGCAGCGCATCGTGCCGTCGCTGAAGCTTGTCGGCGCCGGCCTCGAGGATGTGGCGCATGCGCAGATTTATCTCACAGACGCCGAGGACTTTTCCGCCTTCACCGAGGTCTGGTCGCGACATTTCGGGGAAAACGGACCGACCTTCTCCGTCATCCCCTGCATCGAGCATGGGCTTGCGCCCTACCACGGCAAGATCGAGATCAACGTGCTGGCGGTAAGACCGGGCAGTTCCGCGCGCAAGCGCCACATCGATGCTGGCGTCACGACGGCTTTGCATCGGCAGCCGCAGGCGCTGCGGGCAGGAGACCTACTCTTCATATCCGGCCTTATGGCCGCGGATCGCGATGGCCTTGCGCCATCGGCGGCGCGCGATCCGCGTCAGCCGTGGTTCTCCTCGCCCGCGGAAATGCAGGCGGACATCATCATCGGCAACATCAAGCGGCTCTGCGAAGCCGCCGGGACCTCGCTTGCGAACGTCGTGCGCCTACAGCAATTCCATGCCGACATCAGCGAATTCTATGCAGTTTACAAGGTTTGGGAGCGCCATTTGCCAGGGCGCCCGCTGCCGTTCTCGGCGGTCGAGGTGCCGGCGCCGTTGCCCCTTCCCGGCGCGACCGTGCTGATCGAGGCCTGGGTCTATGCGCCCTGACGTCTGTCCGTCCAGGTGCAAAGGACGAGAAGCCTAGCCTGACCTGCTCCTCCAAGCCGCCACGGGTAATGGTCACGTGGGATTAAAATGTGCGCTGCGGGTCTGCGATGATCCGTTCGTCCCCGCGAACGCAGGGACCCAGGGCTACAGGTTGCGGCCCCTGGATTCCCGCTTGCGCGGGAATGAACGGACAAGGTCTTGCAACGCACATTTCTACAAAGCGGCGATCAATGCCCATGAAAGCGAGGCAATCATCACTCCACTTAATGTCCACGCCAAGATCAAGCTTGCGAAACGATTTAGGCCGTCCAATTTTCCAACGAAGACCCTCGATTTCAAGTACCGCGAAAATCCGTAAATGAACCAAATAGCGACGGCCGGGCTCAGCGCGACGCTACGTAACATGTTTTCGAAAACGCGCTGCTGCTCTTTCGTGTCGAGATCGTTCAATGCCGCCACACTGACAAGGGCGCCGAACGGCACGAGTGGCAATCCCGCGAGTACGCCTCGTACTCCATCCGGCACGCGTCGATGCGCCGTCGCGACCAAAAAGAGCGCCAGCGCGAGCGCGAACAGGACGATTTTCACCTTGCTGCTCAGGATCGTGTGATCGATCGACTGCCAAGAGAAAATGCTCCTATCAGCCGCGGTAAAATGGACTTCGGGCAAGAGGAAATGGACGAGCGCAACCAAAAGCAAACCAGCGAGCGTGCAAATGATCGCGTAGGGAAGTTGGCGCGACTCCGGAATGCCCGCTATCACTTGCGGTCGGAAGGCTATCAAAATCCATGCACCAACAACGGCAACGGCAAGAGAACCCGCGAGAACTGTTTCGTTTACATCGCCCAGCAGGCGCAAAAAAACGACTATGAACACAGCGCAGAGCGACCCGTTTATGACGGGAAGCCACAACATGCTCCTCGCCATTGGGCCTATGCTCGGTTGCTCGGCGAAGAAGAATGCAAGCCCGTTCAGCGCCGGAAACGTCAACGTCAAACCTGCCGCGTGAGGAAACGGCGCCGCCAAGACGACAAGGCAAATGTATACGGCTGTGCCAGTTGCAACACGCCAGACCAATGAACTCTCCCTCGCTGGGCTTTGAGCGCAGCGACCCGAACGTACCGAGTTGCAATGCTGGCTCAGTCGTCAAGAACATGCCGCGATGACCCCCGGCCTGCACACCTTGCACGATGACTGCATCGACTCCGTGGTCCTCGAGCCATCTCGCTTCAGCAACGATCGTTGCCGCGCCGTGCTCCTGTGGCCTATGCCGCAGTCACCTCCACTTCCGGCTGCCGATATGCCTTGAGCCGCGGCAGCACCTCCTGTGCGAAGATCGTCAGGTTGCTCACCGTATCTTCATGGCTCAAAAAGCCGGCGTGGCCCATCATCAAGAGGTTGCCCATACCGCCGCAGTATTCGCAGAAGCTCACCAATTGGTCGTAGACCTGATCCGGCGTGCCGCAGAACAGAATGCCGGCATCGATCAGGTCTTGCACGCTCGCGCGATGCATGTCGATCACGCGGCCGTCTTTGGTGAAGCTGCGCGGCGCGGTTTGGCCCTTGAGCATGCGCGCGTTGTCCTCGATCGACAGAAATCCCGGCGGATTGCGAAACGGCACATGCACGATCGAGGATGAGCGCAGATAACCGGCGACAAGTTCGCCGCGACGGCGCGCCTCGGCCTCCTCGTGCGCCACGGCAACGAGTCCAAGATAGGCGAAGCGGTCGGCGCCAGGCGCGCTACGGCGCTTGGCAATGTAGCCCTGCCGGTAGGCGTCGTAGAGCGCTCGGGTAGCGTAGCCGCTGCCGAGCGTGGCCATGACGTAGCCCTTTTCGCCGAGCAGCCGGGCCTGGTTGCGGTTGCCGGTGGTGGTCCATATCGGCGGGTGTGGCTGCTGCACCGGCCGCGGCCAGATGTTCACCTGTCGGTAATGGAAATGCTCGCCTTCCCAATTGAACGGCTCGTCGTGGCTCGTCATCGCCTTGATGATGAAGTCGTGCGCCTCCCAGAAGCGATCCATGACCCCGACGGGATTCTGATTCGATGCCGGAAACTCGTACGGCACGCCCTTGATGAAGCCCATGTCGAGGCGGCCGCGCGAGATCACGTCGATCGTGGCGAGCTCTTCGGCGCAGCGCAGCGGATCGGGCCGATGCCCGATCGGATAGCCGAGCACGAGCAAACGCGCCTTCTTAGTCTGCCGGGCAAGGATCGCAAGCGTCACGATGACCGTCGATGACATGCAGGTGGCGGTCTGATGGTGCTCATTGAGCATGATGTCGAGCCCGAGCTCGTCCGCGACCATCCACTCGTCGTAATAGCGGTGAAATAGATCGCCGGCGATTTTCGGATCGAGCTTGCGGTTGGGCAGGTTCACGCGCAGCGACCCGTTGTGGTCGTTCCAGACGGGGTAGTACGGCTGCTCGGAGAACTGATAGACGCGCATGGTCAATCTCCAGAAGCTCGTCGTGCCGGCCGGGCCTTTTGCGCCTCGGCATCCGCGAATGCGAGCACGCGGCGCGCGAATTCATCGGGCTGCTCGATATGAGGAAAGTGGCCGGCGCGATCGATCGTCTCGAAACGAGCGCACGCAATGGCTGCACAATAAGCACGCCCATAATTTTCGTTGAGGATGCGGTCGGCGCTGCCCCACAGGAACAGCGTTGGAATTCGGATGCGATGCAACCGCGCCTTGAGCTTGGGATTGTGCATGTAGGGCGACCAGCACAATCGCGCCGTGGCTTCCCGATTGCGCGCCATGGCGAGGCCCCGGCTCGGATCGAAGTAAGCAAGCGCGTCGAACTCATCCGGCGTGAGCGCCCAGATGTCGGGAATGTCGCGGGTCTCGCGGTCGCCGACCTTGATGCCGATCGCATTCGCCATCACCAGATGCGAGAGCCGCTCGGTCGATTTCACCGCGATCTCCGCCGCGATCCAGGCGCCGAGCCCGATGCCGACGGCCACAATGTCTCGCAGGTCGAGCTGCTCCATGAAATCGAGGTAGAAGTATGAAAGGTCATCGACCGCGTTCATGCCCTTCGGCAGCTCCGATGTGCCGAAGCCCGGATGCGTAGGAGCGAGCAACCGTGCGCCGCGAGCGAGTGCATCGAGCACAGGCGCGCTCGGGCTAATGCCAATACTGGGATGCAGGAACAGGACCGGCTTTCCAGCCCCGCGCTCAATCAACTCCGCGCGGATGCCGTTGATCACCGCCGAGGGCACTTGATGGGACGCCACGTTCATTGCGCTTGCTTCAAACCCAGGATTTTCGCCGTTGCTGCGAGCTTGGCGCGGAGCTGCTTGATCTCGGCAGCAAATTCGTCGGGGCCGGCAATGGCGACGATTTGACCCGTCGCTTCGATCCTCGCGGTAA
>WNFL01193670.1_pt1 | contig 15451 bp, 12 predicted proteins | sample 5400361 | NCBI WGS metagenome assembly WNFL01 (sample SAMN13153351, study PRJNA577476) | soil metagenome | isolation source: 40 cm soil on Douglas fir-dominated hillslope | place: USA:California | collected 2013-09-17
CTGGGAAGCGGCCTCGAGGGAGCGGGAGATACGAACGGTGATGGCATTCCGGACGTGGTCGCGAGCGGTCCCGGAGGGACGGGAGTGGTGCGCATCTATGCGGGGCGCGATGGGCGGGTACTACAGACTTTTCGACCGCGCCGGAGTGACGAGGTTTTCGGGAACCACGTCGCCGGTGCCGGCGACCTGGATGGAGACGGCTACGCGGATGTGATCGTGGGCGCTCCTGGAAAGCCCGATGCATCGGGGAATCCAGGGCATGCCTACATGTACTCCGGGCGGGACGGATCGCTGCTGCAGACGTTGACCGGGGAGCGCGATGGCGATGCGTTCGGCAGTGCAGTGTCCGGGTATTTGGATCTGCAGCATTTCCTGGTTGTAGGAGCTCCCGCGGCGGGTGCGACGCGACATGGCCGGATTTATGTCTATCGGGAAGGGTCCACCCGGCCGGTGTTTACGTTTGACGCGGACGAAACAGACAGCGCCCTGGGCGAAATGTTCGTCTCGGTAGTCGGCGACGTCGACGGTGACGGCGTCACCGACCTCTATGGTTCCGACTGGATGAATGAGAGCCGCGGGCCGTCAACGGGGAGGGTCTATGTGTATTCGGGCCGGACGGGCGAGACACTGCTCGCGCTCACGGGCGAGAGTGCCGGAGACGGTTTCGGCACCAGTCCGTCGATGGCGGGTGACGTAGACGGCGACGGGCGTGCCGATTTGATTGTTGGCGCCTGGCAGTACGGCAAGGTGGCGGTAGGGGCCGGTGTTGGCGCCTGGCAGTACGGCAAGGTGGCGGTAGGGGCCGGCAAGGCGTATCTGTACTCCGGCAGGGACGCGCAACTGCTGGCCACTTTTAGCTGCCGCATACCCGGTGATGCCTTTGGCTTTGATGCCGTTGGCATCGGAGACGTGGATCATGACGGCACGGCGGACCTGTTGATCACTTCAGGCTGGAGCGGCATCAATGGTCATCATTCGGGCCGCGTGTTCGTCATCTCTTCCGGAATCTCGTCCAGGGCGCTGGAAAGACGCTCCGACTAATCAGTCAGTGTGAGCGCTATCTTTCAGCCACGCAGCCGACTCCTTTAGTACTAACATTATAGTTGACGATTGTTCCTGGACGGGCTATCTTCTACTAACATTGTAGTAGGTATTCCTAATGAGCATTACCCTGACCAACCGTGAAGCCGATGTGATGCAAGTACTCTGGGACCAGGGCCCTTCCCTCGTTGCCGAGGTCCGTGCGCATTTGAGCGACCCCCTGGCCTACACCACGGTACTGACGGTGCTGCGGATTCTGGAATCCAAGGGCTATGTGGGGCACACGGAGGAAGGGCGGGGCCACCGTTACTTCGCCAGCGTCGAGCAGCAGACGGCGCGGAAGAACGCCCTGCGTCATTTGACCGACAAACTTTTTCAGGGATCCAGCGAATTGCTGATGACGCACCTGGTTGCGGAGCAGCGCTTGAGTCCGGAACAGATCAGGCGTTTGCGCAGGCTGCTCGCCGCCAGATCGAACCGGGGCTCACGCTGATGCTCACCTGGATGTTCGGGGCAATCGTGCCTGCCGCGGCGCTCTGTATGGCGGCGCTTCTCGCCGAGCAGGCGACGAGGGCGCGACGCCTGCCAGGGCGCTGGATCTGGGTCTTTGCCATGATTCTCTCGATCCTGCTACCGGTCGTGGGGCCCTGGCTGCCCGCGACGACTCCGGTACGGTTGTCACTGCTGCAGATCCCGCTGGCCGGTGCGCGTCCGGTCCTCGCGCTGCAGCCGCTCGATGCCCTGGGTCCTTCACTTTGGCTGGCCCTGTCGGTCGCCACACTCTTGGGGTTGGCGCTCAGCGCGCTGCTGGTTCAACGCCGGTCGCGTGCCTGGCGCCGAACGAGAATTGGCGATGTGGAGGTCTACCTGGCCCGGGAAGCAGGGCCCGCCGTGTTTGGCTTGTGGCAGCCGCACATCGTGTTGCCCGAATGGTTGAGCAACGCCCCGCCGCGCCAGCGGGAGTTGGCCCTTGCACATGAACAATCTCACCTCGTGGCCCGTGACCCGCAGCTGCTGGCCTGCGCGCTTGTGCTGGTATCGATCATGCCGTGGAACCTGCCGCTATGGTGGCAGTTGCTCCGATTGCGCCGTGCCATCGAGATCGACTGCGACGAACGCGTGCTTCGAGCCGGCGGCGACCTGGTCGACTACGGCGAAACGCTGATCCAGCTGAGCCAGCATCAGTCCCGGTTTGCGGGTCTGATGTCGGCCACTTCCGAACCCCAGTCCTTCCTTGAACGGAGAATCCAGATCATGTCATCAGAAATATCGCGGTGGAGCCGCCTCGCGGCGGTGCTGTGGATGTGCCTTGCAGTCGGCGCCGTTGCCGTCGCAACAGAGCTGACGCCGCCGGCGGGTGAAACGCCGCACGCGGTCCGGTCGAATGCTCCCGACTCAACGGCGGCAGGTGCAGCCAAGGTCGAAGCGGATATCGCGGTAGCGCAAGCTCAGAAAGCGAAACGGAGCGCCGAGGGTGTCGAGCACGCCGAGGATTCCGGGCGCGCAGAGGACGCCCAAGAGGCCGCGGATGCCGAGGCGGCGGCAAAGGAAGCGATGCACGACGCCGATGAGCAGATGGCTGATGCGAATGAGGCAATGCACGATGCCGAGGAACAGAAGGCCGAAGCGGAGGCCGCCAAGCGCGAGGCAGAAGCGGCCAAGCACGAAGCGGAAGTGGCCAAGCGTGAGGCGGAGGCGGCCGCAGCCGAGGCGCGCGCGAAGAAGCAGGCGGCTGAAGCCGCCGGATCGCGCTAAGGGAGCCGCGCGCTCGCGCTTTGGGGCGGCGGCGGCTGCATACCATTCCCAACCTGCGGGCTGAAGCCCAGGCTCAATTGGGCGCACCTCCATAGCCGAGCGGGTCGAAGTGGTCCGCCAGCATGAGTATCCAGGCCGTGGAACAGGTGCTAGGGAGCGGATTGGCATACCAGCCAAAGGGAATGAAGTAGCGGCGGCTTGCATATAGATAGGGCTGCAGAGTTCCTGTACCCACATTGACTGCGTCCGGTGGCTTGCCCGGAAAATCCGCGTGAACGTATCGATCGGCCCGCAGCGCTTGAACGCCCTCAAGCATCTCATGCTCATCCCTCCGTAGGGATTGGAGCATGGCCTGAGATTCCGCCGAATGGTCAGTCCCGGGCGCCACGGTTTCGTAGTGATGGATCATGTTGCGGACGGCAGTGATCGCGCCGGCTGTCCACTCCGCCGATAGCACGCCCTGCTGATAAGTTCCATCTGGGCGCAGGCCGTTCCCATCCTGGTCGGAATAGCCGACGCCCCAAAGAGTCGATCCGACACCGTATGCCCCCCAGCCCTTGACGGACTGCCAGACCCGGTACGAGGCTCCAAAGCCGAACCACTGATCGAGTTGGTCGGCGCCCAGGGCTGCGATTCCCCAGGTGTTGACGTCGACTGCCTTCGGCTCCCGTGTTGGTACCCAAACGCTTGCCACAAGCGGGTCATCGGCCAGCCCGCCCACGACAAACTCGCCGTCGAGCCAGGCGGAATTCCTGAAGAAATCGAGCAATCCTTTCGTTGGGCTCCCGCGCACTGTTGCACCGCCGTCGATCATGATGTCAATGATCCCGAGCGCGGTCTGGATGGCGGACTTATCGGAGCGACTGAGGTCCTTTTCGCCCGCTGCCTCCGCTCGCAGTGTCTGTTGCAACACGCGGAGCCCGGCATAGAGCGAGAAGTTGTTTTCCACCGAGACCATATGTGGATTAACGGGTCCCTTGCCCTGATTCGGTGACGTTCCGGCGGGCGCGTAATACACGCCCCCAATGGATGACTGCATGGCAGCAAAGGTGGGAAGCACGTGAAGTGCGTTCTGCACGCCCAAATCGTGGACCGGAACATACGGGCGGCGTTCGTCCCGCAGGTAGTGGAGGTACGCCGCTTGCAAAGGCCCCAGAAGAAATGCCCATGCGTTCTCGCCGGTCACCGGTTTCCAGTCGCTCCAGGTCACTTTCCCGGGCTGATAGTCCGGCTGGTCGGTGGGTAAGCGGCTCGTCGCGACCAGCGACGCGTAGCGTGAACCCATGAAAGGATCAGGTGAAAGCCAGAGCGGGGAAAACATCCGGAATGCGTAGGCGCTCTGCGGGTCCGCGATCTCCTGGCCGTTGTACAAAAATGTGGATCGCGCGGCCGCCGCGCGCACTCCCGACGCGCTGAAAACGCCTTCGCTTAGCAGGCGGGTCTGGACTGTCGCGAGGGCGTAAGCATCGCGGCTTGAAGCGGTTCTGTAGTGATGGTTGACATCTCCGAGCACGACCGCAATCTGCCAGGTCGCGGCGTCGTAAATGTTGGTGCCATTGTGTACATCCACACGCTCGGTTTGCAGGTCGCCCGCATGACCGGGTTGCGGCGCAAGCGTGTAGGTCTGCGGGCTGTAGACATCCGTCACGGCACAGGAGTTGCCGGGCAGGGCGCAGACATAGGCGCCCCAGTAATCGGCGCTATCCAGGAAACTGAGTGGCAGTTTCAATCCGGCCAACGAGCCCGCATTAATGCTGTGGAGGAAACCCCCGCGCACCTCCCGGTCACTAACGATTGGGAGTCCCTTCCTGCCCTGACGCTTGATGCGGCAGTCCGCACGCCACCGCCGCAGAAATCATGATCCAGGCCGCTAACCTTATGTCTGCCACTGATCAATCCTGTTGCCGCGCTAGGTTTTTCTTGAGACGGTAATCCGCGACGGTGTCCATTGCATCATCGCCGCGGAACTCTGCGGACGGGTTCCGTTCGCAGCTCGCTGCACGCTCCAGCCCATGCGCTGCAACGTCCGCCACACCGAACTTATCGACAGCCGCACGCCAAACTCGCGCTCTAGCAGTTTCCTGATCCGGGGCAACGTCCACACTCTCGAGGCATTCGCCACTGATCCTGCCTTGAGGCGCTTTCCCAGTTGCTCGAGCTGCTGATCCGTGAGGCGTGGAGGACGGCCAATCCGCGTCGCTCTGCGCAGGCCGCGCAATCCGTCCTCCTCGAGCAGCCGGCTCCAGCGCATCACCGATTGCCGCGATGATTCGACCCACCGGGCCACCTCAGCCGGTCGTACGCCCCGACGCAGCAACTCAGCCGCCAGCCGTCGCCGTCGTTCCAGCTCCTTCAGGGTCTTCAGGTCTCGCTTGGTGCCCATTCTTTGCCGTATGGCCGCCATCAACGGCGGTGTCACGCAATTACGAAAGTATAAGTCAATCGCGGGCCGATTTCAGGCATTGCCGGAGAGCGGAAGGGGGCTGCGAGATCACACGGACGTGAGCATGGGAGCCCACCGCGCCAGGCTCGGGCCGAACACCCCGTCCAAGTCAGGTTCGTAGCGCCGGCTACGCGGGCTGGCGGCACTGGCAGATCAGTACCGTTCCGCCGTTCTCCCTGGCACCGATCGAAAGCTGTGCATCAATCATCTCAGCCCGGTAGCGCATGATCTTGAGGCCAAGGCCAGCAGACTCTGTCGCCTGTGGCGCGAATCCGCTGCCGTCGTCCGAGATCTCCAGCCGTACCGTGCCGGGCTGCACATCGATCGTCACCTTGATGGACTGCGCCCCGGCGTGTTTCAGCGCATTGGTCAGGCCCTCCTGTGCAATGCGGAACAACTGATCCGCCGCAGGCCACTGCAGGCGCATCGGGGCGGCCTCAATCGCGTCAAATCTCACCACGGTTCCGCCGGAGTCGTCGTACCGGTCAACCAGGTCATGCAGGGCCTGGACCAGGCCGCCGTGTGCCTCACTCAACGGCGCCAGACCCTGGGAAATACCGTGGCAGGTACTGATTGTCCCGCTGGCAAGCGTAGAGAGTCGGTCAAGATCATCCGTGTTCGGCTGGTGGCCCTTGCGCGCCGAGGCTGCCAGGCCTCGGGCGAGGAGCGCAACGCTCATGAGCTCCTGGCCCAGCTCATCGCGAATCGCTTGGCCGAGGCGCTGCTGCTCCTCGTGAATCGCCGCGGCGAGGGCCTGCTCGAGGCGCTTTCGCTCCGTAATATCCTCGGCAACGCCGAGGACGCGGCCGACCTCAACTCCCCTCTCGGTGGGTACGGCGCGGGCGACCACCCGTAGCCAATGGTGCACGCCGTCAATGCTCGTCAGCGGTACCTCGATATTGAGTTCGGACCCCTGCGCGACGGCCGCCGCACCTGCATCCAGACGAGCGCGCGTCGCCTCGTCGTAGAAGGCTGCGCGCCCGAGTTCCTTGAATCGATCCAGAGTACAGCCGTACACACGCTCAAAGCCGTTGCTCACCCAGCCCGGGTGCGGTTGCCCGTCCTTCACCACGCCTTCGAACACAAACCCTGGCACGAGATTGGCGATGATCCGATAGCGGGACTCACTGTCGATGAGCTGGCTCTCTGCCTGCTTCCGGGCAGTAATGTCCTGGATCTGCGAAACGAAATACAGCGGCTTGCCGGCATCGTCGCGCACCAGCGAAACCGATAGCAGGACCCACACGATGTGCCCATCCTTGTGAAAGTATCGCTTCTCCATGTCAAAGTGCGTTCGCGACCCGGCCACCATTTCTCGCACGTACTCCAGGTCGGCACCGAGGTCCTCCGGATGGGTGATGGCCTGAAACGTCGTGGCCAACAGCTCTTCGGCCGTATAACCGACGATCCCGCTCAACGCGCGATTGACGCGTATCCACCGGCCATCGATGCCCACCAGCGCCATGCCGATGGCGGCAAACTCGAACGCGCCGCGAAAGCGCTGTTCACTCTCGCGCAGGGCCGTTTCCATGCGCCGGCGGGCGTCGATATCGAACGAGATGCCCGCCAACTTGCGCGGCGACCCGTCAGGCGAACGCTCGATCACCCGGCCACGATCGAGCAGCCATTTGTACTCTCCGTTCGCTGCCCGCATACGAAACTCCGACTGGAAGAAGCCGGTGCTATCGGCGGCATTGCCGGCCAGAGCGCGCTCGAGTACGCCAATATCGTCGGGATGGACATCGCTCAGCCACGTCTCGGTGCGCTGCGGGGCCCCGGCTTCGGTCAACTCGTAGCCCTGGCTCTGGTGCCAGTAAAGATTGCCGGTGACGCAATCGCTCGGCACGTCGTATTCCCACACGGGCAACCGCGCCGCGTTGACCGCGACTTCGTAACGATCTTCGGCCGCGCGCAGGGCCGATTCCATCTTTTTCTTTTCGTCGATCACAAAACAGACGCCGACGAATCGCTGCGCCATCCCGTCGGGGTCGCGCGCGGTCACCCGGCCGCGCTCGTGCAGCCACGTCCAGCGTCGGCTGCGGGTCAGGATTCGATACTCGACGGCATAGTGCTCGGTGACACCCCGCACGGCGTCGTCGTACTTCTTGGCGTAATGCTCGACATCGTCAGGATGAATCCTCTCGAGCCAGGGTCGGTCCTGGCCAGGTCCAGGAGCTGAATCGATGTCGAAACGTTCATGCCAGTTGTCGAGCCAAACGCAGTGGCCGTCATCGCCGCTTTTCCAAAGGCCGACATCCGTACCCCAAATGGCTGCCCCGAGCCACGCATCGGTGGTCCGGCGTTTTTCGGCCTCGCGCTGTCGCTGGATGACGAACGCCGCCAGGAAGGACGCGAACTGGATGAGATCGATCTCGTGCGCCGACGGTGTTCGACGTTCGCGGTAATAGAGCGCGAGCGTGCCGAGCAAGGTGCCCGCGTCGTCGAGAATCGGCACCGACCAGCAGGCCCTGAGGCCGTGCGACAACGCGATGTGCGCGAATCCGACCCAGAGGCTGGATTGTTCAACGTCCTCGACGACGACCATCTCGCGACGGGCCGCGGCGGTCCCGCAGGAACCAATCCCGTCCTCAATCCCTACCGGACCGATGGCGTTCATGTACGCCGCCGGCAGGCTCGGAGCCGCGCCGGAAAGCAGCAGCCGGCCCGTCGGGTCGACGAGCAATACCGTGCAATGGAGTCCCTCGGCCCAGGATTCGACGTAGGTTGCGAGTCCGTCGAGCAGCACGTTGAGGGGTGCTGCGGAGTCCAGCAATGCGAGCAACCGGACCTGCGCACGCAGCGCATGCGGTTGCGCGGCCGACGCCGGGGCGCGGCGCACAATCGCGTCGACGGTGGCAATCCAGTCGCCCGGCGCCGTTGCGGAACGCATGCGAAATGCCTCGTTCGGCATGGATTTCCCGGTTCCCCTTTAGGTTCGAATTCTGGAAAGACGCGAGATCGACGCTGCCGCGACCGACCGGGTCCGGACTGCGCCGAGCGTTCGCGCTCGCATCCGCCCATTTGATATTCGGTACGTTGGGCGCGTCACTCTAGCGATTGGGCGCCGCCACGGCAATCGGCCGGCGCGGGCCCAACGGGACAAGTGGCCGGCTCTAGGCCAGATTAGGTTAAATCTATCGAGCGCCTTCGCCACCCGCAGAGCCGCCAAATCTGGGTAATCGCGTCGCACAAAATGGGTAGTTCTGCCGATTTGAACTGAAGCCCGCCGCGACACGATTCTTCCGCCCGAATTGTCCAGCGGGCAGGGAGATCGCAAGCATGAGCCGCTACCTGATCGAAAGAGATTTTCCCGAGGGCCTCCACATTCCGCAGGACGAGGCGGGCGCCCGGATGGTGTGACCTGGGTTCATTCCTATGTCACACCCGATAGCAGGCGGAGCTTCTGTGTTTACGACGCACCGACGCCCGAGGCCGTCCGTCGCGCCGCGGCCCGCAACAAGCTGCCGATCTCGCAAATCACCGAAGTCCGCGTACTCGATCCCTATTTCTACAAATAGCCTGCCGGCAACGCCCGGCCAAGGAGAATGCCCATGACCAGTCTGCACCCTTTGAGGATCGGCGCTGCCGCGCTGGCCCTACCGCTCATCGCCCTGGCGATGGCACTGCCGGTTAAAGCCACTGCGGCCACCAGCCTCGTCGCGCCGGCCGCCGCGGAGTCGACCTTCCATCCCTCGCCACTGATCAGCAAGGTGCGTGCGGCGACCGCGCGCTACAGGGACATCAATGTCGCGATCTCCGAAGGATTTGCGCAGGCGACACCCTGCGTCAGCGGCCCCAATTCCGGGGCGATGGGCGTCCATTTCGTGCTGTTCGACCGCGTCGCGAACGGCGTGCTGAGTGCGGACCAGCCCGAGTCCCTGATCTATGAGCCGATGCCAGACGGTGCCATGCGCTTGGTCGGCGTCGAGTTCATCGTGCTCGTCGCCACCTGGGAGAGCATGCATCCGAACAGCGGGCCGCCCGCTCTCGACGGGCACCTGCTGAATCTTGTCAGCGCGCCGAACCGCTACGGATTACCGGCCTTCTACGAGATGCACGTCTGGGCGTGGGAGCGCAACCCGGTCGGCAGCTTCGCTGACTGGAACACGCACGTCACCTGCGAACAGCAGTCGAGCGATTGAGTCACAATCTTGCCAATGGAGATACCCATGAAATCCCTGATCCTCGCTGTGTCCGTACTGCTTTGCGCTCCGGCGTTTGCCGCGGATGCCCCCGCGCAGGCCGGTACGATGGTGGCAAAGGCCTCGACCCACCGCTATCTGATCGAAAGGACGTTTCCGGCCGGCGCACTGGCGGGCCTCGACGCCGCCACTAAGGAGAAGGTCAACGCCAACAACGCCTCGGTCGGTGTACGCTGGGTGCGCTCCTATGCCAACGCCGACAAGACCAAGACTTACTGCATCTACGAGGGCCCGAGCGAGGCGGCGGTTCGCAAGGCCGCGGCGCTCAACGCCCTGCCAGTGGACAGCATCACGGAAGTGCCGGTGACCTTGCTGCCGAAGTAGCGGCGCCGGGCCCTCGAGCTCTTCAGGCCTCGTCAGGATTGCGGCGTGTCAGCGCGATGGCAGCGGCGCGCGATGGCACGCCAAGCTTCGCCAGGATCGCCGAGACGTGATGATCGATCGTCTTGGTGGAGACGAACAGGCGCCGCGCAATCGCCGCATTGCGCAGGCCCTGACTCATAAGCGCGAGGGTCTCGGCTTCGCGCCGCGTAAGACCGTGGGGATGATGCCGGGTCGATTTCTGCGAGCCACGCGGCAGGCCGCGGACACCCTTGGCGCGCATCCGCTGGCGCAATGCCTTCGCCGCAGGCGCAGCCCCAAGCTGCTCGAGAATCGCGAGCGCTTCGCGCTGCTCCGGATCGGATCCATGCCAGGCGAGCAGGCTCGCGTGCTCATAGGGGCAGCCCAGCTCCTTCCAGAGCTGCGCCGCGCCGCGCCAATCGCCCGAGATCTCCCGCGCATACGGCTCCGCGATGTCCGGCAATGGCCCTTCGAGAGCATCGACTCGCCACAGCCAGGCCGCCAGTTCGCCGTTCATGCGAGGATCGGCCCGTTGTCGCGAGAGTTCGTAGGCGGGCAGCACGCCGTGAACGACAGCGGCGCGGTCGCCCGCGAGCCACGCCGCCTCGGCGCATGCGGCGGCGAGCATGCCGATCCGCTGCAGGACCGGTTTAGGGCCGGCGAGCGCCTGGGCCTCCTCCAATGGTCCGCTCGCATCCGGGTCGCCACGGCGTATGCGCAGGTGCCCGAGTGTCCGCAACGCCGGAATACGCGTGGTGGGTGTAGTGCGAGGATGGCGCAACACCGCCTCCGCGTCTTCACTCGCACCGTTCCAGTCCCCTCGCTCGAATTTCATGCGCGCGCGGTACGCCAGTATGTAAGGTCCTGTGAAATCCAGGTCGTGCGTATCGCAGTAGGCCAAACCCGCGCTCAGATACCGTGCCGCCAGGTCATATAGACGGTGTGAGACGGCCATGGCGACCAGGTCGGTATAGGTACTGGCTACCTGTTCCTGCAGGCCGCCGTCCAGGGCCAATTTCAGGCTCCGTTCGAGATCCGCCCACCCTGAGACATCGCCGCCAATGAGTCGAACGAGGCCCCGCGTATGCACCGCATCGCTCAGAATCCCGTCATTCGCCCAGTGTTCGGCAAGTCCGATGGCCCGTTGCGCCCAGCCAATCGCCGAATCCGCCTCGTGAGCCTCCATGTCCAGATCCGCACGGTCGCAGTACGCCATCGCCAGCTCGGGGCTCGGTGGGAGCGATTCGAGCGTAGCCACTGCGTCGACACCGAACTGCTTCGCCTCTTCTTGCCGGCCTGCGATCCAGTTCAGGCGAGACATCCAGCGCAGCGTATTGCCTTCCTTGATGCGCTGTTCCAATGCACGCCAGATTGCGAGTGCCGTGCGTCGCGCACTGATCGCGCGTTCAATCTGGCCTGTCAGGAAGCACTCATAGGAAAGTTGGTCCTGCAGGCGGCCACGCTCCTCCGGGGGAAGATCGCCGGCGTGCTGGAGTGCAATCTGATAGTGCGAGGCCGCTTCGCGGTGGGCGCCTACAGCCGCTGCCTGCGCGGCGGCGAGGGGTGCGTAGCGCAATACCTCTCCCGGCTTGCGCGCGCCATCGGCGTGATGGGCGAGCCGCGCGGTGGAGGTTTCCGATTGCAGCGCCAGTGCTGCGAGTACCCTGCCGTGCAGGAACTGCCTGCGCGCCTGGGACAGGGAATCCTCGAGCGCGCGCCGCGCCAGCTCGTGGCGAAAAGCGATCGCACCGTCCACGTCGCGGACCATGCCGATGGCCAGGCAGCCTTCGATGCTCGCTTCGTCCGGCGCGAGGGTGCCATCCAGCAGCCAGCCCTCTGTTCTTCCGGGAACGATGCAGATGAGTTCCGCGACTTCGCGCGCGCCGGCGGAGAGCCTGGCGGCGCGCGCCAGCACGGCATCACGAAGCGTGGCCGGCACCGCGTCCGTCGTGGCGGCGAGCGCCTCGGTTACGAAGAACGGGTTGCCGCCGGTGATGTTGTGCAGGCCCTTGGCCAGCCGGCCCGCCTGACGGGCAAGCTGGGCGACGGCCGGCTCGGACAGCGGGGATAGCGTCAATCGGTGGGTGCTTACGCGCGGCAGATCGCCGATGACGAGCCGCAGTGGATGGCGCGGCCCGACCTCGTCATCCCTGAAGGTCACCGCCAGCATGGAGTGCGTGCGGCTGATGCGGCGGCCCAGGTACTTGAGCAGATCGAGCGTGGCTTCGTCCGCCCAGTGCAGGTCTTCGAATACGACCAGGGTCCCAGTCCGCTCCAGCTCGTCGAGCGCGGCCGAGAAGATCACATCGCGGTTTGCGCCGGAGGTGATCGCCGCCAGCAGCGCACCCTGGCTCTGGCGCGCGATATCGTGGAGTGGTGCCAGCGGCCTGGGCGTGAACAGCGCGTCACACGCTCCCCATAGGACCCGCGTGTCAGGCAATTGACGAGTGAATTCCTGCAGCAGTGCCGTCTTGCCTATGCCGGCCTCGCCACCCACAAGCACGATGCAGCCACCGAGCTTGGCAGCTGCCTCGAGCCATGCACTCCATTCAATGCGTCCCTTTGAAAAGGGCGGGAGGCGGGCAGGGGCCGCACAAGTAGACTGTGTGCGCTGACGGACATAGCGCAATTCAGGATTGCTGTATGAACGCGCGCGCGGCCTTCTTGGCTTTCTTGGCGGCGCGCTTTTCGTCCAGTGTCTTGGTCGGCTTCTTCTTTTCCTGTTTCTTCTGATTCATCCCTTTGCTCATGGCGGTACTCCAAAGTGGCGTTCAGGAAGGCGCTGAATACTGTACGCCAAATGCGATGGTATGTACTTTCCGTTATAGTCGCGGCCGGCTTGAGCGGCTAATTTCGCGCCTGGAATGTCCACCGCGACGCCGGGCATTGGCCGGCCGGATGCAGGGTGTCCATGAAGATCAACATAGCCATCTTCGGTGTGGCCCTGCTGCTGCTGGGAGCGCAGCGCAGCCAGGCCAACGAAATCAGTGCCGAGGTGCAGAAGGCCGCGCAGCACGCGGCGTTGACGACCTGTGCCGGCTGTCACGGACCGCAGGGAAGGAGCAGCGTGCCGACATTCCCGTCGCTGGCCGGCCAGCATAAGAACTACCTGGCTGCGCAGCTCAGGGCCTTCAAGACGCAGAGGCGCGGTGATCCGGAGGCGGTGGAGTACATGTGGGGCATGGCCGCACCTCTTGATGAAGATATGATTGAGGCTCTCGCGGCCTACTACAGCGCCCAGGTGCCCGGTCAAGGCCGCGTGGGAAATGCAGCCGAGATAGCGCGTGGAGCGGATATCTATGCCAACGGCGTCGCTGCCGAGGGCATACCGCCGTGCATCGCCTGCCACGGCCCCGGAGCGGCGGGGAGCGAGGATTTTCCGCGGCTCGCCGGCCAGCACGCGCAATACCTGCTGAAGCAACTGCGCTCCTTCAAGAACAATTTGCGCAATGTGGCCGTGATGCATGGCGTGGCCAAGGATCTCCAGGCCAAGGAAACGAGCGCAGTGGCGGCTTACCTCGAATCACTCGGCGCCACTTGATCGGGGCCTCGCCGCGCGCTTTACTACGCGGCATGAGTGAAGAGTTCGAAGTGCAGGGCCAGCACGAGCACGCCGTGGAACATGCCGCGCACGCGGATCACCTGGGGCGCAACGTCGCCATGTTCACGGCCTTACTGGCCACGATCGGCGCGATCATCAGCTATCAGAATTCCGGCAGCGAGTCCCTCGGACTGGAGCTCAAGAACGAGGCGATCCTCAACAAGGCCGAGGCCTCGGACCAGTGGGCTTATTACCAGGCGAAGGGCATCAAGGAGGTCCTGTTGGCGCATGCTCCCGCGGCAAACGACACCGAGCGGGCCGCTTTGGCGGCCGAGACCAAGCGCTATGCGGACGAAAAGGCAGACATACAGAAGTCGGCCCGGGCCTTCGATGCCAGGGCGCAGGCCGCCGACGCGGCCAGTGCTCGCGCCTTCGAGCCGCACCACCATCTGGCCCAGGCACTCGCACTGGTGCAGGTCGCCATCGCCCTGGCGGCGCTCACCGTGCTGACGCGACAGCGTTGGCTGCTCGGGTTCTCCGGATTGTGTGCCGCCACCGGCATTGGCTTCTGGATCGCCGCCTGGCTCTGACCGGGGGGCTGCGGGGTTCAGGCATTCTTCAGAGACAGGGCGAGCAGGGCCGTCACGAGCGTACCCAGCAGCTCACGGAGCGCCGCCGCCCGCTCCGCCTCGTAAGCCATCCCGGATTCATCCATATAGGCGCATTGGGCCAGCTCGATCTGCACCGCGTGCACGCCAAACGCGGGTTGCCCGTAGTGGCGGGTGATGTAGCCACCCGTAAATCGCCCATCGAAGATGTAGGACCAGCGCGCCTGGGCGCCAAGGCGCACGCGCAGCGCCTCCTTGAGTGCCGGGGTACAGGCACTGCCCTTGTTGGTGCCCACGTTGATGTCCGGCAGGCGACCGTCGAACAGCCGGGGCACGACGCTGCGGATCGAGTGCGCATCCAGCAGCAGCGCATAGCCAAAGCGATCGCGCGTTTGCGTCAGTAGGCCGTGCAGCGCGTCATGGTAGGGCTGCCAATATCGCGCCCGGCGTCGTGCGATCTCCGCACCGGCAAGCGCGGCATCGCCGGCCCGATAGAGCGGCTCGCCGGCAAAGCTCGAGGTCGGACACAGACCGGTCTTCGGCGCGGCACTGTAGAGCGCCGCGTCGTCGGGTGGGCGGTTCAGGTCGATCAGATAGCGCGAGTACTGCGCGATCAGCATCGTGGCGCCGCTCGCGGGCGCAAAATCATAGAGTTCGGCCACGTGCCAGTCAGTGTCGGGCAGGGTGAGCGCCAGCGGTGTGAGCCGCGGCGCGAGCTCTTCGGGAATTGCAGTTCCGGCGTGCGGCACGCTGATGATCAGTGGAGTGCTGCCTGGCACCACGACGTGTGTGGCAACGTCCTTCCCGGCCAGGCGCATCGATCGCCTATCCGGCTCCGGCACTGACAGGGTCCAGCAGTTCCGGTGCCACGTGCCCGCGCAGGGCGCCGCTGATGATCAGCGCGCGCGCCGCCTCGATATCCGGAGCGAAGTAACGGTCATGATCGAGCCGTGGCACTTTCTGCCGCAGCAGGCGCAACACGGCTTCGAGCGGGCGAGAACTGCGCAGGGGGCGGTGAAATTCCAGTCCCTGCGCGGCCGCGAGCAGCTCGATGGCGATGATGCCGGCAGCGTTGTCAGCCATGCTGAGCAGGCGGCGCGCGGCATAGGTGGCCATGGACACATGGTCCTCCTGATTGGCCGAGGTTGGAATGCTGTCAATGCTGGCCGGATGCGCGAGCGCCTTGTTCTCCGCGACCAGTGCCGCCGCGGTGACCTGTGCCACCATGAAGCCGGAGTTCAGGCCGCTGTGGGCGATCAGATAGGCGGGCAGCCCGCTCATCTTGGTATCGACGAGCAGCGCGATGCGCCGCTCGGCGATCGAGCCCATCTCGGCGACGGCAATGGCCAGCTGATCGGCCGCGAAGGCGACCGGCTCGGCGTGAAAGTTCCCGCCCGAGAGCACATCGCCATCGCGCGCGAACACCAGCGGATTGTCGGTGACCGCATTGGCCTCGCGCAGCAAGGTCGCGCTGGCCGTGCGCACCAGGTCCAGGCACGCTCCCATCACCTGCGGCTGG
>WNFL01262262.1_pt1 | contig 15450 bp, 12 predicted proteins | sample 5400361 | NCBI WGS metagenome assembly WNFL01 (sample SAMN13153351, study PRJNA577476) | soil metagenome | isolation source: 40 cm soil on Douglas fir-dominated hillslope | place: USA:California | collected 2013-09-17
GCTCGCGGCCGAGGCCTTCGCCCACACGGCCGCGTACGACGCGTGGATCGCCGCGTATCTGCGCGGTCACGAGGCGGGCCAGGGTGGGGGCGGTTTTCCGACCGAGATCTCGTTCGCGGGGCGCCTCGCGCAGCCGCTGAAGTACGGCGAGAACGACCACCAGCAGGCCGCGTTCTACCGCTACGGCCCGGACCCGGGCGGCGTTGGCGGTGCGCAGCAGCTGCAGGGCAAGGAGCTTGGCTTCAACAACATCCAGGACGCATCTGCGGCCTTACAGCTCGTCAGCGATTACGCCCAGCCGGCCGCGGCGATCATCAAGCACACGAATCCGTGCGGGCTTGCGGTCGCCGACAGCATCTCGGTCGCTTACCGCCTGGCCTATGAATGCGACACGGTGTCGGCGTTTGGCGGCGTGGTCGCGGTGAACCGACCACTCGACCGGGAGACGGCCGAGCAGATCGTTCAGATCGTGACCCACGTCGTGATCGCGCCCCAGGTCGCCGAAGAGGCCCTCGCAGTGCTCGCGCGCCGCAAGGCGATGATCGTGCTCGCCGCCGCGCCGCCGCGGCAGGTACTGCTCGACTACGACGTGCGGTCGGTCCCCGGCGGTTTCCTCGTCCAGGACTGGGACCGCGGTGGTTTCGATCGCGCGTCCTGCACCGTGACGACCAAGCGTGCGCCGACTGATGCCGAGTGGGAGCAGCTCGCCAACGCGTGGATCGCGGTCAAGCACGTCAAGTCCAACGCCATCGTGATGTTCAAGGACTCCTCAGCAGTGGGCGTCGGCGCGGGTCAGATGTCCCGCGTCGAGGCGGTGCAGATCGCCGCCCGCCGCGCCGGTGAGCGGGCACGCGGCTCGGTGATGGCTTCCGACGCGTTCTTTCCGTTCCCGGACGGGCTCGAGGAAGGCATCCGCGCCGGCGTGACCGCGGTCATCCAGCCGGGCGGGTCGATGAAGGACGCCGATGTGGTCGCCGTCGCCGACGCCGCCGGCATCGCGATGGTGCTGACGGGGCGGCGGCACTTCAAACACTAAGCTGGGTCGATGAGCGAACAGAAACCGCAGAGTCCTCAGATCCCTGCCGACATGAAAGAGTTCAACCGCAAGCTCATCGAGGAGTTCCGCGGCAACCACGGCCAGCTGAGCGGCCAGATGGCCGGGAGGCAGCTGATGCTGCTGACGACCAGCGGGGCCAGCAGTGGCCGGCCCCAGACGGTGGTCATCGGCTACCGGCCGTCGGGCGACGCCTTCGTGGTCATCGCGTCCAACAATGGCGGCGCCACCGACCCGAGGTGGTACCGGAACCTCCAGGCCGACCCGAACGCCACCGCCGAGGTGGGCGACCAGAAGGTCCAGGTCCGCGCCCGGACGACCGAGGGCGATGAGCGCGACCGCCTGGGCGCGCTGGTCGAGTACCTGCCGCGCCAGCAGCAGCTGACCGAGCGCCAGATCCCGGTGGTCGTGCTGGAGCCACGCGAGTAGGCACCGAGAAGCGGTCGCCGTTCGCCGGCGAGCGCCCCGAGCACCACATGAAGAAGACGCGCGTGGAACACCCGCGCGTCTCCTGTGGCACCTGCAAGAAGTTCGACGGCACCACATGGTGCCGTCACTGGAACTTCCACACCACGGCGGACTCGCCGCCGTGTCGCTTCTACGCTGCTGCGACCTCGTCGCGCGCAGGGTCTCCGCCCGAAAGCACGGCCTGAGCCTTCTTCGCGGCCGGCCTCAGCAGCGAGACCGCCACGACCAGCGCCACTGCGACCGCCGCCGCGGCCATGAAGAAACCCATCTGGTAACCGCCCGCCAGGGCGGTGCTCAGCGCCTGACCCTGGGCGATGAGGGCTGCGGCGTGGTTGCTGGAGATCGTGCCCAGCACGGCCAGCCCGAGCGCTCCGCCGACCTGCTGGGTCGCATTGCTGAATCCCGACGCCAGGCCGGCTTCGGCCGGCGCGATCTCGGACATGGAGATCGTGAGCAGGGGCAGGAATGAGGTGCCCCCGCCGAGTCCGAGCAGCACGTAGCCGGTGACCAGCCACGGGAAGTACGGCGCGTGGCCGTCGGCAAAGCCCAGCAGTCCAAGCGCCACCACAATCGTGGGCAGCCCGATGAGCAGGACGTTGCGCGGGCCGATCCTCGACATCAGGCGCGCCGTGATTCCAGCCGACAGTACGCCGAGCGTCAGGGTCGTCGGCAGGAACGCAAGGCCCGTGTCGAACGCGTTGTAGCCGCGGACGTGCTGGAGGTACAGCACCCCGATGAAGAAAGAGGTCGAGATCCCGGTGAACACCAGGGCCCGGGCCACGCTCGCGGTCATCAGGGAGCGAATGGACAGGATGCGCAGGGGCATGATCGGGTTGGAGATGCGGCGCTCGTATAGGGCGAACGCGACCAGCAGTGCCAGCGCGCCACCGCCGAACTCGAGCGTGTGCAACGACGCCCAGCCGAAATCGGCCGCCGTGACGATGGCGTAGATGCCAAGCATCAGCGCCGCGGTCACGAGCACTGCGCCGACCACGTCGAGGCCGTGGCTGAGACCAAGCCCCTCGTTCTCGCGGATAAGCCACCAGCCCATCGCTAGCGTCAGCACGCCGATGGGCAGGTTGATGAAGAAGATCCAGTGCCAGTTCACGAACTGGGTGATCAGGCCTCCGGCAAGCAGGCCTAGCGAGCCGCCGCCGGCGATCACCAGCGTGAAGATGCTCATCGCCTGCGCGCGCTCAGCCGGCTTCTGAAACTCGGTGATGATGATCGCGATGATCACGCCGCCCGAAAGGGAGGCGCCGAGGCCCTGCAGGAAGCGGCCCAGGATGAAGTTGTCGGCCGCGGGCGCGAACCCGGTCCCGACCGAGGCGACCGTGAAGAGGAAGACCCCGGCCAGGAACACCATGCGGCGGCCCAGGAGGTCGCCCAGCCGGCCCGCCAGCAGCAGGAAGCTGCCGAACGAGATCAGGTAGGCGTTGACCACCCAGGTCAGGTCAGCCTGGGAAAAGCCAAGGTCGCGCTGGATGTTCGGCAGCGCGACGTTCACGATCGTCGTGTCGAGCATGATCATGAGCTGCCCGAAGCACACGACGACCAGGGCCACCCACCTTCTTATTTCTGTGCTCATCTCCGCCTCCTGGAATAGAACTGCTGTAAGGATGATCACTATAACAGGATCGTTATGATCCTTATTGCATAGATTTTCTGGAAAGCGGGAATATTAAGGACCGGTGATAGAATCAATGGACGTGAAGGACGGCGAGCGGGGAAGCCAGGTCGGGCTGGTCACACTGCTCGTTCAGCTGAACAAGGCGATCCACCGCCGCTCGACCGAGGAGATGCTCGGGATGCGGCTCAAGGCCTACATAACGCTCTCTTACATCCGCGACCACCCGGGCGTGACCCAGCAGGAGCTGGAAACGGCCATGGTCATGGACGCCAACAGCGTCGTGCTCATCCTCAACGAGCTCGAGGCGGCCCAGTTCTCGCTGCGGCGGCGGGACGCTCACGACCGCCGGCGGCACATCGTCGAGCTCACTGCCTCCGGCGGGCGGGCTCTCGAGAAGGCCGACAAGGCCCGCGAGGCCATCGAGGACGAGATCTGCGCTCCGCTGTCGTCCGACGAGCGCAAGACGCTGCGCAGCCTGGTCGAGCGGGTTCTCGAGGGCGCGATCCCGGAGCCGGCCAAGACCTAGCGGCCGTTACCTTTCCGTGAGCTGACAGGTCTAACTGGCGTGATCGGCCAGGCGACTGTCGGCGCTGGCGAAACAGCCGAGACCCGGGCCCGCGACGATGCCGGCGAGTTCGAAGGTGCATTCCGTCAGGTGGGGCGCTCCGCTTTCCTGCTGGCTCGGCAGCTAGGTCGCAGCACCGATGAGGCAATGGACATCGTCCAGGAGGCTGCCCTTCGAGGCTGGCGCTACCGGTCGACTCGTAAAGGCGAGTTTCGGCCGTGGTTTCTGACCATCGTCTATCGCCTGAGCCGGCAACGGATGACCGACTGGTTTCCGTTGCCCGCAGCCTGGGATCCGCCGGCTCCGACGAGCATCGAGTCGAGCCTCGACCCGGAGCTGCTTGCGGCGATGCGCCGGCTCCCGTCCCGGCAGAGGGCCGCGCTTTGGTTGCGCTACTGCGACGACATGTCCACGGCCGATGTGGCTCGAATCATCGGGTGCAGTGAGCCCGCTGCCAAACAGCTCCTCTCGCGTGGTCGACACGCGCTCCGCTCATCGTTGGCGATCCAAGCACTGGAGGAAGTGAAGTGATCCAACCCGCGACCGACGAGGCGATTGAATCGCGGCTCCGATCTCTTCCGGCGAGCCTGACATTTGGTGCTGACGACGCGCGGGCCATGGGGCGCATCCTCGATCTGAAGTTTCCAGTGCAGGCCGGGTCGCGGAGGACCATCCCCGCGCGGCGCCTGTGGCTGCGCGCGGGAAGTGCACTGGCAGCTCTTGCGACCCTTGTCCTCATCAATCTGCTCGCCTGCTACTTCGCGCCGATTTACGGACGCGCGCTGGCGGATGCACCGGGCATTGGTGCTCCTTCCAGCAAGATTCTCGCCGCCTTCGGCCTGACGGCAGGTGATGTGGTTCTCTTCAACGACTCCTCCACGTCATCCGGCCACACGCTCCGGATGGTGGCGGGATTTGCGGACGGTCTGCGCTCGGTCCTCTTCGTTTCTGTGGATGGAAAGGGTGTGAACGATGATCCCAAGGGCTACGGCATGAATCCCGGGGAATACGCCCTCAGTGAATACACAGTTACCGACCAGTTCGGACACACGTACGAAGGCAACCTGCTCAGCACTGCCAATCTCATTTCGCTGCAGCCGCTCGTCTGGCCGGCGTCGAAAGTTGGCGCGCGACTGACCCTACACGTCACGAGTCTGGAGGCACTGTGGTTGCGTAAATACAACTCGCTTCCGGGCGACTGGACGCTCCACGCCACGCTCGTCGCCGAGCCGGCGCACACGCTGCCGTTGCCGGCGGCGGTCCACTCACCGCAGGCCAGCTACACGTTCACCTCGATCGTGTCGAGCACCTCGACATTGAGCATTCGATGGAAGGTCGCCGGGCCGGCAGTCGATGAGATGAATCGGCTCTGGGCCGCCGGTGGTGACAGGACGAATCCTTCCGTCCGGCCGGCCCCACCGAGCGCGCAACAGATGGCGCTCGAGGCTGCCTACTTCTTCCCGAGGCTTTTCGACGCGGCCGGCCACCCGGTCCAGGTGATCCTGTGGGGCATCACGTTCACATCCCCCGCGACCGGCGAGCTCACAGCTTTCATCCCGGGACCCGGCCGCTACTGCTTTCAATTCGGGGACGCCCTGACCGCCGACGAGCTTCAGCGCTGGATCGTTGCATCGTCTCGAGCCCGTAGGTCTTGTCCTTCTCGCGAAGTCCGTTCAGCAGCGTGCACAGGATGCGCGCGCCGGTCATGCCGAACGGGTGGCCCAGAGCGATCGCGCCGCCGTGCGGGTTGAGCTTGTCGCTGAAGGGGTCGACGCCGATCCCTCGCGCCGACGGGATGACCTGCGCCGCGAACGCCTCGTTGATCTCGAGGATGTCGATGTCGTCGATCGTCATCTTCGCGCGCTTCAGCGCCTGCTTCGAGGCGTCGATGGGCCCCAGGCCCATGAGCTCCGGCTCGAGAGCGGAAAGGCCCGTGGAGACGATGCGGGCGATGGGCTTGATTCCCAGCTCCTTCGCGCGCCGGTCCGACATCACGACGACCGCCGCGGCGCCGTCGTTCAGCGGGCATGAGTTGCCGGCCGTCACCGTCCCGTCGTCGCGGAAGGCCGGCTTGAGCGTCGCCAGCACCTCCACCGTCGTGCCGGGCCGTGGGCCGTCGTCCTTCGTGAACTTCTCCCCGCTGGGCAGCGGGTAGGGGATGATCTCGCGGTCGAAGAAGCCGTCGTCGCGCGCCTTGACGGCCGCCTGCTGGCTCTTCACCGCGTAGCGGTCCTGCTCGTCGCGGCTGATCTTCTCGCGCCTGGCGACGTTCTCCGCGGTCTGGCCCATCGAGATGTAGATGTCGGGGTACTCCTCGGTGTTGCCGGGCACGAGCTTGGGGTTGTGACTGTCCGGCGGGTCGGGGTAGCCCGAGCCGTAGCGGGAGACGCACTCCACTCCAACCGAGAGGAAGACGTCGCCCTCGCCGGCCTCGATGGCGTGGGCGGCCATCCGGGTGGTCATCAACGACGAAGAGCAGTAGCGGTTGACCGTGCAGCCGGGCACGTCGATGCGCGAAAGCACCGAGATGACCCGCCCGATGTTGTGGCCCTGCTCGCCGCCCGGCAGCCCGCAGCCGCAGATGAGGTCCTCGATCTCCGTGTGGTCGAGCTCAGGCACCTTCTCGAGCACCCTGTTGACCACATAGGCAGCCAGGTCGTCCGGCCTCACGTCGACCAGCGAACCTTTGCGGGCGCGTCCGATGGCGGACCGGCCCAGGGCGACGATCACAGCTTCAGTCATTGGCCGACATACCCCACAACCACGAGTTGGCTAGCGCCATTCACCAATGATGGCGTAGACGAAGAACCCTACGAGCAGCAAGCCCGCGATGCCGAACCCGATGAGCAGCGGGATGTTCGCGGACGCCAGGGCGATGACCACGACGATCACGGCGGGGATGTAGAGGAAGGCCGCGACCTCCATCCATTTGACGCTGAAGTAGCGGTGGCGTTTGCCCTCACGCACCAGCTCGCGCGGCAGCCGTTCGTTGGGATCCAGGGCGCCGAAGATCGAGAGCATGCTCCGGCGCTGAAGGCTGCGCAGATCCCTTTCCTCTGGTGGCCGGCGTCTCATCGCCTCGGCCCGATTCTACGACCGGGTCAGCAGGGCCTCGCGGGTGAAGAGCCGCAGGGTGGCGAGCCACGCGAGCGCGCCCGTGGCGAGGAGGCTCGCGCTGGTGACGACCAAGGGAGCCCAGGAGATGGTGTCGTGGACGATCGCATCGCGCAGCACGAGCACCGCATTCAGGATGGGGATCAGGTAGTAGGCGAGGGTTGGGTTGAAGTCTGGGATGAACAGGACGATCGACGCCGGGAAGATGGTGATGAAGTACAGCGGCGTGACATAGGCCTGGCCCTGCCGGAAGTTTCGCGCCAGCGTGCCGAGGGCCAGGGGGACGGCGCTGAAGCTGCCTGCGATGAGGATCGCCACCCACACCATCACGGGGATCGCGATCAGGTTGATCTCGATGTGCAGGTCTGAGCTGTTGGGCAGGGCGATCTGCGAGATGGCGACGAACATGGAGGCGATCGCCACGACCGCGGCGAGCAGGCTGATCGTCGTCACCGCGGCGATCTTGCCGAGCAGCAGGCGGCTTCTCGGCGCGGGCGTCAGGAGCAGGCTCTCGAGCGTCTTGCGCTCGCGCTCGCCGGCCGAGCTGTCGAGCGCCACCGAGAATCCGCCGGTCAGGATCATCGTGATCAGGATGTAAGGGAGGAAGAAGCTCAGGAACGCGTTGCCTGCAGCCTTCTGAACCGAGCCGAGCGGGTGGGCTGTGAAATGGAGGGGCACCAGGCTGCCCGGGTCGATGCCCTTGGCGCGCAGGGCCGCGTCGGCCTTGGCCGCGTTGTACTGGCCGAGGACCGTCTGCAGGCGCGTATCCGCGATCTGGGCGCTCTGGCGCGACGGGTCGTAGTACTCGTCGACCGTGCCCGAAGCGAACGCCACGCCCAGGTCCACGTCATGGAGCGCAGCGGCCTGTGGATCGGAGACCGGTTCCAGCTTCAGCGCCACCGCCTCCATCAGCGTGTCCAGGCCCGCGGGTATGTCGCCCGAGTACCCGACCACGTAGGTCTGGGTGCCGGTCCTGGTCGAGACCTGGGCGACGAGGGTCAGGACGAGCGGGGTGGCGAGCGCGGAGAGGCCGATCGCGATGAGGGTTCGCCGGTCGCGGATGGCCTCCTTGAGCTCCTTGACGTAGACGATCCAGGTGGATCTCATCAGGCCGCCCCTACCAGCTCGAGGAACGCATCCTCGAGGTCCCGGTGCTTTCCGCGCACCTCCGCGGTCGGCCCGCTGGTCACCACTCTGCCCTGGTGGATGATCGTCACCCGGTCGCAGAGTCGCTCGGCATCGTGCAGCACGTGGGTCGAAAAGATCACGCACTTGCCACGCGTCTTCGACTCGACCATGAAGTCTCGGACCTCTCTGGACGCGAGCACGTCGAGGTTGGACGTGGGCTCGTCGAACATCAACACCGGGGGGTCGTGAACGATCGCGCGCGCGATCGCGACCTTCTGCTTCTGTCCCGACGACAGGCTCTCGGCGCGCTGGTTCGCAAACGAACCCATGTCCAGGCGCGCGATCACAGCGTCAACGCGGCCCTTCAGCTCGGCGTTGGGCACCTCGCTGAGCCGGGCGAAATACGTGATGTTCTCCCGCGCCGACAGTCGCGGATACACGCCGATCTCCGCGGTCACCACGCCGACACGGCGGCGCACCTCAGCCGGCGCGGTCACGGTGTCGAAGCCGAAGACCTGGATGTGGCCCTCGTCCGGTGCGAGCAGGGTGCAGATGCTGCGCAGGGTGGTGGTCTTGCCGGCGCCGTTCGGACCGAGTAAGCCGAAGATCTCGCCTTTTCCGGCCTCGAACGAAATGCCCCGCAGGACCTCGTTCTTCCCGAGTGTCTTGCGCAAACCGTCAACCGCGACGGCTGCGTCGGCCACTACTTCTTCTTGGCGGTGGTCGTCTTCTTCTTGGTCGCCGGCTTGGCGGCGGCCGCCGTCCGAGGTCTGGCCGGCTTCGTGGCGGGCTTGGCCGCGGGCGCCGGCTTGGTCTCGGGCTCCGCTTCAGGTTCGGTGACCGGCTCGGCCGCCGGCTCGGGCTCGGCCGGTTTCGGGGGGCCGATAGTGCTCGAAAGAGTCCGATGGCAGGTCTCGCATTCGACCGTCGTACGCACCAGGGCACCGAGGTGTCGCTCCTCTGTGCGGAGCGTCCGGGTACGGCCGCAGAAGGGGCAGTAGCCGACCTCCGTGGTCACCTGCACGTTGGGCTTCGGGCTCTTCATCGTCGTCACAAAGTTAGCTGATAAACTCCCAAGGGTCCCCGCGTCGTGGTCGCGGGGCAAGCGGCGCCCCGCCTTTAAGTCCGGCACAGCGATGCCGGGAAGGAGGAAACGATGGCCATCGGTTCGCGACTGCGGCATGTGATCGAAAGCCAGCAGTTTTCGCGTCCCCTGCTCGAGGAGCTCTTCTCCCGCGCCCTCGAGATGAAACGCGAACCTCATGGAGTCTCGGATCGCCTGAAGGGCCGCCTCATGGCCGCCCTCTTCTACGAGCCCTCGACCCGCACGCGCCTCTCGTTCGAGGCCGCGATGCTGCGCCTCGGCGGCGGCACGATGGGCACCGACAACGCGCGTGAGTTCTCGTCCGCGGCCAAGGGCGAGACGCTCGAGGACACGATCCGGATCGTCAGCGGCTACGCAGACGTCATCGTGCTGCGCCACCACGAGGAGGGCGCGGCGCGCCGCGCGGCCGCGGTGAGCCTGGTGCCGGTGATCAACGCCGGCGACGGAAAGGGTCAGCATCCCACGCAGGCGCTGCTCGACCTGTACACGATCCGCGACGAGATCGGCCACGTCGATGGCATCAAGATCGCGATGGTCGGGGACCTCGCGAACGGCCGCACGGTGCGGTCGCTCACCTACCTGCTCAGCAAGTTTCGCGACACCCAGGTCTGGTTCGTGGCGCCGCCCCAGGTCGCGATGCGCGACGACATCAAGGCGCACCTCGACGAGCACCACGTGCCGTGGACGGAGACTCGCGACCTGGCCGCCGTGCTGCCGCAGGTCGACGTCGTGTACCAGACGCGGATCCAGAAGGAGCGGTTCACCGATGAGGCCGCATACAACGAGGTCAAGGGTGTCTATCGCATCGACGCCGAGGCCCTGTCGCTGATGCGGCGTGAGGCGATCGTCATGCACCCGCTGCCCCGCGTGGACGAGATCGCGCCCGAGGTCGACGCAGACCCGCGCGCGGCCTACTTCCGCCAGGCCCGCAACGGATTGTTCATCCGGATGGCGCTCCTCGACTGGCTCATCTCGTGAGCCGGGTTATTGCGGGGCGCCAATGAGCATCGCGGCGAAGAGGGTCAAGGCCACCCTCATGGACCAGGACCACATCAGGCGCGCGCTCTCGCGCATCGCTCATGAGATCGTCGAGCGCAACCACGGCGCCGACGATGTCGTCATCGTCGGCCTCTACTCGCGAGGCGATCACCTCGCGCGCCGCCTGGCCGCGCTGCTGGAGGAGCTCGAAGGCCACCCCGTCGCCGTCGGCGCCCTCGATGTCAGCAAGCACCGCGACGACCACCATCTCCGCGAGCCGGCGGGGCACCTTGCCTCGGAGGTCCCGGACGTCGACGGCAAGGTCGTCGTGCTGGTCGACGACGTGATCCACCGAGGCCGCACGGCGCGCGCCGCGATGGACGCGCTCATCGAGTTCGGTCGCCCGCGCGCCATCCAGCTCGCGGTGCTCGTGGACCGCGGCCATCGCGAGCTGCCGATCAGGCCCGACTACGTCGGGAAGAACGTGCCCACGGCGGACACCGAGCAGGTCGAGGTCAGCGTCGCAGAAGAGGACGGATCCGACAAGGTGGTCATCGTTGGCGGGTAACGGCGCCTTCAAGAAGTACGCGGCGCTGGTGCTCGAGGACGGTCGCGCCTTCGTCGGCCAGGCCCTCGGCGGCGACGTGCTCGGTCAGGGCGAGGTCGTGTTCAACACCGCGATGACGGGCTACCAGGAGGTCCTCACGGACCCGTCCTACGCAGGCCAGATGGTCTGCATGACATACCCGCTGCAGGGCAACTACGGCGTGCGCGAAGCGGACGCGGAGTCGGCGCGGCCTTGGGCGCGCGCTCTGGTCGTGCGCTGGGTCTGCCCGGAGCCGAGCCATCACTCCAGCGAGGCCTCGCTCGACGCCTACCTCAAGCGCTGGAACGTCCCGGGGATCGCGGACATCGACACCCGCGCCCTGACGCGCCACCTGCGCAAGTTCGGCGCCCTGCGCGCAGTGCTCTCGCACGAGGCGCGGCGCCCTGGCAAAGCGAGGCTCGAAGAGCTGGCGCGCCAGGCGCGCGAGGTCACGCCGCTTTCGGAGCAGGACCTGGTGGCCGAGACGTCGCGCACCTCACAGCAGGAGTGGCTCGAGCCGCTGCCTCCAGAGCTGCGGACCAAGACGCTCGCGCACGGCGCCGGCCTCTCGATCGCAGTCGTCGACTACGGCGTCAAGACGAACATCCTCCGCTCGCTGCGCGAGCGCGGATGCCGAGTCGTGGTGCTGCCGCACACCGCCGCGTGGCGGGACATCGAGAACGCGGGCGTTGACGGCCTCGTCCTCTCCAACGGTCCGGGTGACCCGGCGACGCTCGATGGTCCGGTCCAGCTCGCGCGCGAGGCGCTGGGCAAGGTCCCGATGTTCGGCATCTGCCTCGGCCACCAGATCATGGGGCGCGCCGCGGGCGCGTCCACGTCGCGACTGCCCTTCGGGCACCACGGCGCCAATCACCCGGTCAAGGATCTCGACAGCGGTCGGGTGCATATCACGAGCCAGAACCATGAGTTCCAGGTCGACGCCGCATCGCTGCCGCCCGGCGACTTCTACGTGTCGCAGGTGAACCTCAACGACGGTTCCGTCGAGGGTCTCGCTCACCGCAGCCTGCCCGCGTTCAGCGTGCAGTACCACCCGGAGGGCTGCCCCGGGCCGCAGGACAACCAGTATCTCTACGACCGCTTCGTCGAGATGGCCCGAACCAAGCGTCCCCCCGCTCCGCTGGACCCTGTGGCGCCGCCGGCCCCCAAGCCGCGCAAGGTGCTCATCCTAGGATCGGGGCCGATCGTCATCGGGCAGGCGGCCGAGTTCGATTACGCCGGCACGCAGGCCTGTAAGGCGCTGCGGGAAGAGGGCATCACGACGGTGCTCGTGAACTCCAACCCAGCGACGATCATGACCGACGAGGGCGTCGCGGACCGTGTCTACCTGGAGCCGCTCAACGTCGAGTCGGTGGAGCGCGTGATAGCGCGCGAGCGGCCCGACGCGCTGCTGCCGACGCTGGGCGGCCAGACCGGGCTCAACCTCGCGACCGAGCTCGCGGCCGCGGGTGTCCTCGAGCGCTATCACGTTCGCCTGCTGGGCGCGAGCATCGAGACGATCCGCACGGCCGAGGACCGCGAGGCCTTCAAACAGATGCTGATCGAGATCGGAGAACCGGTTCCGGTGTCGCGCGTCTGCGAGACGCTCGAGGATGCCGAACAGTTCGCTTCCGAGGTCGGGCTGCCGCTGGTCGTGCGGCCCGCCTACACGCTCGGCGGCACGGGCGGCGGCTTCGTCACCACCGAGGCGGAGCTGCACGCGATCGCACAGCGCGGCCTCGACGCTTCACCCATCCACCAGGTCCTCATCGAGCGCTCGCTGTGGGGCTGGAAGGAGATCGAGTACGAGGTCATGCGCGATGGCGCGGACACGTGCATCACGGTCTGCAACATGGAGAACCTCGACCCGATGGGGGTGCACACCGGCGACTCGATCGTCGTGGCGCCCGCCCAGACGCTGTCCGACCGCGACCACCAGATGCTGCGGTCGTCGGCCATCCGGATCATCCGGGCGCTCAAGCTCGAGGGTGGCTGCAACGTGCAGTTCGCGCTGGACCCCAAGAGCTCGCAGTACTACGTGATCGAGGTCAACCCGCGCGTCAGTCGCTCCTCGGCGCTCGCCTCGAAAGCGACGGGCTACCCGATTGCACGAGTGGCCGCAAAGGTCGCAATTGGTCGGCGGCTCGACGAGGTGCGCAACGAGGTCACCGGTCGCACGTACGCCGCGTTCGAGCCCACGCTCGACTACTGCGTGGTCAAGATCCCGCGCTGGCCGTTCGACAAGTTCCCGGCGGGCGACCGGCGCCTGGGCACCCAGATGGCCTCGACGGGCGAGGTGATGGCGATCGAGCGCACCTTCGAGGCCGCGGTCATGAAGGCGCTGCGCTCGCTCGAGCAGAAGCCGCCGGCCGCCGACGAGCTGCGCCCGCGCGACCTGGTCGACAAGCCAAACGATCGTCGTCTGTTCGCGCTGCTCGCTGCCCTTCGCGGCGGCGCGAAGCCCGAGCTGCTGGCGGAGCGGAGCGGGGTGGACCGCTGGTTCATCGACCGCCTCGCGAGCATCGTCCGCCTGGAGAAGGAGGGCGACGTGCCCGCCCTGCGCCGGGCCGGCTTCTCCGACGTGCAGATTGCCGCCCTACGCGGTGAGGTCGTCGCGCCCGCGAAGCCGACCTACAAGCTGGTCGACACCTGCGCGGCGGAGTTCGAAGCGGCGACGCCCTACTACTACTCGTGCTGGGAAGAGGAGGATGAGGCACGCGCAGAGTCCGGAAGGACCGCCATGGTGCTCGGGTCGGGGCCGATCCGGATCGGCCAGGGCATCGAGTTCGACTACTGCTCTGTGCACGCGGCGTGGGCGCTGCGGGAGGCGGGCGTGCGCGCCGTGTTGATCAACTCCAACCCTGAGACCGTCTCGACGGACTTCGACACCTCGGACCGCCTGTATTTCGAGCCGCTCGACGTGGACTCGGCCATGCAGGTCGCGCGCGAGGAGGCCGTGGACGGGGTGCTCGTCCAGTTCGGTGGGCAGACCGCGATCAACCTCGCGCAGCCGCTGGCGGATCGCGGAGTGGGCATCCTGGGCTCGAGCGTCGAGGCGATCGACCTGGCCGAGGATCGCCGCGCCTTCGCCGACGCGCTCCGGGCCATCGGCATCCGGCAGCCCGTGGGCGGTACCACCACCTCTGTAGAGGAAGCGGTCGACATCGCCGAGAAGGCCGGCTACCCGGTCCTCGTGCGTCCTTCTTATGTGCTGGGCGGTCGCGCAATGGAGATCGTCCGCGACAGCCGCGAGCTGCGTCGCTACATGGTGTGGGCCATCGGGGCGATGCCGCGCGGCACCGTGCTCGTCGACAAGTACCTGCAGGGCGTGGAGGTCGAGGTCGACGCCATCACCGACGGCGAGACCGTCGTCATACCGGGCGTCATGCAGCACGTCGAGCGGGCCGGCGTCCACTCCGGCGACTCGTACGCGGTGTACCCGGCGCCCGGCCTCGAGCCGCGCGAGGTGGACGAGGTGGTCGACTACACGATCCGCATCGCCAGGCACCTGCGCCTGCGCGGTCTCCTCAACGTCCAGTACGTCGTGCACCGCGGCAAGGTGTACGTGCTCGAGGTCAACCCTCGCGCGTCGCGCACCGTGCCGTTCCTCTCCAAGGTCACTGGCGTGCCGATGGTCAAGCTCGCAACGCGGGTGATGCTCGGCGACAAGCTGGCGGCGCTCGGTCAGGTCACAGGGCTGGTGCCCCCGCGCGACCTCGTGGCGGTCAAGGCCCCCGTCTTCTCGATGAGCAAGCTGCCTGCGGTGGACTCGTACCTGGGTCCGGAGATGAAGTCCACTGGCGAGGCGATTGGCATCGACCGCACTCTGCCGGGGGCCCTGCGCAAGGCATTCGCGGCCTCGGGCGTGCAGGTGCCGCGCGGCGGGGCCGTGCTGCTCACGATCGCCAACGCGGACAAGCCGGAGATGTTCTCCATCGTGTCGCGTCTGGTGCAGCTGGGCTGCGAGCTCGTGGCCACCGACGGCACGGCTCGCGCCCTCCGGCAGGCTGGCTTCTCCCCGCGCGTGGTCGCAAAGATCGGCGAGGAGGGGCCGACGGTGCTCGACGTGATCACTGCGGGCGAAGTCGACCTGGTCATCAACACGATGTCGAACGTCTACGAGGAGCCGGGTGAGGAGGGCGGGCCCGTCATCAAGGACGGCTTCGAGATCCGCCGCGCAGCGGTTGAGCGCCGCATCCCCTGCCTCACCTCGCTCGACACGGCGGCCGCGCTGCTCGAGTCGACCGCGACGGCTGTCCAGGACTTCGAGGTCCGCACCATCGAGGAGTGGAGAGGTTCGGCGCATGTTTCTGCTTGATGCGCCGCTGGTCGCGCGTCGTGAGGTCGCGCGCGACATGTGGGTGCTGGCGCTCGAGGCGCCCGAGATCGCCGCGACCGTAAAGGCCGGACAGTTCGTGAACCTGGGTCTCGGCGGCGGCTTCAGGCTGCGGCGGCCGTTCTCGGTGTACCGCGTCGAGGGTGACCGGATCGAGGTCGTGCTCAAGCCTGTCGGCACTGGGACGCGCGACCTTCTGGCGCTGAACGCCGGCGATCGTGTGAGCTGCCTTGGCCCGCTCGGGCACGGATTCGACCTCGCCCGCGGTGCGAAGTCCATCGTGCTGATCAGCGGCGGACTTGGAGTCGCGCCGATGCCCCTCGCGGCCCGCGACGCGCACGCCGCCGGCATGGCCGTGACCTGGGTGCACGGGGCGCGCACCGCGGAAGGGCTTTGTGAAGAGACCGACGGCGACGACGTCATCCTCGCCACCGACGACGGGACTCGCGGCTTCGCCGGCACCGCGGTCGCGGCCGCGCCCGACGCTGA
>WNFL01152354.1_pt2 | contig 15444 bp, 20 predicted proteins | sample 5400361 | NCBI WGS metagenome assembly WNFL01 (sample SAMN13153351, study PRJNA577476) | soil metagenome | isolation source: 40 cm soil on Douglas fir-dominated hillslope | place: USA:California | collected 2013-09-17
AGCCAAAAGCCATAGTTCGGGTGATACCGTCGTAGGATGCATCGAAAAGTGGAGTGAGACCGCCGGTGTTGTAATCATTCAAAGTTAGCTCCACAAAATCCTGAACATGGATGAAATCTTGAATGACACGAAGGCCTGTAATAGTGTTGCGAGTGGAGAATTCCATGATGCAGAGGTACATTTCCTGGCCGGTTTTGTTTCTCATCTTCTTGAAATCTCCGGCAGTATCGTTGATGGCCTTGATGATGACTTTTTCAAAGCCAGATAGAGAACCGGTAGAATCGACAACGATGTTTAGGACCAAAGGAGTGCCGGATTCCAGAAGTTGAACCTGACTGCCGATGGTAGACGGAACAGTATTGGCGTTCAGGTTGGCCAGAAGAGCCTGAGAGGAGATCTGGGTGATATGGCCTTTGTTGGCAGCGGCGATAATCGCCTGCTGGGCCTGATTATTGCTGTCTGAGGTCATGATTTTTCCTTTCGTTTCTGAATTTAAAGAGGGAGGCTTAGCCTCCCTCTTTATTAATGGATTACGCGATGGGATCGGTACTTTTGACGAGCTTGAGACCGTACTTGGTGGAAAACTCGGCGAATACTTGATTGGCCATATCCTCGAATCCAGTAACCGGGGACGTACAGTCCTCCAAAATGCGGATACGGGAGAGCACTTCAGGAGACTTGGTACCGAAATAACGAACGATCGAACTAACAGTTTCGGGAACACAGTGACTCTTGGCCTGACCGGCGACATAGATACGGTCGTATCTCTGGCAAAGGCTCAGGAAATCGCTGTTAATGCCGGCGTTTTTGTCGCCGCTGTATGGGACTTCAACCTCCATGATGGAGTAGTTTTCCGTTTGAGGAACACTACCCTTGATTTCGAAGTGTGGCTGGCTGGAACGGGCACCAGCATGAAAGTAAATGGCTTCCAAAAGGGTAGGTTCGAGAGCGTGCTCGGGAGCACCAAGAGGAGTATGGAAGGGCCAGACTGTGAGATTCTTTTTGTGGTTCTTTTCCAGTTGTTCCAGATAATATTCACTCCATTTCATCTTTTTTCCAGGTGCATATTCATAGTCAAAGTCGAAGATCGGCTTGATCAGACCGGCTTTGAGGTTGGCGAGCGTGACCGAAGTGAAATCAAAGGCGTTCAAGAGTTGGCCGGTTTTTGCATCTACCCACCAGGATGGGAAGAAAATTTGGAAAGGCAGATGTGAGTCCATGCTGGCAGCGATATAGGAAAGCTTGTCGATGTTGCGATAGATCCACTCGATAGTGCGGCGTGTATCTTCAACCGCACCGGGAACGGCAAGTGGACGACCGGGTTCGATGAAACCGAGCTGATCGTCGACTAGGAGAAGCATAACTTTCAGCTTATCCTGATTCCAGGGCGACAGATGAGCGGCACTTCCCGCGCGAAGAGCGGTATCAAGATCAGGATGACGAAGNAACTTTGGGGTCATAAAATGCGGGATTTTTCATTTGTTTCTCCTTTTTATTGAGATTTAGAGCCGCAGATAATTAATCTGGCGCTCTTTGATGACAAGAAAATGTTTGCTACCAGAAAGGTGAACTAGTTTGTCAGAGGAATCGGTAATTTTTTCCGTGTTAGGAATTGGAGTGAAGGTATTCTTATGAACATCTTCGATGACAATTCCTTGATCTGTAGGCCAGTAGACCAGACTATTTTCGTAGGTACTGGCGTGGTGGTTGGGGCCAGGAAATTTTGCGGAAAGGTGAGAAGAGCTAAAAATTATCTGACCGAATAAATCGACAATCTCGGTAAGGACAATCGAACGACCCTTGCGATTAACGATTCTTCGTAGACAAATAGAATCACTACCGAAGTGAATGATGACATCTTGAAACGAATCACTTTCATCAAGGCGGGGCAATTTCATTTCGAAACGTTGACCGTTGACGACAAGTTGAAAAAGATACTCCGAAAAAATACGGGAAACTGAAATAATCTTTTTTCCTTCTGAATCGGACCATAACCATGATTGGTTATTGGCTAGATCAATTGGAAGGGTGTTGTTAACCAGATAGCCGTTTTGGATTTCCCCCTGAAGCAGAGCACTACCAATTTGATGTAGCAAGCCTTTGGCTGTACCGCGGAAAGTAGCTTGACGATTACCTAAATAGACAGAAGTACTGGCGGTAATCCAGGTGGAACCTGGTGCGCTAACCGGTGTAAGGTAAACCATCTCGCTACCATCTTCGTTGATCGCCAAGTAATCTCCACCGACAATGTCGAAGTGATAGATGCTGCCACTTGTATCGAAATCGATAAAAGTTTTGACGGCAGGTGAAGTTCCGGGACGAATGGAGAGGAACAACCCGGATTTTTCTTCGGTAATGGCATACAAAGTACCATCTTGATATTTACTAAAGATGATATCTGCGTTTCCTTTGATCAAACTGTCGTAGTAATAGATAGGTTTGAAATCTGCAGCTTGTGTTTTGACCGAACAAGATGGACAAGCGGGTCTGGTATTGGGGTAGAAGGAACTGCATGATGGGCATTCGACTAATGATTGTTGGTAATGGCGGAGTAAATCTGTGTCGATAGGGAGGTATTGATGTTTGGAGAAAACTGCTTCGAAATGGTGTAGTAATTCATCACTAACGGTGTCGGGATGCGGGCAAAGTCCAGGTAAATTAATTCCTGGAGATAAAAGCCAGATCCCGGCACGAGCACGGTCGCGGAATTCTTGATATTTCGGATGGACTTGTGAATATGGGTTAACGTTTAACAAAGACCAAAAGAAAATGGTGTTGAAGCTATACCAATCTGACTGTTCGGTAAAGGTAACTTTACCATTGTGGGCTTGATCGTATAAATCCGGACAGAGAAAAAACTCGGTCCAGACAGGACATCTGAAACCTCCTATTTGCCAGGAGTCAGTATCGTACCAGTAAGTACTAATACCATTCCTCGTAACAATGAAGGCAACATTACGTCCGGAAACATCACCAATGACAATTTTTTGTCCATGAACCAAATCAATGTCGGCTCTGGCGGAGTCGATGATGGACAAAAGTGTGGGGGTATACGCTCGATTGAACAAAACTCCACCTTCCCGATAGTTACCAGGGAGTAAATTCATACCATAACCTTCTAGAGCTGTACGTCTAGTAAGTCTAGACTTGGGAACCAAAAATCTGTCGGGGAGATGAGGAGGATTGCGGAGGAGGTATTCTACCTTCTTCACCTGATCCGGCTCAACTACCTTCCAAACCTTGATGGCCTGATCTACATATTGATCAGTATATTTCGTAACAACAGCCTGGCCACCATTTCCCAACGTGTCTGACATGTTGAGGGAAATTTCTCGACCATCGAGTAAATACTTATCGGCCATTTAAGCCTCCTGTTTACGAATAAAGGCAATTGAAACATTATCTCTTGTCTCGGATCTGATAAATGCAATACGATTTAAACAAAGTTGCAGAGTATTGCTGGTTTGGGAGTGATCTTTAAGTTCTTCTACTAATAATGGCATGTCATTGAGACCATCAGATGCCATCCCTGCGAGTTGAACTGCGGATGATGGCAGAATAGTGGTTGAGAAAGCAGGAGGAGTTAAACTTTTTAACTCGGTACTAATTTCAAAACCGAAACGGGAATATAAATTGTAGGCCGGGTAGGTCGGTTTGTTGTTGGGAGAGTGTATTGTTTCAAAAATACTTTGGTTTAAATAAAAAGAACCATCTCCACAGGACAAAAACATAACTTCTTTCTCGTTTGCAATGATACCAAAGGCAGTACATAAAAGATGGCTGCTGATAAATTCACTGATATCTTCAGATTTCTCAAAAAACTGCGATTCGACTTGCCATTCGAGAAACTCCAAGTAGTCATGATAGAGTTTGATTCCCAGATCGACAAGTGGAACTTTTTGAAGTGCTATTTCACGAGATTTTCTGACTAGAAAACCAGAGGATAATCGGGCGCCGACCTCAGAAAACTTGCCGGCATGGCAACCATCATTAATAAAAACGATCGTATTCACACCGTCTGACCAGGAATTTACAGCATCCTGGTTGTTTCGACCTTCATGAGCATATGCGAGCCCTTGAGCAGATGCAGAGACAGGAATCCACATTATTTTGTAACCTCCTAAAATTAAATTTTCAAAGGACAAATGTAAAAGCTTACAGGTTCATAGTCTATCAGGTTTTACATTCCTAAGTCCCAAGCGGTTACTTGGTGTACTTAATACACTAATGATAACACAGGAGGGAGGTTTGTCAAGGGGTTCTTTTAGGTTACTTTGTGAAGGTGTGGAGGAGGGAGTAACCGCCGAGGGCCAGGACGATAGAACCAAAAAGGTTGCTGATCATAGCAGTCCAGATGTAGCGCCAAAGGGGAACGCGGTAGACACCGCTTGTGACGGAGACGATTTTACTGCCAAAAGAAGTGGCGAGTCGACCGAAAATCAAAAACCAGATGGAATCAGCGGGAAACTTACCTAAACCAAAAGGGAGTTTCTTTCTTTGTTTATCGAAATCGGTGACCTGGCTCAGGCCACGACCAATAAAATATTCGATAATGGCGGCAAGATTATTGCCCATCCAAGAAACAAGGATACCGACCACTGGTCCGAAAATAGCACCATTAAGAATAACGATGGGGTCGGTAGGGATAGGTGTGGCAGAGAGAATGCCCATAAGTAAAACGGAGAAAAGAGGACCAGCAAGTCCGGTGCTAGGAATATGTCGCTCAATCATTTTGATGTCACGACCAAAGATAATAATAAGAAGGATAGGGAGACCAAAAGTAAGAATCAAAATAAAGGCGTTGCGAAGGATCTTAAAATATTTTGGGGCCATTAGCTTTTTAATTATATATAAAGATTCAATTAAAATGTTTTTTTGTCCAGGGTGGTAGATAAATAAAAATTGTGTAATAATGAATGTAGTTAATAATAAAAAAAACAATGAGAAAGCCTGCCAAGAAAATGAAGGTTAGTAGCGGTGTATTAGGTGCCATCGGTGCTGCAGTCGTAGGAGTACTAGCTGGTGCAGCCGGAATGTTTCTGTCTGAGAAAGAGAATCGAGAGAAGGTAGAAAAAACGGTCAAAACAGCTGTTAAAAAAGGTAAAACAGAGGTCTCTAAAGTAAAAAAGACAATTGCTACGGCTAAGAGAAAAATCTCAAAGAGATAAAGATAATTAGGGCCAGAACAATTCGGTAGATAGCAAAAGGCGTGAAGTTGTGTTTGCCGACGAAAGAGATGAAGGTCTTGGTGGAGACAAGAGCTGATAAGAAGGTGACAAGACAACCGAGACCCAGGAGAAGATACTCAGATGAACTGAAATGGAGACCGGATTTTAGGAGATCGTAGCCACTGGCGGCTATCATGGTGGGGATGGCAAGGAGGAATGAAAACTCAACAGCATTGACTCTGTCTAGGCCAGAAAATAGACCGCCGACAATGGAAGCGGCTGATCGAGAAACACCGGGGATCATGGAAAGAGATTGAAAAAAGCCAATGTTAAGTAGCTGTGAAAGGGACAAATCCTTGATGGATTTTTTGCCCCGATTAAACCGGGGTAGATAATCGACGAGTAGTAAAATTAATCCCCCCAGAAAGAGGGATGTCACGGTAATGGAGAGACTGCCTAGTAGGAAGTTTTTAATAACCTTGTAAAGAGTAAAGCCTAAAATGCCGGTAGGCAAGAAGGAAATGATGGTTTTTTGCCAGAGAGATTTGGATTGGAGGAGTTTGTTTCTATAAAACCAAATAACGGCGAGGATGGCAGCAAGTTGAATGATGATATCAAAGGATTTGGAAAATTCAGAAATGGGAACGGCGAGAAATTTTTGAGCAAGAATGAGATGCCCTGTGCTAGAGACGGGAAGAAATTCGGTAAGTCCCTCGATAATGGAAAGAATAATAACTTGGAATATGGTCATGAATTAATTGTAGCAAGAGTAGCGAGTTTTTTAAGTTTTTCTAGATCTTTGACGATGAATTGGTTGCGTTTAGTGGAGATGATGCCGAGTTTTTGTAATTTACTCATCTGAACGCTAGCAGTTTCTCTGGTAAGACCGACCATATTGGCGATAATACGATGGGTGGTGGGAAAGTTAACGATAGTTTCGTTGTTTTGAGTTTCTCCGTAATTGCCGGTTAATTGAAAGAGAACGGTGGCAATTTTGTTCATGGAGTTACCATTGATGATGTTTCCTTGGTCGGTGAAATAAGTAGAGAGGAAGCTAAAAAAATATTTGATAAAACTGGGGATAGATTGGGGATCCTCAGACATAAGTTTAAGAAAATCTTTTTTGGGAATGATAGAAACTTCTACTGGGGTAAGGGCCTCGAAATAGAAATCATTGTAATACTCGACAAAACAGTGAATGACTGACATGACATAGAGGGGTTTAAACAAGTTAAGAGTGTTTTCACCGGTGGCCGTTTTAGTGAAAGTACGAACATAACCAGTACGGATAAAATAAATATTTTCAAATTTATCGCCTGGTTTTAAAATAAGAGTACCTTTGAGGATTTTCTTGATGGGAAATTGAGAAAAAGTTTTTTTGGTTTGTGTGAACTTGGTTTTAGTCATGCCGGCTGCTATTATAGCAAGCCTTAGGACTTTGGGGTGACACCATAAATGATGACGGTGGTGCCAGGGTTTTCCGGTGTAGAGACGGTGGAGTTTTTTCCTTCTGGAAGCACGGGGTTGGCCCAGTTGTAGATTAATTCTGCTTCAGAAGTTTTCATATTTATACAACCATGAGACATGGGATGACCGAAATTGTTGTGCCAATAAGTGCCGTGAATGGAAAATCCTTTGGAAGCCGGAATCTGGTTGTTGCCAAAAAACATAGTGAAGGGAACATTGGGAAGATAATAATAAGTATGCAAGGCGTGAGAGCCACCGCTCATTTTGACAAAACGAAACTTATTAGCGATTTGGAAAGTACCGGTGGGCGTTTTACCCCACTTGCCAGTAGAAACAAAAAAATCATAAACAAGATGGTCGCCCTCGTAGGCGTAGAGTTTTTGGTTAGCGAGATCAACGTAGATGGTTTTTGCGGAAGTGGTATCTCCGAGAACTCGAACGGGTAATGGAGAACTGGCTAGTGAGGTGGGGATGGTGACTGGGTTTTCATCGAAAACGGCGTTGGCTTGGCTGGGATCGAAAGTTGATTGGATTTCGAAATGATTAGTTTGATCGGTAGCGTGGATGGCAAAAATAGAGAAAATAATGATAACTAAACTGATAAGCCAAAACTTCTTCATAATATAGTTTAACAAAAAATGTGAGTTTTGTTACGACGAGGTAATAATTAGAAATCGGGGATGGTTGAAAAGATCCTTTTTTATTTCAGCATGAAACTGGGGTGGAACAAGAAAACGATTGATATCTTGCTCAGAATCTATTTCGAGAATTATTTGGAAAGTTGGTTTTAAATGTTTTTCAACTGATGATAGAAAACTATTTATAATATCAGTTCCGTCTGGACCGCCATCGAGAGCAGTTAATGGTTCGTAATCTTTAACGGAAGAATCGAGAGTGAAAATACGGGAAGATGGGATATAAGGAAGGTTGGCAATGACAAGATCGAACTTTTGGGTCGGCGGATAACTTTTAAGAAGGTCAGATTTGAGAAAATGTAATTTGGAGAGATCGTCTGGTAAAAGTCGATTTGTGTTAATTTTGGTCAATTTTAGGGCCTCGTCAGAAATATCTGAAAGCCAAAGATCAAAATCTCTTTTTGAGCGGTGAAGAAGTGAATAGGCTAAGGAAAGACCTAGACAACCGGAACCGGTACCAATATCAGCGATATCTAAGTGAAAAGAAACATTTTTGAGAAAATTCATGCTCATAGAAATGATTTGTTCGGATTCCAGACGGGGAATAAGGACAGATGAATCAACGAGGAAATCTAGGCCACAAAACGGTGCGTGTCCTGTGAGGTGCTCAACTGGCTTCTCGCCAAAGGTGGTAAGGTCGAGATGAGATAAACCATATTTTCTAAGCTGGTTTAATTCGTAGGCGGAGAATTGTCTTTTGGGCATAAAAAGCTAGGGGGCGGTGAAGGTGTACTCTGAAGTGGTGACGATACGTCCATTAGTATTGAGGATAATGACATATTTGTAAAGTGTGCCAGAAATGAGCCCGTCAACACTTTGGAGATGATTGGTTTCAGGGGTGGGTGAGGTATCAAAAATTTTATTTAGACCCTCAGTAAATTTGATCGAAGCTTTTGTGGGGTTTTTGGTGGAGAAGGAAATAAGAACCTGGGAACTGGAAATGGGAGTGATAAGGGGTGAAGTGAGAATCTCAGAGGCTTTGATACGATTTTCTTGAGTAGTGCTAACTTCTTTGATGATGGTGGGGAGAATAGTGACGGCGGTGAAAACGATAAAAATTGGAATGAAGATGGCAAAAGCCGATTTGAGGGGGATGCCCCAAACTTTGTGATAATAAATTTTGGCTTGCTGAGCCTCTTTAAAGAGAAGGAGTTGATTCTTGGGATAGAAATCTCCGTGATTGTTAGGGCAAGTAAAAACAGTGACAGTCTCGGGGACGGCGTCATCTTTAATGCCGGACATTACTTGGCCACATTGTGGACAAACGGGAGAAACAGAGGGAACAAGACGGCTTTTGGGTAAAACAGAATCAATATTACGGGCGGTTTCGATAGTGAGAAAATTTCCTACATAAGAGGGAAGAAAATGTCCTCCACAGTTGAGACATTCAGAGATGGCATGTATTTGTCCATCTGAAGTACTAACTTCAATGCTTGAGAGCGGGCTGTGGCAATGCGGACAGTTCATAAAATTATTTTAGCAGGTGTGTTTGTAAATAAGTTTTGCTACACTGAAACTAATGAGACTCAGGTTTTTAGGGGCAGCCTCGACTGTAACAGGCTCTTGTTTTTTTTTGACTAGCACCAAAACTGGCTTGATGATTGATTGTGGAATGTTTCAGGGGAAATTTGAAGAAACTAGCTGGAATGCTCAAAAATTGGATATAGATTTTGAGAAGTTGTCGGCAGTAGTTTTGACTCATGCTCATTTGGATCATTGCGGAAGACTACCAACCTTGGTCAAATATGGTTTTCGAGGACCGGTTTTTATGACAGAAGCAACAAAAGCATGGACAGAATTAGTTTTGAGGGATGCAGCTAAGATCGCCAGTGAAGACGAAAATAAAGCTCTATATACAGAGGATGATGTAGATACGATTCTGGGACAAGTGGAGCTAGTAGCTTATGACACACCATTTGTAATAGGTGACTTTAGATTGACAATGATCGATGCCGGTCATATTTTAGGTTCGGCCAGTATTTTGGTTGAGGAAACAAAAACAAAAAAAAAGGTGGCCTTTAGTGGGGATCTGGGCAACACACCGGAACCTCTTTTGTCACCAACTCATTGGGTGAATTCAGCTGATATAGCGGTGATGGAGTCTACTTATGGTGATGAAATTCATGGAACGAGACAAGAAATTGATCAGTTGATGGAAATTGTCGGGCAGGCACAGATGGAGGGAGGGACGGTACTGATTCCTTCATTTTCGTTGCAAAGATCGCAAGAACTCTTATATATCTTTGACCAATTGAAAAAAGAAGGAAAGGTAAGCAATGATCTACCGGTATTTTTGGATAGTCCAATGGCGATTAAAGCCACAGAGATATTTAAAGATTTTCCTAGTCTTTATAGTAAGCCAGTACAGACACAAGCGAAAAGTGACGATCCGTTTGATTTTCCTAATTTGTTTTTATGCGACACAATGGAAAAAAGTAGACAGATCAAGAACTATTTGGGAGCAAAAGTAATTATTGCCGGAAGTGGCATGATGGGTGGTGGGAGAATAATTCACCATGCGTCAAATTTCTTAGGTGATCCAAAGACTCAGCTGGTTTTTGTTGGATTTCAAGCAGAAGGAACGCTAGGTAGACAGATTCAAGATGGAAAAAAAACTTTGAACATCATGGGAAATCAGGTGATGGTAAGAGCCCAGTTAAGAGAGATAAAAACGATGAGTTCTCATGCCGACCAAGGACAACTGTTGACTTGGTTGAAAAAAATTGAGGGATTAAAGGAGGTATATTTAGTTCATGGTGAGGAATTGCCAAGATTAGTGTTAACAGAGAAAATAAAACTGGAAATTCCAGGTACTAAAGTTATTTTGCCGACAATAAATCAAGAAATAGAACTGAAGGTATAAATAAAAATGAATAAAATGAAATGGTTCGGAATAAGTGCAGTTTTAATGTTTTTCTCGTTCGTTGGTCTAGTGATGGCCGATAATTTGACCTTAACTAAAGTAGGGGTGCTTTCCACGGTGGGGATTGATTACAGCACGATAAACTACACGGGAGGGATTCCTACTTTAGAAGGGACCGCTTCTCCAGGTGCGCAAGTGTCAGTCAAGATTAAAACAACAGTGGGCTATACGACGACAGCTAGCCCAAGCGGAATATGGCAGTTTGTGCCAGCGTCACTAGATACTGGCAGTAATCCGATAGTGATTACCTCGGGGACACAGTCGCTCGCTTTCGTGTTGAATTTTAATGCAACGGCTTCGGCAACTCCCACGGCAACCCCGACTGCAGTGCCCACGGAGTTACCGAGTTCTGGGGTATGGGAATATTACTTGCCAGTGATTGGGGTAGGTATTTTGGTTCTTTTCTTAGGAAAGTATATTAAGCATAAGATGCATAAGTGGGAAGGTAAGGTAAAATAAATGTCTTATGAGGGCCAACGGGAACAGAATAGAAGTCATTTATGACATTGAGACGAAGAAGTTTTTTGAAGATATCAACGATCACGACCCAGCCGCTTTGGGTATATCGATTGTGTCGGCATATAGGCGGGAAGTTGATAGTGACTTGAAGGAGGTAAGTGGAGAAATGAGAAGTTTTTGGGAGAGTGATTTTGAGAGCATGTGGAGCTGGTTTGAAGAGGCAGATAGGATAATTGGTTACAACAGTATGGGTTTTGATAACCCGGCAATGAATGGAGTCTATACAAAGGGGGACTTTACTAAACTGAAGCATTTTGATGTGCTGGATGTGATTAGAAAAGTTTTTGGGCATCGGGTGAAGTTAGATAGTGTGGCCAAAGAAACTTTGGGTCAGGGAAAAATTGCTTCTGGGGGAGATGCAGTAATGTGGTGGGCCAAAGGCGATCCAGAGAGTCTGGCTAACTTGAAGAAGTACTGTGAGATGGATGTGGAAGTGACCAAAAAAGTCTACGACTATGCCATGAAGAATAAAAAACTAAAGTTTAAAGACCACTGGCATGAATTAAGAGAGATTGAGGTCGATTTCTCTTATCCGGTAGAGGTGGCACCTAAGGTACAAGCAGAGGTTCAGATGGGCTTGTTTTGATCTAAGGCTATACTTGGAGTATAATAGTCCAAGTATGTTTACGTTAACGAAGAAAGCAGATTACGGGATGGCATTGCTGTCTATTTTGGCTCAAAGGGGTCGGGGTGGTCGGGTATCCTTGAAGGAGCTCTCTATTATGGGTATGCCGAGAGCTTTTATGGCTAAAATTGCTATTTCGCTGGTGGAAGCAGGAATCCTGAACTCCAAAGAGGGAAAGGGTGGTGGTTTTAGTTTAAATTACGAGCCAAAGGAAGTTCAGATTCGAGAAGCCCTAGAGGCGGTAGACGGTGAAGTGGAGCCGGTGACCTGTGGGTCTTGTCCAATGGAGGGGGATTGTGGTGAGCAGGATTTTATGGGGAAACTGACGGAGGAAATTAAACAATTATTAGAGAAATATACCTTGGAGGATTTAATAAAATAAAATGCTAAAAGTAAAAAATTTAAAGGTTAAAGTCGAAGGAAAAGAAATTTTAAAGGGAATTGATTTGGAAATTGGAGCCAGTGAAGTGGTGGCTCTGATGGGACCAAATGGTTCAGGAAAGTCCAGTTTGGCTAATACATTGATAGGCAATCCGAAATATGAAGTAGAATCTGGCGAAGTGACCTTTGAGGGCAAAAAATTGCTTTCTTTGAAACCGGAAGAACGGGCAAAGTTGGGCATGATGATGGCTTTTCAATACCCAGTGGCCATTTCGGGGGTGACGGTACGAGAAATGCTTTTGGCAGCGCTTCGAGGTAGGGGTTTGACAGTGAGTGCATTGGACTTGAAGAAAAAAATCGCCGCTGAAGGCGAACTTCTCCGAATTGACGAAACTTTACTTAATCGAAGTCTAAACGAAGGGTTTAGTGGTGGTGAGAAAAAGAAATTGGAAATACTGCAAGTAAGGATTTTGAGTCCCAAATTACTAATTTTGGATGAGGTGGATTCTGGTTTAGATATTGATGCTTTGGCGCTCATCGCCAACAACGTGAAGGAACTAGTTGTGGAGACGGGGATGAGTGTTCTCGTTATTACTCATTATCAGAGACTTTTAAAATATTTAACACCGGATAAGGTGGTGGTTTTGAAGGCGGGTGAAGTGGTGGATAGAGGCGGAAAAGAAATTGTCGATTCTCTAGAAGAAAAAGGCTACAAAACATATGAGTAAGAAAAATAAAAATCAAGACTTACTCCAGGATAGTGTTTATCAGTTAGGTCATACAGATAAGATTGAATATTCTTTTCAGGCACCAAAAGGCTTAACGGCTGACGTGATTCGTAAAATGTCAGCTCTCAAAGAAGAACCAGAATGGATGCTCTCACGCCGACTTGCCGCCCTGGCAATTTACGAAAAGATGCCAATCCCGACTTGGGGTGGCGATCTTTTGCCAATTAAATTTGACGATATTCACTATTACATTAAGCCAAAGATGAAAGCGGCTAAGACCTGGGAAGAAGTGCCAGATGCAGTGAAAGCTACCTTTGACAAAATTGGTGTGCCAGAGGCGGAAAAAGAGATGCTGGCTGGGGTAAAAGGACAGTATGATTCGGAAGTAGTTTATGGGTCGCTTAAAAAAGCTCTTTCGGAAAAAGGGGTGGTTTTTTTATCAATGGATGAAGGATTGAAACAATACACGGAACTAGTAAAAGAATACTTTGGAAAAGTAATTCCGATTGGAGACAATAAACTAGCGGCTTTAAACAGTGCAGTTTGGAGCGGTGGATCGTTTGTCTACGTGCCTAAAAACTTGGATGTAGGACTCCCCTTGCAGGCCTATTTTAGAATTAACACGGAAAGTGCTGGACAGTTTGAGCGAACTCTGATTATCGCGGATGAAGGGAGTAAGGTGCATTATGTAGAAGGTTGTAGTGCGCCCTCTTTTTCGTCAGCCTCTTTGCACGCGGCGGTGGTAGAGATTTTTGTAAAAAAAGGGGCGAGCGTACAGTACACAACGGTGCAGAACTGGTATAAAAATATTTATAACTTGGTAACAAAACGGGCTTGGGTGGAAGAGGATGCCATCATGAGGTGGGTGGATGGAAATTTTGGTTCGAAACTGACGATGAAGTATCCATCTTGTATTTTGGCTGGGAGAAGAGCCCATGGTGAACTTTTGTCCGTAGCTTTAGCAGCCGAAGGACAACACCAAGATACGGGAGCCAAAATGATTCATATGGCGCCAGAGACGACATCGCAAATAATCAGTAAATCGATTAGTAAAGGTGGTGGTCGAGCGACTTATCGAGGAATGGTCCAAATTAATCCCGGTGCCCACGGTTCAAGATCTAAAGTGGTTTGTGACGCGCTAATACTAGATGAGAAAAGCCGATCGGATACTTATCCGATTAATAAAATTATGGAAAATGATGTAGTGCTTGAGCATGAAGCGACTGTCAGTCGAGTGAGCGAGGAGCAACTGTTATATCTACAGAGTAGAGGTATTAGCGCGGAAGAGGCTAATACGATGATTGTCAATGGATTTATGGAACCGGTAGTGAAAGAAATTCCTTTAGAATATGCCGTGGAAATGAACCGATTGGTGGGTCTGGAAATGGAAGGAAGTGTGGGGTAGAAAGAACGCAAGAAATCTAGAAATCAAGAACTCAAGACAATTAAAGAAAAAATATAATGCAAATAAGAAAATTCAAACTAGATAAGCCAGGAAAGATTGATTTAGTAGTCCCCTTTTTGGTGGATGGTGAACAAATAGAAGTTTATGGTATGGTGGAGGCTGATCAGCCGGGTGAGTATAGGGTGACAGTACTGTCGGATCATGTAGCTAAACGAACTTTTGGTCGGGTGGTAATTAAAGGAGTGGCCTCCAATGGAGCTAAGGTGAGTGTTGATGGGATGGTTAAGATCGGTAAAGAGGCGACCAAGACAGATAGCTTTCTAGAGATGAGAATACTTCTCTTAGACAAAAAAAGCAGTGCCGTAGTGGAGCCAAAATTAGAGATTGAAAATAACAATGTTAAGGCTTCCCATGCGGCGACGGTGGGGAAAATAGATGAGGAACAAATATTTTATTTGACCAGTAGGGGTGTTTCGGAAGATGACTCTAAGAGGCTGATTATTGATGGTTTTTTGAAAGAAATTAAAGAAATGGTAGTAATCGGCGAGTAATATAAAGATATGTTTGACGTAGAAAAAATTCGCCAAGACTTTCCGATTCTGAAACAGAAAATTAATGGTCAGAACTTGGTTTTTTTGGATAGTGGGGCGACTAGCCAAAAGCCAGAATCGGTCATCGAGGTAATGAATAAGTATTATCGAGAGACAAATGCCAATATTCATAGAGGTGTTTATCAGCTATCGGTGGAGTCGACGAGGCTGGTGGACGAAGCGAGAAGAAAAGTAGCCAAATTTATTGGGGCCAGATTAGAGGAAATAATTTTTACCAGGAACGCGAGTGAAAGTATCAACTTAGTAATGTATTCCTGGGGCAGAGATAATCTTAAAAAGGGCGAGGCGGTTTTGATTAGTCGATTGGGTACCTTGGCAGGAGCTTTGCCGGGAAAAAGGAGCGGAGTTGAGAATCATAGACGTAGATAAAGAGGGAAAGTTGATTTTAAGAACTCAAGAACGCAAGAACTCAAGAACGCGAGATGAGGTGTTTACTGATAATGGGTTGACGGTGTGGTTGGGGAGTTTAGAAGATTTGGTTGCGGATGGGAAAGTCAAACTTTTTGCTTTTACTGGAGTATCGAATGTATTAGGGACGATTCCCGATGCTACTTTCCTCATTAAAGAGGTTAAGAATAAAAATCCAAAGGTAAAAATACTGATCGATGCTTCACAGATGGTGCCCCATATGAAGGTGGATATAAAAAACTTAGGAGCAGACTTCGTGGCTTTTTCTGGCCACAAGATGTTGGGACCGACCGGTACGGGGGTACTTTGGGGAAAGAAAGAAATCTTAGAACAGATGAGACCTTTTATGTATGGTGGCGACATGATCGGTGAGGTGAAAATGACTGGGGCAACCTGGGCTTCCTTGCCTGGTAAATTTGAGGCAGGAACACCAGACATTGCCGGGATTATTGGTTTGGGGGTGGCGGTGGATTATCTCCAGAGCTTAGGAATGAGTGAAGTGAGACGACACGAA
>WNFL01391044.1_pt3 | contig 15440 bp, 15 predicted proteins | sample 5400361 | NCBI WGS metagenome assembly WNFL01 (sample SAMN13153351, study PRJNA577476) | soil metagenome | isolation source: 40 cm soil on Douglas fir-dominated hillslope | place: USA:California | collected 2013-09-17
CCGCCGATATTCGCTCGGTCGTTGCTGCCGACCCGATGATTGGGGAGCGCCTCGCCGCCACGGGACAAATGCTCAACATCGGCGGGCCCACCGAGTTCGCGCGAGCAACCGAGGAGCAGCGCGACAAAGTTGCGGCGATTGCCCACGAGCTCGGCATGAAGCCGATGCATTAACAGGCGGGGCCAGAATGGAGATCGAGGGAAAAGTCATCGTCATCACGGGAGCCGCGCGCGGCATCGGACAGGAATATGCGCGATATCTCGCAGGCCTCGGGGCGCGGGTGGTGATCGCGGATATCAACGATTGCGCGCAGACGCTCAAGCTCGTGCAAGCAGGAAACGGTATGGCGGTCAGCGCCAAGGTTGACGTGGCGAACGCGGCATCGGCAATGGACATGGCGCGCACGGCGCTTGACGCGTTCGGACACATCGACGCGCTCATCAACAACGCGGCGCTTTTCGGCGGCCTCAAGGGCGGCCGGTTCGATACGATCGCCGAGACCGAGTGGGATGCCGCAATGGCTGTCAACGTCAAAGGGATCTGGAACTGCTGCAAGGCGGTCGTCCCGGCCATGCGACAGGCCGGCGGCGGCAGCATCGTCAATGTGGCCTCGCTGGCGGCCACGTACGGGATGCCATATGGCCTGCACTACACGACGTCCAAGGCTGCTGTCATCGGGCTCACGCGCGGGCTCGCCCGCGAACTCGGCCGCGACAACATCCGCGTCAATGCTCTCGCGCCGAGCGCAGTCTTGACTGAGGGGGCGCGCGAATTCTTCGCGGACAAGGCGGACAAGGCGCTCGAGACCATCAAGGCGGGCCAGGCAATCGCGCGAAACCTTAAACCGTCGGATCTGCTCGGTGCCGTTCACTGGTTGGTTTCCGATTCGAGCCAGCTCGTCACCGGACAAACAATCGCAGTGGATGGCGGAACCGTCATGCATTGACTGTTGGGGGCCGATGCGGCGGCGAGACACTGCTGACCGCTCTCGACCGTTCGGCGGCTCGCGCTCTACGTTTGACTCTGCGGAAATCTCGGCACGCGCTTTTCGCGCAATGCCGCCGCGCCTTCCGGCGCTTCGCGTCCGCTGAAGCCCAGGAATTCCATGCCGAGGGAAGCATCGAAGATCGGTCCAGCTGCGCGCAGCCAATTGTTCAACGCGTACTTGGTCCAGGCGATTGCGTTGGGTGCGCCCTCAGCCAGGCGCACGGCAATCTCCATTGCCCGGTCCTGCAGCTCATCGTCGGGCACCGCGAGAGACACGAGGCCGATACGCTCGGCTTGCGCACCGGTGAGCGTCTCGCACAACAGCAGATGATACTTGGCCTTGGCCATGCCGCACAGGAGCGGCCAGATGATTGCTGCATGATCGCCGGCGGCGACGCCGAGCTTGGCATGGCCATCGATGAGACGCGCCGATGCGCCGGCAATCGAAATGTCGGCGAGCACAGCCAATGCTAGCCCTGCACCCACCGCCACGCCGTTGATCGCTGAGACGACCGGCTTGTTGCAGTTGACCAGGTTGTAGACCATGTCGCGTGCCTCCTTCCAGACGCGGATGCGGGTGTCGAAATCCGCAATCATGTCGTCTAGCAAATCGAGATCGCCGCCGGCCGAAAACGCTTTGCCGGCGCCGGTCAGCACAACCGCATTCACGTTCGGATCGGCATCGATGGCGCGCCAAATTTCAGTCAGCTCGCGGTGCATCTCGCCGTCGACGGCATTGAGCTTATCCGGCCTGTTCATGATCACGCGGAGCACCCGTGCGTGTGGACGATCGATTTGGAGGCGCGAAAAGCGTGCGTAATTTTCGTCCATCGGTTCCTCCCGATCATTGCCCAGTTGGCGCCCAGATCCGGCCCGCGAGATTGCTGCGGAGCGCTTGCTGCTCGAGGGCGGGCGCCGCCTTTACCGCACGCCATCTTGACGGGGTTTTCTCGATCTCCTCAACGCCGTTTGTTCCGGGATGCTCCGCTCCCGTCATCACCGGCGTCCCGCCTCGATTGACTGACTTCGGCCGAAACCGGTACTCTCGGTTGCCGTCGGCGCGCACCAACGGGCACGGGTCATGTCCTTCATTTTACGCATGAATTTCTGGAAAGCGGCGGCGCTCTGCATGGCCGTATCAGCGGCTATTTCTTTCGCCGACGCGCGCGAGTTTCGCGTTGCCGACACCCAATCAGAAGATTATCCCACCGTTCAAGCGCTCATGTTCATGGCACGACTCGTCGAGGAGGGCACTGGCGGCCGCCACCGCATTCGCGTGTTCCATTCGCGCCAACTCGGCGAAGAGAAAGAGACGATCGAACAGACGCGGGTTGGCGCCATCGATCTCAATCGCACCAATGTCGCACCGATCGGGTCCTTGATTCCGGCTGCGAACGTACTCGCGCTGCCGTTTCTGTTCCGCTCGTTCGAGCATCTTCACAAGGTGCTCGATCAATCGATCGGGGACGAGATCCTGGCCGGCTCGCAGCGCCACGGTTTTGTCGGCTTGACTTTCTACGATTCAGGATCGCGGTCGATCTACAACAGCGTGCGGCCGATCCGCACGCTCGCCGACATGAAGGGCTTGCGAATTCGGGTACAGCAATCCGAGCTTATGGTCGCGATGATCAAGGCGCTCGGCGCGCAACCGATCGAGCTGCCTTACGGGCAGGTATCGACCGGGCTCTCCACCAGATTGATCGACGGCGCCGAAAACAACTGGCCCTCCTATGTCACGACCAACCACTATAAGCTCGCCCCCTACTATACCCTGACGCAGCATACGATGGGACCCGAGCTGCTTGTTATGTCGCCGCGCGCGTGGGAAAGCCTGTCGGTGGAAGACCGGGCCATCTTTCGGGATGCGGCGCGCAAGTCCAGCACATACATGCGCGGGCTGTGGACCGGGTTGGAGGAGCGATCGCGCGAGCAGGCGCGGGCAGCAGGAAACACGATCATCACCGATTTCGACCGCACGCCGTTCGAGCAGGCAATGAACACGATCTATGCGGAGACGGTCACCGATCCGGACTTGCGCCAATTGATCGAGCGCATTCGTAACGTTCAATGACCGTCGACTTGGTTGCGCTCAAGGAGCAAGACTCCGCGGCACGACATGCGCGGGCGCGGCGAAGTCTTGACCAGGAGACGCAGAGCGTCGTGCGGGTGCTGCCGATCAGGTGGCGCCTGTTGTTGATCGCCGCGCTCAACGTCGTGGTTGCCTCGATTCTGGCATTGCTTATCTGGAACGGCGCCAACGTTCTCAGCCGCGCCTGGGATGACGTGCGCACGGTGCGCGAATCCGACAAACTTCTGGTATTGCTGGAAAGTGAAGCGAGCCGCCTACAAAACCTCATCCATCGTTACATCAACCAGCCGAGCCAAGAAGTCCTGACGGAGATTCTCGGACTGCACGGCGAAGTTCTAAGCACGCTGCGAAACCGCGGCGCGGTAGATCCGGTTCTATCGGGATCTACCGATGAGCTGCGCGCCGTGACCGAGCGCTTTCTTCAGGGCTTTGGTGAGGTCCGCGCGCTCCAGACGACAATCGCGCACACCTACGAGAACGACGTACTCAAGCCGGCGCGGGAAATGGCAGGCCTTTACGCGATCATCGAGGGAGCGATCGGCGCGCGTGATGCCTTGCTGCTGCCCGCGTTGGGAAAATCGCGCGAGGCGTTCACCGCGAGCCTCGTCGCGGCCAATGCGTTTTACCTGTCGCTGGCATCGGACGCCGCCGACGAGGCGCGCAAAAACATCACCACCGTCGAGCAGACGATTCCGGTGATGATCGACCTCGCGGAAAATAACCTGCAGCGCACGGCCCTGAGCGCGCTGGCCCAGCGTGCCGCCGCGTTTGGCGACGGATTGAAGACACTGGCCGAGCAATTCGCGATGAGGACCAACCTGCTGAAGACCGCGATCGACGACAATCAGGCTGCCATGATCTCGGTAATCAACAAGCTCTCCGGGCAGATGACCCTGCGCGAGCTGCAGGCGCAGGGAAGCTTCGATCACACTCTGGCCAATATCTACCAGAACGTGGCGCTGGTGGCGGTCATCTTTCTGACGCTGATCGTCGTTATTGGGGCTCTGATCGCCCGCAGCATCATATTACCGCTGAAGGAAATCATGGCCGCCATGCACGCCGTGGTATCGGAGAGATACGACCAGGTCATTCAAGGAACGCAGGCCCGCGACGAAATCGGCGAGATGGCGCGCGCGGTGGCGGTCTTTCGCGAAAACGCCATTGCCAAGCGCAAAGCCGAGAACGAGCTGCGCGCCTCGAAGGATCGCGCCGAGAAGGCGCTCGAGGACCTGCGTGAGGCGCAGCAAAATCTAATTGCCGCGGAAAAGCTTGCGGCGCTCGGTGGCCTCGTGGCGGGCGTGGCGCATGAGGTGAATAATCCGATCGGCATCAGCCTCACCGTGGCCTCAAGCTTCGCGCGCAGGTGCGATGAGTTCGCGAAGGAAGTCGACTCAGGCCCGCTGCGGCGCTCGCGGCTCGACGAATTCCTCGAGGGCGGGCGGGATGCCGCCACTCAACTCGTCGCCAACCTGCATCGCGCAGGCGAACTTGTGCAATCGTTCAAGCAAGTCGCAGTTGACCGCAGCCACGCGGACCGACGGCCGTTCGATCTGCGCGAATCGACCGACCAAATCGTTGCTAGCTTGCGTCCCCTGCTGAAGAAATCGCAGATCACGCTGACCGTCGATGTGCCGCCCGGCATCAGCATGGATAGCTATCCGGGGTCCTATGGACAGGTACTGACGAATCTGTTCCTCAACAGCGTCATTCATGCCTTTCCCGACGGGCGCGCCGGGACCGTCATCGTCGAGGCGCGGCAAGTGCGCGACGACGTGGATATCTTCGTGTCCGACGACGGAATCGGCATGACTGAGGAGATCCAGCGTCGCGCGTTCGACCCCTTCTTCACCACGCGCCGTAGCGAGGGCGGTACCGGGCTTGGGCTTCACATCATCTTCAATCTGGTGACCCAGCAGCTCGGCGGCCGACTGGCTTTCGAATCGCGACTGGGTTGGGGCACGCGGTTTCGCATCACACTGCCCCGCGTCGCGCCCGGCGAATCGCAGCCGGCGCAGGCCGCACAATGACGGACGAAGCGGATGGCTGAGGATGACATCGTCCAACTGATTGAGGATCCGGGCCACAAGCCCGCCGAGCAAGGTCCGCGTTGGAAAGTCGCGGTCATCGACGATGAGCCGGCCGTGCACGACGGCACGCGTTTCGCGCTCAGCGATTACCGTCTCAACGGACAAGGTCTTGAAATCCTCTCGGCCTATTCGGCGGCCGAGGGTCGCGAGTTGATGCGCCGCCATCCCGACGTCGCCGTGGTCCTGCTCGATGTCATCATGGACACCGATACCGCCGGACTCGGCCTGGTGGAATTCATTCGGAAAGACCTCAAGAACGAAACCGTGCGTATCATCCTTCGCACCGGTCAACCCGGTCAGGCGCCGGAACGGCGCGTCATCGTCGATTACGACATCAACGACTACAAGGCTAAAACCGAGCTGACGGCCGACAAGCTGTTCACGTCTTTGACTGCGGCGCTGCGCAGCTACCAGCAGCTCCAGCGCATGGTGGAAACCCGCCGGGGGCTCGAAATCATCATCGAGGCGGCATCGACGTTGTTCGACTTCAAATCGATGCAGCGGCTCGCCGAAGGCGTTCTCACGCAGATTGGATCGTTGCTGAACGTGGAATGCGCCGGAATCCTGGTCTTGCGTGAGGCCCAAAACGCCCGCGAGACATTTTCGGTGCTCGCGGGGTCGGGTTGCTACAGCCGTTTCATTGGCAGCGATGTCTCGCAAATCCTCGATCACGACCTGCGACGGCTCGTCGCGGAAGCGTTCGCCCGCCGCCATCACGAGTTCTCGCCCCATCGATCGGTCCTCTACATCGGGACCATGAGCGGCCGCGAAGTCGTGGTCGTACTGGAGGCACCGCGTCAACTCTCCGGTACCGATCGCACGCTGGTGGAGATCTTCTGTAGTCGACTATCCATCGCCTTCGACAACGTCATCCTGTATGAGCAATTGCAACGGGCGAACACGCGGCTCGAGGAGCGCGTTGCCGCGCGCACGCAAGAGCTGACGAACGCCAATCGCCGGCTTACCGCCCAGTGGGCGCGGCTGCGACAGGCGAATGCATTCAAGAGCGAAATTCTCAGCACCGTCGCGCACGATTTGAAAAACCCGCTCGGCGTGATCCTTGGCCGGACTGAAATATTGAAAGAGATGATCGCCGGAGCCGGCGCCCTCGACGACAACGTGAAAGTGCAGATCGCCTATATCCGCGACGCGGCCAACCGGCTCACCGGGATGGTCGACGATCTGGTTGCTGACGCGATGGCCGACGCCCTTGACATCAGCATCCGGCGCGAGCCAGTCGACATTTCCATCCTGGTGCAGGAAGTGGCTGAGGCGAACCGGCCCCTCGCCGCGCGCAAGGAACAGACCATCACGGTCGCCGCGCCTCCCAATCATGCTGCCATGTGCGATGCCGACCGCATTCGGGAGGCGATCGACAATCTCGTAAGCAACGCCGTCAAATACAGTCCGATCGGCGGAGCCATCAAGCTGTTGGTTGGGCAGGAGAACGGCGGTATATTGGTTCGGGTTAGCGATCAGGGGGCAGGCCTTTCGCCGGAGGACATTTCCCGACTGTTCGGCCGTTTCCAACGGCTTTCCGCGAAGCCTACTGCGGGCGAAACGTCCACCGGCCTCGGCCTATCGATCGTTAAGCGTATCGTCGATCTGCATGGTGGGCGGATCGCAGTTGACAGCGCCGGTCCGGGAAAGGGCGCGACGTTCAAAATGATATTGCCCGTGACATGACTCAAGCGCAGCACATCATCGTCGTCGACGACGAAGAGCCGGCGCGCGAGATGGTCGCCGACTATCTGCGCATGCACGGCTTCAGCGTCAGCTTGTGCGACGGCGGCGCCAGTCTGCGCAAAACCATCGCGCAGCAGATGCCGGATCTCATCGTGCTCGATCTCAACATGCCGGAAGAGGACGGCCTTTCGATCATCCGCGATCTCAAGCGGCGCACCAGCGTCCCGATCATCATGCTCACGGCAACCGCGAGTGCGATCGACCGCGTGGTCGGCCTCGAACTCGGCGCCGACGACTACGTCGCCAAGCCCTGCGAACTGCGCGAACTCTTGGCCCGCATCCGCTCGGTACTGCGCCGGAGCGGCGCGGCTCAACCAGAAGCTCGGCCCACGGCCGGTGCACCGGGCACGCCAGCGAGCCCGCGGGTGCGGTTTGGAACGAAATGGCTCGACCACGACGCCCGGGCGCTACGCGATGACGAGGGCAACGAGCATCCGCTCACGGCGTCGGAATACGGCCTGTTGAAGGTCTTCGCCGCCAATCCCAAGCGGGTGCTCTCGCGCGATCGCCTGCTGGAATTGGCCAATGCCCGTGACGCGGAGGCCTTCGACCGGGCCATCGACCTGCGAATCATGCGCATCCGCCGGAAAATCGAGCCCGACCCCGCCCGGCCTTCCGTCATCCGCACGGTGCGCGGTGGCGGGTACCTGTTCTCCCCGACCGGCGAGGCATCTCCACTGGACTGAGGCAAAATTGCCGCACCGGATGAAACAATTCCCGGTACGGCATTACCTTTGTTTCGTCGTTAACCCGGCGACGAAACAATTCGTCCCCGCGACGAAACCATTTTTCACCCCTGACGTAACATCGGAGCAACAGCCCTCTGCTAGTGAGATTGGTTAAGGGCAGACTAACAGGGGATCGTTATGCAAAATCAGTATGTGCTGCGCGACATTGCGTCGCCGCACTTGGGGGCTCCTGCGCAAGGAACGTCGGACGAGGCTCTTATCCGCCTCATCGCCGACGGCGATAAGCGCGCCATGCAAGTGCTCTACGCCCGGCATAGTGTTCGGGTGTACCGGTTCATTCTCCGCCTGACGGGAAACCAGTCGCTGGCCGAGGATCTCGTGAGCGAGGTCTTCCTCGACGTCTGGCGGCAGGCCGAGGCCTTCGAATCCAAATCCCAAGTCTCGACCTGGCTGCTCGCAATCGCCCGCTACAAGGCGCTCTCGGCGCTGCGGCGCCGGACAGACGAGCACTTGGACGACCAAATGGCCGCGAGGATCGAGGATACCGCCGACGATCCGGAGACCGTCGTCCACAAGAAAGATCGCAGCACGATCGTGCAGAAATGCCTGCGCCAGCTTTCGCCCGCCCATCGCGAAGTCATCGACCTCGTGTACTACCACGAGAAATCGATTGACGAAGTCGCGCAGATCGTCGGTGTGCCGGCAGCGACCGTGAAGACCCGCATGTTCTATGCCCGGAGCAAAATGGCCGACCTCCTCAAACAGTCGGGAGTGAACGCGCTCTGATCGCGGCGTCCGGGTCCCCTCGGACGATCGCTCTCACGCTCAATGTCCATGATCGGCTCGGCGGGCTGGCGCTGCAAACTGCCAGCCCGTTTTAATTTGCCGGCCGCATGCCCGCGAGCCTGGCGCTCAGAACCGCCGCCAAATCAATATCCGGAACAGACCGACGGCGATGATGATCGCCAGGAGCAGGCCTGCCAGCGGAAGCAGGACGACTAATGCCCCCACCAACAACAGGAAAAAAAGCGCCGCCAGCACCGCAATCATCACCCCCATAAGGGCAAAGCCGACGGGGCTGATCCTTGCCACATAGATGCGCTGCGCGCCATCGAATGACGCCCCTCGCGAGCGCATGTCGCCCGGCGGAATAACTTCCGGCTCGCCGGGTTTATCCGATACGGATCGTCGTCGGTCCATCTGCGCCTCGTTTCACCGCCCTCATTGATGCGCAATGTAGGGCTGGCAGGTGGCCGCCACAACGGGAGCTTTGCGCTGCGTCGGCCGACCTGGCGCGGCGAGCTTCAGCAACAGACGTAGGCAAGGCAGCGCGGCAGGGCTATGCTGCATTACGCCCGCAGGCACTTTCAATCCTTTGATTTCATTGTCCTGCGCCGCCGCAAAGCAAGAACGAGAGGATCGCGAGGCATTCGCAAGAGGACGCTCATGGCACAGCTCAACATCAATGGCAGCATTCGTGACGTGGAGGTGGAACCAGATACCCCGCTCTTGTGGGTCATCCGCGAGCAGATGGGCCTCACCGGAACGAAATATGGCTGTGGCATCGCTCAATGCGGCGCCTGCTCCGTGCACATCAATGATGAGGTGCAGCGCTCCTGCTCCATTCGCGTCGGAGACGTGAAAGCGAGCGACCGGATCGTCACCATCGAGGGCCTCTCGGCCACGAGGTCGCATCCAGTGCAGAAGGCTTGGGCAGCGATTGACGTGCCCCAGTGCGGCTATTGCCAGTCGGGACAGATCGTGGCTGCCGCGGCATTGCTCAAGCGGACTCCGAAGCCGACGGACAAAGACATCGACGAAGCCATGACCAACATCTGTCGATGTGGAACCTATCAGCGCATCCGAGCTGCCGTGCACATGGCGGCGAACGATACGTCCAGAACCTAAGGAGGCCTGTCGTGAGAAAGACGATCCGCGGCACAGCCGTAAAACTTTCACGCCGTACGTTCATTGTCGGCTCCTCCGCCACCGGCGGGCTCGCGCTCGGATTCAGGTTGCCCTCCGGTTTCGATTCCGCCCTCGCCCAGGGCGCCAATGACGGCGCCGAGGTCAATGCCTGGGTCTTCGTCAAGCCCGACGACACGTGCGTGATCCGTGTCGCGCGGTCAGAGATGGGACAGGGGACGATCACGGGTCTCGTCCAGCTCGTCGCCGAAGAGCTCGAGTGCGATTGGAAGAAAGTCAAGGCGGAACAGGTCACGCCGGGGCAAAACTTGGCTCGCAAGCGGGTCTGGGGCGAGATGTCGACCGGCGGCAGCCGCGGTATCCGCACCTCCCAGGATTATGTCCGCCGCGGCGGCGCCGCTGCGCGCATGATGCTGCTGCACGCGGCGGCCAAGGAGTGGAAGGTCCCCGTTAGCGAACTCACGGTCGCCGACGGCGTCATCACGCACGCCGCGTCCGCTCGCTCGCTGAGCTATGGCAAGGTCGCGTCGGCCGCAGCCAAGCTCGAGGCGCCGGACCCCAAAACGATCAAGCTCAAAGACCCGAGAGACTGGAAGATCGCCGGCAAACCGATGAAGCGGATCGATACCGCCGACAAGCTCGACGGCAGCAAGATTTTCGGCACCGACGTCAAGCTGCCGGGCATGCTGTGCGCCGCGATCAAGGATTGTCCGGTGTTCGGCGGGAAGGTTGCGAGCTACGACGAAACAAAGATTGCGGGCCGGCCCGGCGTGCGGAAAGTCGTGAAGGTGAAGGACACCGCGGTGGCGGTCGTGGCCGATACATGGTGGCGGGCAAAAACGGCGCTCGAGGCGCTGCCGATTGTTTGGGACGAGGGTCCCAACGTATCCGTATCGAGCGCGACCATCGCCGAGCAGCTCAAGGAGGGACTGACCGCGACCGTCACCAATGGCGACCGCCGGAACGGCGACGCGCTCAAAGCGATCGGGAGCGCAGCCAAAAAGGTCGAGGCGGTCTACAGCACGCCCTTCCTCGCCCACGCGACGATGGAGCCGATGAATGCCACGGCCCGCATCTCCCCGGAGAAAGCCGAGGTGTGGGTGCCGACCCAGAATGCGGAAGGGTCGCTCGCCGCCCTCTCGGAGGCCTCCGGGGTGACCCTCGCCAAATGCGACGTCTATAGGACCGACCTTGGCGGCGGCTTTGGCCGACGCGGCGCCGTGCAGGATTATGTCCGCCAGGCGGCGGTGATCGCTAAGGAGTTTCCGGGAGTGCCGATCAAGCTGATCTGGAGCCGCGAGGAGGACCAGGCGCACGACTTCTTCCGGCCGATCTCGCAGTGCCGGCTCGCCGCCGGCCTCGATGCGGACGGCAACCTGATCGGGCTGCACGTGCGCGTGTGCGGCCAATCGATTAACGCCACCTTGAATCCGGCCGGCATCATCAACGGCAAGGACAGGCGCCAATTGCAAGGGCTATGGGAAGAACCCGACGATGCGCAGCTCGGCTACAGCGTGCCGAACCTGCTGATCGAATATGTCATGCGCAACACCCATGTGCCGGTCGGGCCTTGGCGCGGCGTCAACACCAACCAGAACGCTGTGTACGTGGAATGCTTCATGGACGAGGTGGCGCGGGCGGCGGGCAAGGATCCGCTCGAGTTCCGCCGCTCGCTCATGGGTCAACATCCCAAGCATCTCGCCGTGCTCAACGCCGCGGCAGAGAAGGGCGACTGGGGCAAGCCACTGCCTCCCGGCGTCCATCGCGGCATCGCGCAGTTCATGGGTTACGCCAGCTACTCGGCCGCGGTCGCCGAGGTCTCGGTCAGCGACCGCGGCCAACTCAAGGTCCACCGCATAGTGCTGGCGCTCGATTGCGGCCATGCCGTCAATCCGGACCAGATCGCCGCGCAAGTCGAGGGCTCCGTGGCCTATGGACTCACCGCCACGCTTTACGGCGAGTGCAGGGTCAGGGAAGGGCGGATGGTGGATTTGAACTTCGACAGCTACCCGATCATGCGCCTTGCCGAAATGCCCAAGGTGGAAACGGTCATCGTGCCGAGCCACGATTTCTGGGGCGGCGTCGGCGAGCCGACGATCAGCGTGGTGGCGCCCGCGGTGCTCAACGCCATCCACGCCGCGACCGGCAAGCCGGTGCGCCAGCTGCCGCTGAAGAACGTCAAGCTGGTTTAGGCTCGACCTCTTACCAGCAAGCATAACCCCCGACCTCAGCGGGGGTTATTTTTCGCGATCCAAATGAATAGGAAAGGGGCGCACCGAACGTGTCCGCCACCGCGGTCGGTTCTCGATCCCTCACTATAATCGGACTATTCCGTTCCAATCAGCCCAGCATCGTCGCGAATGAGCCATGACCCGTCCTGACCGTTTTCTGCTCGCCGGCGTGATGGGCGACCCGGTGATGCATTCGCGCTCGCCGAAGCTGCACAATTATTGGCTCGCCAAGTACGGCCTTTCCGGCGTCTACGTGCCGCTGGCCATTACCGCCGGACAGCTGCGCGCGGCACTGCGGGCGCTCCCGGCGCTCGGCTTTTCCGGCTGCAATCTGACCATCCCGCATAAGGAGGCTGCGCTCGAGATCGTCGATCAAATCGATCCGCTCGCGCGCCGCATCGGCGCGGTGAACTGCGTGGTGGTTGCGGCGGATGGGTCGCTCGAAGGACAGAACCACGATGCTTTCGGCTACATCGAAAGTGTGCGCGAGGCGCAGCCCAGCTGGCGCGCGGATCGAGGCCCCATCATCGTGATTGGCGCGGGCGGCGGTGCCCGGGCGGTGCTCGTCAGCTTGATCGATGCAGGCGCCAGCGAAATCCGCCTAGTCAATCGCACATTGGCACGAGCCAAGTCGCTGGCGAGGGAATTGGGCGGCTCGATCATGGCACTGAACTGGCAGGAACGTGAGGTCGCCCTCGAAGACGCAGCGATGTTGATCAATGCCACTAGCCAGGGCATGGTCGGTGAACCGCCCTTGGATCTTGCCCTCGATTCTCTACCTGTGAGCGCGCTCGTATCCGACATCATCTATATTCCGCGCGAGACGGCGCTGCTCGCCGCCGCACGCAAGCGCGGCAATCAGACGGTGAACGGGCTGGGCATGCTGCTGCACCAGGCGCGGCCGGCGTTCCACGCCTGGTTCGGCATCATGCCGGAGGTGACGGCGGAATTGCGCGCGATGATCGAGGCGACCGCGTGAGTACCTCTCCCGGTGAAGCTCAACTGGAAGGACACGACACGAATCAGCATTTCGCTGGCGAGGGAAATGCATGAATCGACGTGTGGTGCTGGGCGGCGGCTTGACCCTGCTGGCGACCGCGATGCTGGCGCCGCGCGGCTTTGCCTATCCCGATCGTGTCATAAAGCTCGTCATTCCGTTCTCCCCAGGCGGGGCAACCGACGTGGTCGGCCGGCTGTGGGCAGAGAAGATGAAACCCGTGCTCGGCACCGTGGTGACCGAGAACCGTGGTGGCGGCGGCGGAGTGACCGGCGCGGCCGAGGTGGCGCGCGCGCAACCGGACGGTCACACCTTCCTGTTCGGCAACACCAGCACGCAGGTGCTCATCCCCGCGATCATGCCCAATCCACCCTACGACCCGCTCAAGGATTTTGCCGGCATCTACACTCTCTGCAACACACCCACTTACCTCGCTGACCTCATCGCCTATGCCAAGGCCAACCCGGGTAAACTCTCCTACGGCTCCGCCGGCGCCGGCACGCTCACCAATCTGGCAGGCGAATTGTTCAAGCAGCTGATCGGTGCGCCCGATATCGTGCATATTCCGTACAAGGGCGCGGCGCCCGGCATCGCCGACCTCGCCAGCGGCCATATTCCCATGATGACGCCGAACGTGGGCGGGCCGCTTATCGAATTCCATCGCGCGGGGAAGGTGCGCATCCTTGCGGTCAACGCGCCGGCGCGCATCAAGGCGGCGCCCGATATTCCAACCGCGATCGAGGCGGGATTGCCGGGTATGGTCGCCGGCAATCTCAATGGGCTGTTTGCTCCCGCCGGGGTCGCCAAGCCGATCATCGAACGGATCGCCGAGGCGACGCGCAACGTGATGGCGGACGCGGACGTTCAGCGCATCTTGATCGCCTCTGGCTTCGAGCCGATCCTCGACTCCGGCCCCCAAGCGACACACCAATTCATCGGCGAGGAGCTAGCGCGGTGGATGCCCATCATGAAGGCAACCGGTTTCAAGATGGAGTGACACTTCGACTCGCCGTCGTCATGGCCAGCCCATGGCCACAAGACAGACGAACAACTAGGTGGCCGATGGCTCGCGTACCGCTGATCCAAGAGCAAGACGATCCCGAACTCGCCGACATGATCGAAAGATTCCGCGCCGGGCGACGCGGCAAGCTGATCAACATCTATCGCATGCTGCTCAACGCGCCGCCGCTCGCCGAGAGCTGGTTCAATCACTCCAACACGGTGCGATGGAAGACCACGCTTCCCGGCCGGTTGCGCGAGATCGTGATCATCCGCATGCGCCAGCACGTGCCCTCCTTGGCGGTCGCCGATGGGCTTTCGCTCGCGGAGTGTGATGAGCTTGCGGACTGGCGCGCCTCAAAATTCTTCAGCGCGAGCGAGCGCGCCGCTCTCGCCTATGCCGATATTATGACCCGCGAGATCGTGGTGCCGGACCCCGTCTTCGCCGAAGTCGATCGCCATTTCAACGCCAGACAGATCGTGGAATTGACCGTGCTCGTTGGCACCTACAACATGAACGCACGCGTGTTACAGGCGCTTCAACTCGATCTCGAGACGCCGTGAGCAAGGCTTTTCGCTTCTATGAGCACGGCGGCCCCGAGGTGCCGCGCTTCGAGGACGTCGAGATCGGCGCCCCGGGGCCCCGTGAGGTGCGCATCCGCAATGTCGCGGTCGCCGTGAATTATCGTGACGTGTTGATGCGACGCGGTGTGCATGCGGTGAAATCGCTTCCCTCTGCGATCGGGCTTGAAAGCGCGGGAATCATCGACGCGATCGGGCCCGATGTGAACGGCTTAGTGGTCGGCGAGCGCGTCGCCTATGCCGGCATGCCGGAGGGCTCTTACGCCGAACTCCGCATCGTCCCGGCGAGGCGCGTCATCGCGTTACCCGCAGGCATTGATGAACGCACCGCCGCCTCGATGATGATCCGCGGTATGACCGCGCGCTGCCTGCTGCACGACACGTACAAGGTGCAGCGCGGCGATACGATCCTGATCCACGCCGCCGCCGGCGGGGTCGGCCTCATCATATGCCAATGGGCGAAGCACCTCGGCGCGATGGTGATCGGCACGGTAAGCAGCGACGAGAAAGCTGAGGTCGCCCGCGCGCACGGTTGCGATCATCCTATCGTCTATACGCGCGAGGATTTTGCCGATCGCGTGCGCGAGATCACCGGCGGCGAAGGCGTTCCCGTGGTGTACGATTCGGTCGGGAAGGCGACGTTCGAGGGGTCACTGCGATGCCTGCGCCGCCGCGGGCTAATGGCTTCATTCGGCGAGGCGTCCGGCGATCCCGATCCCATGCCACCGCGCCGCCTCGGCGCGCTCGGCTCGATCTATCTCACCCATCCGAGCGTCTCGAACTACACCGCCACCCGCGCCGAGCTCTTGTCCGCGGCGCACGACCTGTTCGCCATGGTCGCGAGCGGCAAAATCAAGATCGAGATCAGCAGGACCTACCCCTTGCAAGAGGCGCCGCGCGCCCATGCCGATATCGAATCGCGTAAGACCACCGGATCGATCGTGATGTTGGTGTGACCGTGATGTCGCTGCGAGCCTGGCGCAGCCTCTCGAACGAGGCCGCCGGCCGTCGGCAATCAATGTCCCGTGGCGAGCGCCGCCAATTTTGTCGGTTCGTGCGGAAGCTCGTTGCCGCGCCAGACCACATGCATGTCCGGCCGCAACAGCA